>SDBU01009307.1_pt1 | contig 11029 bp, 11 predicted proteins | sample 2277071 | NCBI WGS metagenome assembly SDBU01 (sample SAMN10397929, study PRJNA504765) | marine sediment metagenome | isolation source: marine sediment core GS08_GC12, 126 cmbsf | place: Arctic Ocean: Gakkel Ridge, Loki's castle | collected 2008
TCTGATACGAGCATATCCGTCGTTTCGAGACCGATATCGTCGCTTATCAGCGTTTCTTCCAGCTCGTCGAGCAGGCTTTCATCGATATTTCTGCCCAGAGTCAGTACCGATGAAAGTGAGCTGCTGATCTTATCACGCGTTTTGCCCAATCGGTCTTTGAAGTATCCTGCTGTTTTGGTGAAGATTCCCATATATGCCTAACCTCAATTTTGCATAACTCTATTACTTCTAACAGAATTGACACAGCCCTGATAGTATCGGGATTTGTGAAAATTTCAAGTCCGGCTAAGATTTAATTTTCTCCCCCGGCTGAGCTTGCCGAAGCCCAGGACTTTCATTGGTCACGAAAAAAGTTTGCAATTTTTCATTTTTTGCCTTGAACCGGATAATTTTCTTTGACAAACCGAGCGATTCAAGTTAGATTTCCCATTACCGTCCCGCACCAATTGTAAATGGTGGATAGTAATTACCAATAACTAATTATGGGCAGTTATTTTTCGCAGATAGCATCGATTCACAAAGGATGGTGACGTGGCAGTTAGCGAAGTTGAAGATATATTCACTGATATAATCGACCGTACAAAAACGCTTGACCCGGCCAACGCCCGCAAATGGTTCGATAGTTTGACGGTATTGCATCTGAATGGGGGTTCGCTCGGGATAGGTTGTCCCGATGAAGCAACCGTTCAGTTCTTGCAGGACAATTGCAAAAGTAGTTTCACCCGGGCCGCTCAGCAGATAACAGGCCATCTTATCGCCGTAGATTTCAGCGTTGACGCTCACGAAAAAGTCGATAGCGGCTCTCGACGCTTCGAGTCCGGATCTGATGAGGCCGTTTTGCAAAAGAAACACGGTTCGACTGCCGGGCTGCGGCGGGCTTCACCCGGACGAGAGCTCTCCGAAGTCAAAATCAGACCCCTTAAACTTCACCCTGACTATACCTTTGATAATTTTGTGGTAGGGCCGAGCAACCGGCTTGCTCATGCAAGCTGTGTTGCGGTAAGTCAATCGCCCGGAAATACCTATAATCCTCTTTTTATTTACGGTAATTCCGGCCTGGGAAAGACCCATCTTCTGCACGCTGTTTGTTTCGAGACCCAGCGTAAATCTAATGGTGCCGTGATTCAATTCTTAAGCTGTGAAGATTTCGTCAACAGATTTATCAGGGCAATCGAGGAAGGGAATTTGTCCGGCTTTCAAAGTCAGTTTCGCACTGTCGATATGCTGGTAATCGACGACGTTCAGTTCTTGCGCGAACGCGAGCATAGCCAGGAGGAATTTTTTCACACCTTTAATGCCCTTTACAACAACGGCAAGCAAATTATCCTCAGCGCCGACAGTCCGCCGGTGAAGATTCCTTCACTCGAAGCACGTCTTATCAGCAGATTCAACTGGGGCCTGGTTACCAGAATCGACCCTCCGAGCTACGAGACAAGAGTTGCAATCGTGCAAAAGAAGGCACATCTTCGGGGCCTCGATATTTGCGATGAAATAGCCGAATACATCGCCCGCAAAGTGCATGCGAACATAAGGGAATTGGAAGGCGCTTTGACAACCATTTATGCCGTGGCCACTACCACCGACAAAGTAATCGACCTCGAATTAGCTCAGATAGCTCTGGAAGGCCAGATTAAAGCAGCAGCCAGACATATCAGTATCACGGATATTATCGAGGTGGTAACCAGCCATTTTGACGTTCGCCTTGCCGATTTGCAGAGCAAAAAGCGCAGCCAGAGCATTACTGAGCCGCGTCAGATTTGCATGTACTTAGCCAGACATTTAACCAAACACAGCCTCGAAGAAATTGGCGGTCATTTGGGAGGCCGAGACCATACTACCGTTATGCACGCCTGCAGCAAGATAAGCCAGGCCGAAAAATCCGACCCCCAAATGCACCTCTTATTGGGGGAGCTGACAAAACAGATCACACAAACACCTCAAGCGTAAATACTCCACAGAAATGCCGATTTTGGTTTTGCAGTGGCGAAAAAATTATCTTTGTGATAGTATATTACGCAATACAATATACAAAACAGTAAGAAACTATCTCAAAACTGTCACCCCTTCGACAAGCTCAGGGCAGGCTCTGAGCGAAGCGAAGGGTCTGGGTGGAAGAAATAAGAGATTCTTCCCTTTCGGCTTCGTTCAGGGCTAAAGGCTTTTTGCGCTCAGAATGGCAAATTGTCTTTTGAGATGGTTTTTAACAAGTGAGCCCTGTTAGAGCCTTTTCCTTTCGGGCCTCTAACGGGGTGAGCGAACAAGGAGCAAACGAATTTGGCGTTGGAAAAAGACACAAAGCAATCACTTCGATTAGCTCTGATTGCATCGGAACATACTGTTTCTGAATACTCAATATTCTTAGAGCATCTGCTGGTTGGTTTGGTGGACGAGTCGATTCCTGTAGCTTTGGTTTGTCCGCCGGGCTACGATGCGGACTCTCTGTTCACCGGCGCCGCTGAGGTTATCAGCCACCCGGTTTTTGAATTGCCGTTGACCGGGCATCTAAATAGAAAGCTGCTTGTCGAACAGCTTGCAAAATTCAAGCCTACCGTTTTACACTGCCTGTGCGAAAGCAAAGCATTACTTACAAAGCGATTGGCTCGTCGATTGGATTTGCCTTATGTGTTGATGGCTAATTCCCTTGCCAAGCATTTGGTTCGGTCTTCTGTTTCATCGAGGCTATGTGCAAAAATCATTACCCCGGCTAAAAGTATCGCTGCCGATATTGCCAAAGCCTATCCTCGCGCGGCTTCGCGGATTGAGCAGATAAATATAGGCACTTTCGTAGCCGAAGGCAACGTATGTTTTTCTGAGCCTTCCCACCCCGCCACTATTGTGATGGCTCATCCTCTGGATAATGCCGATGACTTTGAGAATTTATTTAACGCGGTCAGGCACCTGATGATTGACGGATATGAATTTATGATGATTGTAAGTGGTGGCGGACGGGCCGAAGGGCAATTGCGGAAATTGCTGGCTGCACTTGATCTTTTACAAACCGTTACCATTGTTCCGAAATTAAGGCCCTGGCGGTCGGTTCTTGCCACCGGCGATATTTTCATACAGCCTCAGCCCAGCTCTACTTTCAATACTTTGTTGTTAGAGGCGATGAGTGTCGGTTCTGCTGTCGCGGCCTGTAAAGGCGGCGTAGATGATTTAATTATTGAGGGTCAGACCGCCGTAATCTTTGACCCGAATGATGAGCTTAGTATAGTGGGCGTGCTGCAGCGGCTGTTAGACAGACGCGATTTCGCCCGTAAAACCGCTAAAGCCGCACAGGAGTATTTAAGACAAAATCACAGTGTCAGCAAGATGATTTCCGCTACACTCCAGACCTATCACGATGCACAACAGTGGCTGAAAAGCTGAAGGTATTTTTTTAGTTTAGCAGGCCGTAGTCTTTTAATGTCTGTTCGAGAACAGGTTTTTTATTCTCTTCCAGCGGTGTCATCGGCAGTCGCAATTCGTCGGAGCACATATTGAGCATCGCCATTGCCGCCTTAATGGGTATCGGGTTGGTTGCTAAGGTAAGCATACTTTTGCACAGCGTAAACAGCTTTTTGTGCCATTGTCTCGCCGAGACCAAGTCACCTTCCAGAATCAAATCGGTCATTGCTTTCACGTCGGCCGGCACGATATTCGCCACTACGCTGATAACGCCCTTGCCGCCAACCGAAGCTAACGGCAGCGTAAGAGAATCATCGCCGCTAATAAGAGTTATATCGCATCGGGTTACGATTTCGCTGGCCTGGTCTAAGCTGCCGGTCGCCTCTTTAATTGCGACGATGTTTTCAAGTTCAGCTAAGCGTGCGACCGTTTCCGGCGTCATACCGGCCCCGCATCGGCCAGGTATGTTGTACAATACTACGGGCAGGTCAACCTCTTCTGCTATCGCCTTGAAGTGCTGATAAAAACCTTCCTGCGTAGGCTTGTTGTAGTACGGCCCGACCTGCAACGTTGCATCGGCACCCACCTTTTTTGAAAATTCGGTATATTCAATTGCCTCAGCGGTACTGTTTGAGCCGGCACCTACAATTACAGGAACTTGTCCGTCCACGGCCTGGACAACTCTTTCGATGACCTGTTTATGCTCTTCGGGACTTAACGTAGGGCATTCGCCGGTCGTCCCTACCGGCACTATCCCGTCTATGCCGCGCTCCAATTGGAAATCAATCAGCTCATCCAGCGTTTGAAAATCGATTTCGCCCTCCTGAAAAGGCGTAACCAACGCCACCATTGCTCCTGTAAACATTTTAGTCTCCTACATATTTATCAATTTTCGATTTTCGATTTTCGATTTGCGATTTGCAATTTCAATTGGCAATCGGCATTCGACAATCGGAAATCGTCAATTCGGTATTTATCTATCAATTTTATCATTTCGGCGGTTGCCTGTCTTATGCCGACGAAAACCGCCCGTGCTATAATGCTGTGGCCGATATTGAACTCACAAAGGTCTTTGATACGTGCCACGCCTGCGATGTTACGATATGTCAGGCCGTGGCCTGCATGAACCACCAGCTTGTTTTCCATTGCTAGGTCGCGGCCACACTCCAGCTCGCTCAATCTTTTGTTGATAGCTCTTTGCCCGCCATCGGCGGGTTTTGCAGAACCCAGCGTTGCTGGGCTGGCGTTTGCGTACATACCGGTGTGCAGCTCGATGGCGTCACAGCCGGTCTGGGCCGAGGCGATTATTTGCTCTCTATCGGGCGCGATAAAGGTGCTTACCAGAATACCTTTCTTGTGCATTCTTTTGACAACCTCAGCAAGGCGTCTTTTGTATTTAGCGCAATCCAGACCGCCTTCGGTAGTCAGCTCGGCTCTTTTTTCGGGGACCAAAGTTACCTGGTCCGGCTTAATTTCTTCGGCGATTTTGACTATGGGCTCAGCCATACACATCTCAAGATTCAATTTGCAGGCGACTGTTTCCTTTAACAGCCGAACATCACGGTCGCAGATATGGCGTCTATCCTGGCGCAGGTGGATTGTGATTCCGTTTGCCCCGGCCAATTCGCATTCAGCCGCCGCCCAGACAGGGTCCGGCTCATCGGTCATCCGCGCCTGACGAACCGTTGCAACGTGGTCGATATTGACATTCAATACAGCCATTTTTTGTCCTCAATAAACCTCAGCAATTATACCATCGCAGTGCTTTCCATCAAGGAATATCTATAGAGTACGAAGTAGCTATCGCCCCTGCCATCTTAAGTATTTGTATAATCATCACAACAGCAACCAGGGCATAAAGCAATCTTGGCAGCCATCGGGCAAATTCAGTGAACAGCAGCTCGGCTCTGTCGCCGGCAATTTCAGCTATCTTATCAACCATTTTGTCGAGCTCGCCGATTTGTTCTCCGGTTTGCCAAATATTAAGGTAGTCCAAAGGTAATCTGTTAGAAAATCCTTTGTAGGCCATATCCCCTGCTGCTATGCTTGCCGCACCGCCTTGAAATATATCGGCTATGATTAAGTTTCCTGTTAGTTCGGTGGCTTGTGCCGCACAATCTTTTATTGGTACACCGGCTTTGTAGAGCATATTAAAGCCCCTGCAATACCGGCATATCGAAAGCTGCCGAACAGCCTGACCCAGAATTGGTATCCTAAGTATCAGAGCGTCCAAAAGTGTGCGAAAAAGTCCGGTGTTTGGTACGGAGTGGTAAACGGCCAAGGTTATTCCTATCAGAAGGTAAAGGAGACCTAATACTTTTGCAATCTGCATCATGTATTCGGTTGTGCTGATTTTGCCTAAAACCATAGAGGGCAGGGGAACAATAAATACCATAAGATGAAAGATCAGAATCGGCAGAATTAATCCTGAGATGAGAATTCCTTTTATTCGATTTCTAAACTCATACCAGTTGGAGAGCATCTTGAAACAATTGGGCAGTTCACCGGATAGCTCCGCTGATTTTACTAACATTACATCCAGCCTGGCAAAGACCTTGGGATATTTGGCCATCGAATCTGCAAAGGTATTGCCCTGGGAGACAGATTTACTTAAGTCAGAGAAACTTTTCCTCAGATGCCCTTGTAATCCTTCGCTGACCGTATCAAGTGACTTTATTATCGGCAGCCCTGCATCGAGCAAAACTGCGAGGTCGTGATATGTTATTGCAAGTTTGCTGCTCACGACGGGCCTCCTTTCAAGGCTTCTGCAAAATTGAGGTTAGGCATCCCGGCGCGCCGGGATTTAAGAAAATCTGCTTTTTTTGATTTTCTTAATAATCACCTAACTATTTATTAAATAATGACTTACTGGTTGAAAAGAAAAAATCAAAAAACAATCTTTTTCTTTTCAAAGTATGCCTAACCTCCATTTTGCAGAACTCATTTAGCTGTAATACATTATGGATACTTCTCTTTGATAGTTTTATGCTCAGAAATACCTTCCCGATTGTATCAGTATAGCGGTTTACATCAATAAATTAAGCCGGGAAAATATTCCAGTATTTTTCCTTATTTACAATAATCTATTGATTCATTCTGTGTTTGTTATATATATTTTATAGAGGTACAGCTTTTTTACGAGTTACTGATTAGTGAAATGATATGAGGGATTAACTATGAAGTCTAAGTTCTTATCAGTGGTTGTTCCGGTCTGTATGCTGCTTATGCTTGTTTCATGCCAGAGCTTTTCGATTGGCGCCGGTTCAGGCCGCAGGCACAAACCCAAATATGGACCTCCTCCGCATGCTCCTGCCCATGGTTATCGCCACAAACAACAGGGCGTAGAGCTCGTTTATGATTCGGGTCGTGGCGTCTATGTTGTCATTGATCTTCCCAGCCATTACTACTTTAAGGGCCTTTATTACCGACGTGGCGAAATTCAATGGGAAGCAGGCGTCAATATAGACGGCCCGTGGGAGTTTGTATCCGAGGATGCAATGCCTAAGGGTCTTCGAGCCAAGGGAAAGGGTAAATCGAAAGAGCGTCCCGGCCGCGGCCTTGGAAGGAAAAAGTGATAACTGTCATTCCCCTGAAGCTTGTCCTGAGTTTACCCAGAGTTTATCCCCGGGTGTACTTACACGGCTCTTCTGCCGGGGAGTGTGTGCTTACTTGCTTGTCTGCCGGGGGGCTCAGATCAGGGAGCGGGTAAAGCAAGCGCAATACTGTTTAGCCCCCCAACCCCATTATCTTACCTGCCTATAAGGCAGCGTTGGGTGGTCAATTAAAAAAACGCCCTGGCCCCGCCAGGGCCTCCGCCTCGCTTAGCTCCGGGTTCCACCCGGGGTCCGCCCACACCAGAGACGCACTCATCAACCAATATGAAATCGCAAATCATAAATCCGAAATCCCCTTCCCCCCCGACCACTGGCCCCGACAGTGGTAGTATTTAGCCCCGTCCTCTGGGCGGGGGTGCAAACGCAAGGAATGCTTTTTCCGTTTTACCCAGTCCTGTGCTGGGGGGTTTTTTTCCCTTTTTACCCGCCACCTGTGGGCGGGGTCATATTTCGCACCAATTTGACTCTTCACGAGATACGAAATATTAAATGCGACATATTCTTCTGAGTTTACCCTGAGTGTAATCGAAGGGAAGGGATATTCTTTTTCCCCCTTTTTTCCTTTGACTTTTACTGTCTTTTCCGCTATTTTATCTAACCAAATACGGTAACACCAAGTGGCGGAATACTTCTTTGAATCGACCGTTTGTCATTCCCGCGCAGTGCCTGTCCTGCACTATCTCACTGTCCCCACTCGGCGCGGTCGGGGTTACCTTCTAAGTTGTATGACATTCATATGAGCAGTAGTAACAACCATTAGATTGAGAATAGTGTTTTTTTGCCTCTCGTACTGCATCATGACAGTTAGAAAACGACCCTAGATACAGCCTATTCTCTTGACTTGGCAAATAGGAACAATCTGACTTGTGAACTTCATGATCTCCATTGTTTTGTGCTTGTTTGTTTACATAATATAAAGCCATGATACACCTCACTTTTCCTTATAGTTTTTCAGTACATAAATATTTAGTATTAGAACTCTTCGTCATTAACTAATCGTACATAGTCCTAAAATTTATTGCTGTATTTAGGCTTAGAAAGTCCGCCACACTTTTTACTAGCGAGATAAAATAATGGACTAATTTAAATTTCCAGTTAGCGATGTATATATTGCACAATAAGAGATTTTCATACAAATTCTACGTCCCCAACAAGTCGCTGGTAAGAATCACGAGCATGAACATGACATCTGATTTCTTTGCCTGAGATCTTTGCTTTAAGGTCAGTCTTGGCACGCAACCCAGCATTTGTATTTAACTCAGGTGTATTGATATCCACAATTCTAATACGCTCAGTATCGCCGTATGTGTATTTGTTGTTTTTACCTGTGTGTGTGACACTTATATCAAATGTGTCGCCATCAATAACATCCAATACTGGACCTCGAACAATATCGTACATTTTTTGCTCCTTTAAAAACATTATTTTTTAATTCAATATTAAGATTAACCGTTATATGACGGATCGGACAACATAGTCAGAACCAATCCTGTATAGCCGAGAGGAAACGCTTCCTCCCAGATTTCACGTTCACTTTTTCTCTTAGAAAACCACGAGCCAGAATCCGACTCTTTTTCAAAAACTTCTCCGCTACCTTGATTCTTAACAGCTTCGGCACTGGCACTATTCCATGGAATATCTTTTCGTCCTCTCCATTGGAAACCGGTGTATTCCATTTCCTCAGAGGCTAGATAAAATTTCTGTTGCCCGTCCTGTGAAAGAATGACAGCACAAGGCTCTGGGGTCATCTTCACATATCTTATAGCCAATGCGGTAGCTGATACTTGCAGTTCATTTGCTAGTTTCAGCAAATCTTTTAACGTAAGAAAAGTTCTTTTGTATATAAGTTTATTAAGATAATCCTGCGGCACCAACAAGTAGGCGGCAAACTCGTCTGCCTCTCTTTCAAGTCTCTTATCGCTAACAAAACCTGACTTTGAATTATGTGATTTCCCAGTAAGCAGCAAGTTCCTGTGCTCCGGGATATAGAAATGACCTAACTCGTGAGCAATAGAAAATCTTACTCTTGGACTTATTACTGCCGGATGATAAAGGATAAAGATTTTCTTGTCTGGAATATATTCTATCCTCCCATCAAATTTATCTCCATAATCCGCCGGTCTTGGACGAATATTACCCTCACTGCGAATTATCTCGTCGAGATCTATCGGCAAATCAATGTCTTTTTGCAGGTCATCAATTATTTGATTAACTTCAGGATTCATTGTTCTGGTTATTTTCCTCTTCCTCCAGTGCTTTTTTACGTTCTTCATCTATTTTGCGGTATGTTTCTTCATCAAGACCTTCTCCATTTTTATCGCGATTCATCGCAAAACTTTCCTGCACCAGTTCTTCCTTGACCGTAATATCCTGCTGTTGTTTATCTGAAGTGGTTTTTTGCCCTTCAATAAGCTTGTCTATAAAGTCGGTTCCCCAGGAGTTAATTGCTTCTTTGTCTTCCTTCGATAATCGAGCAGGCTGTTGTAAGAATTTCTCTGCCTGTTCATCGGAAAGTTCTTCAGGGAAGTCTAAACGGAATGCGGCTGCTAGCAACGCTTCTAATGCTTTTTCATCTTTACTGATATTGTTGTTTGTCTCAGTCATCTGCATATTCCCCGTAACCAGCGATTGATAAAGCTTCCTTGACCTTGTTATATACTTCCTGCCTGGCGCTTTTAACTGCTACCGTAGTAACATCTTCTCCATATCGTTCTAAGAGTTGTTTTTTTATATCTAGCAGTCTCAATAGTTTTGGAAAGTTTTCGATAATAATTTCTGCAACTTGTCTTTGACGATGTTTCAGCATAGGTACTAAATTTCTGATAGATTCCAAGATAATAGCTCTTTCTTCATTTTGGTGGGCGTTTTGCCAGGATTCATAAACACTAGAATCTTTAATTATCTCTGCCACAGAATCTATCAAAACATCTTGATCTGTATCCCTTTTCCTTTTCTGAGCATATTTCCTCCTCAACCAGTCAATGGCCTTATTTGATGCTATTCTATAAATAAAGGCCATCAATGTCTTTTTCTTTGTGCCAGGGTCATATTTGCCCTCCCGAGCATTTTTGTAAATCCCTAACAGAACCTCCTGGTATATATCAAATAGGTCGTCCGTATTGGCACTTAAAGCTCTTTTGCGTATAATCTCAACAATTTTTTCCTTGTAATTGGCGTCAATCAGCCTTATGCCCTCAGCTACTTCTTCTTCGTTGCCAATTAAAAGAATGTCTATTGTTTCAACATCAATTGTCTTTTTATTCATTTTTCAACTTTGTCTCCTTTATAAAGGAATATCGGCCGCCACTTATAAACTCGCAAAATCTACAAAAATAGACCAAAAAAAAAGATAAATTAGCATCTACGTTTTCATCCTCTGCTTTTTTCCCCGTTGCTCAGTCAATTTTACCAACAAATTCCGACTTAAAACCACGTTCATTCAATTATTCTAATATGTGTTATAAGGAGGGCAAATATCGTGCCACAAGTGTTTTTATGGGGCGTAAATCATCATAAGTCTTTTTTACTACACCATTTATAATTCTATTTATTTCTTTTTGCCCTCTCTAATCAAACCTGCCCATCTGTCATCTTGGCATATATTTGTGTTAAACTGTCACAATCCTCTTAAATCTATTTGAATCCTTGATTTAGGTATTTGATAATTTTTGATTTCTCATCGATCTCTGCTTTCTCTGTGACCAAAAAAAGTGCTTTTTTATTCATTTTTTTGTTGACATTGTTTGTAAATACGTTAAAATACACGTATGTTAGCCAGCAGGCAAATATAAACCGCCAGCAGGCGTTAAAATAGGTAAAATATCCACGTTTTTTCAATCAAAAACGCTGATACCTTCTAACAAAAATCAAATTTTTCAAATATTTTTAACTTACTTTCCTAAAACGAGTTACGGGTGACGAGCGACGAAAAACGGTTATATTTTCGTATCAAACGTGCAGCTACGTCTAATTATAGAGGGAGTGTTTTTTTAACCTCTGGCAAAAAGCAGCCAAATATCGAAGTCGCA
>SDBU01009308.1_pt1 | contig 11026 bp, 14 predicted proteins | sample 2277071 | NCBI WGS metagenome assembly SDBU01 (sample SAMN10397929, study PRJNA504765) | marine sediment metagenome | isolation source: marine sediment core GS08_GC12, 126 cmbsf | place: Arctic Ocean: Gakkel Ridge, Loki's castle | collected 2008
AAGCCAGTATAAAATCTGAATTAAAACAACCTAAAAGATTTGATTTATTTTCTAAAGAACCAATACCTAAATTAAAACAACCAAAAGTAAAAACACTAAAAGGGAAAAAAATAAAAGGATTAACTTTTGAATTTGATAGAAGTTCTTTATCTAAACCTGTGGATGAAGTAATTCCAAAAACAACTCAAAGAACTCAACAACTATTACTATTAAAGAAACCTAAACAAATACCAAAAGTAAAACAAGAAGAAAAAGCATTTCAAATAATTAGTATCAAACCAAAAGTAAAAGAAGTACAAAAATTATCTTCTCAACCAAGAACATTACAAGAATCTCAAAAATTACCTTCTTTAGGATTATTAAAATCAAAACAACAAATATTATTAAAACAATCACAACAAGAAAGACAAATATTTAAACAAAAAGAACCAACACAAAAAGTTGTACAATTTCAAAAATCATTTTCTGGATTAAAATCTTTATCTTCTTTTAGGACAAAACAATCTTTTGCTCAACCCCAAGCAATTAAAGAAGCATTAAAAACACCTCAATTATTTAAACAATCTTTTACTCAACCACAATTATTTAAACAACAAGAAAGACAATTACAAAGATTTGGTACTCCATTTATACAGAAACTTATACCAGAAGAACCAAGAGTTCCTACATTATTATTTCCTTCTAAACAAAAGAAAGAACCAAAAGTATCTGAAGATTTATTTGGTGTTGAAATTAGAAGGCGTGGAAAGTTTAGATCTATTGGAAAAAAATTAAGTTTGAAACAAGCATTAGCAGTTGGAAGAGAAAGAGTTGCAACAACTTTAGGTGCTACATTTAGGATAACAGGTAAAGGTGTTGATAGATTAGCAACACCAAAAGGTTTCAGAAGAAAGAATGGTTTGTTCATAGAACAAAGAAAATTCAGATTATCAACTGGGAGAGAAGTAGGTGAAATACAAATAGCAAAGAAAATAAAAAAGAAAAGGAGGAAAAATTAAATGGTACATAAAGTAGGAAGTTTAGTAATAACTTCTTTAGGTTTTGGAATAGTTGGTTCACAATTATCTTCAGCAACAGGAACAACTGCTGGAAGTACTTTAACAGGAAAGTTCTTAGAAGGAACAGGTAAAGTTGTACAACCTGTATTAAAAGTTAAAGGAGCTTCATTAGTTGTAAAGAGTATTAGTAAGTTAAGGAAACCAAAGAAATTAAAAACAAGTAAAAGTATATTTTAAATAATTAAAAGGAGGTGATTAAATGGTAATAAAAAAGAAAAAAAAGAGTACAAGATCAATTATGTTTACAAAAGTAGGTGAGGATATAATTGCTAAATTAAGAAAAGGAAAACTAAATATTAGACAACAAAAATCATTAGGAAGATTAGAATTAATAAAAAGACAAAGAGTTACTCCTAGAATTAAACTTAGAATATCTAGGATTAAAAGAATCAAACCAGTAAGACAAAATCTTAAATTAATTAAAATAAGAGGAAGAATATAAAATGAATCCTGAAGAACAAACAGATTTTTTAGAACAACAAAGAAAAGAGATTGAAGCAGCAAGAGCTAACATTAATATTAATGAAGCTAATCAAACACAACAAGCAATTGCTTTAGAGAGTAATGAGAATAATATAGTAAAAGAACAGTTAGATACTTCTGAAGACTTACAAAAGATATATAATTTACTTAATGGATATAGTCTTGAAAGAGATGATAAAACAGGAGCAATGGTTTGGACTGCACCTGAAAATAATGATATGATTATATTAACAAAGTATGGAATACAATTTGTTATGGGTAAACTAATAACTTATTTATCTAAGAATACTTTATTATCAAATTATAATGATAAACAAATTGAAGAAAAGATGGAAGATATTTCTAATAATATAAATGATACTGTGTTTATGGAATATGATAAAATGTTTTTATACCCAACCTTAGAAGATTGTAAAACAGAATTAAAGAATAGGATTAAAAATAAAATAGATATAAGAAAATTTGCAATTGAATTAATGGGTAAAGAAGTTGATAGTGAAAAACAAAAAGAAATTGAAGAAAATATATTACAAGAAATGGAAAGTAAAATTGAAAGAGAAATGGGAGTTATCAAAGAACAAAAGATGAAGAGTAAATTAAAAAGGTATGAATCAATTGTTAGAGATATTCAAGATACAATTCATTCTGCATATCAAAGAGCTTGGAAAGGACAAGAAAGAACTACACTAAGACAACACATACATATTTCAGAATCACGAGGTGGAAACCAATATACTCCTCCACCACAACCCTCAAGAATCAATCCATTAAATTGGTTGAAACCAAGATAGAAGGAGGTATGATTAAAATATGACTTTTAAAGATTTCATAAAAAAACAAAAAGAGAAGAGAATAAAAAGTAAAGAAGAAAAGGAAAAACAAATAGCAGCTTCAAAAACTTTTGCAGATATTATTAAGAAAAGAGAACTTCAAATAAAAAGACAAGCCTTTGAAAAAGAAACATTAAAACAAGCAGAACTAAAAGGAAAACAAATAGCAATTGCTAGAGCAAACAGACCAACCTTTGTACAAAGATTAGGAGGAGCTAGTAGATTCGTAGCTAAAAAATCTATTGCTTTTGCAGATAGAGCAACAGCACCTAAAAGAAGAACTCCTGTTAGAAGAAGAGTTGTTAGAAGAACTCCTGTTAGAAGAAGAGTTGTTAGAAGAACTCCTATAAGATTTACAGAACTAGGAGATTTGTAATATGAAAGTAAGATATATTATATTAATAATGATTGTATTAGCGATAGTTACAATACAATTAACAGGGGGTGAAACATTTACACAAAGTGATGAAACAAACTTCTTTAAAACTTGTACTAATGTTTCTGGAAATATTTGTAAAAACACAGCAACTTGTGAATTAACAATTAAACTTCCAAGAAACAATTCTTTCATTATAAATAATAAATCTATGACAAATAACAATGATGGTTTATTTAATTATACTTTATCAGAAACTAACTTAGGTACTCTTGGAAATTATAATTGGGATATGTTTTGTTGTGAAGGAACTAATTGTGGTGAAGCTCATGGAAATTTTTTAGTAACTAAAACAGGTGTTGAATTATCACAAGATAAAGCTATTATTTATTTAGGTATGCTAACCCTATTAATTTTAATATTTATTGGTGTTTGTTTTGCAATACCTTTTTTACCTTCAGGTAATAATAGAAATGAAGAAAACTTTTTCATAAGTATTAACAATCTAAAATATTTAAGACCTGTTCTTTATGCTATTGCTTGGACATTTCTTTTAGCAATTATGTTTGTAGCATCTAATATTTCATTCCTTTATTTAGAAACAGAAATGATGGGTAAATTATTGTTTGCTATTTATTCAATGATGATGTGGATGACTATACCAATGACTTTTATTTGGTTCTTATTGATATTAGTAAATATATTCAGAGATAAAGAAATGAAAACATTAATTGAAAGGGGAGTACAAATTCCTTCAACACCATAAGATGGCAAATAAAATATCACCAAACATAAGAGTAGATCCTGTATTTGCACAGACTATGAAAGAATTAGCAGAACTTAGATTAAAAAAAGGATTAGCAAGAATGAATAAAGAAGAAACAAGTTGTAGAGAAATGACAAGACTATTAACAAAAACATTAGGTTTTAAACAAAGTATAGAAGAAATGAAAATTAAACCAAAGAAAGAGGATTTAATATGAAAAGTTTAATGAATAATAAAAAAGGAAATGTTGCAATAATATTATTATTCTTTGCTTTATTATTTTTATTTTTATTTATAGGAGTAATGTTAGCTTTTGGAAGTGCTATTATTAATTGGACATTTGACGAAATAGTTCCTGAACTTACTAATTTTGGACAAGTAGGTGATGTTAATATGAGTCAAGCAGCAGATCTTACAATAGTTCCTGTAAATAATTTTGTTCAAAGTTTTACTTGGATAACAGGAGTTCTATATGTTATGATGTTAATTGGTTTAGTTGGACTTGTAGTTGCCTTTAGAATGAATCCAAGTAGATGGTTAATAGGATTTTATTTTGTATTAGTAATTATGTTAGTTTTTACTAGTATGTTTATTAGTAACATCTACGAAGATTTCTATACAGGTACAGATGAACTTGCAATTAGATTACAAGAACACGTTATCATTTCAAACTTGATTTTATACTCTCCAGCAATCTCAACAGTAATTTCTTTCTTGATGGGTATTATTTTATTTTCAGGACTACAACAGGAGGAATTTGTATAAAATGATGGAAAAACACCGAAAACCTAAAAGGAATTTCAATTCTAAGCCATTCTGGGCAACTTTAATGATAGGGGTAATGATATTAGTTATCTCAATTTCAAGTATTTCAGCTTTTGAATTTGATAATATAAAAGACTATGATGAAGATACAAGGACTGCTACAATTAAAAATTCTATATTAGGTATTCCATTTTTTGAATTAGATACAATTGCAGAAGTAAAATTATTAAGTGAACCTATTGTGATGGTTAGTACTGGTTATAGAAAAGTTGCAGAATTAGAAGTTAATAGTTTTAAAATATATACAAATTTAATAAATGAAGTTAAAACTTATGACGCAAGAGATTTAGATAATGAATTAGGAAGAGATATAGATTATAAAGTCTGGGTTACAAATGGAACAAAAGATATAGAAAAAGAAAGAATAGGAGGGTGTAGGGATAATCATATAAATGGTTCTTGTTCTTTTTGGGAAGTTGAAAAATATATTGAAATAATAGAAGATGGAAATTGGGTAGAGTTTGATAATATTAATGAAAAACCTATTGGAAAGATTAGAATAGGATTATTTACTAATGTTCAGTCTGGAGATTTAGTTGAATGGATTCCAGAAATTAGAGGTGTGAAAATTAAAGAGTGGGCAGTATTTGGATCAGAAGAATTTGTTCTATCTAATTCTGTAAAGGATGTTAATTGTGGGGCAAGTGCTGTAATACAAGGAGTTGCAGTTAATTTCTCTGCAACTAAAAACATAACTTCTTTCAATGTTTCTGTTATTAGTAGATACAATGATGAAAGTCAATGCTATGTTTATAATGCAACTGCTGGATTTTCATGTAATCCTCCTATGATTGCTAACGGAACTTATACTTTTGCAACAGATAAGTGTGAGGGATTTAATACTACTGTAATAGCAAATCCAGGAGACCAATATATTTTTGCAGGAGAATTTAATGTAGGAGGTAGTTGTCAAAATAATACAATGGTTTATCCTCTTGAAAGAGGAGATTTAAATTACTCTTCTGGATGGGGAAATCAATTTGGAGGAACTTGTGATATCTCAACAATATTATTTAATGTTGATGCAATATTTTATCAAAATCAAACATCTGGAGAATTCCTTGTAACTAATTCATTAATCTCTCCAATAAATCATTTAAATACAACAAATAGTTCATTAACGTTTGATAGTTCATCTTCAATCATAGCTCCTGTTATAGATGGAAATTTAACAAATGCAACATTATATGTTTGGAATCCAGATGATAGTTTATTTGGAACTAATACAACAGAAAGAACAGGTTCTGTTAACTCAACAAACCTTTCAATATCTGATTTAATAATTGCAGATAATTATAATTGGAATGTTGAATGGTGTGCATTACAAAGTACAGGAACTTATAATTGTTCTTTTGCAGTTAGTAATAGAACTTTTGATATAACTTCTTATGAAATAAATTCAGAAGTTTTTTCAGCTTCTACATCAGAAGGAGCAACAGAAAGATTTGAAATAAATATAACTTTATTTTCAGGTAAACAAGTTTCTATTGCAAATCTTATTTATAATAATTCTCTTATTAATACAACTTCTCCAGGAACAATTATTAATCCTTCAGGAGATTCTTATTCAATTTCTAAGAACTTAGAAATTCCAGAAATTACTGCTACACAAAATGCTACTTTCTTTTGGAACATAGTTTTAGATGATGGTTCAGAAAGGAATAGTACTGAACATCTTCAAGAAGTAATTGGATTATCTATGGATAATTGTACTACAAATACAAATAGATTATTTAATTTTACTGTTGTAGATGAATCAACTCAATTAAGATTTGACTCTGCAATTTTTAATACGTCTGGTAGAATGAATGTTCAACTTTATACTTTAGATAGATTAACTCTTGTTGAAAACTTTTCATTAAATCAAGATAATTCAGATACTTTTTTAGTTTGTTTATCTTCAAATTTAACTGGAAATGTACAATTTAGTTTAGATTTAGAACTTCAATATGATGCAGATGAATATGCTTCAGAATTTTATAACATACAAAATTCTACTATTAGTGAATCTTCCCTTTATACAAATATTACTTTGTATGATTTAGTAGATACCAAATCACAAGAATTTGTTATTGTATTTAAAGATGCAACATTTAATGTTGTAGAAGGAGCTTTGATACAAGTACAAAGAAAATATATTGATGAAGGATTATTTAAAACAGTTGAAATACCAAAGACAGATATAAATGGTAAAACAGTTGCACACTTAGAATTAGCAGATGCTATTTATACTTTTATTGTAGTTAAGGGTGGATCAATTCTTGGAACATTTAATAATGTTAGAGCTATTTGTCAAGATATTATTTTAGGTAATTGTGATATTAATTTGAATGAAGTTACAAGTAGAACATCTTCAAGTGATTTTACTGAGTTAGATGATTTATTATTAACTTTATCTTATAATAAAACAAGTAGAACTATTGAAAGTATATTCTCTATTCCAAGTAGTAATGTTAAAACTTTAAAACTTAATGCAACTCTTTCAGATAATCTTGGGAATACAGAAATTTGTAGTGATAGTTTAACAAGTAGTTCTGGAACATTAACTTGTAATGTTCCTATTACTTTTGGAAATGCTTCTATGATAATTACTATTACTTCTGATGATGAACTTGTTGCAGAAGCTTGGTTATCAATAGCACAAACAAATAAAGATATTTATGGGGCAAGTATTGTATTCTTAATGATATTTTTATACTTAACTTTAATTGGTGTTGGTATTTCAGATAACCCAATGATTACTGGATTCTTTATTTTACTTGGAGCAATAATAGGTATAGGATTAAATTTAGTATCAACAGAAGCATTTATTGGTAAAGGTGCAACAATATTATGGTTAGTTATTATTATTGTAATGATATGGATAAAGGGGGCAAAGAGAGCATAAGATGGGATTACTTAAATTTTTAATTGGATTTGCATTTGTTGCTATATTTGCAATTGCAATAGTTACATACTCTATTGGATTTTCCACAGATAATCAAGCAGATATTAATATAAATACTGAAGGAGAATTAAGTGGATTAAAAACAAATATTCAAACTGATGTAGAAGCTTTTAAAGGAAGTGCAGATACTTCAGCAAGTATATTTTTAGAAGCAAGTATTGCACCTGGAGATGAAAATGTAGAAGGTGGTGGACAATTTAAAACAGGTCCAACAAACATACTTTCAACAACAGGAAATATTCTTTCTTCTACAACTGAAGTAATCTTTGGTGGAAAAGGTAGTGGCTTTGGAATTATTACTACAACCATCTTAGCATTTCTTGGATTTATAGTATGGGCTTATGCTTGGAAAGCATGGAAAGGAGGAGCAGTAGATTAAAATGGTTTTATATACAATACCTAATATGTCTAGTGGATTTGATAATGTCTTAGTTGATTTTGGTTCAACACTTCCTATTTTTGTTCCAATGTTTTTAATCTTTGTTTTTGGAATAGTATTTCTTGGAGGATTTATTTCACAAAAAAGAAGGAGTGGTTTTGCAGATGTTCCTATGTGGGCAACAATGGCTTCTTTATCTACATTAATGATTGCTCTTCCAATGACTTTAGTGGCAGGAATTATTGATATTAAATATTTATCAATAGTAATTACTCTAACAATCATGTCAGGATTTTGGTTATTTTCAAGTAGAAGTAGGAATGAAATTTAATTCTTTGTAACAGTGTAACAATATATATATAAATTAAAAGAACTATATTCTAAGTATTATAGAATTGAAAGGAGGTACAAAAATTATGAATAAAATTTTACCAAAATCTAAAAAAGGTGGAGTTGTTACTGATGTAGTTCAAGGAACTGGAGGTTTAATTATTGGTGTAATTATTATACTAGTAATTGTTTCTACTTTACTTGGTGCTGATCTTCTAACTGCTGGTAGTGTTGAAAATGCAACTGCTTACAATATGAAAGCTAATTTCACAGCAGGATTAGATAACATTTCAGAGAAACTTCCAACTATCTTATTGATAGCCGCTGTTGTATTACTATTCGGAGTATTAGTAATCTTAGTAGCAAGATCAAGACAAATGGGAATTGGTGGAGGAACTTCATTATAAGTCTAAAATGAAAATTTTACCAAAATCTAAAAAAGGTGGAGTTGTTACTGATGTAGTTCAAGGAACTGGAGGTTTAATTATTGGTGTAATTATTATACTAGTAATCACTTCTACTTTACTTGGAGCTGATCTTCTTACTTCTGGTAGTGATGAAGATAAAGCTGCTGATGCTATGCAAGGTAACTTCACAGCAGGATTAGATAACATTTCAGAGAAACTTCCAACTATCTTATTGATAGCTGCTGTTGTATTACTATTCGGAGTATTAGTAATCTTAGTAGCAAGATCAAGACAAATGGGAATAGGTGGAACAAGTGGAGCTTCATTGTAAATTTAAAATGAAAATGTTTCCTAAATCTAAAAAAGGTGGAGTTGTTACTGATGTAGTTCAAGGAACTGGAGGTTTAATTATTGGTGTAGTTATTATACTAGTAATCACTTCTACTTTACTTACAGCTAATTTATTTGCTGATAATAAAAGAACTACAAGTGTAATTAATGAAACAACATCAACTGTTGTAAATGAAAGTGGAATAACATTTGGTAGTAGTACTTTACAAGGTGCAATATGTACAATTAATGAAGTATTTAATGCGAGTTCTGGTGACCAAATAAATTCAGGTAATTGGACTCAAACCAATTGTAATTTAGTTTATAGTGCTAGTGATTCAACTTTTGTAAATAATTCCTTATGGAATATATCTTCAACTACAACTTTTGATGGATTAGGAAAAGTAGCTTCTGATAATATGGAATCTAATTTCACAAAGGGACTAGATAACATTTCAGAGAAACTTCCAACTATCTTATTGATAGCTGCTGTTGTATTACTATTCGGAGTATTAGTAATCTTAGTTGCTAGGTCTAGACAAATGGGTATAGGTGGAGGAACTTCATTATAAGTTAAATCCAATTAATTTATTATTTTTGGGGAGTAAAAAACTCCCCTCTATTTTTTTTAAAAACGAAAATTACTTAAACATATAATTATTTATACTACTTATGAGAAGTGATAAATTTTTTCTAATTGGAATTTTAATTCTCGTATTCTTTAGTATTAATTTTATTTCTGCTTCTGAATTTGGTGTTGAAATTGGAAATATAGAAGGTGATGAAAGTATTGGAGTTGTTATGGGAATAGAAAGAATTACAACAGTAGGTAATGCTGATGGTAATGCTTCTTCAATTTGTTCTGGTTCTGATGAAGTATTATTAGGTAATGGAAGCTGTCGAACTTCTTCTGACTTTGCAGGGAGTACACCAATAACAAATATCTTTGATCAAGATTTGAATACAACTAATAATGTTACTTTCAATAATATAACTGTTACAACAGATATTGTTGCAACAACTGGTTTCTTTAATTTGGCTTGGAGTTTTATTACAAACATACCCAATATTTTATTTGGAATAGATGAAGATAATAATATAGATAGTCTTTTGGTTGTAAATTCAAGTTCAACTGGAATTGGTTATGATCAAGGAGTTCTTAATTCTTCTATAACAAATATAATTAGTGATCAAGGTATTAGCGGTACAAACATTTCTATTGAGCATGGGAATAATGGAACAGATATAATCCCAATCTTATTAACTGCGGAGGGAAAGCAGAGAATAGTTATGAGTGTTGATTTAATAACTTCTCAGAATGAGACTTGTACTTTTGTTCCTAGTCCAGATGAAAGTACCGTGCTTGAGGTGTGCGATGCGTAAGTTATTATCTATTTTAATCTTAGGAATATTTTTAATTAGTTTTGTAAGTGCAGGAATAAATTACAAAGTCAATGGAGAATATGTTTCTATGTCTGGACAAAATACTTTCATGGAAAATAACTTATCTGTTTGGGATTTAATAATTAGAAGTGGTTCAAGTCTTCAATTAGCTGGAGCACATTTTACAAATGAGGGAATGTTCACAAGTATTGATACTGATTGGGGTATTCATGTAGATGACGAACCTACAGCATTTCTGGGAATTTATGCTCATAATTCTTCCGTGCTTACCCACGCAAATTTAATATTAGAATCTGGAGAAGAAAATAACCATAGTATGTTTGAGATAATTAAAACTAATAATCAATTTGAATCAGGTGAAGTATCTTTTGTTAATGAAGATGGGCGGATAGCTTCATTTATATATCACGATTCGGATTTTAAATGGTCACATTTTGATAATGTAACTAAGGATGAACATGGAAATATAGAAGGAATCTTTGGAGTTCAAGACCTTATGATATTAAATGATAGTGATTTATTTCTTAAAGAGGTTAATATTCTTGTCAATGGAACGGCAACAGCAGATTATTTTATTGGCGATGGAAGTTTATTGAATAATGTAAGTAGTGATAGAATAGTTTCAAACAATACCTTAAGCACATTAGTAATAGGAGACGATACTCTTTATTACCAATCTAATGGAAGCACTAGGTTGGCATCTAATAATGTTCATACTGTTGTAAAAGCTCCTACTGTCTCAGGTAATCAAGTTGGTGCTAGTGACACTAAAGTATTTATGGAATATGATGATGTTCTAAGAGTAGATGTTACAACTGCACATTTTAAAGCAATGTCTCCTAGTGAAATTACTCATTTACTTTTAAAAAATACAAAGATAGAATTTGATTT
>SDBU01009309.1_pt1 | contig 11026 bp, 11 predicted proteins | sample 2277071 | NCBI WGS metagenome assembly SDBU01 (sample SAMN10397929, study PRJNA504765) | marine sediment metagenome | isolation source: marine sediment core GS08_GC12, 126 cmbsf | place: Arctic Ocean: Gakkel Ridge, Loki's castle | collected 2008
TTCAACAATATTATATAGGGATGGACTTATAAAAAAATCCTCTAGCAAAGAAAAATGGAGAGGACTTGCAAAAAAACTAGAAAAACATGGCATTAGAAACTCTCAGCTGCTCGCTATAGCTCCAAATACATCATCTGCTCTACTACAAGGTTGTACACCAAGTGTACTGCCAATTTTTTCTAAATTTTATTTTGATAAAAATGCAAAAGGCGCAGTTCCAATTTGCCCACCATTTGTTAAAGAGAAATTTTGGTATTATAAAGAGTACAAAAACATGGATATCAAAGCTGTAAATTCTGTTATATCAGAAATTCAAAAATGGACAGACACTGGAATTTCATATGAGCTGATATTTAATTTAAACATGAGTAATATCACCGCTAAATATATTTATGAATGTCTAATTGATGCCTGGGAAAAAAATATCAAAACAATCTATTATGTGAGAACGATTCAAAAAGATGGTTCATCTATAGATAAAAACGAATGTGTATCATGTGCAAACTAGGAGATTATTATGAAAGCAAAAAAACTATTTAATCCAGAAGGAAAAGATTCAATAAACGAGAGAAAAATAATTGGCGGAAATACGACGAATATTTTCAATTTAAACAACGTAAAATACTCTTGGGCTAATAAACTCTATAGAGTAATGATGGAAAATTTTTGGATCCCTGAAAAAGTAGATTTAACCTCTGATATAAATGATTATAAAAATCTTACAGATGATGAAAAAAAAGCTTTCGATGGTATCTTAAGTTTTTTAATTTTTTTAGATAGCGTTCAAACAAACAACATTCCTCACATCTCTGATTACATAACATCTCCTGAGATTAATTTAATATTAGCAATTCAAACCTATCAAGAAGCGATCCACTCTCAATCTTATCAATATATAATCGAGACAATTTTGCCAAAAGAGACTAGAAACTATATTTATGATTTTTGGCGAGATGACAAAGTCTTATTCGAAAGAAATAAATATGTAGCTGATGTTTTTCAAACCTTTTTAGATTCCCCTTCAAAAGATCATTTTAAAAAAGTTTTAATCGCGAATTACTTATTAGAAGGTCTCTATTTTTATAATGGTTTTAATTTCTTTTATAATTTAGCCTCTCGTCATAAAATGCCAGGAACTACTGATATCATAAGATATATCAATAGAGACGAGCTTTTACATGTTGTTATCTTTAAAAGAATCATTCCAGAAGTTATGGAAGATTCAGATACACCTTTGATTTATGAGATGTTTCATAAAGCAGTTGAACAAGAAATTGAATGGACGAATCATATAATCGGCAACAATATTTTAGGTATCTCCAATGAAGCAACTGATAAATATACTAAATATTTAGCCAACTCACTTCTTCAAAGAATTAACTTAAATCACTTATATCCAGGGTATAGCGAAAATCCATATGAGCATTTAGAAAAAATAGCCGATACAGAAGGTAAAGGTGATGTCAAAGCCAACTTTTTTGAGTCTACCGTTACCTCTTATAATCAATCCTCTGCTATTGAGGGGTGGGATTTTTAAATCTACAAAGATATTATTTCTGCTATTTTGGTAAATTTTTCCTTGTAACTTAATTACAAATCACCATAATTACACAAAAAAATTTATTTTATAAAATATGTTTTATCCAATATACTATATACCCCTATATACACCCCTAGTAAAAGTTGCTAAAGATGCTAATGGTTTTTCAAATATAGGAAATAGAAAACAATCGGAAAAACACTCTTACAATCATAGAAATGGCGATGTTTTAGCTTTACTAATTGATCATGCTTTAAGGCCTTCTATATTTGATTACCCATTACTTTCGAGACATGGTTAATTGATTGACTATCATAAATCTATAAATTTAGAAGCTTTTTTATCTAAGATAAAATAAAGATTTTCTTTAGCTTTTACATGAAAAGCAGGCAAGGATCTATCTTTATCTATTAAGATTCTTTTAATGATACTAGCCTTAGACTCTCCTAGAGCTAAAAACACTACATTTTTAGCATTGTTAATTATTGGGTAGGTAAAGCTTATCCTTTCAAAATCCTCATCTTCTTTGGAGTTTAAAACCACTAATTTTTCTTGTTCACATAAAATATCTTGATTGGGAAATAAAGAGGCTGTATGGCCATCTTTTCCAATGCCTAATAGGATTAAATCCAAAGATGGAATTTCCTCGTGATAGACACTTTTTATATCTAGCTCGTATTCTTTTGCTGCATCTTCAGGATCAATGTCTTTGTTGATATAGTGAATGTTTTCTTTTTTTAGATTTAGAGGTTTTATGAGATGTTTATTTATTTGATAGATATTACTTTTTTCATCTAAATCTGAGACCATTCTTTCATCAACAAAAAACAGATGAGTTTTATCCCAATTAATATCTTTATTTTTTGATAGCTCATCATAAAAAAAAAGAGGAGTGCTGCCACCAGATAAGGCTAGGGTAAAAATACCTTTTTTTTCGATAGAGTTTTTAGATATTTTTTTTAAAAGATCGATTAGAAATAGATTGATATCATCTTGAGAATCGAACATTTTTATTTGGCGCACTAAAATAGCCTCCACTTCCTTTTATCTTTTTTCATAAGATCATCTGCCTCGACAGGTCCATATGTTCCAGCTTCATATTTATATAGCTTTTTACTTTTCTCTAAAGCCTTGATGATAGGATCTACGATATCCCACATAGCCTCTATTCCATCTTGTCTAGCAAATAAGCTTAGATCTGATTTCATAGCATCTATTAAAACTCTTTCATAAGCTAAAGGAGAATCTATTTGAAAAACATCTTTGTAATCAAAAACCATATCAACTGGATATGGAATATTTTCCATCCCTGGAAATTTTACATTAAAAGTGAGAGATACTTTTTGTTTTGGATAGATACAAAATACAATAGTATTAGCATCTAAATCTTTACATTTATGCCCAAGAAGTTTGAGAGGTGGAAATTTAAATTGAATTGCAATTTCGGTATATCTTTTTTTCAGTCTTTTACCAACTCTAATGTAAAAAGGAACATTTGCCCATCTCCAATTATCTATAAAAAATTTAGCAGCAATATAGGTTGGTACTTTGGAATCTTTAGCAACATTTTTCTCATCTAAATAGCTAATGACCTTTTTACCATTAACTGTGCCACTATCGTATTGTCCCATAACAATCAGATCATCTATTTTCTTTTCATTAAAACTTTGAATAGATTTAAAAATTTTCATTCTCTCATTTCTTATAGATTCTTGATCAAAATTTGCAGGTGGCTCCATCGCAATGAGTGCTATTAACTGCAAAATATGATTTTGCACAAAATCTCTAACTACAGTTGCATTTTCATAAAAGGCAGCTCTATTTTCTATTCCCATATCTTCAGCAACAGTTATTTGAACATGATCTATATAATTTCTATTCCAGAGCGGTTCAAAAAGAGCATTGCCAAATCTAAAGAAAAATACATTTTGAACAGTCTCTTTACCTAGGTAGTGATCGATTCTATAGATTTGATTTTCATCAAAAGCATCTTGTAGTTTTAAGTTCAATGCATGTGCTGTTTTTTTATCATGTCCGAAGGGTTTTTCAACAATTATTTTAGAGCCCTTTCTTCTGCGACATAAATTTTTATCTGATAGATTTTCGACAATTGGAGAAAATAGAGTTGGAGGGACTGCTAAATAATATAATACATTATACGACTCATCATCGCTTGTAATTTCAGTTATCTTTTTACAGAGGTTTGTATAATGTTCTCCCTTTTTCAGATCAGCTGATTCAAAAAAAAGATGTTTTTGAAAATCTTCATAAATCTTTTCATCAAAAGCTTCTTTTGCATTAGTCTCAAGCCATTTCTTTGCATTTGTGCAATACTCTTCTGTTGTCATTTTAGGAAGATCTAGACCCAAAATTGTAAAATCTTCAATAAAGCCTTTTTTAAAAAGCAGATAAAGAGTTGGAAGCAATTTTTTTTGACAAAGATCGCCTGCTGCTCCAAAAATTATCATTAAAAATTTTGAAGCTTTAAATGTCTCTAGAGCTGCCATACAAGATTGAAATGAAATATCTTTTTCAACCATTTTTATTCCTCTATTTTTTTTGTGCCATGTCCACCAAATTCATCTCTAAGTTTTGCTAACACTTTGTCTTGAAAAGCATCTTTTTTTCTAGATGAAAATCTTTCATATAATGCAGTTGTTATCACAGGAGTTGAAACAGCTAAATCTATAGATTCTTTTACTGTCCATCTACCCTCTCCTGAATCTGGAACATGCGCCTTAATATTTTCAAAATTTTGATCCTTTTCAAAAACATTTTCTAAAAGCTCTAATAGCCATGATCTAACAACAGATGATCTATTCCATAGCTTTGAGATTTTATGTAAATCTAAATCAAACTCTTTTTTCTCTTTTAATATCTCAAACCCCTCAGCATATGCTTGCATAAGACCATATTCAATACCATTGTGAACCATTTTTACAAAATGTCCAGAGCCACTTTTTCCCATATAATTATAGCTATCTTTTGAAGATAGCGTTTTTAAAATAGGCTCGATATATTTATATGCTATTTCTTCTCCACCTACCATGAGACAATAGCCTTCTTTATATCCCCAAATACCGCCGCTCACTCCTATATCTAAAAAATCAATTCCTTTTTTCTTTAAATTAGCAGCATGGTTAATAGAGTCTTTATAAAAGGAATTTCCACCATCGATAATTATATCATCTTTCGATAAATGCTGAGAAATATTAACAATCGTCTCATCAGTAATTTTACCAGAAGGCACCATTGACCAAATAACTCTTTTTGTTTTTAGTTTTGAGGCTAACTCTTTAATTGAGCTCGCAGTTATTGCTCCTTCTTTTTCAGCTATTTTGAGAGCATCTTTATCAACATCAAAAACTATAACTTCATGATGATGGAGCAGTCTTTTGCACATGTTTTGGCCCATCTTACCGAGACCCACAAACCCGATTTGCATATTTTTTACCTATTTTTTGTATCTACTCTCACCATAATAAAAATTATAATTAAACTAAATTTTTATTGACAATAGAGGCATAAAAATTCAAAACTCATATCTTTACAAACCTTTTTTGGAATCGATGAAGTATAAATATGTTGTCATAGGAGCTGGAGCAGCGGGGCTAGTTGTTGCAATCGGACTTGCTAAAGCCAAAAAAAAAGTTCTGCTGATTGAAAACAATTTATTTGGTGGAGATTGTACAAATTATGGATGCATACCTTCAAAAACTCTAATCGCTTCTGCTAAAATTGCACACAACATAAAGACAGCAAAAGATTTTGGAATTAATTTTAAAATCGATGAGTTTGATGCTACTTTAGCTTTAAAAAGAGTTAAAGACGTTATTGAAAAAATAAGGTCTCATGAAGATGAAACATCTCTTCAAAAAATAGGTGTAGATACTATAAAAGCAAAAGCATCTTTTCAATCTGAAAATTCTTTAAAACTTGTTTTCGAAGATGGAAAAGAAGATTTTGTAGAATTTACAAAAGCAATAATTGCTAGTGGATCTTCTCCTTTAATACCTCCAATTGAGAATCTGGATATTACGCCTTTTGATACAAATGAAACGATATTTAATTTAGATAAAATCCCAAAATCTTTAACGATAATCGGCGCTGGAGCAATCGGCTGTGAAATAGGACAGGCATTTCAAAGACTCGGCTCAAAAGTAACTTTAATAGATATGAGTCCAAGACTTTTAGTTAATGAAGATTTTGACGCTTCAAAAATTTTAAAAAAAATCTTTGAAAAAGAAGATTTATCTCTATATTTAAACTCGAGTGTAAATAGCGTAAAATATCAAAATGACACTTTTGAGATTTTGATAAAAAATAATGAAAATGGCTACGTAAATCAAATAAAATCTGAAAGACTACTCATTGCTACAGGAAGAGCTTTAAATGTAGGTGAGCTAAACTTAGAAAATGCAGCAATATCTTATACAAACAAAGGTATTTTAATAGACTCTTTTGCAAAAACCAATAAAAAACATATTTTTGCTATTGGTGATATTACAGGCGAGCCTTTTTTCACTCATAAAGCAGAGAATATGGCAAGAGCTGTTTTATTCTCTTTATTAGTTCCTATCTTAAAAAAGAAAATTACATCTAAACAGATGCCAAGAGTCACCTTTACAGAGCCAGAGATAGCCTCTATTGGGCTTGCAGAAGATCAAGCCATAAAAAAGTACTCGCAAAAAAAAATCGCTGTCTATTTCGTATCTTTTGAAGATCTAGACAGAGCTATTTGTGAAAATGAAAAAGATGGCTTTGTAAAAATTATCACTCTGAAGTGGACTAGTGAAATAATTGGAGCTACAATTATAGCAAAAAGAGCTGGAGAGATGATCGCTGAGATTTTACTTGCGATGAAAAAACATATCAAACTAAGTTCAATCTCTAACATCATACATCCATATCCAACATATAATTTAGCAATTAGAAAAGCTGCTGATAAATATTTAACTGAAACTATTTTTAAAAGGAAAAAATGAAATTTTTTTTAAGATTATTGCCTATCATAATAATTGTAGTTTTAATGATTGTTGCAATATCTATTGGTGGTATTGATTTTTTCTCTTTTGACAATCTAAAAAAGTATAATGAAACTTTAATAAACTACTCTGATAACAACAAAATCTTATTTCCAATTATTTTTATTCTTATTTACATAGCATCTACAGCGCTTTCCATTCCAGGAGCTGTTTTTTTAACTATTTTAGCCGGATTTTTATTCGGAAAATACTTAGCAACTGTATATGTTGCAATTGGAGCTACAATAGGCGCTACAATTTTATTTTTAGCTGCAAAATACGCAGTAAAAGATTTCTTTTTAAAAAAAGCAGGTCCTCTTTTAAAAAAAATGTCTCAAGGTTTTCAAAAAAATGCTCGCTGCTATATGCTTTTTTTAAGATTAATTCCGCTGTTTCCTTTTTGGCTTGTCAATATTGTTCCCGCTTTTTTCAATGTCCGTTTTAGAACCTATCTTTGGACTACATTTTTTGGAATTATGCCAGGCACTTTTGTTTTTGCCCAAGCAGGCGTTGGGCTAAAATCTATTCTGCAGCTAGAAGAGTTTAAAATATCATCGATATTTACTTTTCAGATAAATCTCACTCTAATCCTGCTCGCAATTTTTATGTTACTTCCAATAATTTTTAAAAAAATTAAAGATAAAATATGTTAGATACAAATATAAGAGATCACTATCAAAAAATTTTTATCACTCCTTTTTTAAAACTTAAATTTATCAAAAATATAAATCCTCACTTTATAACTTTTGTAGCTTTAACATTTGGTATATTTGCATTTTTCTTTATAATTTCAGATCATAAATATTTAGCTGTATCTTGCATTGTACTCTCTGGTTATTTCGATACTTTAGATGGATCAATAGCGAGATTAAACAATCAAGAGTCTAATTTAGGATCTGTTTTTGATATATTTTCTGATAGATTCGTTGAAATGTTAATTATTTTAGCACTATTTTTGATAGATCCTACATCTAGAGCTTTTTTATCTTTTTTCATGATAGCTGGCTGCTATTTATGCATAACATCTTTTTTAGTAGTTGGTATTTTTGAAAAAAATCTTGGAGTAAAAAGTTTTCACTACTCATCTGGAATAATTGAGAGATCTGAGGCTTTTATATTTTTTATCTCAATGATTCTATTTCCAAATATTTTCTCTTTTTTAGCTTTTTGTTTTTCCGTTTTAGTAACAGCTACATCTTTTATTAGAATCTATGAATTTTATAAAAAATCAAAGTTAAAAAAATCTATCGATCTAGATACAAGATAAAGGTCTTGTTTAAAATGCTATTGGTTTAGTTGGCATCTAACAATATTTTACAGTCTGAACATAATAACAATTTGATTTTTCATTAAAAGTAAGAGAACTAATATCTCTCTTATTTAAATAACAAGGATGGACACAAAGTGTTACAAGTTTTGGATTGTCTCTTTTGAATCCTTTTTCTTGAGAATCTGAAAATATATAAAAAAACATCACAAAATATCCCAAAAATAGTGTTGCAATAACTATTTTATAAAAATAAAGATTTCTTTTTTTATGTTCGTTTTTTTCAGATATTTCTTTTTTTTCACTTACTTCAGCTTCACTTTCTTTAATTATTTCAGTTTCATTTTTTTCAGCAATTGCTTCACTAACAGCCTCTACAGCAACATCTTTTTTTTCTTTTTTTGAAGGGTGCAAATCAAATACAACATCCTCATTTTTTTTTGAATCAGTAGACCATCCTATTGGCTCAAATTTCACTTCTTTATTAGATAATTTTGAATAAATTTTCATTTTCATATTATATGAAAATCTCAAAGCTGTAATTTTAACATCTTTTAAAAAATGTTCATGCAAAAGCCTATGAGATACTACTTTGAAAAAAGCTGCAATATAACTAGCTCCATCAATCATAAGAAGATTTACTTTTCCAACAACCTTCTTCATATCTTTTTTGTCATCTTCTTTAGAGTAGTGAAATAGATCTAATTTTAATATTTTTTCCAAGACACTTTGTTTTATATTTATTGAATAACGATTAGCCTCACTTTTAAAATCACTTGAAAAGTTTTCAAAAAGCTTTGTACCTTTTTGATATAGCTCATAAAAAAATGCAGAAATATCAGAAAAAATATCTATTAATAATAGATTCGACATCCCCACAACTTTATCCATATCACTAGGAAGAGATGGTATCTTAATTGGACTTTTTGCAAGATTTTGAGTTGCTTGTACAGCCATCAATAACTCTTTTTTAAAGCTAAAATTTTAAAAAAATATCTTCGCTTTGAAAAGAGTTTAAATCAATAAAAAATATTGTTTTTCAAAATAAAATTAATTTGTCTAGAGAACGGGTTACTTTTTTGAGTTAAAGTGAAAATATAATAAAAAATTTATTAATTTATTTGTAGCTTAAATACTACAAAATCATCTAAAATTTCAAAAAAGGTAAATAACATGGGAAGATCTAAAAGTTATAAAAAAAGTTTAACAGAAAGGTTAAAAAATCCGAAAGATGCCGCTGCATATCTCAATGCTGCATTAGAAGATGAAGATTTAAGAGTTTTTCTTGTAGCTTTAAGAGATGTTGCGGAAGCACATGGTGGCATTTCTTATATTGCAAAAGAAACTTATCTCAATAGAGAAAGTTTATATAGAACACTATCTCTTCAAGGAAATCCTACAATAATGAATCTTTTTCTTATGCTTGATGCTCTTGGATTAGAATTGAATGTAAAAGCTGCTATATAATTACTTTATGAGCCTGAAAATAGTGTAGGAACAAAGGAGTTGCATCCTAAGGTTAAAATGTCCTAATTAAAAAATTTATTAGTTAGACCTTTACAGCTTCAGTTTCTTTTTTAGCTGCTTGATCATCTGCTATAGGCTTGTTTTCTACTGGTTTTTGATCATTTTTTTGAGTTTGAAATCCTTCTCTAATCTTTAAAAGTCCAACAACTATTAATCCAATTGCAGCTACTACAAAAGAAGCTCCTATAGCTACTAAATTCACATCTAAAAGCGTAGCTCCAATTTCAGCAAGGCCTAGCCCTAAAATTATAAAAAGTAGAGATGCAGCTTTTTTTATTTTTTCAACTACTGGCTTTTTATCAAAAGTTGCAGATCTTGTTTCTGCGCTAGCATCTACACCTGGTTTAGAATCTGCTCCACTAACAGCTGGCATAATATTTACCTTTTTAATCTTTTTAATGCATATATATTACAATAATTCAGATTTTTTGATAATTATAAAATAGATTTTATTATAAACAGAAAATTTTAATTTTACTTTTTAATATAAAAGATATTTTTTTCTATTCTCTTTAAACTCTTTAATCTTTTCCTCTTGAAACTTTATCATCTTCCATGCAGGATACTTTTCATTTAATAAAAAATCGTAGATTTTTTTATTACCATTTACTAAACAAAAAGTTTTAATTTTACTCTCAGATTGAGTATTTAATTTTTCTTTTACCTTTTCAGGATATAAAGATTTTAACATCCCTATTAAAAGATATTGTACACTCACCGGTTTATATTTCGTTTTATCAGTTATTACTATTTTAACACCTTGACAATCTTTTCCCCTGTATGCTCCATAAAAAGGCCTAAAATAAAACGGAATAAATTTTACACCTAATAGTTTTTGATCATTTAAATGTTTTGCAAATAAATTAGCATCTATCCAGGGCGCTCCAACAATTTTAAAAGGCAGAGTATATCCGATTCCAATACTAACAATTTCTAACTCTCCTAATATTCCTGTAGTTGCACTATAAAGAGGAGTGTCAGCTTCTGGTATATTTGGAGATGTTGGCACCCAATTAAGTCCAGTATCTGAAAAAGACATCTCTCTTTTCCAACCTCTCATCTTAATTACTGTCAGATCGCATTGTACTTTATATTCAGAGTTAAAAAAAGAAGAAAGCTCCCCTATTGTCATTCCATGACAATAGGGAACATTTATATACCCTAAAAATGATCTATACTCATCATCTAACATCGGCCCATCTGATATAATTCCATTTATAGGATTTGGTCTATCTAAAACAATTACCTTAATTTTTCTTTTCGCAGCCTCTTCCATTACATAATATAGAGTTGATGCATAAGTATATGCTCTGCATCCTATCTCTTGAATATCATAGATTATGACATCTACATCATTTAGCATCTTTTCTGTTGGTCTTTTTGTTGCTCCATGCAAAGATACAACTTCAATTTTTTGATTTTTTGAATCTCCAACTTTTTCCCCGGCAAAAGCTTTTCCATTTAATCCATGCTCAGGGGAGAAAAGTTTTGTAATTTTATAGTTTTTTGCTCTTTCTTTAAAAATCTCTAAAGTCGGCTTTAAATTTTTATCTACACTTGTATGATTAATCAATAAAGCTACTTTTTTGTTTTCAATTAATTTCTCATTTCCATCTTTAAAAAATAGATCGATTCCTAAATCAACTTTTGGCTCTGCCAAAACAGAGG
>SDBU01009310.1_pt1 | contig 11021 bp, 6 predicted proteins | sample 2277071 | NCBI WGS metagenome assembly SDBU01 (sample SAMN10397929, study PRJNA504765) | marine sediment metagenome | isolation source: marine sediment core GS08_GC12, 126 cmbsf | place: Arctic Ocean: Gakkel Ridge, Loki's castle | collected 2008
CATCGAACGGTTTTTTCGGGGCTTGATTCCCCGCTCTGGCAGCTTTGCCCAGTGGAATAGCGATGATGAGCTTCTTATCTGCTGGAACACCTAACACTTTTTTTGCCTCATCTTCCACGCGTAATAGCGTTCCCTCCACCCAGCAAGAAGCATAACCAAGCGCGGTTGCAGCCAGTAATATATGGGAGGTCGATGCGCTCACATCCTCTAACCAAAAACGGCTGGCAGATTCATCCGCTACGATAGCAATTACTGCTGAAGCATCTCGGATGAATCCTTGTGCCATAGACAGTTGTGCAATAATTTTTTTATCCGTAATGATGATAAATTCGCGAGGTTGAGTATTCATGCCCGAAGCCGCGCGGCGTCCCGCATCGACAATCTTCTCCAAATCTTCCATTGAAATCTCCGTTGGAACAAGACTCCGAACAGAGCGTCTCTGCTCAATTGTTTCAAAAACGTCCATATTTTCCTCCTTGCAGACATAGAAACCGAGTTTTTCCCAAAAACTCAGTTTCTGATTCTTTATTATTCTGGTTCTTCCGACTTGAGTGTGGAAAAACATCTTACTAATGAGATTGCTTCGTCACTCCGTTCCTCGCAATGACAGCTTCTCTTCGTCATTGCGAGCGAAGCGAAGCAATCCCATCACAATGGCATTTCCACACTTAACCCTGAATAGTCATTATTCTAACACCTTCGCTTTAACATTTCAAGAAATATGTTTAGGCTTGACACGTAAATCTGCCCGAAATGGTGCATGGATTTAACGGATTTGACAGATTGGCATTGATTCAGTTTGTTTAAATTAGAATTACGACATTGTGACATGAGGCTTCATAGAACAATTTTAATATCAAGTGTCATGCGCGTCATTCCGAATAACAGAGATAGCGCAAACCTATTATTTGATTACATTCCTGTTACTCTCTATGATTTTCAGAACTTCTTTTTATGCAACGCTCTCGGTATACATTTTGCGTAAGTCTACACTGCAAAATCATCTTGACAAACATACCAAAATACGGTATTTTTATATTTGGAATTATGGTTTGTTGCTAAACGAAAATTAAGATTGGAGTTGAGAATAATGGGTAAGGTCACCACAAAGATAAGAGTTGAAAACTCTCTTGATTACCTCCTTTCCAAGCGTGGTGATATATCTCCCTCCGAGGTGCGTTTCATAGAAGTCGAGGATGCTTTGGTTGATACCGGTGCGACTCTCCTCTGTATGTCTAAGAAACGTATAACCGTACTTGGATTATTTCCCCTGGAAATTCGCGAGGCGAAAACAGCAGTTGGAACAGTACAGCGTCAGGTTTACGAAGGCGCTAGGCTTACAATTATGGGGCGGACATGCAGTGTTGATGTGATGGAGTTGCCAGATGGTATCCCTGCGTTGGTAGGGTATGTACCACTTGAAAATCTGGACTTACTGCCCGAACCTAAATCTCAGAAGTTAATTCCAAATCCCGCCCACGAGGGAAAAATGGTTATGGATTTGTATTGAATGAAAAAAACTGGCGCATAAAGGACTTTTAAATTTGCCAAAGAAATGAGGACGATATCAATGTTTGCATATACAAAGCAAATCAGAAACCGCATTCAGTCATCGTTTATGATTTCCATTATCATCCACATAGCCTTCGTGATGATAATTCTATTTTATCCCAGAACATACCCGGATATTGGAAAAGATGAGACCATTCCGGTAGAATGGGTCAAGGGACTACCCAAGCCCAAATTGAAGCAGAGAGAACAACAATTGAAACAGCCTGCTAAACCGAAAATGGACCAGGAACGCAAAGTCGGACGTGAAGCTAAGATGATGCTCGCATCGCCGAATGAAGTTGCCGAAGTCATAGAAAAGAGCAAACGCCCTGTAAACAAAAGTGTAGAAATGAATACTGCGCAGCCTGCTAAATTCATTCCCTGGGTGATGAGTGATGCCGAGTTGCCAGATGCAGAAGCGTCGAATATCTCCTGGATGGTATCAGCACCTGGATATGGAGATGGAGATGGAAGAGTGACAGGTCGAGTGCGTGCGGCTGGACATGGACGCGGCGGGCTTGGTTTAATAGAAAGGTATGGTACAGGTGATGGCGATGGTTCAGGTGATGGAGGAGGAGGCGGTTTTTTGGGCATCCCCGAAGGATGGGATAAGATTGGCGACCAGTTAGGCATGATTGATTTTATTCGTGAGCGTTCTGGACCTCAACAAGTAGTCTATTGTTTGGACGTCTCCGCGAGCATGAGCGCAGCCGGCTTGAGAAAACTGGAATTGTCGACTGAATCCATCCGCGATGCATTGCTCATGCTGAGAGAGGAAGACCATTTTAATATTATCACTTTCGCCAGCACAGCCAGTAAGATGAACGATAGCATGTTGCCGGCAACTTTGCAGAATATCGAAAAATCCTTCAAATATCTCCGCAAATTTAATCCACGGAGTACGAAACAAAATTTGGGCACGGATTTACTGGGCGCTATGATTTATCATTGCAATTCGATCCCTCTGTTATTGTGCTTGTTACCGATGGATTACCAACTCCGGGCAGAGTGAAGAGCAGACAAATTGAAACTGACCCGGATAAAATCATCAAAGCCGTTGAAGCGAAAAATGTGAATCATGCTAGCATCTACGTTATTGGTTTGGAAATGACATTGAGGGAATCACCCGGCGCAAGTTTACTAGTAGCTTTAGCGAAACATAATAACGGCAGAGTAAAACTTATCGGCGGTAAAGAATTAGTAAAGTATATACAATAAAAGGCATTTTTCAAACACCACGAATTTTATGCGCAAATCAGCCTGACAATGATAAAAGTATTAGAAAGAGGCAAGATGGCAAAAGGGTTAAGGGGCAGTTGCCCTCTTTCTCCCTTGCCCTTTAGCCATTGATTCCCTTTGGTAAACTGTCAGATTATATTCGCGGTGATTTTAGGGTAAAATGAAAAATCCCCAATAAAAGTTGTCTTGATTAAGGTATGGGATGGACGATAATAATAACTCACAAATAGTAAAACGTATTCAAACTGGTGATGAAGCCGCCTTTGCAGAGCTTGTAGAGAAATATCAGCGAGCGATTCACGGTTATATTTACCATAAAACGCAAGATGAATCAGCGGCAGAAGATATTACTCAAGAGGTATTCCTGGCTGCCTACCTCAATTTGCATACATTACACAATCCCGAAGGATTGGGAGCATGGCTGCGCTCTATCGCCCACCATAAAAGTGTAGATTGGCTTCGACAACAGAAGGAAGCCTCTCCATTGATGGACGATTTACCCGCAAATAGAGCTTCTATCTCGGAAACCCTTGAGCGCAAGGAGGATTATAAACAGCTTTCTGCCATTATGCAGACGCTTTCCGAACCGAATCGAATTGTCGTTACACTTAGGTATATGGAGGGGTTGAGCAATGCACAAATCGCGGATTTTTTGGAATTATCCCCTTCTATCGTGAGCACCCGTTTGGAGCGCGCCCGGAAGCAGTTACAGGAACGCATGTTGATTGCACTCGAAACGGGATTTCCGAAACCCGATTTTGTAGAAACGGTATGCCGTCAGATTCAGGCATGTAAACCAGTAATCGGCGTTGGATTGCAATTTTCAGCAGCCCACAAGTCAACGCATCTATGTACCTGTGCCTTCCGTACACAAACTCTGGCGAAGCGAACGGAAGGTGTCTGCCAGGAATATCCCGGTGAAGGCTTGATGATCTGGTACGGGCTCGGTCGAATCCGCGAGGACGATGCTAAAAACGCTGTGGAAACGGCATTGGAGCTTCAGAAGCAATCGTGTCCGGCAGGCTCATTTTCCCTCTGCATAAGACAAATACTCGACAGAGAAATTGGTAGCCGCCCGCGCTTCCCATTCCTTCGCTTTACTCAAGGACAAGGCTTGATAGAAACAGATGCAGACAATCCAGCGTCCAATGACATCTTGGTGGATAGCTCTATCACTTGGTTGTTGCGCAGTGAATTTCACTTCGAGGAGGTACAGTATTCTGAGAACGTGTTTGAAAATGTAGCGGCGGTCTCCGTACCGCCATGTCAAGACGGAGGTGCGACGCTACGTGATATGACTTTTCAAATAGTCCCTGCAAAAACGCCTGTCGTTTACAAGCTGACGCGCAATCTGCCCGTCGATATGCCAAAGACAGATATATTGGTGGGACGGCACGCTGAAATGGAACAACTTGAGGATGCTATCCTGCGTCTGCTTGTGGGTGGTTCTGGCATTATTCGGCTGACCGGAGAAGCGGGGATAGGGAAAACATACCTGTTGCGTTTTCTGCACAAGCGTTGCGAGCAAAACGCAGAAGCAAAATCGCTCATCTGGCTTCAGGGGAAAGCAAATCCGGGAGAATTGTATCAGCCGATTCGCGAGGCGATTCAATCGCATCTTGACTTTGAATCTGCTGCTGAACTCCGGGAACACTTAGCTTCCCTTGGTTTAGAAGATGTCCTGCCTTATTTCGCTGAATTGCTCCGCCTGCCTTTTGAATCGTCGGATAAGAAATTTAATGCATTGACGGTTGAACAAATTCACCATAACGCGTTTCAATACTTGCGTGATTGGTTAATCAAGTTGGCGGAAGATGCTCCGGTGGTGTGGGTAGTTGATGATACACACTGGTTATCTCAAGAATCCAGCCGACTTCTACAATACATAAGTCGGACTACTAAAGATTCACCCGTCCTGTTCCTGTTTTCACGGCGTTCAGGTTACGAACAGGTCCCCGAAGCGGAATACGGAATTGAGCTGGAGAAACAGGTTGCGCAGCGTTATCCTGAAGTATACCAGCAGCTCGATTTAGAACCACTTCCAGAGTGGGCCAGCCTTTCTCTACTTTCTCATTTTTTGGGGGAGCAGCAATTGTTGCCTTCTAAGTCGGATAGGATATTGGAGTTAGCGGGAGGGAATCCACTTTATCTACGTGAGGTGGCACAGTTACTAATCGACGCGCCGGATTCGCTGAGTGGCATTCCCCCCAGCATTGAGCGTCTGATTCTCGCTCACCTTGATTTGTTATCTTCCGTCCATCAAAACCTCCTGCGATATGCCTCTGTGTTGGGAAGCCATGTAGATATGGCTCTCCTGCAAGCTGAATTTCCTGAAATAGAATTCTCGAAAATGTGTGAGCAGTTGCAAGGGATTGGTTGGCTTCAGCCCGCCAAGGAAAAAAGGAAACCGATTTCTTTGGTTTGGCGACATGACCTATATCGGGAGTCCATCTACAATAGCATTGAACCGAATGCCCGGCGACAGCTACACGCCGAGGTGCCAGAACAGCTTGAAAACCGCTTGGAAGGTTCCCCCGATGTGCTTGCGGACCACTACGAAGCGGCAGGAGATCCAGAGAAAGCCGCGCACTATGCGTCCCTTGCAGTGGCAATGTATCATGAGCAACGGCGCCATCTTCGGATTCGGCATTATGCTGAAATAGCGCTCTCCCACCCAGAAGCACTATCACAGGAACAACATGTTGAAATCCACTCTCAGTATGCTAGTGCACTCGGGGCAACAGGACATTATTCAGAAGCCATTCTGCATTTGGAACAAGCGCTCAACCTCGCTAACACCAACAGTCAACGCATCCTCATCAACATACAGTTGGCGGAATGTCACCATAACCAACATGGAATCGCTTTACGGAAAAAAGCATTGTCACTTATAGATGAATCTACAGAAACCAGCGTTATCATATCAGCTTGCAGCATGCTTCCCAGGACAGGTCTTACCCCATCTATGAATCCAGATGTAGTACGTCAAGTTTTGCACCTAACACAGAAGCGAAAGAAACGCAAGGCGGAAGTTTTGGCTCTTCGCTTACTGGCTCTTGCACAAGCAGCCACGGGTAATCTAGATGATGCCCAATCCACCATTCAACAAGCGATTCAACTTGCAAAGGAATTAGAGGATAATGATTTACTTGCAGAGATGGAGTTTGGATACGCGAGACTCCTTTGGGATGGCTCTCAGTCGTCGGATGCGTTCAATCATCTGCATCATGCTCTGCATCTTTGGGAACAAATGGAGAAATATGCCTATCATGCCTTGCATCTCCTTGGGGTTATCCATCACAGCTTAGGACAATATGAATCTATGACGGAGGTATTCGAGAGGATTTTAGAGCGGAGGGAACTGTTGGGAGAGGCATCATTAGATATCCGGGATGCCTTGAGCCGTCTGGTTGAGGGGTATGCCTGCTTGGGAGATTGGGAAAAAGCGTATCACTATTTCTGGCAGATGCTGGATAACATAGATTCTGGAGCATCGGATTCTTTATTCGATGTGGAAGCGGCAATCGGAACCTTATGTCACGGAATTAAGGATTATCGTTGCTGGATGTGGGAGGACATTCCCCACACAATGGCGCGGGCACAGGAATTGATTATACGCCTCTATGAGCGTGATATTACGGCGGAAGATAATTATAAAGTCTTGCATGCGCACCTTCACCCGATTTTGGCGGCTGGTTATGTCGAATATGGAGTAAAGCGTTCGCGTGAAGAGGGCGTTGCCATGATGCGTCTTTTCGCGCGTCAGGTGTGGATATTGGATGAACATGTGGAGTTTTGGGCTTATCTGACGGACGTCCTCAATTATGATGCGTTGGAAGCAATCTTCGAGGATGCTCTGGCGCAGGTCGACCACGAAGAGCCTATCCTCCCAAATAAAACAAGAAATCGACCAGAATTTTTCCACGCGACAAAACCGGAAAAGCTAATCCTTGAATGGTTGCGCGCTTGCCTTCGAGAGCGTTACGAGACGGACGACGCGGGCAAACATCTGCGACAAATGGGAATCATTCCAGAACCTTGCTGGTTGGTTACAGGTACTTTCGAGGAACATGCCCCCGCCGAAGTGGAACAGTCTATCTTAGACATGATATCCAATACAACCTTGAACTCAAGTTCAGAACCCTCCCCGATAGAATGGCGAACTGCTGACGATTTCCGAGACGGTTACATTGATTGCCGGCACATTTTTCAAACGATGGATAGGGTCTCGGCTTACGCATGTACAGCCATCATATCACCGAAGGAACAGCAAGTCCAGTTTACTATTTATCACGACGATAGCATCCGTGTCTGGCTCAATGGCGAGATATGTTTTGAGAGAGGGGATTGTTCCTACAGCCAATTTGACGGTATCCTTCAGCAAGGCTACAATCTTGTGCTGATACGGTTGACCAATTATTATGAGGATGGCTGGGGATTCATCCTGCGTGTGACGGACGAAGATGGCGAGGTGTTGGAAGACTTAATGACCACATCGTGGGAGAGACCTCCTGGTCTCAATTGTGGGAGTGGTCTGTGGGAGAGACCTCCTGGTCTCGATAATCGTGGTCAGGAGACCACTCCCACAAACCCACTCGTTGAAACTTTTAGGACAGATACCGCTGATAATTTGACACAGATTCCCATGGAATTGTCCCATTGGGCGAAGGCGCGAAGTGGAGATTGGGAGGAAACAGCAGAAGGAATCAAACTTTACGGTACCGCCTATCGCGGGGGAAACAGCATTTCCTCAAAATCATTCTACAATTTCGTAGATTCCGAACTGTTTATCAAATGGATGCCATACGGCGGAAATGGCTATAACTACGCCGGGTTTGGCGTTGGTATCAATATCGCTCCCGGAACTGGTGGCACGACTCATCATGCGTATGGCAAGGCCCGCACCCGTATATATGACGACATATGGTATTACACACGGATAAAGATTAATGCGGATAAAGCCTACACAGCCGTTATGTCAACAGGTGATTATGACATCGACGGTGGAATGGTCGTCAAGAGTAAATCAGGAACATTCTCCAGTAGCTATCGCCCGTATTGGGGAGATAAACTTTTGGAATATATTGAGAGAACGAATATCACGGTGGTTTTTGATGACAATTACGCTGGTACATCCGCGTACATGATTGTCGCAGAGGTAAAAACAGATGCAACCCCAGTGCAGATGACCATATTGAGTTCGTATGACTTTGAAGATGCAGTAGATGTGCCAGCGCAGTTTAATTTCACGGGTAACTGGGTGATAGATACCATAGGTTTTAATTCTGCAAAATCATTGCACAACACTGATTCGCCTTCAAGTATATCTTTGGAAGTGATAGATGCAGTGGCTGTGTCGTTCAGGTTTAAATGTTCCGGTCCTTATTCATCCGGGTTTACGTTTTATGTTGATGGTATTCAACGTTATACTGGATTATGCCGAGAAATATTAGACCAATGGAATGAGTTGATTATGCCCATCCCCGGAACTGGGACTCATACGCTCAAGTGGAGTTCGCGCGACGGGGCGTCTTTATGGATAGATGACATCACCATTTATACTTTAGACAATGGTACATAGCCATATCTGACCGCAATCCGAGCGAAAACAGAGTTTTCGCACTCCATCATACCCTATATAAATTTGAAAAATAGAACACTAAATATTAAGCGCATTAAATGCTTCAATAAAATCCTTTTTTGTTTTGGCGTCAACTGCCATTTTCTGGATACTAAGCAAGGTACCCTTATCGCGAATAGATTTTATTTTCGATGATATCGTCCTCGGGGTAGAAGTAAAACGGGTCTTTATGAGAGCAAGCAATCCTTCAGCTAAACCTTCAGCCCTACCTTCAGCCTTACCTTCAGCCTTACCTTCGGCTTTACCTTTAGCTTTACCTTCAACTCTGCCTTCAGTTAAACCTTCAGCTCTTGCTTTGTTTACAATATGTTGATAAAATGCTGATTCTTTCATAATCTCCTCCGGGATTATACTTTCTATGGTATCGGTGTCACCAATCACCAAGCCGCAGAGAACACTCATTGAGAAAAGCAGATTCGGCAAATGTTCTTGCGGGGTAATTTCATAAGCGACAGATACGCATTTCGATAACCATTCTTCTTTGCTACAACCCTCTGGTTGTTCCGTCAACGGGATGAAGGGCAAACTTCCTGGTGTGCAGTTCCTCAATACATTTTCGCCATTCATTTCCCAAAGTCGGATAACATTATATTCCGCCAAAAATCGTTGAGGATACTTTTCCTCGAAGATACCCGTATCCTTTTTTCCGCCTCTCTTCTCCCGCAAGTAAATAACCGTTGAAATGACGGGTATTCGGTAAACTCGCAACAATCTCGCCTTGTATTCAGCCATTCGATACGGCATAATCGGCGCAGGTTCAGTTTGAAACTCAACATGCGCAATCACGTATATCAACCTCTTGGGATTCTTTTCTGAAGGGATTTTTATCTTCGCAAGCGTATCAACCTCCCGCCTTTTTCGTATCTCCAGCGACGTCCTAAGCGGTTCAATCGTCGGTGAAGTATAGCCGGTTGCAAATTGAATAACGTCCATTGGGCGTTCTTGAAAGACTATCTTAGCGGCGTTGTCGTATTTATCCTTGCTATCCCTGCTTTTTTCCTTTGGCATCGTTTCCTCAATTATTTTTTTTCAAGCCTTTGTCCAAATCACTCACGCTTTGCTCAATCTTGGAGAAACGTATTTATTATACCTGATTTATTAGATTAGCGCAAATGATTTTCGTAGAAATTCCCCACGCAATTTTTTTTATTTTTTTTTCATTTTTTATGTGACATTTCCGTAATCCCTACGACTATAAGATATATCAAAACCATATTTATAAAATTTTTTACACGCGTCTCACTTAATCGTGAGTATGCGGAGAGCACGTTCGAGCAAGCGGCTATCAGTGGTGATACATACGTGGGGTCGAACCTCTGTCCCCGGCCACTGGTTGGTTTGGAAAACTGATGGGTTTGTTCCCCTATGGGTTCAGCAGACACAGGAGGCAAGTTGGATTAGAAGCCGAGCTGTCAAATCAATTATGCAAAGGAGAAAGAATGAAATATACAAATTGGAGGAAATGCAACATGAAAATTCAGAAATATCGTCAATTAACTTGGAGTGTCGCGCTTTTGTTTCTGATTACCTTGGTGATGCCGCTTGTTACACTTGCTCAAGAGGGTAATCTGGAGTGGGGAAAAATCACCAGTCCAGCCCTGGAGGGCAACCTAATTGGCGATTCTGCAACGCGCTCATTTGCAGTCTATTTACCGCCAAGTTATGAAACCAGCGACAAGCTTTACCCCGTCATCTACCTGCTTCACGGGTATGGCGGAAGCCCAGCAGGTGCCGCAGGCATCAAGCCAACCATCGATTTCATGATAAAAAATGGCGACATCGGCGAGATACTCGTTGTCCTTGTTGATGGCTCAAACAGGTTCGGCGGAAGCTTTTATCGCAGTTCGGAAACCATCGGAGACTATGAAGGGTATATTACAAATGACCTTGTCAACCATATTGACTCCAATTATCGCACTATCGCCCATCGGGATAGTCGCGGGATTACGGGACATTCAATGGGTGGGTACGGCTGTATGCACCTTGCATTGACATATCCGGATGTTTTCAGCGCGGTCGTTGCACAGGGAGGGTTGTATAAAAACGATAGCGATTACATAAGAAATCTTTTAATTGCAACTACTGCTGATACCAAAGACTGGGGAGCATTCAATCAGCTATTTTGGATGACACAAGCCGCTTATGCTCTCACAGCCGCTTTAGCTCCCAATCCCAACAATCCGCCATTTTATCTGGACAAAGCCTACAAGCTGGTGGATGGTAAAGCGCAAGTTGTACCTGAAGTCTGGGATAGCTTTATCAAAAATGATATCGTCGATAGCGAATTGAGCCGTTGTCTTGAGCAACCGGTGCGGTTGAATGGGATAATGTTCAATCATGGTTCCAATGACGGCATCGTTCCCGTAAGTCAAGCACACGCACTAAAGGAAGCGATGGACGAGCTTGGTATAGTCTATGTTTACGAGGAACATGGAAGCGGCCACTCATTTCTCGCAGAAAAATCCCTTCAGTTCCTATCAGACCATCTATCCTTTAGCTGTTTTCGTCGCAGAAGCCCCCTTCTGATTCTTTGAATCAGGAGGGGATGAATGCGATCAATTCGTAATTCGTCAATTCGTAATTCTAAAAT
>SDBU01009311.1_pt1 | contig 11020 bp, 17 predicted proteins | sample 2277071 | NCBI WGS metagenome assembly SDBU01 (sample SAMN10397929, study PRJNA504765) | marine sediment metagenome | isolation source: marine sediment core GS08_GC12, 126 cmbsf | place: Arctic Ocean: Gakkel Ridge, Loki's castle | collected 2008
TTCTGAATAATGCCAATACCAACCATCATATTCTATTAAAGTATTGAAATCAGGTAGATAAAAGTCGTAAAGATAAGACTTCAAGCGAAAAGTGTTGAAGATATAATCTATGCCCATAAAGTCTAGAATAGCTGCAACTGTTTTCTCAGGATTGGTAGGTGATTGATACACATTATCAAAATCACCTCGTTCTCTCTGCATCTTCGTTATCTTGGATCTTTTAAGACGATATTCTTCACTGGTGTGTATTTTAGACATCTTGCGGCGGAACTTTTCATCTGACCACATCACCTTAGAACGATCAGACATCTTGCGTCTAGTTTCTTCACTATCATAATCACCACGATCCCAAGCTGATTTTATGGCTTTAGATCGCTTGCGACGGACATCCTTATTATTGAGGCTACCTTCTATCCATTGCCTCTTTGCCTTTTCAGACCTTCTGCGAGAATGTTCTTCGCTATCAAAGTCGCCACGTTCCCACCGCTTCTTCATATTTTCAGATTGCTTACGGGATAGTTCTTCACTATAAAAGTCTCCACGCTCCCAGGCCACTTTTACAGACTCCGACAATTTGCGACGGTGGTCTTCGCTTTTACACTCACGGTTAGCGCCGCACTTGTGGCAATGCTTGCGACTTGCCCAAATCTCGTCCCCGCAATCAATACAGGGCACCTTAACTTGTAACTTCTCTGCCTTACTTATAATCGCGCCTCTTATTCTATTCAGTAACTCAGTCGCTAAAAGCCCATCCACCCCTAGCCTGGGTAATTGCTCTTTCAGAATTGCCACTTCTGTCTCTGTCCAGTGTCTACCACTTGCCCTTTTAGCACAACTCAAACAATGATTAGAAGTACTCAAAGAATCGTCGCCGCAAACCACACATGCGCCCATGGCTTGCAATCGACGCGACTTCTCTTTAATCGCCGCCCGTGTTCTATCTAGTAGGCCCGCTGTAATAACTCCCTCTATTCCCAAGCCAGGAAGATTGTCTTCCAGAATTGTAACCTCTTCCTCTGTCCATATTCTTACCATAAGCAATCTCACTTCAGCGCCTCAGGGCGCACCTTGAACACAAAAATCCGTCACTTATTGCTTTGCGTCTCCGAGCTGTCAGGAACGGGGGCCGCTTACGATAAGTGACGGATATTTGTCCGCAAATATAAAACGCCCCACACGTTCCTGACGCTTTAATTATAGGAGTTTTTGCAGAATTGTCAAGCGGAACCGTGAAATCCTCCACCACACTCATAGTCCGGCGCGGCGTCGATATGGCCGTATGTTGTACGTCGTATCTTTCATTCATCTCCACCACCCCACAGTTGGGTGACGTTCACGTTTTTGTCAAAAATCAAATGGCTATCCCAGCTTGTCTTCTAACCACTTCCGGGCCACCGTCCGGCTCACGTTACGCAACCCAGAGACAATCGTCGCTGCATTGGCTTTGCTCAAAACCGCCAGCTCTCTCAGTGCTTTACGCTCCCGCTCCAACCGCTGCTCCCGCACCTTGCCGCGACGAACTAATTCTTCCTCGGTAAGGTTAGACCATCCAGGCCATTTCATCATGCCTCTCCTTTGTTACTCTGTGTCATTTTGCTATCCGCCCTGTCCTGCCAGCGTCCAATAGTGCGCGGATGAACGCCAGCAATAATTGACAACTCCTGACGCATTGAAGGCGTTAGCGCGGCAGGGTCAGGCACAAGGCGGACAAAGTCAGCCTCTGTCCACTTTGTGTCAGGAAGTTGCCCGATAATGTACGCCGGCATGTCAGGCTTGTCTACCTTCTTGCGTGACACAACAGTTGTCGTTGTAGTTTTCTTCTTAGCATCACTGGAAAGTGCAAAGGCCAACCCGGCAATGCCGACGATGATCTCTGGACTTATCGCAAGGACAGCGCACCAAATCACATCCAGCGGAAACGGCAGTACGGCTGCTAGCTCCGAGCGGCGCACCATAACCAGCATGCCCGGCATTAGTATCGCAGAAGCCAACAGCAGGATGACGCCCCAGCCAGCTAGTATCCACCTAGCCAGCTTTAGCGACTTGCGCTGCTGATAGACTTGCAAGGAATAAGCGGCAGTCATTACAGCCAGCACGCCGTAGCCAGGCCCGGTCAGCCAGGCGGTGTCCAGTCCCATAAAACCAGGCTCCGCCACCACGAAGGCGGCAGCAAGGCGCGGGACCATGACCAACATGGCCGATATAACTATGATGCCTGGCGCAAATCTGTTGAGCCACTGTTTCACTCTTCACCTCCATACAATCCTATATAACACTCCCGGCACACTTTCACCCAACCTGCCATTCGGTGCTGAGTCTCCCTGATGCCGGCACTCCTTCTCCAACAGCCGCACAAGACACACTGGGACGGTATCTGCTAGCTGAGCCACCATCTCAGCCTGTACCAAATGCCCCTAATTTTCCACATCGGATTTCCCTTTCAGCGCCTCCTCCAGCTTGGCGGCCAGCATAACCAGCTTGCGACTGACCAATAAAGAATATGGAAAGGGCCACCCAGGTCCCGCACCTACCTGTAACTCCTCCCGAACCTCAGTCGCCGCCTTCTCCAGCCGGGCCAGGCGCTGGGCTGTGTCAACGTTGGCAGGCTCCCCCAGCGCTTTCCAAAACTCTGCCTCGTACTCCTCCCAGCTATCAGGGTGATAACAGCCACAGAACGTATCATAAAGCGCGTCTCGCACACGCTCACGACTATACATCGCTATCCTCCTTACCTTTCAGCGCCGCCTCCAGCTTGGCGGCTTGCTCGTCCAGTTGGTATGCCTCGCTCTGCCACGCCTCGTGCTGATTAAATGCACGAAGCGCGTTAGCCCTGTGACGCAGCCAAACCACCACCGAAGCCGCCGCCTCCAGCTTGGCTAGGCGCTGGGCTTGCCACTCGCTATGATCGGGGCAGAAATGCTCCCCCACAAAATGTGACAGCCATCGCTGAAGCACGGACACTCTTTACATGGATTAACCATCGCTATCCTCCTTTACCAACTCCTCGTAATCCAGGCCCGCCGCCTTGACGACGGCGAGGTGCTTGTCACAAACATCCCACTCCTTGTTCTCCTCATCCCAGTACCGCGCTACGGCCCTTATCCCCTCATAACCGTCGGCCACACACAGATCACAATAGGCCACGAGCTTCTTCACCATGCTTCCCCTCTCTTAACTCTGGATAAACTCAGAATACTTGGAGCCAATGTACTTGCTACGCCTACCCTCCGTCGTATTAGCCTTCGCCGCCTTCCGCTGCCGAGCCAGCTTCTGCCTGCAAACTTACCTGCAATGGTACAGCCTATTCCTCTTTCTCCTGCTTAGCCAGCCGCAATCGTTCGCAGTGCCGGCAGCGCTTGTAGCCGCCCCAGCCCCACGCATCTCCGATGTGTGGCGTTAGCGTCTTGCCACACAGGGTATCCCGCGCACCAATGAAGAGATGTATCACCCGACCTCCCCACGCTCGCGCCCAATAACTCCCAGGAATCTCTTGCATCACTCCTCCTCCCCTTTCGTCAGTGCTGCCATCAGCTCCCGCATGATGCTGAACGTGGCCCCGCTCTTGCCGTCCGTGGCGGCGTCCCGTGTGCTGGTCTGCTCAATGGCTTGACAAAATACTGTTTAGGCATTTCCCTTGACCTCTAACCACATCTTGCGATCCTCGTCGTCAGAATGGCGCAGGCAGACATTCAGCAAAGTAACTGCCTTCCCGCCGGCAAAGTTCAGCTTGCTCCGTGAGCCCTCGGAGTGGGCGTAGTTGTGCAAGCTGTCCACTACGTCTTTCATGCAACGGATCACATCACGAGTCTGCTCTGTGTCATCATTATGCTTGTCCAGGTACTGTAATCCGTGTTGCAAAGTATCAAACGTGTGGCTCATACTTGTCCCCCTTCTTTTTCTCCTTGAGGATGCGGCGGCAATAACGCCCTCCGTCCATCCTATTGTAGCTCATCAACATAGGACATCTCATCCCTTCTCGAAGATGACCATAAAATAAGTTAGTCTTATCATACAAATGCCCACGAGAGCAAATCAATAGCATTATGGGAACTCTTCTGTATTTTCACACTGAGAACATTGGACTGTTTCTTTGGAAAGCTTTTGCAATTTTACCTGCATAATCAAATCCCTTCGGTTTTTGTCAAATTACGAACAGCGGTGGTTGCGTCTTGGCAATGCGCCGCCGCGCCATCTCGCAGTATTCCTCATTGATGTCAATACCGAAGTAGTTGCGGCCCAACTGAACGGCGACGATGGCGGTGGTGCCGGCGCCCATGAAGGGGTCGAGGACCACCTGGGGAACGGGGAAGTGAGGCACTTTGCCAAACTCTGGCAGTCCGCCCGAGTCAACGCAGCCGCAGGCAGGCCGCCAGCTATCGGTTGCCCTCGTGGTAGGAGACCACCCCGTACTGTCAACCTTGGTCGGTGTGTTGTTGGGAACATGGGCCACCTCTCGCTTGTTCACGTGGCCAGTCCGCTCCACCACCCGCACCCATCCCTTGCCGCAAACCGGGCAGCCGCCGCGCTCGCTGCTGCCAGCCAAGATGCAGGGTTCGATCAGGGCAGGGGGGAAGGTGGCGAAGTGCGCCCCCTTGAACGGCTTGGTGGGGATGCGCCAGACGGTGCGGCGGTTGCGGCCAGCGGGGTTGGCCTCTGCGTATGCGTTACCACTGTGTATCCGTGTGCCATACCCCTCATGCTTGTTGGCACCCCCAAACCGTGCGGGGGTGGGAGATTCCAACCTCTTCAGCCCCGCCTCGCTCATTGGCTCCCTCACCGCATCCTGATCGTAGTAGTACCGCTTGCTCTTCGCCAACAAAAACAAATACTCGTGGCTCTTTGTCGGCCTATCCCGCACGCTCTCCGGCATACAGTTCGGCTTGTGCCAGATGATGTCCGAACGCAGCCACCAGCCAGCCGCTTGCAGGGCGAAGGCCACGCGCCAGGGGATGCCGATAAGCTGCTTTGCCATGCCCCCCACCCGGTTGATCTGCCTCGCTCTGTTCATGCCCTCACCCAGGCATAGTGTCCCCGCCGTCCTTGCGGCCGTTGTACCCGTACCATAGGTATCCCCGAGGTTAAGCCACAACGTCCCGTCATCCCGCAGCACCCGCAGTACCTCGTCAAACACCTCCACCATGTGCTCTACGTACAGCTCCGGCGTGGGCTCCAGCCCCAGCGAGCCGCGCCAGGCAGAGCAGCGAAGGCAGAAGGTACCATGTTCCGGCCTTGTCCGCTTGCGTTTAGCTACTCCTCGCGATAAATCGTGGGCATCAATTTTCTGACGGCCGTCGTTGTTATACTGAGTAGTCATAGGCCCCTCAAGTGTGCTACCCCACTCATGCTTACACTCAGCAGAGCCACCCCACACCTGTGGCTCAATGCCGTAATCACGTAGGCCCCAATATGGAGGGCTAGTTACACAAATCTGGAATGTATTATCAGGTATCTGCCTCATCACTTTAAGGCAGTCACCGGTGACAATAGTGTTCAATTCGTAAGGGCCTAGCTTCATGTTGATATTCCTTTTCAGTTTTTGTCAAAAACGCAATGGTAGCTAAAGGGGGGAAACTTCCACTGGCTTGGCTGGCGGGCCGCCCTAGCCATCAGCTCCACGTGGGCTTTTCTCATCTGCTCTTCCGCTCTGGCAATCTCCTCCGCCCACCCGGGCGATGGCTCTAACTTGTCTGGATTCTCCCCCGGCTTGTGCTTCCATTAACGCTCCTGAGCCGGGAGCTGATACAAACCCGTTATCCTGATGGGATCATACTTCACGTTTGCATCTCCCTCCTCAAAATGGGCACTCGCATGGAGTTGCCTCACACGTGCAATTGGGCCTGCGGGACGGCTGCTCCTCGAAGCTAACACCAGCCAGCCAATTGGCAATGTGCCGTTTCTCTTCGTTCATCTTCTCAGCAGCCAGCCATGTACAATGCCATCTAAACAGTACCTGCAAAAACCCGATGGCCAGGTCGCTCATAGATAGCGGTTTATCCTTGCCGAAGTTCCAGTGCTCGGAGGTGAGCCACTTATAATCCTTCAGCTTGTCCTTGAGCGTGAACCTGGCGCTGATTGATAGCCTCATAGTCTTTCCCCGCACCTGCTACAATAGTACTTGACGCCTTTCTTCTCGGACGTCTTGACCGCCGTCACTTCGGTGGGTTTCAGATCTCCGCACCTTGGGCATTTAGTCGGCATCTTTTCTCTCCATCAACGCGCTCACGTCCACCAATATGATGTTCCCGCCCTGCATGAACGTCAGCTCCGGCTTTGTCCGATATGCGCTGTCTGGCAGCAGGCCCTCCCCTCTCAGCGCGACCAACGCACTAATGGAGTAGTTGTTGTGTCCCGATACCCTGTAGCCGCCTTCCTCGACAGCCCTAATGATCAGCCTTCTACCGTCCTTGTCCAGCAGCAGCTCCACACGCTCCGGATTGCCCATGTGTTCATGGACAGCCTTCGTCCAGTTGAGCTGGCCGCCTATGTAAATGCTCAATCGTGGTGGTGACGGCGGCCTCCCTCTCCGCGATCCCTTCAGCGTCTTCCATTCGGTCATCTCATTCCTCCCTCTCTAATATTGTCCGGTAGCGTTCTATTGAAGTTGCTCTAGCTACCTGACACTTTTTTGACAACTGTGAGCAATCGCGTAGAATTGCTACGAGAACATATATGAACAGGAGGTCAACATGCCCAATCTAATTCTTTACCACAAGTGGTTCCGCAAACTTCGAGAGTTACGCGAAGGTGAACACAAAGCTCGACTGAAGTCATTCACTTGGCTCATGGTCGGCATCTACTTTAGTGGCTCCGTTCACTTGAGCAAAGTAGCGCGCGAGACCGTCGGAGAAGCGGTCAATAACAGCAAAGCTCGCCGTTTGGCACGTGTCTTGGGTAACAATCACATCCGCGTCCGCGAATGGTACGACCCGACGGCCCAGTCCATCTTGGAAAACATCGCCGACTCTGGGCAAGAGATTCGTCTGATCGCGGACGGAAGCAAAGTCGGGTTTGGACATCAACTGTTGATGGTGTCGGTCGCGTATCGGCGGCGATCCATCCCCATAGTCTGGACGTGGGTGAAGGGAAAACGGGGACATAGTTCCGCTCACAAACAGATGGCTCTGTTGGCACACGCGCGCTCCCTGATACCAGAAGGAGCCACCGTTTCCTTGGTGGGTGACAGTGAATTCGGGGCCATTCCCATCGTCGAATTGCTGGAAGAATGGGAATGGCTCTACACCCTGCGTCAAAAGGGCAGCCACCAGGTTCAGTTGTCTGACCAGGAGACTTGGCGACGTTTCGACGAATTGGTTAGCAAGGGAGAGAGCCGCTGGTTTGCCGACGCTCGCTTGACCAAAGCACATGCCCATAAGACCAACTTGGTTGCCCATTGGGAAAAAGGAGAGAAAGAACCTTGGTTGCTGGCCACCAATCGGCCCACCAAACGAATTGCTTTGCGAGCATACCGTAAGCGCGCTTGGATCGAGGAGATGTTCGGCGATTTCAAGAAACACGGGTTCGATTTGGAGAGCACTCATCTTCGCCACTTTCTGCGTTTGTCTCGCTTGACCCTCGCTGTCGTTTTCATCTACTTGTGGTTGGTCGCGTTTGGCTCCAGCATCATCAAGCGAGGGCTGAGACGCTTGGTGGACCGAAACGATCGTCGTGATCTGAGTATCTTTCGCATCGGCTACGACTCAATGAAACGACGACTCAACAATCAACAATCGTTCAAGCTCCGGCTCATGCCGTATTTCTGAAAAAACTGTCAGGTAGCTAGGAAGTTGCTCATTTTTTCTTTCTCTAGGGGTATAATCCCATTTCGCGCAACTCGGATTCTCTCCGAGCTGCGACACGGGCGCGTATCTCATTTGCTTGACTGACCTCAGACCGCGTAAAGGTCACGTCACTCGCGCAGAGGTAGTCATGTCTAATGTGGACTGCAATGCTCCGCAGTTCATAAGCGAAGTTAATGCCCATGTAATCCGGGTCGTCGGGATCTGAACCCCAATCGCGTTTGATCTCGCCAGTGGCGAGGTCAAGTTCAATTTGATCGGCGGCATCGTTCAGAAACTTGATTCGCTCTGGCACATTGGGAATATCTGCTTCTCTTGCGGTATTGTATGCGTCGTTATCGGTTTTCACGTCTAGCTCCTTTTGCTTGAGGCTTTTCTTAGTGATATTCATTTTGCTCCTTTTCTTTACTTTCTTAATTATATTATACCAGAAAAAGCGCCAAATGTCAAGCCTTTTTGCTACCAATTTACCTTAAAGTTTTGGATGAATTTAGCTATGGATTTTGCCCAATCCCCAACAAAAAAGCGCGGCTATCTAAGCCGCGCCAAACGTCGCCGCCCCGGGCCAGCGTGAGAATGGATCCTATGTGCAGCGGTCGTGTCTTACCCGCTGCTGCGTTCCAAGCTGCCGAGCCGTGCCTCGTGGTCGGCGAACTTTGCCTGCCCGCTGGACAGCCGCATGTCCACCTGCGCCACGAAGTCCCGGATGCCCTCCACGGCGTCCTTGATGCCGTCGTTGCTCCCCTTCACCTCCGTCATCGCGGCGGTGTTAGACTTGACCACGTCCATCATCAGCTCCAATGTCTTCTGATTCCTGACGTCGTCGGTTTCTTTCTGCTTCGCCTGCTGCTTCAACAGGAACCAGACTATCAGCCCAAACGCCCCCGTCCCTGTCGCCTCCAAAAGGATCTCCCAGGTAATACCATTCATACTTGTCCCTTTCTGCTTATATTTTTCTGATTTGACAAATGTACAGAATCATGCTATAATATCTCTTGAAAGGAAGGTGCTATATGAAAATCGTACCCTTTACAGAAGTCCGTTTGACATTGACTAAAATCATCAACGAACTTCAAGAGACAAAAGAACCTGTAGTTCTTACCCGTTTTGGCAAGCCAGTCGCCACCCTGATAGATTATGGTCATTATCTTGACTTGGTAGAAAGGTTTCAAGATGCCTACGCAATTCCTGACGGCGGTCTTCAAACTTCATAATCCGTCTGCCCACAAACGCAAAGTCATGGACTATGTTCTTGAGCAATACACCTTGGCCTATCAAAAATTGCTCGACTGGGCCAAAGACCATGAGGCTGTGCTCGCCCAAAAGGGCAAATACGTGTTTACTACTTTCAAAGGTGAAGTTCGTGAAAAGTACACCAGTAAAAGCCTCGTTAAGTTGTTACCATACATTGACTTTAGTGTTCACAGCAGTGTCAAGGACTCATTAGCTCAGGATGTGGCAGCCAATCTAGCATCTTATTTTGCCCTCATTGAAATTGAGGCCAACCCCTCATTCCCTACCAGCCGCAACCCCGCGCCCTCAGCTTTTGCAGACGCCTTGGACATTTTTGGTACAGTTGGCATGGAAGATTATGAGTACCACAAAGACCAACTAACTTCCATTGCCAGAGGTCAGGTTATGCCCCTATACTTTTGCCGTGCCGACCACAAAAGAAATGCTTGCCTGCTTTACGATGTGCATAAGGACAGATACTTTGCCCTGATGCACCTGCTATCTGCCAATCATCCACTTGGCAAACCATTGCCTATTACTGAGGGCAATCTTATTCGCCTTGATACCGGCGAAGTCATACAAAAGTCCGCTCATTCCAAAACTGCTATTCTCGCTCCACTTGAGATTGGTAGCAATAGTTGGCAAGTGGAAAAGTTTCTCAAGCCAGCTATGGACGCGGGTGGTCGGGTCAAAACCGCTCATCTTGTTCGTGATAATGGCGATTATTTTCTGCATGTGGCTTTTGCTTTTGCTTGTCCTGCTGCCTATAAGCCACAAGCTTTCTTGGGCGTGGATATGGGTATCTTGTTTTCAGCCGCTTATAGTCTTGTCGATAGTAAAGGTGCACTGATAGAATTGGGACACTTTGATGACGCCCTCCGCTCTCTGCAAATCAAGCATGGCCGGGATCGGGAGCGCAAGCAGCGCAATGGGAAGGTTGTCACCAAACGCCACTACAAGACCAAAGCCTACGACAATATTCTACATAGCCTTGTCAACACACTGATTGAAAAGGCCCTTGAGCACAAGGCCCAAATTGTCATTGAAGATTTGAACATTCAGGTTAGAGGCGGTAGAGTAAAGAGCCGCTTCAAGAAGATGGCCCGGTTTCTGGAGTATAAGTGCAAACGTAAAGGTGTACCTCTGCGTTCCGTATTTGCTGCCTGGAGTTCTATCATCTGCCACAAGTGCGGCGAAAAGGGTGTGCGTCAGGGTTATAAAGGCCGGGAGTTCTACTGCAAAGCCTGTGGACTAACTTGCCACTCAGATGATAATGCCGCCGTCAACATTGCTCGGCGTTCCCTGTATCGCAAAAAGGATTGGCAGAATCATTTTGAGTTTCACAAGAGTTTCGCAAATGTAGCGGGTTTGGAGGCAAAATGACGTTTGCGGATAAGATTCGATTGGTAAGGTGCTATAGTATAGGAGAGGCTACGAGTAAATTCTTGGCTTGCAACTTAACAATTTGAGATTTGTTGACTGTGACCCTCAAATAGCCCCCTAGAACGCCCCTGGGCCAGACTTGCAACTTAACAATTTGAGATTTGTTGACTGTGACTCCGCCTGACCTCGCAAGTGCTTAAGATAGGCCACCTTGCAACTTAACAATTTGAGATTTGTTGACTGTGACAAGGCGATGACTGCGTTGGAGGCCCAGAGGTTTGCCTTGCAACTTAACAATTTGAGATTTGTCACGGTATTCAGTTATTAAAGAACTCATTCATTTGAGTAGAGGGCGATAGTCACACGTCCTCAACCTACCGCTTGTGGTGTATGACCCAGTTCCATCGGGCTTGCCCTTGCGGTGGGCAAAGTCACGCAAGTTGTACTTTGTACAAGCAAATCATTTTTGTTGACTGTGATTTCTGCTGTGATTGTTGGGCTCCATATCGCCCTGCAATTCTGCCAACTTCCTCAGCGCCTCCCTCAGCTTCTGCTGAAGCTGCGCCCCCGGCTGGCTCAACATTGCTATCTGCCATTCTCTCTTGCCG
>SDBU01009312.1_pt1 | contig 11020 bp, 15 predicted proteins | sample 2277071 | NCBI WGS metagenome assembly SDBU01 (sample SAMN10397929, study PRJNA504765) | marine sediment metagenome | isolation source: marine sediment core GS08_GC12, 126 cmbsf | place: Arctic Ocean: Gakkel Ridge, Loki's castle | collected 2008
CGTCAGCGCGCCGGTGGCCGTGTCCCACAGAAGCGCTATGGCCTGGCCGGTGAGCAATCGGATACCTGCGGGGTATTCATGCTCAACCTCTTTGCCCGCAGTATCCAGGGCTATGAAGTCTACTATCCCCTGGTCAGTCAGGCCTGTGATATCGGGGTCATCTGAGAAGGTGATATCCGGCGCAGGCCCACCACCAACGGTCAGGTTAACAGGTGTTCTGCTGGTCGGAGACCCACCCGCCGTACCTGTGACGTGGTGAATCTCAATGGTCCCTGCCACCGTGCTCTCATACCTCGAAGCGTAGACCACGATGGGCTTTGCCCCGTTATTCCTGACGTAGACAAAGAAGTCATCAGAGGTGGTTGGGGTAATGGTGTCGGTCGGCAGGAACCACGCCTTGCGTCGCGAAGTGTTCTGCTGGAAAGCGATCTCTTTTGCAGTGCTCATGTTGTTCCTCCTGTGTTCAAGCTAGGTTTTCAAGCCACGCTTTGCCTTGGCTCTTACCAAGATGGCTTTGGCTGCCATGTCCACCCTTGGGATTCCCGTTCTCATGCCTCTCGCGGTATGCAGCCCCTCTCGAAGTAAATGGAGCAGTTCCCAAATGCTCCCGCCTGAAGGTTGGGGATCCGCCCATAAACACCAGGCTCTGACATGTAGGCTGCTTCACCGTAGGCCTCCCACAGTCCGAGCAAGCATGCTCAGCGGTTCCCATGGGCTGGAGAACATCAGCCTCCCGACCACAGGACTTGCATTCGTATACGTAGATTGGCATATTCTTTATGCAGGCAGGGCGGCCGTGAGACCACCTGCGATCACGTTGTAGTTTCCACCCCAGTCATCGTTGGTTCCTGGCTCATAACCACTCGCCTTGTCATAGGTCCCTGCGAAGTGGTTCTGTGTAACCAGGTTGTCGTTCCCTGCACCCAAGTCAAGCATCTGCGCTGGGTTCTGATTGGCCCCGTTGGTGGGGAAGTGGTTGCGCTTGTAATGGGATTCTTTCGAGCCTTTGCCGTTGTAGTCAAGTAGGTTGTCGCTATCGGCAAACCAGCAATCTTCAACGCGTATGAATCGGGGCTGGTCAAGGTCAGAGTTGGTGCAGGTGATACACCGTCCTGCGGTGGACCCCGACGTGAACCCGTATAACCCACAACTGAGGATAGAGACCAAGGGATTTCCATTCAAGTTGTTCTTGAAGTCGATCCCAGCTAGCCCCTGATTCTGGCCTACAAAGAGACAGTTCCGAATCATCGTCCCTCCAGCATTGCGGGCTGACACGCTGCCATCCAGGTCGAGGCAAACCGCATCTGCCAGGGCATCGAGTTCGAAGCCGTCTATCAACCACCCTCTAGCTCGCACGGAGAGCACAGGGGCCAGAGCGGTGGAGGCCGTGAGAAAGGCAGCACCGAAGGACTGACCGGGTGTAGGGTTCACAGCGATCAGTTGACCAAACGGAGCATTGGCATTAACCGGAGTCTCAGTGTCTTCGGTGTATCCAGCGGGAGCCACGAAGATGCGGAACCGACCCCGTGTCGCCAAGGCGTTTGCCGCAGCCATTGCCAGCGAGATTGTGCTGAAGGCATTACCCCACGACCGACCTGAGTTACCCGCTGCTCCAAGCGTCGCATCGACGTAGAAGTCGGTGCCAATGAATGCCTGGCCGAATCCATCTGCAAGCTGGCCCACGCTCAACTTGTCTATAAAGTGGTGTCCTCTCCATTTGTTTACCATAGCTATCTCCTAGCTGGCAGCTTTCGCTGCTGTGGTATTAAGCCGTTGCCAATCGTTCGGTTCGAGCCCTTCTCGGCTTCGCGACTGGCTGGGATATCGGCAGGCTCCCAAGCCCCGCAGGTACATCCTGCGCACTGTCGTAGGCGATGTATCGCCCCAGGAACATGGCCTCCAACCGAGGATGCCGTTCCTCAATCTCTACCTTGTCGCCTACTTCCAATCGGCGTCCCTCCCATATGAAGGAGCGCCGTGCAACGAATCTAATCATCTCATCTCCTTATGACACGATGGCCAGGTCGATGTAACCGAGCTCAGAGGCCACGATCTTCTGGTCCCAGGCTTCCTTTGCCTTCAGCAGGTCCCGGTCCCGGTTGTCCTCACGAATGCGGCTTACCTGGGTATTCAGCCCGCCACCCATGTCCCAGGTGAAGGTATACCCCGCGGAAGGGGTTAGGAGGCCAGGGGAAGGTGGTACGAAGAGGTACAAGGCGTTGTTGCCATAGATGTTGGCCCCTACGAACGCCGCACCCTCTTTGGCGGTGTTCTGACTGGCACTGCCAACCAGCAGGCGGTCTATGCCCAAGGCAGCGGCTACAAGATCGGTGGTCAACACGCCCCTCTGCGTGTGCTTGTACTTGTCCAAGAGTAGGGGATGCTCTTTCAATCCCTCGTCCCACACCTTCTGACTCACCACCATTGTATTCGGGAATACTCCCGTGTTCCGCTTAATGGTCTGCCTACCGGTGTCAACATCCAGAATGGGGTCACTGTTTGCCAGGTCGTCCCAGTTCACTCCGGGAGTGTTGGACGTGCCCCAGACACCGGTGATGAAGAAGTCGGCGGCCCACTGGATCTCCGCATTCAGCAGGAACTGGTCTGCCAGCCATTCGGCGGCAGCAGTCGCCAAGTCCACCGCGGCATCCTGGTTCGCCAAGACCTCATCCGGCAACCCGTGCGCTAGATGGTAGATGATAGCAAAGTAGGTCTGGGTTGACAGCTCCAGGCCACCTTCAGGGTACAGGGCACTAGGAGCCCTCTGTTGCACATGATTGCGGAACCAGAAGTCTCTAGTCCAAGTAAACAGCTTGTCAGACTGCTTCGATACCTGAACCTGCGGGAAGATATCGCGGGCGATGTAGCCTGAGTTGCGGAACGCAATGCTGACCTGTGATAAGGCCGCATCAACATGAACATCAGAAATCGTTGGTTGTGCCATAGTGGTCCTCCTTAAGCGATGCCGGGATTATTCCTCGCCGCTCGGTACGTTTGCCATGCTTACGATTGCGTCACCGATCTCACCAGCCGCACCACCCAGGATGCACTGGCCGACGCTGAAGGTGGTTGTGTCGGTGTCTTTCTCGAAGACATATATCTTCGAGTCTGTGCCCAAGCGGATTTGCTGCCCGGCTGTAACGGTCTCACCGAACTCCACTTTGGTCCGCCCACTGTATACAACCTCTGCAGCCTTGCCTGCGGCATCAGGCTTGTTCTGGAGGATGCCCGTGGGAGCTTCCGTGACGGTGTCATAGGCATCTACCTGTCCATCAGTCCGAAGGATCACGCCCATGAATTGGAAACTGGACAAGTCCTCACCGGCTTGCAAGCTGATAGTCCCCGGGGGGCTGGAAGTTGCGCCTACTGGTAACGTGGTCATGATTCCTCCTTAGTTTCCGTTCATCACGGCCGCGTTATGGGCGGCGTAAAGCTCCGGCTTCTGTTTGGCGACGAATGAGATGGCATCCTTCATGGAGGTGTCCTTGTTAGCCCCTATGTGCTTGGTGACCTCATCCATGAAGCTACCCTCTTCGCTTTCCCGGGCGCTGCCGATGCGCTGCGTAGCGCCCTTCTGAGAGGCCTGCAGCTTCATCCATTCCCCCAAACGCTCCTTGGCCGCATCCTCGCCCATCGCTGACTCGGTGGCCACCAACTTACCGGCGAGTTCATCGGGAGTTCCCTCGATGGCGGTTAGGCCAGAGACCATCTCTTTGTAGAAGGCTACTCGGTTGTGCTCCTTGAGCTTTGTGATTTCAGCTTGCGCCTCTTTCAAGGCTACGGTGTCCTTGCCAGCGCCCTCTTTGAATGTGGCGGCTTCCTTCAACTGCTCCTTAGCAGCCTCTTCAACCTCCTCCGGAGTGGCCCCAGGCTCAAGCCCCAAGGCGGCCTTCAGCCCACCCAAAGCCTCTACCATACCGTCAATCATGGCGGTGACTTCCTCGGCGGTCGCACCCTCCTGAAGGTTCAACTGTTTCGCCAGTGCTATGTGATCCATGTCTTCCTCCTGATGTTCTGTCTTGCCCTTGAGGGCGTCTGCGATGTAGGCCTTGATCTTGTCCCAAAGGGGTTCATCTTCTGCCATGATGACGCCATCCTTGGATGTGAATGCATGAACCAATTGCGGCTTTCGGTCTGAGAGCACCGCTGCCTCAGCCAACCCCGCAAGGTCTTTGACAGCCGGTCTCTCAGCGCCGAGGAGGGCCACGGCGGACAGCACCCACTCGTGGCCCTCAAAGTCCGCAAGCAGCTCTACAGAGACGGTCGAGAAGCCCTTGCTCACGATATCAGCCACGGGCTCAGGGACGTCAAGGTCGGCAACCATCTTGGTCTGACGCCGGCGCAATGTCGCTACCCGGCCAAGACTGATCTGGCCGTCTCCACCCGGGTCTTCGCCCTGGACTACCTCCAGAGGAACACCCAACTGCTCAGCAATGAGTTGCGCAAACTCTGGGGACGTGTGCCCCAGCTTCACATGGACAGCTTCAGGAACCCCAGCATTGAAGGCGTCGATGATCCCGTCAATGTCCTCTATGGTCCATTCACGAGTCGGGCCCTGGGAAGGCACAAACCTCCCAGTGCTGAATATCTCAACACCAACCAGTCGTTTCCGCTTCAGGTGCCCGCTCAGTTCCGTATCTCTCAAAGTCGAACCCTCGACCTTCCTTTGTAGATCAGCTCAAAATGCCTCGGGGTCTCGCTTGTCCTGGCTCTGTCGAACACAGTCTGCGAAGTCCTGGAACCCTGCAAAAGGCATCTTGCCTCCTCAAAATGGGCAACAAAAAAGCGCCCCACATTTCTGTGGGACGCCAAAGGCATCAACTAAGCCACTTATGATTTAGAGTCTATTGCATGTGATTAGGGATTGTCAAGGGGTCAGCGCCATCACCGACTGACTCATCCTCTTGGCCGCAATCTCGCAATAGCGTTCCTCAATCTCTATACCGATTGCCTTACGTCCAAGGTCTTTGGCGGCCAGAAGAGTGGCACCCACGCCCATGAACGGGTCCAGTACTAAGGTTCCTACGTTCGGCTCCAGTAAACGCCTGCATAATTCAAGGGGTTTCTCGGTGGGATGTAGCAGCTTGGCACTAGGGATACGGGGAACAGCAATAATATCTTGCGGCCTGTGCGAAAAGCCGTGCGCCCATCCGGGATAGAAAGCGCAGCCCTCCCATCGCCTACCGTATTCATGCCGCAGGTCCCCTGATCCATGTACCCCTTTGTCCCATACGATAAACGACTTCGGCTTCGGCATAGTCAAAAGCACATCCCATCGGCAAAACACCAACATGGCGCTGCTTGGGTGCAAGACATCAAAGAGCCACACAGGGAACGCTTTATCGCCAACTATCTTTGGCTGTTGCGCCATCACGACCCTGCGATTTGACTGGTAATCAATCCCATACGGCGGGTCGGTCAGCACCAAGTCCACGGGCTCCAACGTGGGCAGGATGTCGCGGCAGTCCCCGTGATAGATCGTTACAGAGTCATCTGAAAAGTAAGGTATCACTGCTGGTTCACGTACCACTCTGTAAGTAGCTTGGCAAAAGCCGGGATGCCAACTAGGATGATGAGCCCTGCAAAGACCATGAATGTCTCAAGCATGTTACCCTCCTCCATTCCGCCCATCAAAGATACCACGCTGCCCTCGGAGCATCAAGGGGTACTTTGGTACTTAGCCCCTCGCCGTCTTAATCGTTGTCTTGTGGTTCTGGCCCCCATGATGCAGCCCCACGAGGACCAGCTTACCGTCTTGCTCCTTAGCCACGACGCGGTTGCACTGATCGCAGAAGTAGACCTTTTGTGATTCAGCCAAGGTCATCCCCTATGACCGTGGAATGGAATTCAACGGTATTGACACCGAGAACCCTAGCTGCCAAACGTAGCATTTTTATCCCTAGCCACAATCTGAAATGATAACGACGAGTTAGATGAACTGTGAATGCCACAGTTGCATCTTTCATCGGGTTAGTTAGGAAGATATCGGACTTCGCCATTACCTCACCCTCTCGAAACCTCTACCATTTCGCTTTCTAAGGCTCCATAAGTATAACGCATTATATCTTGCCTCAGAGAAGGCAATGTCCATTCGAGTTCATCGAACCACATGCCGGGGAAACGCTGATCATAGCGCATCATTGGATCACAGATCACAGCATAGGAGAACCGCCACAGATGGTAGCCCACATCTTCACATTGCCCACAGATTCGACAGGTTTGATGTTCGACCTTTCTGTGTGCTCTATGACTATTAAGTTCCCATCTATGGAAAAGGCGATTCAAACCAGGCATCTTATGGAGGAATTTAACTGTCATCGTACCCTCTCGAACCCAGCGCCAAAATCAGCCTCCAGGTGGCAGCGACAGTTGCCCAGGCATGACACATTGCCGGCTGGCACGGTGACCAAAGCGTTCCATCCCCCGTCATAAACCCTAGCTAATCCAGGACACCCAAAGGTGCCCCGGGTCGGGTCGTCTGCACAATGCTCCGCGGCTGCATCCAGCACCCACTTCACCGGTATCGGCTTCTCACCGTTGGCCTGTCGCTCGACGTTCTCCTGTCTCCCCGCCTCTCTTTGCACCTCGAACGTCGCGACCACCGCGCCTCCGCTAAGGGGGGTTACGTTGGTCCTACCCGCAAGGATGGAGTTACCAATGGCCTGAGACCTTGCAGCAGGGTCAGGAAGGGCCATAGCGTTGACGAGAGCAGCCCCAATGCGTAGATTCAGGGCAGGGATGAGACTGTCAGTTAATCGGGTGTCATTCTCTGCTTGCAGGGAAGCTATGCGGGCTTGTACTGCCGGACTGGTGACCCACTTCTCTAGCCTCTTGCCAAGGGCCAACCTGGCCGTCTGAGCGATACGCTGCCTACCAAGTAGGCTGAGCTCTACTCTGAGGTCTTCAAGGCGTGCATTGATGATCGCCTGAGCCTGCTCTGCTGTTGCACCCTGATTGATAGCGCCGTTGACCAACCTCTGTGTCTCCTTGGTCCACTCGACGTACTTGGCATCAAGTTGGGCCTGGTAACGGTTGGCGAAGCGGTCATACCGGTCGGGCCGTGGGCGCACCTTAGCCTTGGGCACCTCTTCCTGGAACGCAATGTAGGATGGCACCATGACGGTGAGACCCCGGGCAGTGGTGCGCTCGTTGAAGACGGTGGGCATGGCTATCCGAACCCCGGAAACACCGGTTGGGCTTCCCTCGGCACATCTGAGCAGCGTCCGCTTTTATGACAGCCCTTGTGAATGGTCTCTCCACAAGCACAAATGCGCACATCCGCCAGCTCGTTGTAGAAAACACACATCGTCTGCCTATGGTCATGCGGAGCATCACAGAATTTTGCATAAGGCTGATTGCATCGGTGGCAATAGAGAATCTTCATACCGCCCTCCCCTCTACCCGAATCCTGGGAATGCTGGCGCCGTATTCCTCGGCCCTTCGCCCACACCCTCGGGTAGGTCCGGCAGGCCCGCTATGGCCCTGAAGTGGTCCTCATCCTCTTGAGTCGGCGTGAACACCCGTGAGTTGACACCCAGGCCCCACGCTTCCAATTGAGCCTTGATGTCTACCGTACCTGGGGTGCTCCACTGGATGATTGGCAGTTCAGTCATGCCTGGGAAGGTGTTGAAGCCGAATAGGAAGGGCACCAATTGCTGCTGCCACGCTTCCAAGAGGAACTGCTGAATCGCCAGTAGTCCAAGGGAGAAAAAGTCCTGCGAGCCTTTGACAAGGGCCTGCGTACCAACCTGCTCCATGCCCAGCATCAAGAACTGCGCAAAGGCCCGCATCAATATCTCCTTTTGCTTGCGAGCAATCACCGCTCCAACGTCGTACATCTTACTGCCGGAGCCGAAGGGCTCTAGCCTGGACCCGAAGGGTATCCTGGCACTGGCCTGCTCGTCCATGCGGATGCCAATCAGCATCTTGTCTATTTCTGCTGTATCGGTGGAGCCCAAGAAGGCCGCTTCCGGCTCGGTGAATACCGGCATTCCCCCCACGTCACGCTCTATGCCAATGCCCTCGAAGTTCTCGAGGTTCTTCAAGAACTTCCACACACGATACAGAGACCGCAGCAACGACTTCCCCTGTGGATTACCCTTGCGACCACGGAAGGTTACATGGACCATCTTGTCGCTTGGGATGGTGAGCAGGCCAGCCTTCACGGGGTCTCGCTGGACAAAGGCAGATACGTTCTCGTTTTCGTCGAACTCCCACTTCTCCAATGTCTCCTGGCCTCTAGGGTCAAGGTTCCGTATCCACAGCCGCCCGTCGTCACGTTTGTCCAGGATGATCTCAGCGATGGCAAACCCGAAGTCGATTGACTCCAGCATGTCCTGGACGTGAGCTCGCCAGGTCTGACTCGTCATCTGGTTCATGTTGTCCCAAAGGAAGGTCGCAGCCTCTTCGTCTCCGGGAGTCTCACCACCTGGGATGACATCGAACTCGGCAGCTAGTAGAGGGCTTTTGATAGCATCCAGGAGGGTGCCGATGACCGAGTCATCCTGCATCTCCCGGATGACCTTGGCAAAGGTGGTCCAGACCTTGAGGGCGTTGAGGTATTCTTCGTGGATGCGACCTTGCCACACCGATAGGCCGCGGGTGCCAAAGGTCTTCGTTGCTTCGGACTGACCGACTTCGCTGGTGCCGTTAGTGGTCATTTGTTAACACCAGTCTTTGGCATTATGGTGGGCGAGATAGCCACGCCATCACGATACCTGTCCCATCTGTGCTCGGCAGCAGCAATTGCTTGCATCAGGTTGCCCTGTTTTGGATAATGGCTTAGATGCCTGACATCGTGCCGAGGGCAATCCCACCAGATTCTTTCCCAGGATAGGAGCGATGACTGCCCACGAAGCGTCCGCAGGTGCAAACGTGGCAGCCACCGCAGCAAGGTATTAGTGGTCATGGTTGAAGTTTACTTAGGGATGGGGGTGGTGTCAAGAAGCAGTCCCACAACTATTACGGTGAGAAATAATTCTAATCCAGTTTCCATATCAATCTCTCCAACTGCTCGTCTTCTTTGGACCCGCCGATACCGGAGCCGTATAGCCCCCCGTCAGGTCTGCCATCGCTCCGCTCACCGCGTCAATCATGTCGTCATGTCCACCTTCCGGGAACCCCTCAGCTTCATCCAGGAACGCTCCAATCCAGGGACCCCTTACCAGCTTGACGTTTCTTGCATAGGCCGCGGCTGAGAAGGGCTGGGCCCGCACGATCTTGCTACCCGTTGACCTGACTCCAAGGAAATTATACCCTACCAAGACTCGTCTCTGATAGGTGTCAATGGTATTCACCCCCGATGCCCCCGGTTCCTGTTCCATGCGTATCCTGATGCTTTTACCGTCGAGTTGAGCAGTTTGCTTAATTAAATCCTCCACTGAGCCGGGGGTTTCTCGGATACGTTTAATGTCGCCAATATACCAGACTCCGTTGCGAAGACCAACAAGGGCACCAGCGGTCCAGTCAGGGTCACGTCCAGGCATCACCTTGGTAGCCGCCAAGTCCCACCGGCGTTCCCACACGATCCCGGTGGGCATTTCGTCCACCACTTCAAACCATTCACGCTGGAACATTGACCCACCGTGGCGAGCCGACCAGTCACCGTTCAGGAGTTGTCTTAACGTGATGGGATCCAGGTTTCCCAGGCTCTTGATGTAGGACTCTCGATCGATGTGGGGGTTATCATCAAGCGTAGCGGGTAGGAAGACTCGCCCATATTGTCTCCCTTCGTCCATGAAACGTCGCTTGACCCAATCGTGGCCCCTGCCACCCGGGTTGGAAGCAGCTCGCATCCTGAGAGGGACATCCAGCGTCTTGAGCCTCCTAAGCCGTGAGAAGAGATAACGGTATTGCGATTCCTCGAACTGGGTGAGTTCATCAAACCCAATGAATTGATACTGAGCTGATTGGTACTGGTAGATGTCGTTAGCCGTCTGAAGGTAACCGAACTCAATGGTCGCCCCAGACGGGAAGGTCCAACGGTGCATCTGTTCATTCCACTTTGCACCGGTCGAGGCCCACCATTCCTGAGACATGGGGATGAGGGCGCCCGCCTTGGCCAGGTCTGTGTAGGCTCGGCGCAAGAGCAAGGCAGAGTATCCCGGAGTATTGACATACTGGGCAGCGGCCATCAATAGAGCCACGGACTTACCCGGCCCGGCAGCACCGCCATACATCGCCTCTTCTGTGGGTAGGCTTAGAAAGACGGCTTGCTTAGGGCTCGGTGTCAGCGGTATCCAGGGATTCTTCAGAATCGTCTTCTGTAAGAGTCGATAGCCCATTTGGACTACCGATTCCAACAAGGGTTCCAAAGGCCGTTCTGTAGTCGTCGGTGTCAATGCCATGATTCACCTTGTGCGGAATGGGTCCGCCATCAGGTCCGCCAAGTTCAAGGGATTGCGCGGCTTTGCCCTCCAGTCGATCAAATATCTCCTTGATAGCCGATATGCTCTTCTCATCCAGAGCCAAGTCGACCAACACCTTTGCAAGTGCTTCCCCCTTGGTGAGACCGTTGGTATGGGGTTCGGCAAGGACCTTCTTCACGGCGTCAGTCAGCGTCTTGCCCCTACGGGGCCGACCTTTGGGATTGCCCGATCGTCCTTTTTTGAATGCCATTGTTTTTTGACTGCTTTACAGTATAGCTTACGGGTTCGGGAGCAAGCCTGCACTGTTGCGCTTTGCCATCGGACATCTTACTGGAGAGCGATGCTTATGGTGTAGGGGGCCGGTGGAACATCTCGTGCAACCCTGAACAAGATATCCAACGTATCCTCGGCCCCGGGTGCGATGGTCCTGGTGTAAACCCCGTCCTCCAGCAGTACAGCGATGTCTATCCCCTCCGGAGCCGTCGATACGAAGATGTAGGTGATATCCACTGCGCCATCGTTCCTTATGGTGAGGGGAATCGCACCTACCTGACCCTGCTCCACCGATAGCCTAAAGGGTGGTAGTGAAACCAAACCCAAAGGTTGTACCAGCACTGTCACTTCAATGGACATCGTCAATCTAGCCATGTTTC
>SDBU01009313.1_pt1 | contig 11020 bp, 8 predicted proteins | sample 2277071 | NCBI WGS metagenome assembly SDBU01 (sample SAMN10397929, study PRJNA504765) | marine sediment metagenome | isolation source: marine sediment core GS08_GC12, 126 cmbsf | place: Arctic Ocean: Gakkel Ridge, Loki's castle | collected 2008
CCCATGTATGTGGAAGCTTTACTGTTTCCCATTTCTTATCTGAAAAATCCATATCCACCGGGTTCCCTGCAGGCTCTCCGTAATGCATATTTACTTCCATATTCTGGACATGGTATCCAGAAAGTTTTTTCAGCCTGTTTTCTAATATCTCAATTACTCTTTTTTCTTTTTCTGTCATTATTTCCACTTTTGAATCATTAAATTTAACTAACTATACACATTGGGCATTATTTTATTTTTCCAACCTATAATTATCTTAAGCTTCTCATACATATTCTTTTAATCTTACCCCTTTATTTAGCCAGGTTTTATGTATGGACAGGATTTTTTACCATGAATAAACCTCAGGAGCTTCTCCGCCAGGACCTGGCCAGATCTTATCAAGTTTCATCAGCACTTCTTCGGAAAGGTCTATCTCTAATGAACGAATGGAATCTTCCAGTTGAGTTAATGTTCTGGGCCCTATTATCGGAGCCGTGACAACCTGATTATGCAAAAGCCAGGCCAGTGCAACATTAGCAGGACTTTCACCGATCTCTTCACAAAGATCTTCATATGCTTTTATCTGGCCCTGTTTATCTTCAATAGATATATTTGAACGTCTTCCCAGGTTCTTACTTTTAAGAATGCCGCCCAGAAGTCCCCCTCCAAGGGGACTGTATGGGATCAATCCCAGACCAAGATTACGGCATGCAGGGATGACTTCCAGTTCCAGCATCCTATTGCTAAGATTGTAAAGACTCTGTTCGCTCGTAAGTCCCATGAGATTACGCCCTGCTGCAATACTGTTGGCAAGAGCAATACCCCATGCAGGGAAATTACAGCTTCCCGAGTATATTATCTTTCCTTCCCGTATATGCTGTTCCATACCCTGCCATATTTCTTCCCAGGTTGTAGGGAAATCAGTATACGGGCAGCGATAAAAATCTAATTCTTTTTCATACCCAAAACTGGTCAGTTCCGCAAGGGATCGCGGACCTCCACGATCAATATGATGCATCTGATAGAGATCTATAAAGTCTGTTTGAAGTCTCTTTAAACTGTCCGAACATGCCCTCCTCATATGATAAGCAGAAAGTCCCCTGTCATTTGGTCCTGGTCCCATTATGCAATAAAGCTTTGTTGCCAATACTATCCTGTCCCTCTTTCCTTTTCCTTTCGATAGCCAGCGCCCTATGATCTCCTCTGTAATACCCTTTCCAAGAGGGTCCCCGTAATTATTTGAGGTATCAATAAAATTGATCCCCAGTTCAAGTGCTCTGTCCAGTATGGCGAAACTTTCCTTCTCGTCAGTTATAGCTCCAAAATTCATGGTGCCCAGGCATAATCTACTAACTTTGACACCAGCTCTTCCAAGCTTTGTATATTTCATAATATACTCCCTATCTTAATAAAGTTAACCAAATAATATGATCACATAATTTTTAATAACGGATAATTTTGACAATTCTTTTTGCATAGATTTTTTAATTCCATGCCTCGTAAACCGATTTGATATTTTCTACAGGATCATTTTTACCCCACTCACATTGAGCAATAACTCCTCCACTGCCATCGTCCAGCGCTGTCCTCACCCTCAATACAGCACTTTCTACATCTTCAGGTAAACCGAATGGAAGAACTTTTTGTCTATCAATCTCTCCCCAAAAAGTAATCTTCCCCTTATATTTTTCTGCCAGTTTCTCTATATTCATTACAAATAATTGAGAATTAACTGCATCAATACCTATTTCAATAAAATCACTAAAGATAGAGGAAGTATTGCCGTCAGAATGAAAAAAAGCAAATTTATTTGCAGAATGTATTAGTTCACAATATTCTTTATATAATGGCTTAAATAAATTTCTCCAACTTCCAGGACTTATTAGAGTCGAAATATTGGTTCCCATATCATCCATGAAGAAAATTGCATCTACATCCGTATTGCACCAGAAGCTAATGTCTTCCAGATAAAACTCATGAATAATTTTAATTAATTTATGTAACTCCGGTCTATCATAGGCAATATCCATGAATAAATCTTCGGACCCCCTCAGGAATTGCAGTCTCTCAAATGGCCTGGCTGTTACATCAGATATCATGAATTTACCGCTTTTTTCACAAACATTATCAATAAAGGATTTATCTCTATCTTTTATGATCTCATAAGGTGGTATAAAACTTTTTAGCTCTGACCAGTCATTTAAAACCGGTTTCTTGACTTCACCTACTATGCCTGGCTCTGCAATATTCCATATACTTCCCCATTCATCTATGTAGCTGCCCTTTTTCCTGTAACGGGATTCGTTAATTTTATCCATACCAGGGTATGGCTGGGAAAAATTGATATCCATGGGCCATTCTTGTAAAAGATCTTCATATTCTTTTTTCTGAAACATTATAGTATAAAGTGCGGACCAGAGATCCCTTGGCGTCCTATCGGGATTTGCAAATTTTAAACTTGCAGTAACTCTTTCTCTTGAATTCATATTTTGAGCTTCTTTCTTATGTTTTATATCAATTAAAATAATCAGATTACTTCAATAAATTCCATAGTATAGATCCTTCTGATGTAGCTGGAGGATCTATTCCCAGTAATTTACATATAGTTGGCACAATATCAGTTGGGAAAACTGGCCTTTTGAGCATGCCGGTAGGTTTTATGCCAGACCCTGCACAGCTAAATACAGCTGCTTCCGAACCTCTGCCTATTCTGGCTGAAGGTCTACAGCTGCCATGATCACCGGTAAAACCATCTCCGATAGAAGTGATTATCTTAAGTTCATGCGTAACAAAGTTTGACCTGTATACCGTATAACCAGGATTTGTAAAGAAACGTATATCCCCATCAGCCTCCCCCCATAAACCATATGGACCGCCATCTTCTATCCTGAACACATCCGCAAATACAGAAATCCCCATCTCCGGATCCCTCACATCTTTAAGCAGCTGAATGACTTCATCTCTTACCTGTTCATATTCTTTGCCAGGTTTTACAATACCCTGGGGATCTCGGCCCTCAAGATTAACCCATATACCTACAAAAGGGTACATTAATGCTTTTGTCTTTTTAAAATCGATTATTTCATGATTAAATGGAAATATGCCTTTTTCTTCATATTCACTTTCAGCATTTAATCCTATCAAGCCATTTTTTACTAACAAATTGTTAACCCATACCAATTTGCGGCTGGGTACCTGGCCATGGTCAGAGACTACAAAAAGGGTTGTCTCGTCATCCATTTGATCCAGGATAAGACCTATCATTTCATCTGCCATCTTATAAATTTTATAATGTAACTTTTCAAAATATTCATACTGATCTGGATTGAATGCAGGAGAAACCGGATCAATCTTACCAAAAAGAAAATGATAAAATGCATCAAATCCATGCCACTTGGAAAATACTACTTTTACATCACCCTTATTTATCAATTCCAGAGCAGCTTTCGCCTGCCAGATCAATTGTCGCTTAAATTCTTCTAAGAAACCTTCCATATCAAGCCAGCCCATAAGAATATCGGCTATTGCTACATGGTCATTATATGGACCAAATTTTTTTGATAATTCACTGCTGATATCTTTTGGTTGTGAAAATTTCTCTAAAGGATATATGGGAGATAGATATAGCATAAATCTTCCTTTATTCATTGAAAGTTCCTTCACCCTAAACCTGAATGAACATTTTTTTTCTATATTCTCGCAAACAAAGTCTCTTTCGATCCACTTACTCCATTCTGAAACAGAGATTTCATCTTCTTTCTTATCATAGTCTTTAAACGAAGAGATAATAATCTGTTCCTGTTCTTTATGTAAAACAATCAAGATATGGATTTCATAGCTTCCTTTTTTATTCTCATTTAATGCTTTTACATTAACTGTAAGCTCTTTTAAGACTTTATAGCCAGACGGAATGTTTTTCCAGGCAGAAGGTTCGCTTAATTCAATTTCTTCATACTCTTTCCAATTATGCTCTCCACCTGGTTCAATCCCGGGGGTCACAAAACATCTATGCTCGGCAATATCATACACTTCTGTTCCGCCTGGAAAGCCGAAGTCTCCAATTGCAATATGATTTTCACTTTTCCTGGGTAGGGAACCAGGGTAACTTATAGTGGCTGCTTTATGTCCCAATTTTGAAAGATGGTCCCATAAAAATTCTGACTTACATGCAGTAGAATAAAACGCATTCAATGGTTCTTTTTCAAGTTCATTAAAGTCATTACCGGGATTGTGTATGGTAAAATCTGAAATACCGGTTGTTCCCGGATAGCTTCCGGTTGCTATAGATGCCCAATTACCAGGTGTTACCTGTGAATGAAATGGAAGCATTACGGCAATACTTCCTTCATCCTGCATCCTTTTGAAGTTTTTTAATTTACCTTGTTTTATGTAGTCCTCTATCATAAAAGGTATCGCTCCATCAAGACCCAGCACTATTACTTTTCGCATCTTTTTTCCTTTATCTCTTTAATGATATTATAATAATCTTATTCACTTTCTAATAAGATCTTTTCCTTCATTTCTTCACATAACTCTTTAATTTTTGTCAAGACATTACAGATTACCTTCAATGCTGTATCTTAAACGAAGAAAAAGTTCTTTTATATAATTAAAAATTAAATTCCTTAAATACCTCAATCATCTTTAAATAGTTTTCTACAGGTACATAGTCTGCAATGGAATTTCCTGTACCAAAAGCAAATCTTCTATATTCTTTGATGCCGGATAGTATCTCTTTAATATAGTCCTTAACACCGCTCTCAGTGGCAGTACATATAAAGCTCATATCAGCTCCTCCGAATAAAGCTATCCTATCACTATACTTTTCAAGCCAATTTGAAAACGGGGCGATCTGATCCTCATTGGAATGTTTTGCATCAATCCCTGCCTCATCTATCAAGGCATCCATTACATCAAATATATTTCCGCATGAATGAAGTAAAAAAGGTTTTTGATGAGAATGGACAAGGTCGATTATTTTTTTATACTGCGGGATAAGCAATGTTTTTATATCAAGAGGATTTAGCATGGTCGAAGATTTATAGCCAAGATCATCCCCAAATCTGCATACGGCATATATACCTGAATATCTTTCCAGGAATGTCTTCCATATCTTAAAAAGGACAGTCCCCATCCTGGAGAATAATTGGCCGTATAGATCCGGGTCATCAATTGCTATAAGACAGAGATTTTCAAGACCTACTATATCCTGTACACATTCAAATACACCATTTCCGGGCCCTCCGATAGCCAGCAGCCCTTCTGGCATCTCTTCTCCTAAAAGCTCAAAATATATGGAATATTTCTTAAAATAATTATCCGGGATCTCTTTCCATGGATAATCGTTAAAATCATCCCTACCTTTTATTGCTGGCGGAGCATTACTGTTTAAGGCACCGCTATCCGGTAATACTGCAGGTATCCCACACTCAAAGGAAACCGTATCATAGCCCATCTTTAAAAAGAACTCTGTATAGTATTTAAAGAATTGTCTTTTGTCTTTTAGGTCTCCGTCGTAAAGATATAGAAATTTCTTATCCATTATCTTTTCCATTATCTTTACATCTATTATATGTTCATAAAGAGGCTGCCTTTCAGGCTCTATATTTCTTATAATATTTAGGATATTTTTATAATCTGGTTTGATTGACTTCATTGTTATCTTTTATATTTAAGTTAATACTAATGACTACTGATATATTTTTATATAAATTATTCCTAACATCATAAAAATTAGGAAAACGATTTTAAGTAATCATAAAAACAACACTGAGTTTTATGGTCTTAAAATACTATTGGGCCTCTTGTTCCCCCTCCTTAGGAAGTATCTCAAAGGAAACAATCTTATGTGGATCCACTTTTGTTTTTATTATGTTATTACTTATACTAATTCTTTTAAGTCTAGCTTCTTTAAGATCAACCAGGTAAACAGGATCAACTGGAACATTGAAACTGATCGTCCCAGATAAGGTTTTGTCTGTAGGATTGAACATCCGGATGATGTATGAGTTTCTATCTTCGCTTTTTTTAAATGCTGAAAGGATCAAGTTTTTAGGTTCAATAGTTAACATGCCGTTTTTTAGCGGGAGATGTCCTTTATCATGGGCACTTGTCTGGACAGGGTAAAGTTTAGTATTGAGTTTGTCTGCCTGAGTATAGACATTAGCATCATCCCAATTACCGCTATGTGGATAGACAGAATATTCAAATTCCATTTCGTGCAGCAGGTTGCTGCCTTTCTGTTGAGAAAAACGTGGAACTGCGGTCCAGGAAGTAACAATCATATTATCAACACTACGGAACAATGTCAGAAACACTGTTTTTAAGGGATCATCAGCATACTCGTATTCAGCTACAGCATTACTCAGAAACGCTACTCCACTTTTACTATCACTTACATCTACAAAACTCTGCATCGGTAAGGTTTGCATTTCTTTATAATATTCTTTCCCATTATACTCTCTTTTCGGCACACGAGGACGTTTATCGACAGTAAAATGTCCTGAAGATACCGCATGATCAGCCTGCACACCTGTTGGGAATGCAATACGCAAGCGGTGTTGGCATGCTTTATTATCTACCTTTGTCTTAATATCTACTCTCTCAGAACCAGCCTTCAAAGTAATAGATGATGTGATCTTGTTCTTTACTGTCTCACTACTTCTCTTACTTTCTCCCTTGATCCCATAATCAGGTTCCATTGCATAGGCGGGAATCGTCATTATTTTTTCAACAACAATAGTTCCTGAAAGATGGCCACTGCATTCAACCCATATACGTGTGGTAGATCCCTGACTCGTATGAACCTGGTTCTCATATGGGGGCTCATATACCCAATAATTACCTATATCTCCGGAATCTTCAAAGTAGTGCATTTTTTCAAATTTTCTACCATTTCGCTTATCACTCATATTGAATGTTCCATCAGAATTGAAATCAACAATTAAAAATTCATTTTCTAATGTTGTTGATGAAGTTGCTATTTCTTTCCCATTACTAAGCATGGGCGGCTTCCAATAGTAGTGATCACGCTTAAATTTACGTCGGGGAACCACTTTATAGCTTGTATAGCCATAAGCAGGAATATCATCACACTTCATGTAAAACAAGTGCTGATCTGCGGGGTAAGGCCACGGACGTCCATGAGGATCATGAACTGGATAGGTGACTTCTTTTCGTGAAAGGTTCTGAATCTGTACAATATTGCCATTATTGTCTACAACATCAAAATCCCATGCAAAATCGTAAATTTGAGGTAATGCAATATTGACTTTTATAACTTCTGTATTTGTTTGAGGAAGTGTATTAAAAACAACCAGACATATATCTTCTTCAATATATTCAGAAAAGTTGATCTGCATTATCATTTCATTTATTGAACGTTCAAGTAGAACCTCGCTGATCTCAAGGGCTTGATTAAGTCGATATTCAATATCATCTGACGTTTTATCCTGTGTGGCTCCATTTATCGAATCATGAGGGTGAGATTTTAGCATATAATCCCAGGCTTTTTCTAAAAGTACATCGTCATATTCAATTCCCTGAAATGCGAGTAAAGACATAATAGGTTCAGTTTGTTTAAGAAGGAGATTCTGGACTTTTTTATTTAATTGTTTTAAATAAATACGAGAAGTCAATGCATTTCCGGATAATTTACCAGGAGGTCCGTCACGCAATTCTCCTTTTATAATTGGAAGTTTGTCTCGACAGATATTTTTCTTTAACTGCTCTGCATACTCTTCAAGACGTACATTTACAAATTCTTTATTATCAAACATTTTGTTTGCTTCATCAATGATTTTTGTTATATCGCGTTGCGCATTTGTAAAATCACATCCACTCAAAAGCAAACGGTGATCAGGCACAAGTGTATTATCTGTTCCTTTCCATGAAGTCTCGATTCCCTTTTTTAGTTTGTCGATGTGAAATCCTTTTTTTGGATCAATCAGGAAAAAATCAGTATCTTTTTGTTTGACATCTGCATTGTGGGCAGCAACACCTGTAATTTCTGGAGAATACAGGAATGAATTACTTAAATGTTCAACTCCGTAGCGGTTGGGGATATATGCATGATACCAAAAATTTGAACGCGCTAAATCACCAAGACGACTTGTCAAGACCTGAGTTCCGTCTGGAGATTCCCAAAGAAATTCTGCATATGGGGCTCGCTTTTTACTAACATTTTTGGCACAAATAATAAAGTCAAATCCAAATTGATCATAGATCTGCGGCAATTGTGCGGTCTGTCCCCAACCAAATGTCATATATGCAATTTTTAAGGTCTGCCCGTATTCTGCAGATACCCGCATCCCTTTTAAAAGATTACGAACCAGGCATTCTCCATCTATGGGGTAGAGATCGGGTAATGTGTACCATGGTCCAATTGCGATTCTTCCTTCTTTTATAAATTGCATAACCCGTTTACGGTCTTTCGGAACTGCTTCCAAATAATCATCTATCTGAACACATTGACCGTCAAAAAGGAAGCAATGGTAATCCGGATCTGACTCAAGTATATCAAGCAGTTCCTTAAAGAATTCAATAAGAAGAATTCTGGTTTTCCATATTGGATAACGCCATTCTCTGTCCCAGTGCGTATGTGGAATTATATAACCAATTGCTTTTTTTATATCTCTCTTTTTTTTCATAATTAAGATCCTGGATAATAAATTATTATTTTAAAACATCAAGTATTTCATCAAAATTTTGACAATAGTGTTCACACAATCCTTGTACCCCACTTTGAATGATATTTCCACCACTGGTACCGATTGCTGCAAAACCAGCAAGTCTGAGTGAACAAATACCTGCACCTGAGTCTTCGATTCCAACTACAGAATGACGTTCTTCAAATGGTATCCCCAGTCCTATACGACTTGCTTCAGCATAGAACCATGGATGAGGTTTTGAGGAAAGTTCACCTAATGTACCGGCTGCACCTTTTCTTAAGGGAAATCCAGCAGTGATTATTACGTCATAGAAATCTTCAGGATTTCCCATTCCAAGTATATTAAAAGCAGAAAGTATTTCGGGATATGCCTTCTCATAAAGTCCGGAAGTCACCAGGCCTATTTTAATCCCCTTTGCTTTCAGTTCCAGCAAGAAGTCTTTTATCCCAGGAGATGGAGTAAATGCATCATTATATCCTTTTCCATTTAAAATGGCATCCATTTCACGATGAGTGTGGTGGAAATATAATTTTCTTACTTCTTCAAGACTCTTGTCCGGACAATATTTATGAATGCAATATTTTAGATGTTCTGAAACACTATGACCAGAGACAAAAGGCAGATCGACATCTTCAAGTTTAAAATCAGGATTATCAATAAGACTTGCAAACGTCATCTGAATGATCCATATCCAGAAATGCTCACTCCTAACAGTAGTACCATCCAGGTCCATTAATACAGCTTTTACAGGTTTTCCTATTTTTACCGGAAATACAGGATAATATGCTGGAAACCCAGTCATTGACAAAACATGGGCAAGAGTTTTACCATTGTCAAAGTTGACGAACTCAACTTTATAATCCCCAGTTGCATAAATAGAATCAATTCCATTTTTGCCTGAAGAAAAACCATTATCACTCGTTTGTTGTAATGAGATCAAGCCTTCGGCTTGTTGAAAGGTGCCCATTTCTCCTCAAATACGCTTACATTAGATCAGATATAGTTTTCGCTAAGATATTTATGTACCCATCTATTTCTTGATAGTTGGCTTATTTTATGAAACTATTTGAACCTAATAATTATTATTATTTCGATTATTTATATTTGATACTTTTATGCTTTAAAAGTAAGTTTTTATAAATCAATTTCCAATATTCACTACAGGTATTTGAAATTCTTGATATAAGAGAGTCATGGATGATCATCTCCTTCTTCCAGCAGCAATCCTCATGTAGACTATACTTATTACAAATACTATAATAAATAATACCACAGCAATGGTGCTTCCATACCCTATTTTAAATAAGCTAAAAGCTTCTCTGTATAATGTTAGTGCAAGTGTTTCTGATGCACGATATGGACCGCCACTGGTCATCACCCATATAACATCAAACACTTTAAAACTTCCTATGATATTTAATATAACAATTACAGTAGTAATAGGTTTGAGTAGTGGCAATATTATGTGAAAGAAGACCTGCCTTTCGTTTGCTCCATCAAGTTTAGCCGCTTCTAAAATATCATCAGGAATATCCTGGAGTCCCATTAAAAATAGTATCATATTAATTCCAGTGGACTGCCAGGCTATAGTTAAAATAATAAAAAGCATATTTAAGGGAACCATAACGAGAAATGATTTTGCCTTTTCCAAAATTCCTAAATTTATCAATACTTCATTTATTAGACCCTGGTTGGCATATATCCATTGCCATACAACAGCAATCCCGGCACCAGACATCGCAATTGGTATAAAAAACACTGATTTAAATCCTTTAGAAAACCATACATTCTTTAAAAAAACAGCAATAACCAATCCCAGTACTACTGGCATAAATAAGACAGAGACTACCACCATAAGCGTGTTTTTAAGAGAATTAAGAATATTCGGATCATTAACAAAGTTTATATAATTCTTTAAACCAACAAATTTGATAGGGTTTATTAAATCCCAATCAGCAAAACTAATAATAAACACAAATATTACAGGTAATATAACAATACCTAAAACTAAAATAATAGACGGAGCAACATACAGGTAATTTAAAATCCCTGAAAGATTATTTTTTTTAAAATGATTTTTAACTGCCATCTTCATCCTTACTAGTCAGGCACCCATTATCGGGTGCCTGACCTATTAACCATATCGTACATTATTAGATTATCTTACTCTGCATTGATCTCTTCCCATGCTGCATTAACTACAACATCAAGATCTGCTAGAGCAGCTTCGATATCCAGATTTGGATCCAGCAATATTTGATCAAATAATCCAATCACGGGAACTTTCACGGTCGAAGGAGGTAATTCCCAGAATCTGCTCATTGTTACCACATCGGGATCACCATATACTCAGCAAACCCGCCGTGATA
>SDBU01009314.1_pt1 | contig 11019 bp, 6 predicted proteins | sample 2277071 | NCBI WGS metagenome assembly SDBU01 (sample SAMN10397929, study PRJNA504765) | marine sediment metagenome | isolation source: marine sediment core GS08_GC12, 126 cmbsf | place: Arctic Ocean: Gakkel Ridge, Loki's castle | collected 2008
ACTGGATGACGGTGTCGGCGGACACGTCGGCGTCGTACATTTCGGTCAGCAGTGCACGCAGCAGGGCGTGGACATCTTCGGCCTGTTGCGGCGTGGCCGTCCTGCCCGTGCCGATGGCCCAGACGGGCTCGTAGGCAAGGGTCACCTTTGCCATCTGCTCCCCGCTGACGCCGGCCAGGGCCGACCTCAACTGGTCAGAGACGACGGATTTCGTCTGGGCGGCCTCCCGCTGGGCCAGCGTCTCCCCCCCACACACGATGGGTTCCAGCCCAAGGGAGATGGCTTTCAGGACCTTCTGATTGATGAACTCGTCGGTCTCGCCGAACACGTGCCTCCTCTCGGAGTGGCCGAGGATCACGTAGCGACACCCCACGTCCAGAAGCATCGGTGCGGCCACCTCACCGGTGAAGGCGCCGGCCTCCTCCGCGTGCATGTTCTGGGCGCCGACATCTATGGAGCACTCGGCCAGGAGTTCGGCGACGCTCTTCAGGTAGATGAAGGGCGGGCATACGGCGATCCGAACGTCGGTCACGTCCCCGACATGTTCTCTCAGCCGTCCGGCCAGCCTGATGCTCTGCCGGCTGTTGAGTCGCATCTTCCAATTTCCGGCGACGAAAAGTTGTTTCATAGTTGCTCATCCTGCAATTTAAGGTAGCCGATGCGACCGGAGCGTTCAGCTTCGACAGTGCGGGAAGGCACCGAGAACCTTGAAGGAGACACACTCGGCTTTCATCTGTTCGAGGGCCAGACGCGTCTCTTCGTCGTCAGGATGTCCCAGGAAGTCAATGAAGAAGTAATACTGCCAGGCGGCGGAGGGAGATGGGAAAGACTCGATCTTGGTCAGGTTGATGCTGTGTGTCTTGAACGACCCTAGCAGGTCGTGCAGCGCGCCCACCTTGTCCGTGACGCTGCAAAGGACGGCCGTCTTATCGTCGCCGGTCGGCTGACTCATGTGTGTGGCGAGCACGAAGAAGCGCGTCACGTTGTGCAGGTAGTCTTCGATATGATCGGCCAGCACTTGCAGGCCCTGTGTGGACGCCATGCTGGCGTCGGCGATGGCGGCCGCGTCCTGCTCCTCGGCGGCCATCTGGGCGGCTACGCTGGTGCTGGAGACCTCCATCACCTCGGCGTCGGGCACGTGAGTCTGCAACCAGTGCCGGGTCTGACCGAAGACCTGCGCCCGGCTGTATACGCGTTTGACTTCGGACAGGGAGCATTTGGCCATCAGTGCGTGGTGGATCTCCGTGATGATCTCCGCGCAGACATTCAGCGAGCTGTCCAGAAACCGGGTCAAGGTCTCGTGGATCCCGCCACCGGTTGAGTTCTCTACCGGCACAACGCCGTAGCTGGCCCTGCCCCTCTCCACTTCGCCGAACACCTCGTCTATGGTGGCCACGGGCGTGTAGTCAACCGACTCCCCGAAATTCGTCAGGGCCGCCCTGTGGGTGAAGGTGCCTTCGGGGCCCAGGTAGGCGACCTTCAGGGGGACCTCCAGGGCCAGGCAGCCGCTCATGATCTCCCGGTAGACGGCCATGAAGCACCTGTCCGGCAGGGGCCCCTGGTTGAGGGCGGCGATGTTATGGTAGACGGCTTGCTCCCGAGCGGGCACATAGGGGGCATCGTTGTCTTGCGCCTTCCGTTTGCCGATATCGCGGGCAACGTTGGCGCGCTCGTTGATCAGGCGCACAATCTGCGCGTCGAGTTCGTCTACACGCTTGCGCAGATCGTCCAGTTCCACAGAGGCGGCCTAAGCATAGGAAAGGATGGAAAAGCTCGGCGAAAACACCCCGCACCGCAGGCACAAAACTCCCGTTCCTCAAGGTTAAGGCATTATGGCCTTTATGTCAAAGGGAAGCCCGGAGTTGTGGTCGTACCCACGCTCTGCCGCTTGCACCGTGCAGTCCCTGCCACCCCCTCGGCCCTTCCTGCCACCGACGACGCGCACCTTGGGCTTGACCACCTGCCGTCCACATGCTAACACTTGAGCCTATATGGCGCGCTGCCATATGGGCAATGTCGATTGGGGGGTCGAACGGGCAATGTCGGCCAGGGCCAAAGGTGCGCAGGAGCGCAAGATCGCGGGCATCACGCGCGGCGATTTCCTAACGGCTATGGTGATTGTCGGCGCGGCGCTGTCTTGCGCCGGGATCGGCGACCACTCAAGGAAGGGGGCTGCGGCAATGGACGAGTCCCGGTGGTCAGATCGCGACCGCTTCGGCGGCTGGACGGGCAAGCAATTCGAGGCGACGGGCTTCTTCCGCACGGAGCACGACGGCGAGCGCTGGTGGCTGGTCACGCCCGAGGGGCATCCGTTCATTTCGTTCGGACTGAACCACTTTCATGCTGCGTTCTGGAACTATCCCTACAATAGCGAGCATTGGATGGAGCAATTCGGAGCCCAGAAGCCCATGGACGAAGCCTGGAAGAGGGGATTTCGCGACAATGCGCTCAAGCTCTGCCAGGGCCTCGGCATCAATGCACTGGGCATCCATAATGATGCCGTGCATCTGGCGAACGAGCCGCAGGGAGCCATTCTGCCTTACATCCGTCGCTACGAGCCCGTCGTGCTCTCGCACTACCGCTTTCCGAAAGCAGAGAACTACCACGACGTGTTCGCACCGGAGTTCGTGACTCACTGCGACGAGGTCGCCGGGAAGCAAGTGGCCCCCTACAAAGACGACCCGATGCTGATCGGCTTCTCCATGTCGGATGCCCCGCTCCTGACCGACTACGCCGTCAAGCATAGACCCCCCGGTGCGACCACTTGGCCGCGAGTACTTCGCAACCTCGACGCCCATGCCCCCGGCAAGCGGGCCTACGTCGAGATGGTGCGCGAGCGCCACACCGAGATCGCAGCGTTCAACGCTGCGTATGGGACGGACTTCGGGTCGTGGGACGCGCTGGCCGCCGCCGAGAACTGGCGGTTGGAGACGGACTACAGCAACAGGGCCGAACTGGAGGACAACGCGGCTTTCCTGCGTCTGTGCATCGACAAGTGCTACACGGTGTCAAAGGCCGCGCTCCGCAGATACGATCCGAACCACATGTTCCTGGGCAATAAACTAGGCACGGGTGGTGACAACTTTGCCGCCGCCATCGAAGTTGCAGCGCCACACGTGGATCTCATCAACTATGGCAACTACGGGCGGCTGGCAACTCAGGAGAGGATTCTGGACCGATGGACCGATAAGGTCAACAAACCGTTCCTCAATGCAGACGGCTCTTTCTCCCTCCGTAGCGAAATGGTGCCGAATCCATTGAGCCCTCCGGAAAGCATCACCGATGACGCGGCCCAGTACGTCGCATGGACGCGGGAGCTTGCCGCAGGACTTTTCGCGCGGCCGGATGTGGTCGGCTGGAATATGTGCGGTGTGATGGAGTGCTGGAAGACCGCGCCCGGGCGGGAGAAGCGCCAACACCAGGGCATCATGGATCCATTCGGAAAGATCCACCCCGGGATGGAAGCAGCCATCAGAGATGTCTCGTCGCGGCTGTACCAGATCGCGAGTAGCCAAGACGCCGCGGCCGGCGTTATTGCAGCCACGCTTCAACCCAAGGAGCAGGATCCCAACGTCATCGGCCGGAAGGGATACGTTCACCTCGAGAGAATCGACGGCATATGGTGGCTGGTTGACGGCAATGGAAACAGGTTTGTTCCGACCGGCATGAATCACATCGGCGAGATGTACCGTTTTGCGCCTTACAACAGAGAATTCTGGCTCAAGGAATTCGGAGAGGGAATCTACAAGGACGGGCGCATCGACTGGGACGGCCCGGAGGTGAAGGAATGGATGGCGCGGGTCGCGAAGGACCACAGAGATTTCGGCTTCAATACCATTGCCTTTCACCGGTCACAGTTCCTGCCCGATGAGTGTTGGGAGGATCTGGAGATCTTCTACTTCGGCAAGCCCAAGCTGGGGGAGATTACCGCAAAATACGCAGCCAGGTGGTGGGGGGGTATGCCGGATGTCTTCAGTGAAGAATGGCAGGCAGAAGCGGAAGAAACCGTTAAGGAATACTGCGAGAAGCACAAGAACAACAGGTACTGCCTCGGCCACGCGTTCAACGACCAGCCCGATTACTCGATCAATGCTATCAGGAAGAACCAGAAAGGCTTCTTCCATCATCCATGGGTGATCGACATCATCAAAAAGCCCGGACTCACACCGGGCAAGAAGGTCTGGCTGGAGATCCTGCAGAGGCACTACTCGACTCCTGGCGAAGCAGGGGATATGTATGGTGTCCCCTTGGAGACGTGGGAAGATGTTGGGTCGGTAACCGAGTGGCCAAAGCCCAAGGACCAGATGCAGGGAGAAGCGGACCAGACCGAAATGCTCAAGATGTGCGTGGAAGCCTGGCTCAAGACGCATCACGATCTGCTGAAGAAACACGACCCGAACCACCTGATCTATGGCGATAAGATCGGGATGGGAGTCATGGGGCCCGGATGGGGCGGCGGCCAGCCGGAATGGATCTGGGAAATCGTGAAGAAGTATGTGGATGTCGTTTTCATCCAATCATATGACTTTTTCAACCAGAGACACCTGGACCAGTTGACAATGGTTCATGAGAAGACAGGTCTGCCCATCATCAACGGCGACCATAGCTATGGCTTCAAGCGCCCGAAGATGAATGCGGTCAAAGGCGTGCCTGTGAGCAGTCTTGAGGACGTGGGCATTGAGTACTCGAAGTACCTGAAGGGGATCATGGGGCTTCCCTATATGCTGGGGTGGCAAACCTGCGGCTACATGGAGACATGGAGCGGGGTGACGGATCCCACCGGCCAGGAACAGGGAGGTTTCTTCGATCCCTATGGTGAGCCGCTCATGGAGGCCCTGGTACACGCCAAGGCCGCTAACGAGCAGGCCGTCGAATGGCATCAGCGTGCGGGATACCCCAAGCAGGAGCAGGCCCAAGAGACCGGACCCAGCACTGTTTCCGAGCTGTTCGCGGCGTTGAAGCTCACAGAGGAGCAGCAGGCCGCCTTCCAGGTCCTGGAGGAGGAGAGGAAAGCCGCCTTCGCCGGATTCGAGAGCCTTGAGGGAGAGGAGCTCAGCGAAGCCCGAAGAGCCTTCTTCACCCATCGCGAGGCGAAGATCCGAGAGCTGTTCACCGAGGAGCAAATGGCCCTCTGGACGCCGTTCTGGGCCAGGCCCCGGAGTGCCAAGCCGTGAGGCCCAATCCGGAGGACGATCTATCGTGACCGAGTATTTCCCAGTTGAGCGATGCAAAGGCCGCTGGTGGTTCGTCACGCCAGGCGGCCAGCCGTTCTGGTCGATCGGTATGAACCACATCGACTCCGCGGCGTTACGGTTCGCGGAGTCGGACGGCGTGTGGGACGAATGCCCAGATTCGAGGCCTTGAATGCGCCACGCTCGGGCGGGTTGCGGCCGGAGCCCCGTCATCGGGGCCAGCCCGGACTTCTCAACGCTGGCCTGGTCCTTTTGGCCCGTGTATAATCCGATGCTTGAGAAGCACGAGACGGTGGCGCGATTCGCGCGGATCGTGGCGCCTGAAGGGCGTATCTGGGTGGGAAGGACAGGACGATATGGATTGGCTGTTGCCGCTGGCGTCCCTCCTTGCGGGCATAGGGCTGCTTTTATTCGGGGCGGAGGCGCTGGTCCGGGGTGCGGCTTCGCTTGCGAAAGAGATGTCGATCTCCGAGATCGCCATCGGCCTGACGGTGGTTGCCTTGGGCACATCGGCGCCCGAACTGGTGGTCAACACGTTCGCAGCGGCGCGTGGACACTCCAGCATTGTCTTCGGCAACATCATCGGCAGCAACATGGCGAACACGCTGCTGATTCTGGGCATTGCGGCGCTGATTTACCCGCTGGCCGTTCAAAGGAACACCGTCCGGCGAGAGATTCCCTTTCTGCTGCTTGCCACGCTTGCGGTGTTCTTCCTGGTGCAGGACTCCTGGCGGGGCGCGGGGAGTGCCGATTGGCTGTCCCGCAATGACGGACTGGTGCTGCTGGGGCTCTTCGCGATCTTCCTGGTATATACGTTCGGCCTCTTCCGGGTTGAGTCGTCGGACCAGTATGACGTGACGACTTACCGGCTCTGGGTTTCGGTGGTGATGATGGCCGTGGGGATGGGGGCGCTGTTCTTTGGAGGGTATTTCACCGTAAACGGTGCCGAGGACATCGCCAAGGGGTTTGGCATCAGCCAGAAGTTGATAGCGTGCACCGTCATCGCCGGCGGCACGTCGCTGCCGGAACTGGCGACCTCTGCCGTAGCAGCCTATCGAAAGCGAAGCGACATCGCCGTGGGCAACATCGTTGGCTCCAACATCTTCAACCTGCTGATGGTCCTGGGGATCAGTTCGGTGGTGCGCCCGGTCAGTTATCCTTCGTCTTCTTTCAACTTGGATTGGTGCATGTTGATCCTTGCGACCTTGATCCTGTTTGTGGCTATGTTCACTGGGAAGAGGCGCAAGTTGGACCGTTGGGAAGCGGTGCTGATGCTCGTGTGCTACGCATCGTACATTGGCTACCTTGTGTATGCGCGATAACGGGCAACGTCCGCCGTTCCTGCGGGTGTCGCCCGGAGTTGGCGTTAGCGAGGGAAAAGCGTTGGTTGCTCTGTGGCGGCCTTGGCAGGCAGGAAGGCTCGGATGATGTCTTTCCGGGCTCGGACTCGGCGCCCGTCTCTTGCAACCAGTCCCATCTCTTCAAGCGCATTGATGTCGCGCATTAGGGTTTTCCTCGTCTTGGTTGCATATGCCCTGGCAATACGGGTGCTGATCTGTCCCAAGTCAGAGATGGCAACCCAACCAGCCTGCCGTGACAGGTCGAGGACAAGATCCCTACGGCGGATTTGACTCGGCGTCGTCCTGTCACCGAAACGCTCATGCACGTAGTTGCGCCACACCACATCCCACTCTTGTTGGCGGATTTGGTCGAGCTGTGAGCGGAGACCGTCCAAAAGGCCTGTGACCGCGTACATAAGAAACGGTACCACCTGGCCGCCGGAGCGTGTTGCTGTGTCGAGCTGACGGTAGTACTCACTCCGGGTCTGGTTGTAATGATTGCTCAACAGGTGGGCGGCCGGAGTAGGGACGCCTGCGAAGATCAGGATCTGGAACTCCACTAGTCTCGCCGTCCTGCCGTTCCCGTCGCCGAACGGGTGGATCCAGGCCAAGTAGAGATGTCCAAGCACGGCCCTGAGTATTTCGTAAGCTATTGACATGCCTGCCGGAGCCTTGGCTGAAAGGCCGTTCAGCCAGTCACAGAAGCGACCCAGCAGGAACTCGCAGTCTTCCGGTGGAGCGCCGCGGTACCGTGCGACAGTCACGCGGTGCGTCCCAACCTGGCCGGGAATAACACCTTCTTCGACGTCCAACTTGTCCAACACCAAACGGTTCAGCTCTTCTATCCCCTCAACCGTCAAAGGCGACGCCCGCCCCGTCTGCACCTTCTCAAAGATGCGATTGCACGCCGTGACGATGTTGTCTACTTCCTGCGCCAGGTACTCCTGGGAGGGAGGCAGTTTGAGCTTCCCTTCCAAGTGTTCGATGACCTGCTCCTCGGTCAGCGTGTTTCCTTCTATAGCGGTGGTAGCCAGGGCGCCCTTAGCCAGGAACAACCGGTGTAGGCACTCTGCCGTCTCAGGGCGCAGAGGAGCGCCTGCAATGTGTTCGCACTTGGACTGGCATTCTCCCAGCATGACCCACAGGGCGGCGGGAGCGTGAGACAAATCCACCGAGAATGTCAGCCACGGATGTGTCCCTTTATATGTCCTCACTTCTGTCCTCTGTAACCCTCTTTTATAAACGGACTTCCAGCGTTTATGTCCTCTCTTATGTCCAGTATGATGTCCATTCGTATGTCCATGGTATCAGGCACACAATGGGCAGTCAAGGGACTGCGCCAGCCAGAAAGTAGTCCGGCCCGGACCCGCTGGCGTCATAGGTGCTTGCCCATTTGCTTTCCTGTCCCTCCCCGCCAGCTTTCGCCAGCCTTTGGGCCCCCTGGCCGCGCTCCCTAGCGTCTGGACGGCACCGGTTGTATTGCAGGGCGTCTTGGATTATGATGGCCGCCCCTGTGGGGGAAGCGGGCTGCCAAGCGTTTGGGGCTCGGTGCGGACCCAACGGAAAGGAAAGAGGCAGCGTGGAGCGAGCCGGACAGATCAAGAGGGGAAACGTCATAAAGTGGCGGGACCAGCTCTGGAAGGTCATTGACTCGCAGCAGACCTTCGTGGGCAAGAAGGGCGCCTACTTCCAGATAAAGCTTCAGAGTATTGACGGCGGGCGCACGGTCACCGAGAGGTTCAGCTCGACTCAGCAGGTGGAGAAGGCCTTCCTGGAGACCCGTCACATGCAGTATCTCTACCAGGATGGGTCCAGCTACGTGTTCATGGACCCCGGCACGGGGGATCAGATAAACATCCCCGAGGATGCGCTGGGGGAGGCGTTGCCTTACCTGGCCTACAACGCGCAGGTGGAAGTGCGGCTCCACGAGGGGAAGACGGTGTCGGTGGAGCTTCCGGCAAGCGTGGTTCTCGAGGTGACGCGCACCGAACCGGCCGTGCGGGGAGACACGGCCACGGCCGTGACCAAGCCCGCTGAGGTGGAGACCGGCCTGAGCGTGAAAGTGCCCGGGCACATAAAGGTCGGCGACAGGATTCAGGTGGACACGCGCACGGGGCAGTTTCTTGGGCGTGCGTAGACGTGGCCCGCTATCTGGAAGGGATTGCGCGGCATGGGGGGCGACGAATCGGCAGGATGGAGTTCCTTCTCGGATCTCTACGGGCAACTCCTGGCGGAGTTCGCCGGGCAGGTCGGCGAAAGCCGGGCTTCGTACGGTCAGGCCGGCCGCAGCGTGCGCGAGGAGATAGTGCGTTGCGTCTGGTTCGGCAGCCACTTCACCGGTGAAGGGCTGACTGCGGACGACGGGCGTCGTCTCGAAGTGATCTCGCCCGGATGGTGGAACGTGGAGGGCGGTCCGGACTTCATGCGCGCCGAGTTCCTGCTGGAAGGCGCGGGCCGGGTCGTCGCCGACGTGGAAGTGCACACCCTCGCCTCGTCCTGGTATTCCCACGGCCACCACCGCCAGCCGGAATACAACGACGTCGGCCTGCACGTGGTGATGTGGAACGACAGGGACGAGGCCACTGTCGCCAGCGAGAACGGCGGGACCGTGCCGCAGCTCACGCTCAGCAGGGCCGTTGACAGAGACCTGGAAGAACTCGTGGAGATCATTGACGTGGAGGGAGCGGCCTCCGGGGAGCAGTGGACGGTCGTTGAGGGGAAGTACTGCGGCCGTGCTTACCGCGCCGGGGAGATCGGGCCGGAATGGCTGGGTCGCCTGCTGGACGCCGCCGGGGACCACCGGCTGCTGAGCCGTGCGGGGGCGCTGGCCGAGCTGTTCGAGAATCATCGCCGCGAGCAGATTCTCTACGAACGGATCGCGGAGGCACTGGGCTACAAGAGCAACCGAATGCCCTTCTTGCAGCTTGCCGGCGTGCTGCCGATGGCGACGCTGAGGAAGGTGGTGTCCCTGGAGGCCGGCGTGGAGGAGAAATCCACGGCGCTCGAAGCGGCGTTTTTCACTGTGGGGGGATTCCTGGAAGCGGGCCCGCCCGCCGAGGCAGACCCGGAGACCACGGCCTACTGCGAGCGCCTGGAGGAGGCGTGGGCGGCGTTCGGCAATGCATTGCCGCAGGTCAGGCTGTCGGCCGACCACTGGAACCGCGCCGGGGCCCGTCCCGTCAATTACCCGGCGAGGCGCGTCGCCGCGCTGGCCCGCCTGTGCGCTGCGCACCTTCACAGCGGCCTGTTCAATCACTTCCTCCTGCTGGTGAATACGACGCGTCCGGAGGGCAGGCAGCGGGCCGATGTCGCCGTGCGGGACGCTCTGGTCGGCGCCTTTCTGGAGCTGGAGCATCCTCACTGGTCTTACCGTTACGCGTTCACCGGCAAGCGGCTGAGTCGGCCGCGGGCGCTTGTGGGCGAGGAGCGCGCTACGAGCATCGTGGTGGACGTGTTGCTGCCGATGCTGCTGGCACACGGCCAGTGCGAGGACGAGGGCGCCCTGGTGGGCAGGCTGCGCGGCCTGTGGGAGGGGCTGCCGCGCCGACCGGCCAACGCCGTTACTCGCCGCATGGAGCAGACGATATTCGAGAACAAGCACGAGGCGCAGAAGGTCGTCAACTCCGCGCGCCGTCAACAGGGGCTCCATCAGCTCTACAGGGACTGCTGCCGCACCGGCGGCTGCGAGAGCTGCGTCCTCTATCTGGCGCACCGCGCCGGCAAGACGTTGGCACTGACGTGAGCGCCCCCGGCCAGCCGAGCTTGCGGCGTACCATCGCAACGAACTCCTCTGCCCTCGCCAGCAGATCTAGCGCTTCCTTTTCGGTTATCAGGCCGGCCTGGTCGTAAACTGCCTGATGCCGTTTCTTGCGCATCCGGTCGAAATAAGTGACCAGCCGTCTGTGCTTCTTGCCGAGGGTTCTAACGGCACGCTCCGGTCAAGGCGGCGCTCTATACGAGTGTGGTGGTCATTGCACGTGCGCCATGCTGGTAGACCCGATCGGCTTTCGTAAGGGCACGGTCCCGCAGTTGCGGGATGCCCCTACTTAACAAGGCCGAAGCGGCCCTACCCGGAAGTTCGGTCTTGAAACTCCACCAGCTTTCCCCCGAAGCAACCGTACGGAAATCTCGTACGATTGCACGTAATATCCGTACGGTCGGCAAGTGCTAAGCGGAACGGCAAAACTCGTCCAACGTTTCTGTCACCACGAAGGGCACGAAGGACATGAAGAACGGCAAATAGGAAGACGCCCCACAAAGGCTTTGTTGCCGTCCTTCGTGCTCTTCGTCGTCCCGCCGCAGGCGGGCAAGCTTCGTGAACTTCGTGGTTCGTCCTCCGTCGTCGTTGGAAAACAGTAGAAGACTTATGCGAGACCTCTTAGGGGCTGTTGCAGAACCCCGTTCGTGACGAGGACGAGCGAGAAGCCCGAGGGCAAGGCGGCAGGCGCAAAACGCCGGAAGCGTGGCTGAACGCCACGTTGAGGACG
>SDBU01009315.1_pt1 | contig 11019 bp, 9 predicted proteins | sample 2277071 | NCBI WGS metagenome assembly SDBU01 (sample SAMN10397929, study PRJNA504765) | marine sediment metagenome | isolation source: marine sediment core GS08_GC12, 126 cmbsf | place: Arctic Ocean: Gakkel Ridge, Loki's castle | collected 2008
GTCAAGGCCGGTGTCCGCGCAGAAAACCCTGCCGGCGCTGATTATCAGATCTGGTTGTGTGGCGCTCATTCTATCTTCTCCTCTGTCTGGCCTGGTCGAGGGCAGCCTCCGTGCATGGGACGGGTCCACCGCAGGCTCCTGCGAGGATGTGCCGGCGAACCGAGCGGCGCACTCCAGGTGAGCCAATCCCGTTGAGGACTCCGCTGAATCGTATCATACCACCCATCCCCCCGCGCACTGGGGTATGTATTGCATTTGGAGACCCATCACAACCTGTGATTGCTACGAAAATGGATCGCAGTCACCTTTGTAGAGATGCCCCAGAGGGGCGTCTAGCTCCTGGGGTGCACGTAATTATCATCCTTTACGGTGCCGGTGACACGCCCGCATCGACGATTCCGACAGGGCCTTTCGATTATTGCTCCGCAGAGAGGTGAATGGACTCTTCGCTGCGCTCTCCGGTACGCCCCGACGTACGGGGCTATCGGCCCCCATGAATCGGGACAGCATCATCGGACAGACTTACGATACTGGCTTGGTGTCATTCTGAGTCCCCCGACTTGTCGGGGGGCGAAGAACCTGGGCGACTATCAGACAACCGAAGAGCCCTGGATGGGTTCCCTTGACGGTTTCCCCAGGGTCGGGTTTGTGGGACAATAGGCGAGAGGTAGACTCCCTTGCGAGGTCTCGGGTTTGAGGTTCGCTTTTTCTGTATCGCTGCTATGCGTTGCCCTGAGCCTGGTTCTGGCTGGCTGCTCCACTGAAGCCGAGCAGCACTACGTTGCGGGCAGCGAGTTCCACGCGCAGGGACTCCTCGGGAAGGCGATAGCGGAATACGACGAAGCCATCCGCCTGGACTCACAGTATGCCGCGGCCTACTACGAGCGGGGCAATGCCTTCGCCGAACGTGGGCAGCGCGAGCGGGCAATCCAGGACTATGACGAGTTCATCAGGCTCAATCCCGTGTTCGCTGAGGCGTACTGCCAGCGCGGAAGCGCCTACCTCAACTTGGGCCAGACAGGAAGCGCCATCGAGGACTTCGACGAGGCCGTCCGGCTCGACCCCGAATACGCAGCGGCGTACTGCCAGCGCGGCAACGCGTACCTCGATCTGGGCCAGACAGAGAGCGCCATCGAGGACTTCGACGAGGCCGTCCGGCTCGACCCCGAGTACGCTGAGGCGTACTACCAGCGCGGAAGCGCCTACCTCAACCTGGGCCAGGTTGAGCGCGCCGCTGCCGACTACGACGAAGCTATCATGCTTGACCCCGAATACGCTGCGGCGTACTACCGTCGCGGCAACGCATACTTCAATCTGGGCCAGGTTGAGCGCGCAATCGGGGACTTCGACGAGGCCGTTCGGCTTGACCCTCAGGATGCCGTGGCCCGTTACGACCGGGGCCTGGCCCACTTCGCCCTGGGGCATTTTGAGCGTGCGATCGGGGACTTCGACGAGGCCATCCGAGGTGACCCGCAGTATGTTGATGCCTTCAACAACCGGGGTCTCGCCTACTTCAACCTGGGCCGCCTTCATCGCGGGCCCGAACACCTCGAACGTGCGATCCAGGACTTCGACGAGGCCATCCGGCTAAGCCCCCGGCATGCCGACGCCTACAGCAACAGGGGCGCAGCGTACGTGGCCCTGGGCCACTTTGAGCGTGCGATCCAGGACCTCGACAGCGCCATCCTGATCGACCCCCAGGACCCGGTCGCCTACTACAACCGTGGCCTCGCCTACATCAACCTGTCATTGCTTGAGAGCGCGGTCCGGGACTTCGACGAGGCCATCCGGCTAAATCCTCAGCTTGCGTCTGCGTACGCGAAGCGGGCGATCGCCTATGCCAGACAAGGCAGGGATGCGGAGGCACAGCTCGATGTTGCGAAGGCGGTTGAACTCGGGGCAGACGGCGATTCGCTGAGGGCTGAGGTCGAGAGGCTGAAGAAGCAGCGCTAGGGGTGCTTCCCACACGTGTTCTTGGCCGGAGGGACGGTTCAAAGCCTCTCCAACGCCTCCCTGATGGCGGTGACGACTCTCCCCCTGCCCAGGACCTCCATCGTCTGAAATAGCGGGGGCGCGACCTTCTGACCGGTGGTCGCAACACGCAATGTGCCTAGTAGCTGTCCCACCTTGATTCCCAGTTCGTCGGCAAGCGGTCTCAGTGCGCCCTCGATGGACTGCGCGTCGAAGGTCGGGATTGCTCGTAGTGTCGCAAGTGATCTCTCAAGCGCCAGCTTGGTGCTGGTCTCGTCCATTCGTCTTTGGATGAGATCACCGGCGTCGTATTGCAGCACCGGATTGAAGAAGAAAGGGAACACCGCGGCAGCGTCCCTCAGCGTCTTCAGTCGCTCCCGGATCAGAGGAACGATACGTAGCACGAAGTCCTTCCTGGGCAGTTCTGGAATCGCCGCCGGAGGATACGCGCGCCAGTAGTCCAGCAACGCGTCTGCGAGCTCACCAGGGGCCATCTGTCGAATGTAGTGGCCGTTCATCCAGTTGAGTTTGTCCGAGCTGAACACGGCCGCAGACTTGGCTACCCGACCCAGGGAGAAGTGCCTGATCAATTCGCGGGGCGGGAGTATCTCGGTCTTGTTGTCCAGTGACCACCCCAGCAAGGCCAGGAAATTGACCATGGCCGACGGTAGATAACCCATCTTGCGGTACTCGAGCACGGAAGTGGCGCCGTGGCGCTTGCTCAGCTTGGATTTGTCCGGGGCCAGGATCATAGGCAGGTGGGCAAACTGAGGAAGCTCCCACCCCATTGCCCTGTAGATCAAGAGGTGGCGGGGCGTACTTGCCAACCACTCGTCGGCTCGCAGGACGTGGGTTATCTCCATGGCGTGGTCATCGACCACGTTGGCTAGATGATACGTTGGGAACCCGTCCGACTTCAGCATCACGAAGTCATCAATGAGGCGATTCTCGAACGAGACCTCGCCCCGGATCAAGTCTGTTACCTTGGTGACCCCGTCTAGCGGCATCGCGAATCGCACGACCGATGCGGCGCCGCCGCTCTCAAGCGCGTGCCGCTCCCTGCGGCCAAGCCCCCTGCACCTGCGGTCGTAGCCAGACGCCCCCTTTACTTCGGCCTGCTCACGTCGCATCTCAGCCAGGCGCTTCGGCGTGCAGTAGCAGCGGTAGGCGTTCCCTGTTTCCAGGAGTCCCTCGACGGCGTGGTGATACAGGTCGAGCCGCTGGGACTGAGAGTAAGGTCCGTAGTCGCCTCCGACATCCGGCCCTTCGTCCCAGTCCAGGCCCAGCCATTTCAGCGACTCCAGAAGGTCCTCGGTTGCACCTTCCACCTTGCGTGCCTGGTCGGTGTCTTCGATCCGTATGATGAAGGCGCCGCCAGTGCGCTGAGCGAACAGCCAGTTGAAGATGGCGGTGCGGATATTGCCGACGTGCGGCTCCCCTGTAGGGCTGGGAGCGTATCTGACACGAGTTTCACCTGTCATGTGCTATAGGGACCTCCGGGGGTATTCTACCACGCGGGTGTGCTGGGCTCCACGTGCAATGGCCTGTGCTGGGTGTGCCTAGATGTGGCGGGGGCAGTTCCAGAGTACTTCCCACCATCTACTGACTCGCAAGGTGCGGAGCGCCAGGCCCCACGTCCCACGTCCTCCGCAGACTCGCGCGGGATTGGTTCGCGTGGACTGGCGTCCTACCGAAGCCTCAGTCTATGTCTCGCATCGGCTTCTCAGTTGCCTCGACGGGATATCGCCTCTTGAAATGCGCGTAGGTCAGATGGCAACTCGGACGTGAACTCGACGTGGGCTCCGGTTGAGGGGTGCTCGAAGCCCAGCAGACGCGCGTGGAGGAAGTGTCGGTCCAACATGGGGTGCCGTCTGCCATACGTGGCATCTCCCGCGAGCGGATGGCCTACCGACGCCAGGTGAACGCGCACCTGGTGCGTGCGCCCGGTGGCCGGCCGTACCTCCAGCAGCGTGAACCCTTGATAGCGGTCGACCACTCGAAGGTGAGTCGTTGCGTCTCTGCCGCCATTGAGAACGGCCATCCGCTTTCGGTCACGCGGGTGTCGGCCAATGGGGGCATCTATTGTCGCCTCGGGCGTCTTGACCTGACCATGTACCATTGCCAGGTATAGCTTCGTGACACGCCGGTCCTTGAATTGCGCGGCCAGATGGGTGTGCGCGCTCTCGTTCTTCGCGACAACCAGCAGCCCTGAGGTGTCCTTGTCCAGCCGGTGTACGATGCCGGGCCTGTGGGCGCTCCCGATCCCCTCCAGGTCCGGCCTGTGCGCCAGCACCGCGTTGGCCAGCGTACCTTCTCGGTGGCCCGGAGCAGGATGGACGGTGAGTCCCGCGGGCTTGTCGATGACCAGCACGTCTCGGTCCTCGTAGACGACATCCAGTGGGATATCCTGCGGCACAAGTCTGCTGGGCTCCGGCAGGGGAACGGTCACGATCACTCGCTGGCCCACCTGGACCCTGTACGAGGGCCTGGAGGAGACCCCATCCACCGTAACGTGGCCCTCCGTTATGAGGCGTTGCAGCCGGGAGCGGGAGAACTCCGGGCACTGGGCTGCCAGGAACCTGTCGAGCCGTTCACCGCCGACGTGGGCCTCGAAGTGGAGACTGGGGCTCAATGCCAACCTAGTCAGCGGATGTAGCGCGCTCATTCTTCGAGTCCGACGCGGTTGCCGCCCCTTTCGCGTTCCGGTTGCGCGCCTTCGCCCAGTATCACCGCTGAGGCGAGGATAATGATCCCGATGACGACGCATGAGTCAGCGATGTTGAAGATGGGCCACCAACCCACGTCGAGGAAGTCTACCACAGCCCCGGTTCTGAGGCGGTCGAACAGATTGCCAAATGCCCCTCCCAATTGAAGGCCGATTGACAGTCTCAACAGCCTGCTGTCCAGGGCGTGTGTCTTGTAGAAGTAGTAGAGGAACGCGATTGCGGCGAGAGAAGCAACGATGAGAACGAATGTCTGATTGGGGAAGAGCCCGAATGCGGTTCCGGTGTTAGCCCCGTAAGTCAGCCGGACAATGCCCTCACTGGGCCAAGATTCATAGAGGCGAAGGTTAGCCTTGACAAGGTACTTGCTCAACTGGTCGATCAGAAACACCAAGGCTATCGTCGAGATAAGTAGCCGGTCGCAGAACCAGAGAACGCGATGTTCTGGCTGCCTTCCCGCCATCTCATCGGACGTCCGTGGCTTCGCCTGACAGATGTCTTGGCTCTCCAGACCCATATGCACAATCCCCTCGCTCTCACCTGCGCAGCTTCGACGTCATCACCCATCCAAGACGTTGGCCTGTCCAGCGCCACATGGGCTACCCCTAGAGGATATCAGAAAAGCGATTGTCTCAGTAGTCTGGCGCCTGGCTGTCAATTCGTGCATCATCGGGCCCAGAGTCGGCGCACTCTGACACGGACCCTACATGATGCCGGTTCGCAGCCACCTTCCACTGCAAAAGTACAATGCGAAGACCACCAACCGCAACGTGGCGCCCGCAACGATCGCCCACGGAACACCGAACTGGCCAAGCGTGGTGAGATTCGAGAGTGCGAAGGCGAGAGGGATCTGAATGCCCCACAAGGTGGTCAAGGTCACCAGCATCGGGGCCACGGTGTCCCCTGATGTGTTGAACGCGTGTGTGAAGACCTGTACCGCGCTCATGGAGAAATAGCCCAGGGCCAAGATGCTGAGCCACCGTGATGCGACGCTGACGAATTGAGGGTCGGGGTTGACGAAAGACGCGACCTCGTTGGAAAAGACCAGGAAGAATAAGGCCACACCCAGACTGGCAAGGCCAACGAAGGCGACCGCCCATTTCACGGTGCTTCTTGCCCTTTGAGGTTGGCCCGCGCCGAGATTCTGCCCTGCAAGGGCGCCGGACGCCTTTCCGAGGCCCTGGCTTGTCTGGTTCGCTGTCGCCTCAACGCGCCTGAGCACAGCGAAGGCCGCCACAGCGCTATCTCCGAAAGGCGCTACGATAACCAGAGCGACCAACTGGGATAGGCCCCTCTGCATGCCGGTAATCGAGGCTGGCACGCCCACTACTACCATACGCCATATTAGGCTCACGTCGATGCGATACCGTCTCAGGTCCAGCCGCAGCCTGGAGCTTCCCCTGGCGAGGGCGAAGAAATTCATGCCAACGCTCAGACACCGGGCTACCACAGTGGCGGCCGCAACACCGGCGAGTCCCATCGCAGGAAGCCCCAGCCAACCGAATATCAAGAGAGGGCTGAGTATCAAGTGCGTGGTCCTACACACCGCCTCAGCCTTGAGAGGGGTCAGGCTGTCGCCCGAGGCCTGAAGAGCGCCTGCGCTGAGGCCGTGAAACGCCATGACGGCGATTGCGAAGAACTGGACTCGCATGTAGGTGCTGGCCTGCTCCACCACAGATTCGCTCAGCCCGAGTACTCGCAGCATCGGCTCTGTCAAGAAGAGCCCTATGGCGACCAGAGCCGCAGCAAACAGCACGGTCACCGTCAGGGACTGCAGGAAAACGTGGTTTGCGTGGGAGAGCCTACGGGCCCCCACGGCCCGGGCGATCATTGCCCTCATGGCGGCATCCAGACCCATCCTTGAGGCCATGATCGTCAGCATCAGGACCTGGCCCACGCCCAGCCCCGCGATCGCTTGGGAACCGAGGCGTCCGACCCAGATCAGGTCAGCTAGCTGGTCGACGACTGCAAGAAGCCCCTCAGTGACCTGCGGCCACGCCAGGAACCACAAGATCTTCGGGACGCTGCCTTTGGTGAGGTCGCGGGTGGCGTAGGAGGAACAGCGTCTTCTTCGTGCTGCTGATGATGGTGCGCTGTCGGGCGCTTCGTCGGGGCGTCCGCGGGCTTCTACGTGGCCTGCATCGAGATCTGGCGCATGTGAGGTGTCGTCATCCATCAAGGCATCCTATGGGAATCTTGGCCCGACCCTACCGTACTGAAGACGGGGGGTCAACGTCAGCGCGGTTCAGACGTAGGCGCGTCCCCAAGGTCAGCCGTGCGCCAGTCCCTTTGCGAGGCAAGTCTTCCGAGGGCATCACCGCCGACGGAGCATCCACCTCATGGCGCCCGGCTTACGCCGCAGGGCAGTTGCACGACACGCCCCGCAACGTCACGCCGCATGCCCGCCTGGCACTAGCTGTGATGCGCTGCCCTGTGCCAGTGGCGGTAGGATGGTCGGTGAGAGCATGCAAGGGCTTCGTGCTGTGCTGGCATCATGCACATAATGCGGCAGGCCACTACTGTTGTAGGACACGGCGGGGTATCGCTACCAGTCTGAGGCGTCGGAACGTGTCGGTCCTGAGACAATGCGCAACGCCACTTGGCCCTGTATGAAGGGCAGAGGCGCTTGACAACTGCTACAGGGCGCGATAGAGTTACGGAGAAGTATGTACCTGTAGACTGCGGCATGACGGTACCGCACAAGGCACGGCGGGAGTGCGGAGATAGCGGAATGAGCCCGACGTGTCTCACGGGCGCCGTGGCGGGCCTGGTGGCAGGGATGACGTGAAGTGCGAACGGTGCATGATGCCGCTGCGCTGTTGACAGGGAGTGGCAGGACGGGGCTGATATGTAAGGCGAGAAGATAAGGAGGAGACATGTGCGAGAGAAAGCCGGACAGTAAGAGGCTTGCGGAAGGCATTGAGATCATAGTCGACGAGGCCAAGGCGGCGGCGAAATCGGCGTATCGACGGTCCGGGGTCGAATCCGTTGGCGAGAACCTCAGAGAGACGTTGCAGAGCGCCCTATCGCGCAGAGACGCCGTGGTCATGGTCAGGCTGAACAAGTCGAGTATGGCTCGTGTGGACGACCTGGTGGAGGCAGGGGTCGTCAAGAGCCGGTCAGAAGCGGCAGCATTCTTGGTAGAGGCGGGGCTCAAGGCCAGGGTAGAGCTTTTCGAACGCATATCCGAGAAGATCGACAAGATCAGGGAAGCGAAGCAGGAGTTGCGTGACCTCCTGGACGAGACGCCAGCCGAGGAATCGGTTGCGGAGGAGGCCCAGCCCGAGCAGGAACAGCCGCAAGTGAGCCAGGACCCGGGGCAACAGGAGTAGCGGTCCGGCTGAGGCCAACCTAAGTCAAGCTGATGTCGCGCCAGGGCACTGCGCGTGGGTCTGCTCGTGGATGCCGCTTGAGCGAGGAGGTGATAGCGTGGCGGACCGAATCATCATCTATCCGGGCTACTTGCAGTACGAGTGGCTATGGGCAGCCCCTTTTGTCCTCGCGGTTGTCATCGCCATCGCAGTCGTCGCGTATCGGCGGCGTGCCAGAAGAAACGAAGAGATCATAAGCGAGGCAATTGCCAGAAAAGCGGGGGACACGTAGGCGAGCGGTCTGGTCGTGAGAGGCGAAGGTTCGGATACGCTGGGGCATGCCGCCCGCGGGGTGGAGAGCCGGATCCACGGGTACCCGCACCGATTCCACACAACCGGGGCACGGTCTCACGGACCCGGGGAGGGCAGCCCGGTCCAGTAGGAGCAGCGAGCCGGCGCAGGCTGCCGTGAAGGACCGCGCCAACCACGACTGGCGAGCGGCTGGAAGACGCAAGGAGAGGTGCCTTCCCCCGGCCAGACGGCCTCAGGACGATGGTACCTTGTGGGCAAGGCGACTGCGAGGGTCGCGACGCGGTCGCCGCCCTGCAAGAGGAGGGAGCGCAGCGTGGCTCGATACCTCGTCGTGTTTCTGATGCTTCTGTTTGCTGCTATTGGAGGCGGTTGCTCCCAGCCTGATCCCAACGACACGCCTACGCCTTTGCCAAGTACGCCGGAGACGTCTGAGCGGGGTGGCTGGCAGGCACTGGGACCTGGGGGCGGCATCGTTGAAAGTCTCCAATTGTCCCCGGCCTTTGGAAGCGACGGCACCCTCTTCGCCGGGGCCCTGGATGGCGGCGTGTTTCGTTCCGCCGACCGGGGCAACACCTGGCGGCACGTCTACCCCGGTCCTGCCGGGTCCTGGAGTTGGAACTATGCCCTGGCGGTATCCCCTGCTTTCGGCCGTGACAACACCGTCTGTGCCGGCACGAAGAGCGGCGTGTTTTGTTCCACCGACGGCGGCAACACCTGGGAGGAGACCAATCAGAGCCCCGCTGACGTTTGCGAGCTGAGGCTGTCGCCGGCTTTCGATGCCGACAACACCATCTTCGCAGGCAGCGGCGAGGGAGGCGTGTTTCGTTCCTCTGATGGGGGTGATAGCTGGCAGCCGATTGCTCAGGGTCTCAGCAATACGGGATTCCAGTCCATGGCGCTCTCTCCGGCCTTCGCCACCGACCGGACTATCTTTGTAGGCGAGAGGTGGCGCGGCCTGTTCCGCTCCACCGACGGGGGCGACACATGGGAGCAGATACGTGGCCTCGCCAATGCCGATGTCCTGGCCCTGTCGCTCTCCCCGGGCTTCGCGAACGACGCAACCTTGTTCGCGGTCATATCGCATGAGGGTGTCTACCGGTCCGCCGACCGCGGCGACACCTGGGAGCAGGTCAACGCTGATTCCAGTATCATCTCCCTGGCGGTCTCACCCAGCTTCGTAGACGATAGCACTGTGTTCGCAGGCACATCCGGCGATGGCGCATACCGCTCCACCGACGGCGGCTATGCCTGGGAGCGGGTGGCCCAGGGTCTCAGCCATGTCCTAGCCTTGGCGCTATCTCCGGTCTTTGCGAGCGATGCCACTCTCTACGCGGGCACATCGCCCGACGGAGTCTTCCGCTCCACCGACGGCGGCGACACCTGGCGGCGGGTCAACAGGGGCCTCAACAACACCCACGTCCTATCGTTGGCCCTCTCGCCGGCCTTCGCTACCGACAACACCGTCGTGGTGGGGGCACGTCGGAGGGTGTTCAGGTCCACCGACCGTGGCTATTCCTGGGAGCAGGTCCACCAGAGTCTTAGCGATTTCCCCGATATCCGAAAGCGTGCCGAGTCCCTCTCCGAGGAGTTCAAGGTGGCGCTCTCCCCGGCCTTCGACACCGATCACACTGTGTTCGTGGGGGCTTGGGGTAGCGGTCTGTTCCGTTCCACCGACCGGGGCGACACCTGGGAGCAGGTCAACCAGGACCCCGGCAGGGTCTGCATTCTGAGCCTCTCGCCGGCCATCGCTGCCGACAATACCATCTTCATGGGAACCTGCGAAGGCATGTCCCGTTCGACCGACGGGGGTTACGCCTGGGAACAGCTCGACCTTGGCATCGAAGAAATCAAGGTCTATGCGTTGGCACTCTCCCCTGGCTTCGGCGCCGACAACACCCTCTATGCGGGCACATCCCACGGCGTGCTGTCTTCTATCGACCGTGGCGACACCTGGGCGCAGGTCAAGGGGGATCTAAGCGATGTCTTCGCGCTGGCGCTCTCGCCTGCCTTCGAACCTGACAATACCATCTTCGCGGGGACCGGGGCCGGCGTGTTCCGTTCCACCGACCGCGGCGACACCTGGCAGGCGACCAACCAGGGTCTCTCCAGTGCGAACGAGCAGACCATTGTCTTGGCCCTGGCGCTCTCGCCGGACTTCGACACCGATCATACCCTCTTCGCGGCCACCCGCGATAGCGGTGTCTACCGCTCCGCTGACGGCGGCGATACGTGGGCGCAGTTCAACCAGCGCCTCACCAACACCAGGGTCTGGGTTCTGGCGGTCTCACAGGCCGCTGGCAAGGATGCCGTCCTGTTCGCGGGGACAGAAGGCGGAGGCGTGTTCCGCAGACTGGAGGTCGTTTCGTCTCCGGCGGCATCTCGATAACGCCCAACACCTCTTTGCCCTGTCACGCTCTCGCCACTTCTGATGCCGCCCTTGCGCAAGAATGCTGCGTTCGGCTAGAGGGCGGCTAGCTTGGCAGGCTGCTCCGGTCTCCACCCGAGGACTGCTGCGGGCCGGTCGAGCAGCGAGAAACCACGGCCACTAGCAGTCAGTCAACTTGATTCTGATGAGCGTGAGTTTCACTATCACCTCTTCTCTGGCTCTCCCTCGTCAAGCTATGCATTACCCATAGGTGTTGCTCACCATCAGTCGCCGGGGTTCGAAGGGGCGAAGCCCCTCGTGGGGGCCTGGGGGAAAC
>SDBU01009316.1_pt1 | contig 11018 bp, 9 predicted proteins | sample 2277071 | NCBI WGS metagenome assembly SDBU01 (sample SAMN10397929, study PRJNA504765) | marine sediment metagenome | isolation source: marine sediment core GS08_GC12, 126 cmbsf | place: Arctic Ocean: Gakkel Ridge, Loki's castle | collected 2008
CCAGCACGTCCAAGTGCGGCACTGCCGCGTCTCATCTCCCCTCCGCCAGATAGCTCCTCAACAACGCCTTGAACAGCTTCCCGTGGTTCGGCACCTTCAGAGGCAACGGTTGTTCGACGCTGACCCTCGCGTCGAGGTCTGCCGCCGTCCTCGGTGGCGGCCCACGCTGAAGCCTCCACGTCCCGCCCGAGGTTATGCCCTTGCCCAACCGGTTACCCACCAAGGCGACCGCTCCTGGCCTTGTCCCTCGGCAGAGCGGTGTTTCCTAGTTGCCACGCCACGGCTTCAAGGAAGTCAGTGCGCTCGGCTATATGCGCCTACGTAGCGGCGGCAACTGCCCATGTTCGTTTCTGTACCGCTGGAGGAGGTCTTTCACGAGTCTGTGGGCCTCATGAGCAGTCGTGCACTCTCGCCAAGAGAGCTCAAACGCACCGGGACCTTCGATTGCTTCCAGTATCCTGATATTGGTCGACTGTTCCCGACCTGGACTGAAGCCTGGACTGAAGCACTGACACACTCTCATCCTAAGGCCCTTCTCGTTGGCTCCGTAGCCAACATAGGCGATGTCAGACTCGCCCATCGAGAGCTGGTAAGGTTGTCGTCGACGAACCGCAAAGACACCCAGAGACAAGGGCAGACTCGCTAGTAGCGCGCTCTTCGAGTCCGGGTGAAACCTCTGCCACGCCTGGCAGCCTTCAAGCAGCAATTCGGAGCTCTGCATAAACCCCCTCCTACAGTCCTACAGCATCAGCGACATCAGTCAAGGTAGCTACGCCATCGCCAGAACCCATCGGGTGACTACGGCTCCTTGCTGTCCGTCAGAGTCAGCCCGGGGAACTTCTCCTGGGTGAATCCGTCTGCCAGCGTGGCCGTCAGGCCAGCGCCCGGGTCCCTATCATATCGAGCCTTCACCCTGATGGTGATGGTAAGCTCGGTGGGATTCTGACTGGCCAGGGGCAGCAGCACGCTCTTGAACAGAGGTCCAAGGTCGTTGAGGGAGCCCAGAGTGCCGGTGACGGTAACCTGCCTGCCCTCCGGTGGCGGTGGGGGAGGAGTCGTTGGAATGACCACGAAGCCCGCCATCAGCGCCTCCGCCGATTCCGGTACCGCGCTCGTGTCGAGTGCATCAAGCGCGGCTCTGTACACAGCCGGCCCCGCGCTCACAACCCTGGCCAGCGAGCTCTTGAACGACTCGTCGTCTATGGCGTCTCTCTTTCCCTTCTTGACGTAGCTGTAAATGGACATCACGCGAACAGGCTGGCCCTCTCCGTTCAAGGCGTTGATGGCCTCTTCCACCTCCGCCGGCGTCACCTGGGCTGGCTGGCTGGTAATCTGCTTGTACATCGTCGGACGCAACAACAGCCACCGTTCTCCAACCATCGGCACCTGTGGCGGCAAGACTGATTCCTCGAAGAAGAGAGAGAGGTAGCTGTCCCGTTCGTCACGAGGTAGGCTGGCATCCGCAAGGTGCCCTATGGCAAACCGTCCCTCGCGCTGACCCAGCATCAGTGTATCCAGCAACACCTCACGACCTGCCAGCATGGGCAGCCCCACAAGCTGTGTGAAACGTTCCCAGAGCTGCGCAGTGCTCACCCACACCTCGGAACTAGGCCAGGCCTGGTCTCTGTGGCGGTCAAGGAACGTCTCGGCTGTCAACGTTGTCAGGATGGCTTGGGCAGAGCTGCCATCTGCTGTCAGTCGCTCCCACACCATGGGCACAGCCAGCTTGCCCGGCCCATAGGCTCCCAACCGAATGGCTCTGAGGGCAAGCTTGCCAGACGGACTATCCTGGGTCCGTACCAGGGCCGGTAGGACAGCCCACCCATGGGCGCTGATGAGGGCTCTCACGGAGGCCCCCTCGGTATCAACAAGTTGCTCAGTCACGAGTGCCTGCTGAGCTCCACCTATCTGGTCCCAATCGCTCTCGTTCTGCTGAATCTTGCGCCAAGAAAGGTACTCCCCGACCATCCGCCTTGCGATAGCAGCGTCGTCGGCGTCGGCAACGCAAAAGGCGATTGTGTTTCGGTTTTGGCGGTGGACCTGACCCCGATTCAAGTATTCGAAGACACATGTCTCGGGTCTTTTCCGTCGGTTCCCCATCTCGCACGACAAAGCCCAAATCCAACACGACCAACTTGAGCTCATCGTCGTCAGGTACGGCCTGGCTGTCTTCTGGTCTGAAGTAGACGTTGAATCCGTGGCCACCAGGTGGCTTCGGCTCCAGCGCACGCTCAAGTATGGTTCTATGCGCGTGGGCATCGACTTCACCGCCCTTGAGGTTGGTGCGATAGGTATGGTGAAGACTCAGGACGTTTGGCTCCTTCCGAAAACGGTGCTTGGCATCATCAAAGTAGTAGTAGAAGAGGTCCCGCCCAAAGCGCGCCAGGATGTCCTCCCAGACTGTCTCTGGCACGTCCTCACGGGTGCAAGCCAGGCGCAACTCGTCGCGTGCAGCATGGGGATGCTCTCCGCCTCCCAGGCTGTACAGAAGAATGGCGGTGGCCAGACCCTGGGCCAGTCTGCGACCATCATTCCGCTCCTCGTCCACGAGCTGCGCTCTGGCCAGCTGGGCACCAGACTGGGCAGCGATGTCCGTTCCTATGACGGCCTCCCACCGCGCGTCGCCGCCCACCTCACGAGCCATGCCCCGCAGAGTGCTGTCAGCCAAGTCGATGTCAAGGGATTGAATGAGGCTCGCGGTCGACTCGTGCCGATGCCGCCACAGACCCTGCAGTGCAAAGGCCAGGAAGCGCAGCGTGTCCCGCGTGAGCTGAAAGCCGGGCTTGGACCCCCAACGCTCGTAGAGTACAGAGATAAGCTCAGGGTGAAACGGGTAGCTTCTTTCCATCAACTTCTGGTAGGCATCTCCGGTTTTCTGGGCAGGCAGTCCGCCCGGGCTGGCATACAGCCTGCGGTAGCGCTTCGCGACGCGGCGGGCCGTGTCCTCATTCACCTTTTCAAACAAGCGTTGACGCACAATCTCGTGTATCTCGGTCCGTTCAACGGGAGTCTTTTTGGCGGCCTCGCGGATGACGTGTTCGTTCAGCGTCGAGAGCCATTCCGGGGCACGCGCGCTGAGTTGCTCGTGGCGGCTGGCTGTCAGCGACACCACCATCATGCTGCCGGGCACCGAGTTCACCGCGTCGGTCAGCTCTCGCAGAAAGGCCACCGTCTGCGTGGCTAGGTCTCCCTTGCCAACCAGCACCGCAGCAGCTCTGTCTACGTAGTGCAAGGTCTCATCGAATAGGATGACGCAAGGACCCACAGCCTCCAGAACCTTGGCCAGAGATTCACTGCCCGGTGACGTCTTTGCGGAGTCGTTCTGGGCCACCAGTTGGAAAGCCTCGGCTCCCCCAAGCTGATAGGCCATCTCACCCCACAGCGTGTGGACGCTCACGCCATCTGCGGTCGTGCGCCCCAGTGGGTTCAGGCTGGTGCCTGGCAGCACGGCCACACGGCACTCTGGCGGGTTGGAGAGGCCGGCGTCCTGCACGAGCGCCCGGACCTGCGGAACACCCATGGCCTCGGCAGGATGCTCCAGCAGATGATAGATGGCCAGCTCGGAGTGGGTCTTGCCGCCGCCAAAGCTGGTTTGCAGAATGACCACGGCGTTCTGGGCGGTGTCACCGCCAAGTCGGCTCAGGATGATGCCCAGCAGTTCTCGAAGTCCGTTGGTGAGATAGGTCTTCCGAAAGAACGTCTCCGGGTCGCAATACTCCATCGGGCCTTCGCCCTTCACAGCCCGTCCCAGGTTCGCGGCAAAAAGCGCCTCGTTGACGTGTCCCTCTCTGATGTCTTTGTGAGGGGTAACGGCCTGCCACCAGCACATCTCTGTCATGGTTCACCTCCACCCAGCGTCATCCTGCCAAACACCGCCAGAACTCTTCCCCGAAAGGTACCAGCCATTACCTCGACTGGGCCCCTATATGTCCAACGACAACTGCTCAGCGAGTTCCGACTCAGCAACCCTTGAAGCGACACCTCGCATGTGGTTCCAGTTGCCCAGGAAACCGAGAATGAGTCTCCGCTCCGTGCTGCTCTGGGGCTGCAGCTCGGCCAGGGCCTGCGCCACTTTGCGTGTGGCCTCTGTCTGAACTTCGAGCAGTTCGGCTAGCTCCTCCCGCCGGTTCTCGCGCCACAATAGAGCAGCACAGTGAATGGCGTCGATGAGCGGCGCCCGCCCAGCGCGCACGCGCCGAAAGGTGTCGTCGAGCAAGTCCGGTCGCTGATGTGGTCCCAGCAGCACCATCTTCTTGGCCCCATTGGCGCGAGTCAAGAGACCGTGTCTTTCCAGGTCGGCCAGTTCCACACCGGTGGCCTTGTCCAGCAGCAAGGCCGCTCCGGTCTCGACCTGCTGATTCCCGTATGTCCACCGCCAGAGGAGCGTGAACTGGGTCTCCCGGTCTACCTCGCCCACATCGACTCCCTTGAGCGCCTCCGACAACGAATGGTCCACCACCGCCTGCCGGACCAGCGCGAGAAAGCTGACCACCGACACGGGTTGGCCCGAACTGTAACGCACCTCCGAGTATTGTGAGTAGACCGACAGTGCCGGCCCGATGGCGCTTATGAAAAAGTCGGCCCCACCGATGCCAGCAGCCCAGAACCTGGCCAGCGCCCTGCGGACCTCCTCTCTCATCGGAGGCAACACCTCGTCCAGGTATGCGACCCGATTTCCTTGCCGTTTGCGGCAAACCAGAAAGATGGTGGCCGCCAACACCGCGCCGCCTAGCCACACACGGCGGCTTGTCGTCTCCGTATTCACGGGCCACGACGCCGTCACCTGTAGCCCAGCGTCTATCAAGGCCTTCACCAGGGTCTCCCAGGCGCTGGTGGCGGTGTGAGCGTACATCACCATCCCTATGCCATCGGGCTTGAGCACGCGTCGCATCTCGGACAAGGCAAGGCTCATGCGCTGCTCATAGAACGCCTTGGCCGCTGCGTCGCTTTCGTGGCGCGTCCTGTCCTGCACAATTTCAGCGTTCTTGGGAGTCAGTGGGGCTGGGAACTGCTCGGGCATTATGTCTCCCAGGACGCGATGCAGCCACACGTATTGCATGTCTGAGAGATACCCGTAGGGCACGCTGTCGTAGTAGGCCGGGTCGGTCAATACGGCATCGAACGAGTCATCGGGATGGGCTAGCTTGGCTGCATCTCCCCAACGCACCGTCGCGTGCTGCTCCCCAGCTCCCAGGAGACGCTGAATGGCTGGAAGCATCCACCTAAGGGTAGCCTCCCAACTCCCCGAATTCCCGCTTAGCGGATTGACCTCAGCGTAGTCCCATATGATGGCGAGCCGGTGGCCAGCCGTTGCCGTCTGGACGCAGTCTCTCTTGTCAATCCACCGTGACGCCTCCGACATCCTGAGAACCATGCGGCTGACGGTGAAGGCCAGGTAGAGGGTCACCGCCTTGCCGAGGTCGCCAGTTGCGCCTGCCTCCAGAAGAGATTGATGAGCGTCTCGTACGCCGCGACAAAAGGTCACCAATGCCAGGGTCTGCCGTGCATTGTGCATCTCGCCCCAGGTGCGAACGCCGTAAATCTGGGGATAGATGCCGTAAGCACCAGCCGGGGGCATCGGCTCATCTGGGACCAACGGAAAGAAGGGGTCGTCGTGCTGGGCCTCGGCCTCGGTCAGAGCCACGACCGCGCGGGCGAATACCGCACGGTCTGCGTCTTTCGCCGCCCGGAAGAAGGTGCCACTCTGTCCCTCGCGCTTGTAGGCCACTGCGAACATCATGCGCCCTGACTTGCCTGCCATGAACTGGGCCTTGACCTCCTTGGGAGAGAGGGTCTGGGGACAGAAGAGGCACCGGGTCGAGCCACGGGCCATGGTGCCCTTGGAGGGGTTGGCGTTCCTGGCTTCGTCGCCCTTTACGATTTCCACCTTGATACTGCAGGCCCTTGTCACAACCTCGTCTATAGGCCCGGACTCTGCCAGGAGGAGCGCCTTTTTTTCTTTTGTGATGAACTGTAAGAGGCCTTTGTCACAAATGCATCCATATTTGATGACCTCTGCCAGGCCGTTGCGGATCTGCCTTGTTTCAAGACTGCCAAGATAGGAGAGGTCCACATAGATACCTAATGGTTGGTAGAAAGCCCCCAGAAGGTTTTTTCCCTCCGGCAGGTCAACTCCGGTCTTTCCCCCAATGCTGCTGTCTACCTGGGCAAGGAGGGTGGTGGGTAATTGAATGTAATCAATTCCGCGAAGGTAGGTGGCGGCTATATATCCGCCTACATCGCCGACCACACCACCTCCCAAAGCACATATTAGTCCTTTGCGGTCGACATTGTTCTCCAGCAGAAATCGGTACCCCCGCTCAACTGTGCTCAGTGACTTGGCTTTCTCCCCCACTGGCAGGGTAAACAAGGACACCTTCTTCCCCGTTGCCTTTAGTGCTGGCAGCACACTTTGTCCGTATAGCCTTTTCAGGTCGGTATCAGTTATCAGGACGATGCCTGAATAGCCACTGAAGTCAAAATATCCCTCAAGTCCGTTGAGGATGCCGTCACCGACAATAATTGGACAGCGCTTAACCGTCTCTAGTTTAATGATGTGTCTGCCGTATTCTGTTGAACTTTCTTTTCTTGCCAACATCATCTGGTTAAACTCTCTATCTCCTCCATTAGTTCTCCGAACTGTTCCGGATACAGGGACTGCATCCCATCGGAAAGGGCATGCGGTGGGTCGTGGTGCACCTCCACCAGGAGACCATCAGCACCTACGGCCATGGCTCCCTTTGACAGAGGAATAACATAGTCCCGTTTCCCGGCGGCATGGCTGGGGTCAACTATGATAGGCAAATGGCTGACTTCCTTGATTGAAGGGATAGCGCTTAGATCCAGAGTATTCCTCATATTGTCGGAAAAGGTGCGTATGCCACGTTCGCACAAGATAACCTGAGTATTCCCTTCAGACATAATATATTCAGCCGACATTAGCAACTCGTCAATTGTTGCCGCGAAGCTGCGCTTCAGCAGGACTGGTTTCGAGGCATGACCAGCCTGGCGTAGCAGGGAATAATTTTGCATGTTCCTAGCTCCAATCTGAATGATATCGGTGTATTGGTCCACGACTTCAATATTGATGTGGTCAGTGGCTTCAGTTACGATTAACAAGCCGGTTTCTTTGCGGACTTTGTCCAGTATTTTCAGTCCTTCCTCTCCCAGCCCTTGGAAGCTATAAGGTGAGGTTCTAGGTTTGAAGGCACCCCCACGGAAGACCTGAGCACCACATTTTTTCACCAGGTGGGCGATGGTAAGGGCTTGTTCCTCGCTTTCTACGGCGCAGGGCCCAGCCATTACTACCGGTTTCCCTCCGCCAATCTTGATATCACCAATGGCGATAACCGTAGACTGTGGATGCGTCTCTCTGCTTACCAGTTTATACGGTTTGGTTACCCGGATGGTCTCTTTTACGCCTTCCATGACGAGCAGCCGTGAATCATCAACCGGACCCGTGTTGTCTATGATGCAAACCGCCGTCCGCTGGGTACCGGGCATTGGAATGCCACGGTAACCTAAGCTCTCTATTTCACGAATGACTGCCTGCACCTGTACTTCGGTAGCATCGTTTTTCATTACCACTAGCATCTAACTGTTCCTCCTTTGGCTGAATAATCTATAGCCCTACTGTGCCGACCTGACGGCTTGGATAAAAGCCTTGATTTTGTCAACATCTTTGACACCCTCGCTCTCAACCCCGCTGGAAACATCAACTCCCCAGGGTCTCAAGCTTGCTACCACCTGCCCTGCATTTCCCGGGTGGAGTCCGCCAGCAATAATGACTGGGTATTTTACCACCGCCCCTTTGGCTATCTCCCAGGCGAATACCTGCCCGGTCCCCCCATATTGGTTCTCAACCAACGTATCAAGAAGATAAATAGGAGGCCTGGAACCTAGTAGTCGTTCGCCATCTTCCAAATGGGCAAGAAGCTCCTCCCCACCCCACTCAGGGGACACGTGAATTGCCTTTATCACCGGTTTTCCCATTTGCTGGCAGTATTCCCAGGTCTCGTCACCGCTGAGCTGCACCCAGTCCAGTCCACAAGAAGAAGCCACAGTATTTACCGTGGCGGCGGGCATATTGACGAATACCCCGACTGCCGGAAGATTATATTTTTTGACCGCAGCCACTATCTCTCGTGCCTTCTCATAAGTGACCTGCCGGGGGCTAGGAGCCAAGACCACCCCGATAAGGTCAGCTCCGGCTTCTATTGCCGCCTGGGCGTGGAAGACTTCAGTAATACCGCAAATCTTAACCTTGGTCAAAGTAACTCCTTTATCTTTGCCGCTACGTCACTGGCAGTAACCAATGCCTCGCCAACAAGCACGCCGTTAACCCCCCATTCCTTCAGCTTCTCTACCTCGCCTCGCCCTTTTATGCCGCTTTCACTGACCACTATTCGACCTGGGGGGATGAGGGGACGAAGCTGCCTGGTGACATTTATGTCCACAGCCATGGTATCAAGGTCACGATTATTAATACCGATTATTTTGGCATCGCATGCCAGAGCCCTTTTTAGCTCATTTTCGTTATGTACCTCGACTAGGCATTGCATTTCCAAATCATGACTTAAAGAGAGCAGTTCCTCAAGTTCGGTATCATCCAAAATGGCAACAATCAGAAGCACAGCATCGGCTCCCCAGGCACGCGATTCAAATATCTGATACGGCTTCAGGATAAAATCCTTCCTCAGTAGAGGAATGTTGGGCAGCTGATGCTTAATAGCTTCAAGGTGTTCCCGGCTTCCCCCAAAATACCGCGACTCAGTAAGCACCGATATTGCCGCCGCCCCGCATTGGGCGTAGGTGCTGGCTAGCTTAACCGGGTCTAGATTAGGGCATAATACCCCTGCGGAAGGCGACGCCCTCTTAACCTCGGCAATTAAACGGAGGCTATCCCCGGTAAGGACAGCCGCCAAATCCAGGGGCGAGGGCTTCTCCCCGACGGCTGCCCTGAGTTCAGATAGGAGGACAATTTTCTGCCTCTGCTGTACCTCGTTTAGCTTCTCGGTGACAATACTATCCAAAAACATATATCTCACCCAAAACTCTGGCTTAGTTGAATCAGTTTCTGTAGCTTATCCAAAGCCCGTCCGCTATCTATTGCCTCCTTAGCTATCTCGGCACCTTCCTTCAGGGCGACAAGCCCTGAAGGGTGTCTAGTCCGGTGGCTAACCACGATACCGGCGGCGGCATTCATTACCACCACATCTCTTCTCGGCCCTTTCTCACCACCTAGCACCGAGCGCAGTATTACGGCATTCTCTTGAGGTGTTCCACCCTTGAGCGTCTCTACTCCGGCCGCTGCGAGCCCAAAATCCTCAGGTGACACCTGGTAATCTGTTATCTCACCGCCCTGAAGTTCCCATACTTTGGACTTTCCGTCTACCGAGATTTCATCCATTCCGTTTAAGCCGTGGACTACCATGGAGTGCTTTGAGCCTAGGCGATGGAGCACCTGCACCAGCTTTTCGCCGAGTTCCTCACTGGGCACACCGATAACCATAGACTCAGCCAGTGCCGGGTTGGTTAACGGACCAAGGATGTTGAATGCAGTGCGTATGCCAATCTCACGTCGGGGTGCACTGGCGAACTTCATCGCCGGGTGAAATGCCGGGGCAAACATAAAGCCGATGCCCACCTGCTCCAGACAATCTTTCACCTGATCGGCATCAAGGTCAATTTTCATTCCTAGTGCTTCCAGGACATCGGCACTACCGCACTGACTGGTCATGGCACGGTTATTATGCTTGGCTACCCTTATCCCGGCACCGGCGGCAACAAACGCTGCGGCGGTGGATATGTTAAAGCTACTGGAGTTATCACCCCCGGTGCCGACAATATCAATCACCGGCTCGGCGGTCATTACCTGAATTGACTTGGCCCGCATGACGCTGGCTAGCCCGGCAATTTCATCGGCGGTCTCCCCTTTGATTCTCAATGCGGTGATAAAGGCGCCAAACTGGGCTGGTGTTACTTGCCCCGTGGTCAACTCCTCCATCACCTCGGCGGCCTGTTCCATACTTAGCGATTGCCCGTCTACTAATAAGGTAACGGCTTCCTTAATCATAGGTTGCCCTCCCTTTGGCTAAGAAATTCCTGAGTACGTCCTTCCCTACGGGGGTCATAAAAGACTCTGGGTGGAATTGCACGCCCTCCACCGGGTATTGGCGATGGCGCACTCCCATGATAGTGTTATCCTCTGTCCAGGCTGTTATATCCAGGCAGTCGGGGAGCTGCTCACGTACCACGATCAGGGAATGGTAGCGTATAGCAGGGAAGGGATTGGGTAGCCCATGAAGAACACCAGTATTATCATGATAGACCAGGGATGACTTCCCGTGCATGATCTCCCTGGCTGGGCCAAAGGTGCCTCCATAGCTATAGCCAATACACTGATGCCCTAAGCACACACCGAGAATGGGTACGTTGGCTCCGAAGTGTCGGATGACATCATTGGATATGCCGGCCTTCAGTGGGGTAGAGGGGCCAGGTGAGATTACTATGCACTCCGGGCTAATCTTCTCAATCTCCTCGAGGGTTATCTTGTCGTTGCGGGCCACTTCTACTTCTGCCCCCAGCTCGCTCAAGTACTGAAATAGGTTATACGTAAAACTATCATAGTTATCTATCAGTAAGAGCATGACGCCTCCTCGGCAGAACTTAAAGTCTCTGCCTCCTCTATAGCTCTTAGCAAGGCCCGAGCCTTGTTTAGAGTTTCCTCATATTCACGTGTCGGCACACTATCATAGACAATGCCAGCACCAGCTTGAACATGGGCCATCCCATTACTCATTACAATGGTTCTTATGGTTATGGCTGTATCCATATTACCCGAGAAGCTAAAGTAGCCCACACATCCAGCGTACGGGCCTCTTTTATCAGGCTCAAGCTCAGCAATAATCTCCATGGCTCGAATCTTCGGAGCACCAGAGACGGTGCCAGCGGGAAAACAAGCCCGGAGGGCATCCAAGGGAGTCATGTCTCTACGGAGCTTACCCTCCACGTTGGTA
>SDBU01009317.1_pt1 | contig 11018 bp, 9 predicted proteins | sample 2277071 | NCBI WGS metagenome assembly SDBU01 (sample SAMN10397929, study PRJNA504765) | marine sediment metagenome | isolation source: marine sediment core GS08_GC12, 126 cmbsf | place: Arctic Ocean: Gakkel Ridge, Loki's castle | collected 2008
TATCAAACCTATCCCGGAAGTCACTAATCCAAAAGACAATCCTGAAATTCAGGGAAAAATCAGCCATTTCTATGAAATAAACCCTGGGGGGAGGATGCTTCTGAGTCTCCTTTAGTTTTGTGGCACAGTCCAGCAGGATCTCTTTGACCTTCCCTACATCAGAACCGTAAGCCACCCCTATCTTGATGACCATTTTCAGATTAGCCATGGGGCGTCCATAATTAGTAATCTTAGTCATAACCAGGGTTGAGTTGGGTACAATGATCTCATTGCCTTCTTCAAAGGACTTTATCCTGGTACTGCGCAGACCAATATCAATAATTTCACCCATTTCTCCTGTATCCAGTTTGATAAAATCTCCAATTTTGAAAGACTTATCAGCAATTAAGGCCACTCCTCCAAAGATATTGGCAAAAATATCCTTTAGGGCGAAGCCAAGAATGAATCCGGCAATTCCCAAGCTGGCGATAAGGGGACTGACTTCTACTTCCCAGAGTTTGAGGATGAAGATGAACAGAAGGATAAAAATAATAAAGTTCAGGATTTTTCTGCTGATAATAATAAGTTCCTGCCCCTTTGCCTTTCCTAGGATGGCTTTTCTCTGATCAAACCAGGCCTTGACCGTCAGATTAATGATAGAGGCAGCTAGATAGCAAGAGATGGCAATGACTATGGAAGCAACAACTCGGGACAGATTTATCTTGACCACTGGAACGAGAGGTAAGACCTCGAGAGCTGCGGAAAGTCCAGCCAGGATAATGAGGTAGTAGATGGGACCCTTTATCCGGGAAAGAATCATATCGTCTAGCTGAGTGGTGGTTTTCCGTGTCAATTTTGCCACTAGGTGCGTGAGAAAGAAGTAGATGATTTTTGCGGCAATGAAAAAGCCAGCAAAAGCAAAGACTGCCCTTGCGTAAGGGTTAACCAGGATTTTTGCCAGGATATCGCTCATTGTTCACTCTCCTTATTCAAGATTATCCTTCCCGCCTTATCCAGGGTGAAGCATATCTTTTTTCATTTTCATCTTATGTTAGAATGAAACTCGAAATCCGTCAATAGAAGCCAGCGAAAGATTACCCTATCCGGGGGTAAGGTCTTTTCGGTTTGACACCTGGATAAAGCGGTGTATAATTCAGGAAAAATCGCTGTAAGATTATCTCTGAGTATTGAAGCCCCAGGGAGATTTTATTGTATCCTGTATCTATTCATTAAGACCTAAATTTGCATGTGATTTTGGGGAGCATCTCCCTCAAAGCTTTACTTAATGAGCAAAAGCAAGAGAAAAGGTGGAAAGGTAAGTTCCGGGGGTCATTTAGATGAAGGTGTTAATAACTGAGACTCTGGCTGAGGAAGGAGTGAGGCGGCTAAGGAAGGCGGGTCTTGCAGTTGATATTAAAGTAGGTCTTTCTTCTGGCGAGCTCAGCTCTATTATAAGTAGTTACGAGGCCGTAATCATTAGAAGCGCAACCACAATCACAAAAGAGGTCATAGACAAAGCTTCCTCTCTCGAAGTTATAGGAAGGGCCGGAGTGGGAGTTGACAATGTGGATCTGGAGGCAGCTACTCGACGGGGCATAATTGTAATGAACACGCCCGGGGGTAATGCCATCTCGGCAGCGGAGCACACCATGGCTATGATTCTTTCCCTCTCCCGAAATATCCCCCAGGCTAATAATTCTTTCCGCAGTCGCAAATGGGAACGGGGTAGATTCGTGGGGACAGAGCTTTATGAGAAAACATTGGGTATTATCGGATTGGGCAGGGTAGGAAGTGAAGTAGCTAAAAGAGCTCTTGCTTTCGGTATGGAGATAGTGGCTTACGATCCTTTTATATCCGAGGAGAAACTCAGGGGTTTAAAGGTAAAACTTACCCATCTGGAAGATCTTCTAAGATGCTCTGATTATATTAGTATTCATGCTCCTCTTAGGTCAGAGACTCATCACCTCATCCGAGAGCAAGAATTCAAGATGATGAAGAAGGGAGTGAGAATCATCAATTGTGCCCGAGGAGGAATAATTGATGAAGGTGCTTTATTTAAGGCTATCAAAGAGGGAAGGGTCCAGGGAGCAGCCCTGGATGTTTATGAAAGAGAACCTCCTTTTGATACCGTTTTAATAGAACTTGATTCGGTTATCTTCACTCCTCACCTGGGTGCTTCTACTCGGGAAGCCCAGACCCAGGTTTCCATCCAGATTGCTGATCAGATCATAGATGTCTTGAAGGAAAGGGGGGTAAGGAATGCGGTGAATCTACCCTCCTTTGACCTGGAGATGCTGGAAGAAATTAATCCCTGGACAAGTCTGGCTGAAAAGATGGGATCCCTGCTGTGCCAGCTTTTGAGGTCTCCCATTGAAAAGGTGAACATAACCTATGTGGGGGAGATGAATCAGTACAACATTGGCCTTATCACCGGTTCTTTACTGAAGGGCTTACTGGAACCTATTCTGGAGGAGAAAATCAACTATGTAAATGCTCTGGCGGTGGCCAAAGAAAGAGGGATAAAGCTTGCCGAAATTAAGAGCGATCAGATTGAGGATTTTAGTAACCTGCTCACGGTAAAGCTTCTGACCGCATCCGGTGAGGTTTCACTAGCGGGTACTCTTTTTAGTATAAAAGATCCGCGTATTGTGCGCATAGATGAATACCACGTGGAGGTTGTTCCCGAAGGAAACATCTTCATCTGTTTCAATGAGGACAAACCCGGAGCAATAGCTCATATAACCGGTATTTTAGCAGAGGAAGGAATCAATATTGCCAGTATGGGGGTTGGGCGCAAGAAGATAGGGGGGAAGGCTATAACAGTGTTTAATCTGGACACTCCTGTTTCCTCTAGTTTAATAGAAAAGATAAAGGCCTCTCCCATCATCCTAGAGACAAAAATGGTTAAGATATGAGGATAGTTTGACGAAATAGATAAAGATGATTAAACTGAGAAAAAATGGTTGTTCTTATCCGGTTAGGGGAGAAGCCAAGGATTGACCTCAGGGAGGGAAAGTCTCCAGGCGGACCCAGTTTTTCTAAGCATAGTTAGGAGACGAGAGGAGGTGAGAGAAAGAATAGCTGTGTCAGATTGAGACGAGGTTTTTATAAGTGTGCCACAGGATGTTGACAAGATTGTGATTTGAAGACTTAAGAGGGATAGTTCAGTTTTGATGGTAGTCTATTGATATGAAAGGAGGCCGTCATCGTGAAAAAACGAGCGCTTTTCATGATTATCGTTTTGGTTGTAGTAGTAGTGGTAGTGGGCATTTTGTTTACAGTGAGTACTCGGCTTCCGAAGCCGTCGGTAAAGATTGGAATGTTGACCTCTCTCACGGGGGGTCTTGCTCCTTATGGTCCCCCTATTCAGCATGGCAGTGAGCTAGCGGTGGAGCAGATCAATGAAGCGGGTGGAATAATGGGAAGGAAGCTGGAACTTATAGTTAGGGATTCTGGAACTGCCCCGGCAGTAGGTCGGGATGCAGCGGCAAAACTAGTGGAAATTGATGGGGTTCCGGCTCTCATTGGGGCTCTTTCCAGCGGAGTTACTTTAGCTAGCTCAAGCGTGACTATTGCCAATGAGGTAGTTCAGATCTCACCAGCTTCAACTTCCGCAGCTATAACTGATCTTGAGGATAATGATTTTATCTTCAGGACCGTTGTTTCCGATGCCTTCCAGGGAGTTGTTCAGGCGGATCTTGCTCTTGATCTTGGCTACGAAACTGTTTCGGTGATATATGTTAACAATGCCTATGGCAAGGGTCTAGCTCTGGTTTTCCAGAAAAACTTTGAGGCCAAGGGCGGCAAGGTTCTGGCCATGGTTCCCTATGAGGAAGGTAAACCCTCTTACCGCAGTGAAGTGGAGCAAGTCATGACAGGAAACCCGGATGCTCTCAATGTTATCGCTTATCCGGTGGACGGAAACAAGCAACTGGTGCACGCTATCGAGCAGGGTTATCAGGGGAAATTCCTTCTCTGCGATGGTATGAAAGGGGAGGCTGTGGCTGCCGGTCCTGCTTCTGAGTTTCTTGAAGGCTCGTTTGGTACCGCAGCCGGTCCTCTAGAAGTAGCGGTAGCTGAGCAGTTTACTAGCGACTTCAACCAGAGATTTGAACCTAGCACCGTTCCGTACAACAGAGAGGCCTACGATGCTGCTGTCCTTATTGCGCTGACCATGTACAAGACGGGTTCTTCCTTTTTCGACATGAGTCGGGCAGAGCAAGGTCGGGCTATCAGGGACAACTTGAGGGCTGTGGCTAATCCCCCCGGAGAAGAGGTCACCTACGGAGAACTTGAGAAGGCCTTCGATCTTTTGACCGAAGGTAAAGAGATTAATTATCAAGGTGTTTCCGGACCTATCGAATTTGATGAAAATGGAGATATGAGCGTAGGGGCCATTGAGATCTGGGTGATTAAGGATGGCAAAATTGTTACTGATCGGGTAGTGAAGGTTGGTATGTAGATCTTCTGTCTTAGAGAACTAAAGGGGAGGTCGGATGCCCGTCCTCCCCTTTCTCATTTTCCCATCATCTTGGAAACCACTTTTTCTTCTCCCAGAAGACCCTGGGGCCGAAGGAGTAAGACCAACTCAAGAATTATAGCGATAGCGATGACTCGAAGGCTGGCCACCCGGGTGGCTGAGAGGGCTAGGTATCCGGTAATGAAGTCTGTCCCTGCCCAGATACCCCAAATGACAAATGCTCCCAGGATAGCACCCTTGCTGTTCCCACTTCCTCCGGCGATGAGCATGACCCATATCAAAAATGTCCCATAGAGAGGCTCAAAGCTATTAGCATCTATGAACCTGACATAGTGGGCGTATAGACTTCCCGCCAATCCCATAATCATAGCTCCCAATATAAAAGACTGCATCTTGAAATGAAAAACATTCTTTCCTGCTGCAGCAACCACTGTCTCATCTTCGCGAATAGCTCTAAGAACCCGCCCCCAGGGTGAGCGGATACTTCTCTCACTAATCCAGTAAAGAGTTCCCAGAATGGCCAGAACTATGGCCAGATAGAACCAGTTATAAGCATTGGAGATAAGACTGCGAATCCAGAAGGAAAGATCAGGATGAGCGGTGATAAAACTGGAGATACCTCTTTGAATAGGCTGGTAAAGAGGAGACGGGATGTGCTTCATTCCCCATACAGAATTGGTAAGCCAACTCTCGTTTTTTAAAATCAGGCGAATGACCTCGGCAATCCCGATGGTGGCAATGGCCAGGTAATCCTCCTTGAGCCTCAGGGTAAGAAATCCAATAAAAGCGGCTATTATGCCGGAGATAAAGATTGCTCCCAGCACTCCTACCGGGAAGGGAAGCTGGAATCCTCCAAAAGTACGCCAGTCTAATGGCCCCGGTGGTGGCCCCGAGAGAAGAGCAGAGGTGTAGGCTCCTACCGCGTAGAAACCAGCGATTCCGATGTTAAAAAGGCCCGTGTATCCCCATTGGATATTGAGTCCAAGACAAAGAATGGCATATATGCCAGCGGTAATGGCAAAGAAAACCATATAATTGAGAGCTCCTACTGTGGACTCCATTATTTAGCCCCAAATAGTCCCCTGGGTTTTATCAGCAGCACAGCTATCATAATAACAAAAGCTACTCCTGGTTTGTAGGCGGTAGAAATAAAGGCGGTGGAGATCTCTTCCGACAGCCCTATTATCATTCCTCCCACCATAGCTCCATAAGGACTGCCGATTCCTCCTAAAATTACCGCGGCAAAGATGGGTAGGAGCATCTCCCACCCCATATTGGGAGTGATGAATTTATTTTCAATGCCTGCCAGAATTCCTGCTCCTGCCGCCAGACCCGTACCAATAGCCCAGGTCCAGAGAATCACCTTCTCAGTATTAATTCCGCTTACCCTGGCCAGTTCCATATTGTCGGAGGTAGCTCGCATGGCTTTACCCGTTTTGGTTTTTTGCAGAAAGAGGTGCAGGATAGCTACCAACAAGGCGGCAAAGCCTACGATGAAGATTTGGTCAGGTTTTATCTTCACCCCGATAAGAGGAACTTCGCGGGCTAGTTGAATACTCTTGAAGTAATACTGGGGTAGAGGCCCCCAGATGAACTGGATAATGTTTCTCAGGCCAAAGGCTACTCCTACCGAGGCAATCAGCAATGTGATCCGAGCTGCCTTGCGCATCGGCCGATATAAAATCCTATCGATGAAGATAGCCACTCCCCCGGTAACAATCATAGCCACCAAAATGGCTAGAATCATAGGAAGGCCGAAGGATAAGGGTCCGAAAGGAGTCTGAGGTATTCCTAGGCTCCTGAGTAGGGCCAGGGAGATAAGGCCCAGGAAGGCACCCAAAGCCATAATGTCACCATGAGCGAAGTTGGCAAAATTCAATATTCCATATGTCAAAGAAAGACCTATGGCTCCAAGGGTGATGATACTTCCAGAGACGATGCCATAGATAACTAATTGTGGAATACGTGAGAGAACCTCGATTTTCAACCTCCCAGATAAAGTCTTCCCACCTCTTCATTTTTCAAGAGAGCCTCTCCAGTATCGTGAAATCGGTTCCGACCCATGGTCAGGACATAGGCTCTATGCGAAAGCTTTAGAGCCTCACGGGTATTTTGCTCGACCATAAGAATGGCTACTCCGGATCTGTTTATCTGGAGAATTTTCTCAAAGATAAGCTGTACCAATTTGGGAGCCAGACTGGCCGACGGCTCATCCAGAAGGAGAATTTTAGGCTCCAGCATCAGGGATCTGCCGATGGCTACCATCTGGCGCTGACCGCCGGACAGTTTCCCCGCTCTCCCTTTGCGACGCTCTTTAAGCTCGGGGAAGATTCTGTAAATCTCTTTCATTCTATTTCTGTAATCATCCTTCCTTATGAAAGCTCCCATCTCTAGGTTCTCCTCTACGGTGAGAGATGGGAAGATATTGTCTGTCTGGGGGACATAACATATACCTTTGCGGACAATTCTATCCGGGTCTAATCCGGTGATGTCCTCAGCGTCGAGGATCACCCTTCCTTCTAAAGGTTTCAGCAACCCTAAGATGGTTTTCAGCAAGGTAGACTTACCTGCTCCGTTAGGACCAATTATGGAGACGATCTCTCCCTTATCCACTTTCACAAAGACACCATGGAGAATCTCCATCTTTCCATAGCCGGCTCTTATTTTTTTAGCTTCAAGAATTGCCATCCTCACCGCCCTCCCAGGTATGCTTCTATTACTCTCTCGTCCTTTTTGATATCCTCGGGTTTTCCCTCAGCGAGCTCGTGGCCTTTGTTCATTACTATCACCCGGTCGCAGAGATTCATAATAAGATCCATATCGTGCTCAATGAGAAAGAAGGTTGTGCCTTCCTCTCGAAGCTCTTCTATGTTCCGAATTAATTTTCTCATTAAGGTGGGATTTACCCCCGCCCCGGGTTCATCCAAAAGAATCATTTTGGGATCTGACATCAAAGTTCTAGCCAACTCTAATAGTTTCTTCTGGCCCGAAGATAAGCTCTTACCATAGTCATCCTTGAGGTGGATCAGTTCCACAAACTCCAGTACATATAGAGCTTTCTCCATAATTTCTCTTTCCTGGCTTCTTACTAGACGGGGTCTTAAGAAAGAATTCCAGATTTTTTCCCCTTTTTGCGGCAGCGGAATAAGCATCAGATTCTCTAGAACGGTCATCTCCTTCAGCTCTCGTGGGATCTGAAAGGTTCTGGAGATGGCTCTTCTGGCAATCTTATGAGGTGGAAGACCATTGATTCGCTTCCCCGAGAGCCATATACCGCCCCTGTCAGGCTTATGAAAGCCGGTGACAAGGTTAAAAAGGGTAGTTTTTCCTGCTCCATTAGGTCCGATCAAACCAGTGATAGAGCCTTTCTGCACCTTAAGAGAGCACCTGTTCACTGCTTTAATTCCTCCAAAACTCTTGTCCAGGTTCTCTATCTGTAACACAGCGTGCTACCCTCGTTTTTTATTGGTTTAAGCATTTTTAAGATATTCAAGTATCAGAATTTTATTGAAATTCCGATGCTTTAGATTAATCATAACTCTTATCTTTGTCAAACTCCATTAGCACAGGAGCTTATCTCGATTAAGATTTCCTGGTTTCTTTGTCTATCCAACCCAGATAATCTTTGAGTCCCTCCTCTAGGGAGTACGAGAGAATACTGGGAACTTCATAAGGATGCAGCTCTCTTATTCTTTTTTCTAACTCTGGATAAAGGACTCGTCTGGTTTTGAAGACCAGTTCATATTCTTCCTCTTCCTCAATCTTTTGCTGCCACCAGTAAAGGGAGTCCATTCTAAAGATGTTTACACAGGCGGTCAATCTTTCTTCCAGCAGAGTTTTGGCCATCTTTTTGGCAGAATTCTTGTCCGGCAAGCTGGTGCTCACGCTAATATATTCCATTATCTCCTCCCTAATATTGAACAATTTTTGTCTTTGTCATGTCAAGATATTCAAGGGGAAATGTCTCGCATTGACTTCGCCAATTCGAAGGAGTCGTCATAATTCAAGATGATTGCTTTTCTAAGCAATCTTTTCCCTAAATTAAATGTCCGCCTAAAATAGGTTGTAAGATAGGGTCAGGATAAAAGGTAATTCTATTTAAGATGAGAGTAATTCAGAGGCAAGTAGATGTCAAACTTTCTCCGGATCTTAAAATTTGACAATCATAGTAAACTGTATTATATTCGGGAAGGAAGATATCTTGTAAGGTAAAGAGGTAAGCTATGCGAAAAATATGGATAAGTTTAGTTCTGATTATATGGGCCTTGGTTTTACCCTCTCAGGCCTATGGAAGTGGCAGCGGGACTACCGCTGCTAGTTTTCTCAAGGTAGCCGTGGGAGCTAGAGCCGCTGCTATGGGAGAAGCTTTCTCGGCGGTAGTTAATGATACTACCTCACTATACTGGAATCCTGGAGCTCTGGTTCAAGTGAAAGATAGGGAGTTTTCAGCTACATACAATCAATGGTTTACCGGAATATATCAAGGCTATCTGGGAGCGGCATTGCCTATCTGGGGAGGGGCAGCAGCCCTGGGAGTCAATTATGTAAATATGGGAAAGATGGAAGGTAGAGATGAGTGGGGCAAACCTTCAGGAGATTTTTCTGCTTTTGATCGTCAGGTATCCGTGGGATACGGAAATCAAATTTCCCCCCGCTTAGGGGTAGGTTTGGCGGTGGGTCTTATTGAAAGCAATATTGACGATGATTCGAAAAGCGCTTATAGTGGCAATTTAGGAATTCTATTTTCTTTAAGTGAATCAGTATCCCTGGCCCTGGTAGGTCAAAACATAGGAACTTCTCTAGGGACTGATCCCCTTCCTTTTACCATAAGAGGGGGTGTGGCGGTAAAGTCTGGTTCCCTTATTCTGGCTGCTGATCTAGTCAACCCCAGCGATGAGCCGGTTTATTATTGTGCAGGATTGGAGTGGTGGCTGGTAAAGATGCTAGCTTTAAGATTGGGATACAGGAGCAATCGATCCATTGGGTCAGGGATTACGGCGGGGTTAGGCATTCAGAGGGGTAAGGTGCAATTTGACTATGCCTATGTTCCTTATGGGGAACTGGGAACTACTCAAAGAGTTTCCCTCAGCTTTAAGTTTTGATCAAGGCGAACCCTCTTGATGCGGGATAGATCCATCCTGAGTTTCCAGAAGGTTTCTCCTTTACAAAAGGAGAAACCTAGAAATTCCACACTAGAGGAGCTCAATTTTCAAGATCCTCACCTAGAGATATCACTTCCCTGATTCTCTGAAGACGAATCTCCCCTATTCCCTCAACTTCTAAGACCTGAGAGAAACTCTGAAAGGTACCCTTTCTTTCTCGGTATTTAATAATTCTTGCTGCAAGCACAGGTCCTATTCCGGGAAGCTCAGCTAGCTCCTTGGCTGAGACCTGGTTGATATCCAACTTTCCTTTGGGGATGCTTATCTCTTCATTATCTTTAAGGGAAAAATCCAGATTGACATCTTCGAGGTTGGCCCAGGGAAGGAATCCTCCTGCATAATTCACTGCTTCCTCAAGAGAGCTCCCTTTTGGTAAGGTGTACCAACCCGGTTTCCTTATGGCCCCACCAAGATTGACTTTGATGAGCTCTGGGGGTGAGGGAGGGGTTAAAGTATGGGGAATTCCTCCCCTCATTTCTATTCCCAGGCCGATGAGAAAAGCTGCCAGGAGCAAAAATATTATGATTTGCTCTTCCCGGGTAAGATTCCACATATCAGGGCTCTCTTGTCTGGATTAGTCTTGGGTGGTGACAAGATTGATAATCCTGTCAGGGACAAATACAGTTCTCTTGATTTCTTTTTCCTCCAGGTATTTCCTGATTTTCTCTATTCTTTTCGCTTTTTCTACCGCTTCCTCCTTAGGGGTATCTTTAGCCAGGATTAGGGTACCTCTTAACTTACCATTCACCTGAACCGCCATCTTTACTGAGCTACTCTCAATTAGAGAAGCATCATATAAAGGCCACCTCTTCTCGAAGATACTCTGGGAATGGCCTAACCTCTCCCAGAGTTCCTCAGAAAAATGAGGAGCAAATGGAGCCAGGAGTACAAGAAAACTCTCAACGGTTTTTTTATCTACTCCTCTGGTAAGCATCTCGGGCCTGTTGAGAAAATTGATAAACTCCATGAAGCTACTCACCGCTGTGTTGAATTTGAAAGCTTCTATCCTCTCAGTGATATCCCGAATAAGAAGATGAAGGCGTCTTTGAAGTTCCCTGTCGTCTTGGAGAGGCTCTCTCCCGCATTTCAAGATAAGATTCCAGGTTTTCTTCAGGAAGCGAAAGACCCCTTCGATTCCCTGATCCTGCCATTCAGAATCTAGTTCAGCCGGTCCGATGAAAAGTTCATACATTCTTACCGTATCTATGCCGTATTTTTCTATTAGCTCATCAGGATTGACTACATTTCCTTTAGATTTGGACATTTTTTCCACTTTGCCGGTTTTATCGCTTCTCTTGCAAACCATCCCCTGGTTGAACAGGTGTTGAAAGGGCTCATCGAAATCAATGTATCCCAGATCATAAATAACCTTGGTGAAAAAACGGGCATAGAGAAGG
>SDBU01009318.1_pt1 | contig 11017 bp, 13 predicted proteins | sample 2277071 | NCBI WGS metagenome assembly SDBU01 (sample SAMN10397929, study PRJNA504765) | marine sediment metagenome | isolation source: marine sediment core GS08_GC12, 126 cmbsf | place: Arctic Ocean: Gakkel Ridge, Loki's castle | collected 2008
ATAATCAAACAGTATGCACGATAAAGTTCTCTCTATCAATTTTTTATTAGACAGCCCTTAGCAAGATCGGTTAGCGGGCTAAAAATGTACAAAGTCGAGGCAAAAACATATATCCACAAAACTAAAATTGAAATAGAAAAAAAATCTAATCATACTACTTTGATAAAAGATTTTTTTATTACATTTATTCTTGCGCTTACGAACCCAGTGACTATACTTGCATTTCTTGCTATTTTTGCAGGACTCGGAGTACCTAAAGGAGAAGTTAATTCCATTCTTCTTGTCTCTGGTGTTTTTATTGGTTCTGCTCTGTGGTGGCTGTTGCTATGCGAATTCGTAACCATATTCCGTAAGAAAATAGAAGAAAAAATGATGGTTTGGCTTAATCGTGGCGCAGGATTGATCATTTTCGGTTTTGGTGTCACCGCGTTGATTCTTGCTTTTTATGAAAAGGGTCCGTTTTAAAAAAATGATTATTTCTTTAGTTTAATCTTTTATTCCTTTATAATATTCAAAAACCTAATAATAGGAGAATAATAATATGGGTTGTATGGGAAGAGGAGATGCAATACTTGGCACTATAATTTTTGGCGGAATTTCTACAGCAGCAATGGTTGCTGGTGGGGCCGGCGGAACGATTGGGACCGTGGGAACCCGACATGTTACGGAAAAACTTGTAAATCTAAAAAAAGAAGAAGGAGATAATCCTTCCTGGAAACAGACTGCGGCAAAGACAGGCCTTGTACTTTTAAGTTTACTTGCAATCGCTGGAATCACAGCAGCTACTATTGGCACTGGTGGATTTGTTTTCACAAGCGGCTATGTCATTTGTGCCACTTTGGAAATGACTGGTACATTAGGAGCAGTCCTGCCTCAATTCGCCGGTTTAGCAGCCATGATCGGTTCAGGATACCTTGGAGTTCAAAGCTTCCGATGGGCAATTGATCCCTTGATGAAGTAAGAAAACTTAGGAAAGAAGAAAGCTGTTTTGAAATTCACAGCTGCGCAAATGGCAACGCTGTTACTTTTTCTCCCAAGGGCAACTGAATATCGCCGATATGAATGACATATCCATTTGAAATCTGTTTCTTTAAATCCTTTTGAATGGAACGCACTCCACTGGCCATTTGTGGCTTCGGAGTGGCAGTCGCTTTCACTTCAATAGGAATGAGGGTACCTTGATCATCCAGGAGAATATCTACTTCAGTTCCGGCAGAAGTACGCCAGAAATAGATTTGTGGTTCAGTTCCCCGATTAGACAATCGTTTATAAATTTCAGAAACAACATATGTCTCGACAATCGCACCTGCCATAGGACCAGAAAGAAGATGATCTACATCTTTCAATCCAGTTAAATAACAAAGTGTTCCAACGTCAGTGAAATACACTTTGGGAGTTTTGACAAGCCGTTTATTAATATTGGAAAAATAAGGTCGAAGAATAATGATCTGATATGTTGCTTCTAAAATTCCAAGCCAAGTCTTAATCGTGTTTACTGAAACTCCAATATCACTTGCAATATCTGACATTTGGAGCAACTGAGAACTTCTTGCAGCAACGGCACGTAAAAATATTTGAAATTGGGTTAAATCACCAATTTGTCTCAAGCTGCGGACATCTCTTTCCAAATATGTTTGAATGTAGCTCCCATGCCAGAGAGTAGAATCCTTTTCAGGATGTTCAGTAAGCTCAGGATAACTTCCTCTTAACATCAGTTTCCAAAAATCCTTCACAGAAAGAGAACTACGATCTTCTGTTTTTTCTTCCCAAGGAAATGATTTAAATGGTCGATTTGAAATCTCTGTATATGACAGAGGGAATAATCTAAGAATAGCAGCGCGACCTGCTAGGGTTTCCGCAACATGTTGAGAGAGGAGAATATTTTGAGATCCTGTTAAAATGTATTGTCCATATTTGCTTCTGTTTTCATCAATTTTCTCCTTAATATAAAAGAGTAAATCTGGTGCATATTGAATTTCATCAAAAATAATCGGCGGAGGATACAAATTAATGAAACCTCTCGGATCCGATGCTGCAGCTAGTCGCACATCAGGAGGCTCTAAAGAAATGTATTGATAACTAGATCCAAAAAGCTTCTTCAGAATAGTCGTTTTTCCTGCTTGTCTTGGACCGGTTAATACAACGGCAGGAAATTGTTTAATGGCTTTTTTTAGCACTGGCTCGATGGATCGCTGAATATAATCGTGCATATTCACCTTCTTTTTCTTACAATTTTGCATTTTGAATGCAAAATTGCAAGAAAATTCGCTAGATTTTCAGCAAATTATTTCCATGGATTGAGTAGACAATTTGTAAATTGAATTTCCAAATTGTCTAAATTTTAATCGCAATCTCCTTATAATAAAGCGGTTGTTTTAAGAGATTTCAGCAATTTCATCGCGATGAACGGAGATTTTGCGCGTGGCAACCCGATCGATAAAGTCGCGATCATGGCTGACAAAGAGGATTGTTCCTGCAAATTGTCTCAAGGCATCGGATGTCTGCTCAAGACGGAAATCGCCAAAATGAAATTTGGTGCCTTTGAAGGCACTTTCATTGGGGAGAGTTTTCAACACTGCTGATATCGATGAAAAATCACAATATGAAGCAGTAGGTGGTACAACTTTATTGCCAGACTTGGTTCCAGAATTCATATTCGGAAGGGCGTAGTCGATATCGAGCAATATTCCCCTCATGTAGCCCTCTCAACTCAATCTCAACGGTTTCTATAAATCTTGACTGATCTTCTGGAGGCACAGATTTACTAGCTGTTATTTTAATTGATCTTATAGCATCTTTTTTATTCATATGTTCTTTTACTACATTAGCAATTGTTTCAAAAAGTAAATTTCGATAGCGCAAGCGAAATGGATCTGGCTCACCAAGCGTCTGTCGAGTTGCCGAATATATTGCACAAGAACGCTCATAAGCCCATATAAATACATCTCGCAACAAATCGATTTGATTCAATTCGTAAACGGCTAAGAGGCCATTGATATACGTCTTTTGAGGAACATCTATAAAGGACAATGGCGAAAGATTTTGTCGAATCAGGGGTATATTAGCAACAAGTCGAGAGACCCGCTTATTTACATCTTCAAAGGGTTGTAAATAGGGAATGTGCACCATAAGAAAGAAAGCTTGCTCAAAGGGATTTTGAATCGCTCTAGCAATATCTAAAATCTGCTCGAAACATTCATTAATCATATCTGGGACGACTAAAGGATGATAAACTGATTTTGCAATCCCAATACTTTTTGATCGCACACGACCATATGCCTTTGGGTCTGCGAGAAGATTGTCTGAAAGCAGTGCATGCACATTCAAGACAGTCTGTTTATTAATATCAATCTGATCTGCGGAATCTATAAGAAACTCAATTGCAGCCTTGTGGTTCAATATCATTTGAGTTTCTGATAAGTCTTTTCCTTCTGCCACTTCACTTAATTCCAATAATAATTCAGTTTCAAGGAGAGAATATGTGTTTCCCTCTAATCTGCTAGAATTCCATGACAAGTCAATCAAGATACGGTTAAAAATTTCTCGTGCATAAGTACCTGCTGCGCGTTCCCCATCTGTTTTCCCTAACTCAAAAAATTTTTTAGAGATAGATTCTGGAAGATAAGTGGTGATGTTTGGATGGTAATCGTCTAAAAACTTCCTATTATAGCCAATAGGCGTGCGTGCTTGTATAGGTTGCTTTACCTTTTTCTGGATATTCACAGATTCAGGAGATAAAGGAATGACATACTCTTTTTTTGTTTCGACAATCAAGTTGTTATTTTCTTCATTTTTTCCAGGGGGCAATTTATACCGCCTAGCACGAGATTCTCCTACAACGATTATACGCCCTAAATTAAGAAGTAGAGCCAGGCGCCGCTGTAAGGAGCGGCGATGAACTTGCAACTTTGATGTATTATGAATCTCTTGAATTGACGCTCCTTCAGGAAATCTCGCTAATATTTCCACTAGCTCATCAAGTTCGTTTTGAGGGATCTCTTTTGGCATAAAAACTCCAATTTATTGTCACTAAAACATTAATATGTCACTAAAACGAATTTTATGTCACTCAAAACGTTGAGTGACACTAAATTTTCCTTTGAGATTTTTGGTAGGATTGCTAGATTTCAGTAATTTCATCTCGATGAATGGAGATCTTACGCGTGGCAACTCGATCAATAAAGTCGCGATCATGGCTGACAAAGAGGATTGTTCCTGCAAAGTTTCGCAAAGAATTGGCTAGGGCTTCTTTGGACTCGATATCGAGATGGTTGGTGGGCTCGTCGAGGACGAGAACATTTGCTTTTATGAGCATGATTTTAGCAAGAAGTAGTCGAGCCATCTCTCCCCCACTGAGCATGGTGATCTTTTTGTTGATATCTTCAGGCCGAAAAAGCATGGCGCCGAGGATTTGACGACGTTTTTCCTCAGCCAGTGCAGGAATTTGGTCTTCGAGCCATTGTAGGACGGTTTCATTCTGTTGAAAGAGGTGCTTATGCTCTTGGTAAAAGATGGCCATTTTGACATTGTGACCGATTTTTACGGTCCCATCATCAGGGGTCAATTGTTGAATGAGCATGTGGACAAGGGTGGTCTTCCCTCCCCCATTGGCTCCGATGAAAGCAATCCGATCCCCACGGATCACTTCGAGGGTGAGAGGCCCAATCAAAATGTCGGGATCGTAAATTTTGCACAAATTGGTCGCTTTGAGGGGAATTTGTCCACTTGGTCGTTCAGACTTGAAGGAGAAAGAAGGGTGTTTGCGAGAAGATCGGCCCAGTTCGGGCCATTTCATTTTTTCGAGCATTTTTTCTCGAGACATCGCTTGCCTTGCCTTGGAAGGTTTATTCTTAAAACGCTCGATAAAACGGCGGATGTGTTTGGCTTTTGTTTCCACTTGCGCATATTCTTTGGCTTTCTGCTCGGCAATTTCGTGCTTTTTCTGCAAGAACTGTTTATAGGTGCCTGGATAGTTTTGTATCTGTCCATAATCGACATCGAGAACGCATGTGCCGACGTTTTGCAAGAAACGCTCGTCGTGGGACACGACTAGGAGAAGTCCACGAAAGGATTGGGTGAGATAGCTCTCGAGCCAGGCAATGCTTTTGATGTCGAGGTAGTTCGTCGGTTCATCGAGAAGAAGGATGTCCGGGTGGGTAAAGAGAAGTTGCGCAAGGAGGACCCGCATTTTCCATCCTCCTGAAAGCTGTTTTAGGGGGTCTTTAAACTTTTGCACTTCGATACCGAGCCCAATGAGAAGGCTTTCCGCATCTGCTTCTGCTCGATAGCCATCCAGGCGGGCGATTCGCTCTTCTATTTTAGAGAGTCGCATCGTTTCTGCATCGCCCCACTCTGGCGAATCGAGAAGGGCTTTTTTGGCTTGCATGGCCTCCCAGAGGGGTTCTCGGCCTTTGATGACCACTTCGACAAGGGAAAGATGGTCATATTTGTGATGGTCTTGGCGCATCCATCCCATGATTGCCGATTTGGGGCGTTGGATCTCGCCGAGGGTGGGGGTCCGCTCACCAGCAAGAAGCGTAAGGAAGGAGGATTTGCCGCTGCCATTGGCCCCGACAATGATATAGCGGTACTTATTGGAGAGATTGAGAGAGACATCATCAAAAAGGATGCGGTCTCCAAAGTGAAGGGAGATTTGATCAAGTTGGAGCATATTTAAAATTGTTCGAGGAGGCGCATGTCGTTTTCGGTGAACATGCGGATGTCATTGATCCCATAACGGAGCATGGCGGCCCGTTCGATTCCAAGGCCCCACGCATAGCCGGAATATTCGTGGGGATCGATCCCGCCGTTTTTGAGGACTTCGGGATGGACCATGCCGGCTCCACAGACTTCTAACCACCCGCTTTGCTTGCATAGGCGACATCCTTTTCCCTCGCAAGCTGTGCAGCGAAGATCAACTTCGATGCCTGGCTCCACGAAGGGGAAAAAACTGGGGCGGAATCGGATATCCACGCTTTTTTTGAAGAGCTTGCTCCAGAATTCTTCCAGGGTGGCAAAGAGATCGGCAAAGGAGACGTCTCGATCGATGTAGAGGCCTTCTACTTGGTGGAAGAAGACATGGGAGCGGGCGCTGATGTTTTCATTGCGGAAGACGGTGCCTGGGGCAATGATGCGGATGGGAGGATTGTGCCCTTCCATGGTACGCAATTGTACATTGGAGGTTTGGGAGCGGAGGAGAAAATGCTCGTTGATGTAAAAGGTATCTTGCATGTCCCGAGCAGGATGGTCGGGAGGATAATTGAGACCTTCAAAATTGTACCAATCGGAATCGATTTCGGGGCCACATTGGACGGAAAAACCCATCCCAATCAGGATATCGATGACTTCGCGAAGCATGAGCCGAACGGGGTGGTGGCGTCCTAGATAGGCACGCTTGCCTGGCAGGGTGATGTCGATTTTTTCTTGCTCGAGTCGTTTGCTCTCTTCTGCTTGTGAAAAGGTCTCCGTAGCTTGCTCACAGAGGTGGGTGATTTCTTGCTTGAGCTCATTGATCACTTTTCCAACGCGGGGGCGCTTTTCAGGATCAACATTGCGCAAGTCTACCATGAGGCCTTGCACAGGTCCCTTTCTTCCCAAATATTTCACTTTGAGCTGTTCAATATCTTTGGAATGTTTGACACCTTGCAAATCTTTTTGGAAGGCTTTTTTGAGGGAAAGGACTTTTTCTTCCATATAAGACTTCTTGCTTAATTTCTCTTGGCTATTAAATGGATCTTTTTGCCCACTTTTTTCCCGTGAAATTTTAGCCTACTCTACTTGAGTATGTCAAAAATTGCACGGAAAAAATCTGCTCGAAAATCTCTCATTTACTATGAGAGACAGCTTATGCAAGAAGTCTAGAGAAAAAAGGTGGCTTGATAAAAGCCGCCATATTTGGTTTTAGGCTAATGCTTTTTTCGCTTCGTCTGCGATAGTGGCAAAGCTTTCAGGATCGTGGATGGCCATCTCTGAAAGCATCTTTCTATTCAAACTACATCCGGATCTTTGTAATCCGTCGATCATTTTGCTGTAAGAAAGGCCATTGATTTTGGCTCCGATGCCAATACGTGTAATCCAAAGTCTCCTAAAATCGCGTTTACGCAACTTGCGATGGCGTGTGCTAAAGGAAAGTGCTGACATGACCGCATCTTTTGTCAATCGCAGGTGATTTTTGCGGTCACCGACAAATCCTTTCGCAAGTTTCATAAGCCTTTTGCGTTTGCGATGTCTTGCTACTGCATTACTTGCTCTTGTCATTTTTTATGCTCCTATCAATCGCGCGTACATACTTTCTTTTGTTTTATCGACGCCAGCATCTTTGCCCAAGCGTCTTTTTCTATTGGAGGATTTTTTTGTCAAAATATGTCGCTTGCCAGGACGACGTCGCATCAATTTTCCAGTCCCTGTGACCTTAAATCGCGCTTTCGCTGCTTTTCTGGGCTTCATTTTTACTTTCACTTTTTTTCTCCTTCATCTTCTTCACGCCAGGAGCCAAGGTAACTGATAGGTTTCTTCCCATTTGTTTGGGAAAGGCTTCTGGTGTGGCAACATCGGCAAGACCTTCCAGCATCTTTTGGATCACTCTTCTGCCCACTTCAGGATGGGCCATCTCGCGTCCTCGAAACATGCAAGTGAGGCGTACTTTATTTCCCTTTTCAATAAACGCTCTTGCACGCTTCAGTTTGAATGCAAGATCATGCTGATCGGTATTGGGCTTGACTTTGACCTCTTTGATCTTTACTTGATGTTGTAGCTTTTTGCTTTCTTTTTCTTTTTTTGTCTGTTGATATCGGTACTTTCCGTAATCAATAATTTTGCAAACTGGAGGCTGCGCATTCGGTGAAATTTCGACTAAATCGAGATGATCAGCGTCGGCTAATGCCTGTGCCTGCTGAATGCCGATAACCCCTACTTGCTTTCCATTTTTATCAATCACACGCACTTGTGAGACGCGGATTTGCCTATTGACTCTCAAGGTTTCTCTCCGCTAAGAAATTTTTCATCTGTTCTATTGTCAATAATTGATCATGGCTGGAGCCATAGGCTCGAATTTTCATTTTCCCTGCTTCTTCCTCTTGTTTTCCAAATATAATAACATAAGGGACTTTCACGCGCAATGCCCGATACATTTTTTCTTTCAATGGGCAGTCATCACGATCAATTGCATATTTGATCTGAGCCTTACGAAAAATTTCCAATACGTTTTCAAAATTTCTATTTCCTAGCGGCAAAAGCCGCACTTGCTCTGGACTCATCCAAAAGGGCAACTCCCCTTCGGTTTTCTCGAGAATCAATGCCACAAAATGGGCTAGATTCCCAAAGAGTGAAAAGGAAATCTTTTCCTTTTCGCACTCCAGAAAAGGGCCACACTTAAAGCGGCCAAGTCCATCGGCAATGTGGAGCTCGACTCTTTGGTGTTTTAACCCTTTCGTCTCGCCTTCCACATAGTCAATTTTACATTTCTTTAAGGCCTGTGAGATATTTTTTCCCCGAGAAGGCAATAATACCCACTTGGCCTTAAAGTCAAAAATTATCATCCATTTTTCAATGATTTGCAAGCAAGAAATCAGATCCTCGTTTTCAAATGAAAAAATATGGTCTTCCAAATTATGGAAAAAACAAAACTGTTTACGACCGGAGAGGGTAAAATATTCTTTTGGATTTTCCCCTCTGATTTCTTCAAATCCAAAAGCAGAAAGGGTGTTTCTCCATTTCTCTATCAAAATATGGAGCAGCTTCATCCCTCGGGGATGCCAAAAGCTTCCTTCATAAAGTTCGAGTGCTTTGCCAAGAAATTTGTGGTTCTTCTGTGCATATTGTCGATGAAGTTTTAAAAAGTTTTTCAATTCTTTTTGGGTCGAAAAAGCAGCTCCATAGACTCGCACTTCTGCTCCGTCTTGGCGAAATCCTAAAAGAGAAAAATGGGGAGAATATTTTATAGGCTTATCGACAAAATCGAAGAACTCATCGACTTGTACAATTTTCACCACTCCCTTAGCTCCTCGAAGGGTTTCTGCTAAAATTTCTTCATTTTTATGGATAAAGAGTTCGGCTGCATTCGAGGCGAGCATTTCTCGCATCTGTAGTTTTTGCTTTCCCCATTCTTTCATTGCTTTTTCAAGCATGGGGAAATAGATCTCCTGAAAGGGAGTTGTATCGCGAAATGAGGCATAAAAGCCTTCTTCATCGACTCCAGAGCCCAAAAAGACAATATGAGGAAAAATTTTGCGAATTGCTGCTCCTAAAAGGATGGCAGCAGCTTGGCATTCGGACTTATTCATAGAATTGGGATATAGCTGACTCGAACAGCTGACCTCCACGATGTCAACGTGGCGCTCTAACCAACTGAGCTAATATCCCACAAAATACCAGCTGATGATATACTAAATTCTAATTCCATGGAAGAGAAAAGGCAATCGGTCACTTTCCATTCTCACCTAGATCTCGCCCATCAATATTGGCAAAAGGTGGCTCAGAAAGACTCCTGGGCCATTGATGCCACTTGTGGCAATGGCTATGATACGCTTTTTTTAGCAAAGATCTGCGCAGGTGTCATTGCTATCGATATTCAGGAAAAGGCCATTGAAAATACCCGTTCTCTGATTCAGGATCTTTCCCATGTGCACTTTTTCTGCCAAAGTCATGTGGATTTTCCGAAGAGCGCGAATGAAAAACCTATTTCATTGATTGTCTATAACTTAGGCTATTTACCGGGTGGCGACAAGGAATTGACAACCCTTTCTTCTTCCACTCTCGAAAGTCTATCGAGCGCCATGGAAATCGTCCTTCCTGGGGGCTTGATCAGCCTAACTTGCTATCCTGGGCATCCTGAGGGTGCTCATGAGGAAAAAGCCCTTCTAGGGGTTGCGAGTGGCTTGGATCCTAAGAGATGGACTATCTGCCATCATCAGTGGAAAAATCGGCAAAAAGCCCCAAGCCTACTTCTTCTGCAAAAAAACTTTCGTTAAGCAAATCTTTTAATCCCTAACACTCAACACTCCCTAATATTAAAATAATGTTAAGGAATTGTAAAGATAGTGTAAATGTGTTATATTTAAGATATAAGATAAAAGAATGGAGGTGTTCTTAATAATGCCTAATATCATTTCAGATAATATTTTCCAAAACTTCTGCAAATTAAGCCAAAAGGTCCAAAAACTTGAAGGTCAAGTGCAAGAGGAAACGGTCACGCAAAAAAAACGTGTCCAGATGCACAAGGAACTGGAAAGTTTGCAAAAAACCATGCACACGCTGCGAGACAATGCTGCGCATGCCCAAAGAGGAGCCAGACAGCTTTTTTCGCAAATTGAAGAGATGGAGAGTCAAATTATTTCTTTATGCCGGAAGGTGGAAGAGAGGTTTGAGGATTTTGAGATTTCTTTGATCTCAAAGGAAGCCATCGATCTTTCGCAATCTCTCACAACGGGGAAAATGGAAGAGATTGCCAGTCAGGTCCATGAGCTTCGGCACAATGTCCTTTTTCTCTTCAAGCATCGGCGGCCTTCCCTGCAGCATCGTAAAATCATTCATTTGGCGCTCAAACTCACGGATTATGCAGATGAAATTCTTCAGACGTCTAAAGCGGCATCGAAGGTACATCTGCAGCTGATTTTGCATCTCAAGATGCTCTTGATGCAAGCTGTCTTTCAGACGGATACTTTTGTGGATCCTGAGGAAGCAGAGCTTGCAATGGAGCTCTATGAAATTGCCGATCTTGTTCACCACAAACGGGAAAAAGAGGGGTATGTGCGCTTAAACCTCATTCGCTGCCGTCTAACCTCAGGTCAAAGAGCTCGTCTTGACGCTGCAATGAACGTTCCCAAGGAAATGATGAAAATTCTTCTTGAAATTGCCGATGGCGATCCCTGCAGCGAGTGGGAAGAGAAAAAGCCAGCGGTCATTCATGTCCTCCAGGCTTAGGAGCTGTGCAGAAATTAACTACACATTTGAGCTGCGTGAAAGCGCCGCAATTTGCCGATCGTAAGTGACCCCATATTACTAATATTGGGTCACTTAC
>SDBU01009319.1_pt1 | contig 11017 bp, 6 predicted proteins | sample 2277071 | NCBI WGS metagenome assembly SDBU01 (sample SAMN10397929, study PRJNA504765) | marine sediment metagenome | isolation source: marine sediment core GS08_GC12, 126 cmbsf | place: Arctic Ocean: Gakkel Ridge, Loki's castle | collected 2008
TTGACGTCTGTCTCGCCATAATAAAGTGAATTGTTATAATTATGCGTGCATTCACAGACCCTCCAGAACTTAAAGCCCTGCCTTCTTTCTTCGGGAATAAAGGCGCTCCTGCCATGACCGTCTATATGCCACTTGCCGATATATGCTGTTTCGTAACCGGCCTGGCCATATACTTTACCAATAGTCATCGCATCAGGATTCAACGGCTTGTCGTTATAAAAGAGACCGTGCGTAAGGCAATACTGTCCGGTTATTAAACTGGCACGATACGGAGTGCACACCGAACAACCTGACACGGCGTTAGTGAAATTGATGCTTTCTTTCGCAAGTTTATCTAAGTACGGTGTTTGGGCATTGGGGTCGCCGGAATAACCAGTCGCCTGAGCACGCCATTGGTCAGCGAAGATAAAGACAAGATTTGGCTTTAGCGCGGACTTTACGCCAAGAAACTCTGCGCCTGCACATCCCGCCAGACCTGACCCCAAGAAAACCGAAGCTGCTCCAAGCCCGGCACTCTGCAAAAACTCTCTTCTTTTAATACGTCCTTTTTTCATATTCAAATATCTGTCTGTTTGCGACCTGCAAGCTGCTACACCAGCTTTTTAAGGTAACTGATGCTTCGCTCGGCTTGTTCCACCGTACCACACTCGACGCTGAAAACAATCTCCCGGGGTAACTCTTCGCATATTTCTACCACCTGTTTCCAATCAATAACTCCATCACCACAGGCACAACCCACCGGTTTACACAATGGCGTATGCGCCGAAAGGCCGGAGAGTTTAATACCGGCTTTTTCACACGCTCGTTTAATCCGGTATGGGTCATCTAACATAGATATACTGTGGAAATATCCCGCCTCACTCAACAGCTCCCGCCCCCAATGCACCATTGGCTCTACATATTCATAGCCCAGCTCCGCCGCCTTTTCCACGCCCCACTCAAAGGACTTGTCGGCATGACGTACAAACTCCATATTGACCCCGACATAAACATTTGACATTTTGCGATTTCCTTATTCGTAAGTAGTTATTTAATTATTTAACCAAATGCAACTCAGCGCTGCGCTTCTTTGGCAGCACGCATTACAAAGTCTCTTCGATTCTCCAGATAATCCCGCAGGTCAGAATCGTCCGGGACCACTGCCAGCGCTTTTTCGAGGGTTTCCAGGGCAAGATTATATTCCTTCCGCATAAAGTACGACCGAGCGAGCCTATCATATACATCAGCCAGATTAAGATAAGCCGGGACTAATTCGGCATCGCACTCGATTGCTTTTTTCAGAGCCCAAATCGCTTCCTCGAACTGTTCCAATCCTTTGTAACAAAATCCCAAATTGGCCCATCCTGCCGCACTGTCAGGCTCAAGCTCTAAGAAGTTACGGTATTGCTCGCCGGCAGCTTCATAATTACGCAGAAGAAGATACCGTTTTGCCAGACGTGACCTCAGGATAGCTTTACCCGGCGTACGTTCAACAGCCACCTCCAGTGCCTTTATCTCAAGGTCCAATTCATCAAGACAGCTCTGGACATCCCGGTCCAGTGGATTAGCTTGCCGCGCCTTCTCAAACTCAGTGTTCATTATCTGCGGGTCACCTTGTAGAATCCCCAGAAGCCCCCGCAGGGCGTAGCTTGTGCCCGTATAAAATTGTTCCAAAGTCGATTTGACCTGCTGCGATTCTTCCTCCGTATCGCCGAGGTTCACCAGATATGGCAAGACAGGAGAATGTTCCCTCGAAAGCCACTTCATAGCAGTTATCAAACATCCTTCCTCATCCCGCTTTATTGCTGCTCCGAATTCCAGCCTGGGCCTGTCATCGGTATTGAGCGGCCCGGTGCCCCCTATCCTTCGCAATCCACCTTCATCAACCACAAAACAATCAAGAAAATCATAAACAGAATGAATATTGATTATAGCAAAGTCGGAAGATATGTCCGGCCGCTCAACCAGTTTTCTGGCACGTTGAAAATCGATTTTCAGAGGAGATTTACAACCTACCAACACGGCATGTTTATTGAGGCAATTGTTTGCCATCCACAAACAGCAGTGGGGCATAACTTTCTGAAACGTCCTGAATATCAACCGAAGGTCCTCACCCCGCAGGTCAAGAGGAATCCAGCAGGACAGAATACCGCCGGGACTCAGTCGCTCTCGGCATTGCATAAAATGTTCGTATGTGTAAAGCGCCGAGCTTCCGGTAGTTCCAGGATAGGTCGAGTCGTTCATTATGATGTCGAATTTCTCGTCGGTCAGCTTCACAAAATTCTTTCCGTCCATAATGATTTTTCTTAGCCGTGGGTCTTTGTACGACCCACGGTTGATTTCTTCGAAGAACTTGCCCGCTTCAAAAACGCCCGGACAAATATCAACTACCCTGTAGTCTTCCACACCAAACGCCAGACCGACCCCTGATGTCTCTCCGCTTCCGAAACCGATTTGCAGCACCTTCTGCGGGTCCTTGTGCATCAGCAGCGGGACATATCCCTGAAGTTTCTGGGTAGTTCGCAGCATCAAATCCATTCCCGCCACGTCAACCCCATCGACGGCAATGAGCCGGTCGCCGTCGGGCAGGTCGTGTACGGTCACAGTGCCCGTCGCATCGTCCTTGATGTAAATGACTTCGCTGGGATAATGATAAGTATTCATCGTCTTCAGGAATACGTCACGTGGGATGCTCTGCACACTAACAACAATGGCCACTACCGAAACCACCGCCGCACTCACACCGAACGCCACCCGGTGTTTCTCCGAAAAGAAAATGACCACAACAGCTAAGAAAAGCTGAATCGCGATAATTACAAAGAAGCTGTCCCGCAGCCCTAACAAAGGCACCATCACAAAGCCCGCCGCGAAAGAGCCTATCACACAGCCCATCGTATTGCACGCGTAAACCTCTCCTATTCTCTTGCCTGCTGCTTTCCAGGATGTAGCGCAGACTTTTACCGCGATGGGAAAAACCATACCCATAAGCACCGTCGGCACCAAAAGCACAACCGATGCGTCAATGAAATGAGCCGCAACTTCTTTCCAAAAAGGGCCCGCGAGCACCTTCTGAGTCAGTATATGGTCAATGTACCAGAGCATTCCCAACAGCGGCACTGACCCCAGCACTGAAAGCCCCACCAGAAACTCCACAACGCCCAGCGCAAAAATACAGTTTTTGATTCTCGCTAAAAATACCCGACTACAAAGAAAGCTTCCCAGCGCGATTCCTAAAATAAAACAGGTCAGCATGCACGCGAAAGCATAAACGCTCGTCCCCAGAACAAACAGCAGCACCCTCGTCCACAAGACCTCCAGCGCCAGCGCACAAAATCCCGCCACCGATACCGCTGCCAAGACTATCGTTCGCTTGTAGCCGAAGGCATCCACCGCAAGGCGTCCCTTTCGGGACTGCGGACTACCGGCCTGTTCTATAACAACTTCACCATCAGCAAAGCTTCTCTTGACCGGCTTAGGCTTGCGAACCGAACGCTTATGCTTATACTTCTTCCCAACCGGTTTATCTGTGAACCGGGACAAGATGAATGAGAGAGCTCCGACAAGAATATTCGCAGAAGCTGCCAGATAAACGGTATTGTTCACGCCAAGAATCCTGATGAGCAAATAGCCCGAAAGGAAACTGCCTGCCACTGCGCCAAATGTATTGATTGAGTACAAAAGTCCTGCGCTTTTTCCGATGTCGGCCTCGGACGCTTCTTTTTTACCCGGCGAATTCGCCCACAGCTTGCTCAAAACCGGCAGCGTCCCACCCATCAGAGCTGTCGGAACCAGCAGCATAACCACAGACACAGCGAACCGAACAAGACTCAATGGATAAAAGCTCAGATGGAAACTCTGGAAAAACCAGCGATAAAATAGGTCTGTCGTCGAGAGAATAGTCGGGAAAGCAAACGCATAGATCCCTATTCCTACCTCTAACAAAGCGTACAACTTGAGAGGTCGAGAGCTTCTATCGGCGATTCTCCCAAACAGCCAGCTACCACCAGCCAAACCCAACATGAACGCAGTTAAAACCGTACTGACCGCAAAGATTGTATTGCCGAAAACAACGCCGAAAGCTCTCGTCCAGGTTACCTCGTAAACCAGACCTGCCGCTCCTGAGACCAGAAACAGCGGCAGAACCGCTTTCCTCACCATTGGAATTCCGCCTTGCGCTTGGGCAATTGTTCTCACTTTTGCCGACTCACGTGCTAAAAAATTAATTTATGTACTTTGGAACTGATTTAATTGTCAGCTAATTCATCGTTGAATATTCATAGAGACTACTACGTCAAAAATACTATTTCTTAAATCTCCAAAGGTCTATCGTTACATCCTCAGGAGCCAACCATTCGGAATGCCAGTCAAGAAACAGTACATTACTGCCTCTTCTATGTCGAGCTCTCGCAATCCGCCTGCCTCTGGTTACATCTTGGCTCTCGGAGGTAGGCAGATGTCCCGGGGTCCACACATCGCATCGATTATTTCCCGGGTCGTCGGCCTTTCTGATTATATGTCGCCACGAACCATCCTCATTATCGGTGAGGTAAATAGTACGTGCTCGATTGGTGCAGGTGGTTAACTTGGTCGGTATTAATATCTCGTTACCCTGCATGTCATTTTTATCTCTGAAGTCCCAGCCGTTGACAACGTAGCAAATGGTTTGCTCTTTATCAGGATAGCTGGGACAGCGATATATATCTACTGTACGATAATCGTTGCCGATAGGCTTCTGGGCTAAAAGGGGCATAAAAAGTTGGTACCAGGCCCCGCCTGTGCCGCCTGCCTTGCCCCGCGGAACGAGCAATTCATAATCCTCGGCATATAAATTAGCTGCCAGGCCGATCTGACGCATATTACTTCTGCACTTGACATTATTGGCTTGTTTCTTCGCCCGCTGCAGTGCAGGCATTAATATCGCCATTAATAGCGCAATGATAGCAATCACCACTAAAAGTTCGATTAATGTAAATCCTCTCCGTTTGTATATGATCATAACTCTCCTTTCGTACAAAGAGTTCCAAAAGTACAATAACATTATATGTTTTCTAAGCTGTGAGTCAATGAAAAAAATACTTTCCTACTATTACGGTGACTCTAAGAGGAAGTCGGGAGTGTAAGTCCGCCCAAGGCGGAGTAAAAAAAACAATCGATTATTATTCTTATGGGTGTGTCTTGATTTCGAGATTATTACTCTTCCGGACAATATCTTCGGCCTGCTTGCGCAAGTTTTGGTCTTTCGAGACAGCGAGCAATTTGTTCATTGCCATCTTAGCTTGGTCACGGTGAGTTTCCATAATTGCACCAGCTATCTTTATCGCAGCCGTCGCTGCCTCTGCTTTAACTGTCTCTACCTGCAGGAACGGTTCGACCATTGACAGCGCTTCAGGGTTGCTAACGTTCGATAAACCTGAGAGCACAAGTTTTTGCTCCGCCGGACCGTGGGCCTGATGTATCGCCTGTCGACACATCTCCAGCGTTTTCTCAACCGGACGCTCCTCGGCTGGTAGAGCCAACAAGCGAACAAAGCCTCGAAGCGATAGCAGCCGGTGTATTCGGTTTTGCGTGTTACTGTAAATTTCCAGCAGAACTTCTGCCGCCGTCGCGTTTGGCCATTTGGCCAATGTGCGAACGGCAGTATCCCGCACAGCAGGATTCGTCTCTTTTGAGGCACTTGACAGTATTTCCAGTGCATTATTGTTTGCGATACCGCCAAGCGCCCGCAGCAGCGAACATCTGACAGCCACACGCTTCTCGCTACGCAGCCCAGCCAATACAGCATCAGCCTGCTTACTCGTCTCACCAATCTTACGCGAAACCGTTACAACAGCTCGCTCGGCTTGGCTGCGACTACTGTCATCTTCCAGCTTCACAAGAAGCTTTACCAGCGATGGCAAATCTTTCTCGTCTGCAAGCCTGCCCAGTGCCTTAAACGCTGCTTTACGAACCTTCCTATCCGGATTTACAGCCTCGTCTAACAAGGCCGGAACCGTACCAGTCGCATTGCGCTCGAGCAGTACCTGAATTAATTGAGAGCGCAAACTCGGCTGCGAATTCCGCATGTTTTTTACTATCGCATCATCAACTCTGCTGCCACGAAGCAGCTTCAGACTATTCATTGCCGTGCTTTTTTCCTCGGAACTCATCCCCTCCGTGGCGATTTTGACCAGGTACCCTACAAAGGAAACATCACCAAGTTTTCCAACGGCTTGCAATGCTGCTTTTCTGACCCCGGTATTAGCACCCTTGGCCGCTGCTGTTATCGCAGGCAGCGCAGCGGCATCACCACGGTCGGCAAGAGCACCTATCAGAAACACCTGTTCATCAGGTGACGTCTCTGGCAATTCGTTTGCAAACAGTTCGGTAACACCCTGTCCCTTCATCGTCCGAACGCAGCTTCTGGCCGTAGTCCGCACCATCCTGTTTTCATCCCGCAGAGCCGCAATCACTAACGACACTGTCTCCTGCCCGCCAACGTCGGCCAAACCCTTGATGGCCGCACTTCGAATAATTGGAGTTTCGTTTTTGCTTACCAATTCCTTGTAGATCACGGTCGCTTGCTTTGTTTTACCCTCAGCCACGAGGTCTTCGGCACATCGCAGGTACGCATCAGTCGCTGCGAATCGCAGTTCCGAATCACCTTTGGCTCTGCCTTCGACCAATAATTTTCTCGCCTTTGAACCACCGATTTTTCCCAGCGCCGCAACCGCAGCTTCGCCAACTTCCCTCTCTGCTCCAAACACAAGCTTACCAATTGCTTCGACGCTTTGGTCATCACGTCGGTCACCCAACAGATTTATAATGCGAATCTGCACTTTCGGTGAAACTTTGTCCAGCGCCTCGCGCAGTGCCTTCCCGGCCTCGGCGCTCGGATTCTGCCCGATTGCATAGCAGGCCATATCCGCAGTCTCCTCATCCGTCAGCAGTTTAGCAATTGCAGGCACCGAATCAGCCGTACCGATAAACCAAAGCTGCCTGCAGATGAACGACTTACATTCCAACGTAGATTCAGAAAGCAATTCAGCCAATCGTAGCTCGATGTATTTACGTTGTTCGGGCCGGTTTTGTGATTCCCGAATGAGTTTTTCCACAGCGATAAGCGGCTCTCTGCTCATCCCGCGTTCGTAGTTAACAATCGCCGCCAGTTTCTTATCAATCTCCGTTTTTTTACTAACAGTCCCTGTAGCTCTACTTAGCACCGAATTCACGCACAACCATACCAGCAATAGAGCGATAAGTACCTTTGCGGAAATTCTCATTGTTTCATCTTTCGGCTATCATTTAGATTTGCTTTTATTCTCAAAATAAACAGGGCCGCCCCATTTGCCTGTTACTACAATATCAAGGTCTCCGTCACCATCGATATCAACCACGGGAATACTCAAGCCTGAGCCGATGCCCTCATCGTAAGAAATAATGTGTTTAATCCATTCAACAGCAGCCCCGCGTTTCAGTTCATACCAGTACACACCCAAAGGAGAACGGGCATCCGGGTCATTGCCGTTATGGGCGAGAAATCGTTTTCCCGTAACAAGGTCGAGGTCGCCATCGTCATCAAGGTCTGCTAACGTTATGCTGTGAGCCTGAGACCACGACTTGTCAATCACGTGTTGTTTCCAAGATATTTTCGACCGTTTTCTTATCTGTTTATACCAGAAGATTCCGTGCTGGTGCGCCGAGCTGGTAATGATATCGTTCAGCCCATCCTCGTCAACATCATAAACCCATATCTGGGGCGTATGATCCGCCTGGCCCTGCGTCAGACTGCCGAGTGCCAGAGGGTGTTCTTTCCATTGGCCCTTACGCGGGTCAGCCGGTGCCTCATACCAGGCATCCGGCCGCAGAATATCCGGACGACCATCACCATTAATGTCCCCAACACCTCCGCCGAAAGGTTTTTCATTCTGGCTGACTTCGTGCTTAATCAATCCACGTTTGCCGTTGGCCTTAATACCAACCTCGTACCACTTGGTATCTTTGGTATCGGGCAGAATTTCGAGCTTTTTACCATCACCATCAATATCCCACAGCTCTCCGCACTCGTAGTTGCCATTCTTCTCGCCGATGGTCATCGGCCATTCTCCTCCGGTCGTTCCGGTGTTCCGATACCAGTCAATTTGTTTGCTGAACCAACTACACGTTACAACATCCAGCAGCCCATCTCCATCGACATCCAATGGCACATTCATAAAATCATCCCAGTATCCAATGCCTTTTTCGTTGACACTGTAGGTCCTGCCCTTTTCATCGACTTTGCCCTTCAAAGCTCGAAATTGATGGGCTTTCCAGTCTGGCGCTTCGTACCAGTAAGGCCCGGCCAGAATATCCAGCTTTCCATCATTATTAAAATCACCTACACAGCAGGCCTCACTGCGAAATTGCCCAACACGGTGTGCAACAAACCTTACCGGCTTTTGCGACTTCACGCTTGCCGAACATCTCGGCAGCACCGGCATTATTACGAACATAGCAAGACCAATAAAACAGATATGGTATATATAATTACGGATGTTCATCTCTTGTCCTTTCTGCTGTATTTCGTATTTCTCGCTGCGAGTTTCGTGTCCTGCCTAAAGACATCATAGATGCCACGGTCTTCGCATCGGTCTTGATATCATCTTGTCGGCCTCGGGGTCATTCACAAAGCGCTCGGTTTGAGGATTCCATCTCATGTTGCGTCCGAGCCGCAGACAAATATTGGCAACGTGGCAGGTAGTTGTCGAGCGATGTGCCACCTCTGCTGAAGCGATGGTCTTGGCCCGCGTTTTCACACAATCCAGGAAATTCCGATGATGACCTTGCCAGTTCGCCGAATCGGTCCATTGCTGTTTCTCGAACTTTCTGTTTGCCAAGAGCGACTTGGGCCGGGCATCGACATTACCGCCGTCATCAACATACACCCAGCCTTCTGTACCCTCGAACTTAACCGACAGTTGCGTATTTAAGTTTGGCCAAATATCCGGTGTCTTTTTGTCGTACATTATCAGCTTAACGCCGTCGGCATATCTGGTCTCGACATGCAGGGCTATGGGAACATTACAAAATCCTTTTTGGGGGAATTTGGCCGTACCTTCATACTCAACAGGCCCGGTCAATTCACTATCGTTTGCCATCTGGGCAAGGTCGTTACAGTGGCAGCCCCAATCGGTTATCATCCCGCCGCTGTAGTCGAAATGGTTTTTCCAGAGATTGCGAACAAAGCTCGAATTGTAAGATATGTACGGTGTAGGCCCCAGCCACATGTCATAGTCGAAACCTTCGGGAATTGGTTCAGGCTTCAGTATACCGGAGCTTTGGCCGGCCCTTACATAGCTGTGGAGAGTATGTATTTCGCCGAGCTTGCCGCTGCGGGCGGTATTGACTGCAAATGCAAAACTCCTCATGCTTCGCCTTTGCGTACCGCACTGATAAACGGTCCCATAGCGCTTCATTGTATCAGCTACCACTCGGCCCTCGGCGATAGTCAGCGACATCGGTTTTTCGCAGTAGATGTCCTTGCCGGCCTTCGCTGCGTAAATAGAAGTCAGCCCATGCCAGCGGTCTCCCGTCGCACTCAGTACCGCATCAATATCATCGCGTCCCAGAAGCTCGCGAAAATCGTTGTAGGCGGCACAATCCCTGTTCCCGTAGTTCTCATCAACCACAGCCTTGGCTTTGTTCCGCCGCTCCGTATCCACATCGCAGAGGGCAATGAATTGCACGTCCGCACACGTCATGAAATTACGCATATCACGCGTGCCCTGCCCGCCAAAACCTATACCTCCCATTGTTATTCGTTCGCTCGGTGCAACAGAGCCGTCCTTACCCAGCACCGATGATGGAACGACGTACGGCACAGCCACCACCGCACTCAGACCAGCGATGCTGCGCTTTAGAAACTGCCTTCGGGTAATCTTCCTCATAGAACCTGCCTCCAAAATGACTCTTCTCAAGTTGTTCGGTGCCACCATTTTTGCAACAGGGACTCTTGAAATGTTACCAAACAGATTTACATTTTGAACAACCTACCCCGCCAACGGCGGGTTTTGATCGGAACCCAGCGTTGCTGGGTCATCCTCTACCGCATTAGGTTCCTCGATTGTTGGTACAATAGTCTCATCGGGCTTTATAGTATTGGGCCCGCCAACGGCGGGTTTTGATCGGAACCCAGCGTTGCTGGGCTCAACCTCGACTTCTTCTTTGGGTTTCTCTTCGTCCTCGATTAAATCTGAAAGTTCCTTAGTCAGATTCTTCGCCTTCCACTCAGCTATTTCGTAAACCCATCCCTGATGTTTTTGGGTGAATATTATCGCATTTTCCTGGGCAAACAGTTTGGCCTCTTTCTTCTTCAACTCTTCTTTTGGCTCGGCTTTAATACTTATCATTACAGGCGTTTTGTCCGTTAACTCTACTTCACAAGTGACATACGTCTTATCATCCTTTAGAGCTATCTTTAGGGTATAAACAGTCGAGTCCTTCAGCCTGCAAATAAATTGTTTATCAAAGGTCAAATTGCCAGAACTTTTCGTAACGTCATCGCATCTCAAACTCGTTAAAGCAGTAAAGACACTATCACCATCATTAGTCTTAAACTTTTTGCCGGCAGGGATATTCTCCAGTATAACGCCTTCGCCGTCATCTGTTGTTTTCAGCGTATATTCACCACCCGCAGTACTAACCGTTACGGACACAATATCCTCGCGCTTCACTGAAATAAGCTCCTGCTCGATGTAACTCATCGCCGTACCTCCGAGCCACGGCAGACTTGGCGCCACATAAACCTTATCATTCGAAGCAAGTCTTACATAAGTACCCTGGCCAACCTCTTTGGCATAACCCGCGATAACTCCTGTAAGCAGCGATGAATCCGTCTTGAAAAATTTTACTACGGTGGTAGCTTTTTCCTCTGTTACTCCAAGGTCTTCGTGATTTGAAACCTTATCTGTAACAAATTGTAACGTCTGAATCTCCAGTATCTTGGTAATCAAATTATTTATTTCACTTGTCTTGGCGGGATAATTGTCCTTATTAACAACAACAAAACCCCTTTGCTGACGCT
>SDBU01009320.1_pt1 | contig 11015 bp, 20 predicted proteins | sample 2277071 | NCBI WGS metagenome assembly SDBU01 (sample SAMN10397929, study PRJNA504765) | marine sediment metagenome | isolation source: marine sediment core GS08_GC12, 126 cmbsf | place: Arctic Ocean: Gakkel Ridge, Loki's castle | collected 2008
TTATAATGGTGGCTTATTTGCCTATTGCCATTTACTATATAAACATCTACTCCTTTTGGCCTAACTTTTCTATAAAAATCATAGAATATGCTTTTACCAGATACTACTAATACAACCATTCCCAAAGAGAATAGCATAAAACCTCCAATACTCAAATATAATATTGTCATTACATCCATTGCCATTTTTTATTTCCTCCTATTTGCCTTTTTCAGTTGAAACTCCTAATCCTTTGAAGAATCCGTCTTTTTTTTGTGTCTTATCTTCATAAGATTGGTCTTGTTTTGTAATAGTTGTTGTGAATAAGTCCATAGACTTTCCTTTATAGCTTCTCCTGGCATTAAGATGTGTTGCAAGATTTCCCCTCTCTATGTATTCAGACTTCTTAAAGCCATAGATTGCGCAGAAAGTTATCAAGAAAGATGAATTTTTTACATATATTATATCCCACACATCTAAATATGTAAAAGACATATCAAGATTTATCTGCTTGAATCCTTCTGTCTGTGGTTGTATAAGGCCACCAAGTAGATTAAGGATGTTATTGCTTAATGGAGTTCTTCTTGTGCCTACTTTAAAGTCATGTGCCTGTTTTCTTTCTTCTTCATCGTAGAAAGCCTTCTCCTGTTCTTTTACAATTTCTTCTTCTTCTTCTTCTTTCTCTTCAGCCACTATAAGATACACTCTCCGTTTCTGCCTTCTTGGAACTTCTCTTTATATTTATACTTGCAATTGCAGTATAGAAAGCAAGTGTCAGGCTTAGTGCAGCAAGAAAATAGTCTGCGTCTATGAATAGACTTACCCCAGTTATAACCTTAAAGTTTGGGGACAGAATTATACTTGCCATTATGGCATTCAAAGCTGTTGAAAACCACCCATATACTATCGCACTTCCACTGCTATCCCTGAATATCTGCATAAAAACAAGAAAAACAAGTGCCAATCCAGAGAAAACCAGATACACAGTCAAGTTAAAAAAATTCAAATTACCCGCCTCCACTATTATTGATCCTGAATCGCCAGTCGAATAAGAAAAAGTATATGTGCCTAACGCCGACTGGTTGAATGTTGCGTTGCACAAGAAAGTATTAAATGTGTTCATTGTTTGAGTATATAATAATGTTGAAGCATTATTGAAAAACTCTACAGAAAGAGTTGTACAATCTATAGTAGTCGTATTAACTGGTAATAAAACAAAGCAAGGTACTTCATCGAAGTCGATAGTTCCTCTGCATTCTTCTGTAGCATTAACTAGAGAAATAGAAAAAATAAAAAAAACGAATAAAAAGAGTATCTTTTTATTCATTCATTTTACCTCAGAGTTATTAGAGCTGCGATTGCTACTAACAATACAACTGCTAGTAAAAGAGGCAATAGGTTTAGAACTGTTAGGGTTGTACCTGTAACAGATGTGTTATTAATTGTGTCGATTATAACTGGGATAGCTACACCAACGCCAACGATAACTGCAACCATGATACCGATAAATGCACCGACTAGTCCTGCTTGGCCTTTTTTCATTTCATTAACACACTCCGTAATATGTATATTGTTTTGAAACTATAAAAGAATTTCTCTTTAAGACGACAAAAATAAAATCGAAAAGTTTATATAGTTGCTAGTTTTATATTGGTTATATGTTAATGTTAATTAATTTCTATGATAATGATGTTTAATATTAAGCTTAGGGAATCAGTCAATAAAAAGAATAATACAAAGAGTATTGTATTTACTTTACCTTCTCCAATTGTTGATGCTTATAAGATAAATAAAAGTGATTTAGTCACAATATCTATTGAATTAGATAAGAATAAAAATATAGATTTTACAAATAGAACTTATTTGGTTAATAATTGTATTGTATTGACAATTCCTAAAAATACAGTCAAGAAATATAGCTTAGAAAAAGATATGTTATTGACTTTTGATGTAGTAAAGGTTTGGAGAGATTGAAGATTATATTGATGTGAGCTGATGTGACGTGAGCTCTAGTATTTTAACTTGAGCTGAAATTCGGTACAGTAAAGTTCGGTATAGTTAAGTGGGGTGTGGCTTCGTATTGTAGCGTAAAGTAAAGTCTCCAAAGAGAGATTTTACGGAGAAAATAAAAAATGGTAGAAAGTAAAGAAAAAAAGCTTGAAGTATCATTACAAAGAATAAATGTTGGTAGCGTAACAGTAAAGATAAATGGAAAAACTCCTCTATTAATGGATAAATTTCCAGATAATGTAAAAAAAGAAATCCTAGATAAGCAATCAGGAGTAGCTAAAGGTAATAAAAAGAAAGTTAGGGATACAAAAGAAGAGATACAACAAGCTATCCATATGACAAATAGTGGAAATATAGGATACCCTGTATTTGGATTTAAGAAAGGTATGATGGAATGTACTAGTTTTGTTGGAGATAAGATGTTTAGTAAGAAGTTAGTTAGTGGAGCAGTAAAGATAATGAATGCTGAAGATGGATTGATACCTATAAAATTCAAGAAGCAAGATGTATTGCAACATAATATAGGCGCACAAACTAAATTTACTCCACAGTTCCACGATTGGAGTTGTGAGTTAGTGTTAAGATATGATAAGAATAATATCTCTGCTCAGGATATAATCACATTGATTAATTATGCAGGATTTTATAATGGAGTAGGTGCTTGGAGGCCTAAAAGTGGTGGAGGAGGTTCAGGAGAATATGGAATGTATGAAGTTGCATTGTCATAATCACATTTAATCTAGTACAGTTTAGTGAAATGCTGTTGGGTTTGGTGCTGTTGTGTAAAGTATTGTAAATCATTAAAAAGGTGAAAAATGTCAAAGAAAAAAATAGAATATAAGTCAAGAAAAGGTAGTCGAATAAACGATAAAGAAGCTAAAGTATGTGGAAAAAGAATAAATCAACTAATGAAACAGAAAGCAGGGAAGATTAAACCTATTGATGTTGTTGAAGATGCTAAGAATAAATCAAGCCCATTACACGCTTTCTTTGAATGGAATGATACAAAGGCTTCTTATGAATATAGATTACAACAAGCAAGAGATTTAGTCGCTAATATTGTAGAAGTAGTGATAGTTGAAGGTAAACCATCAGAGCAGAGGTCATTCTTTAACGTTATTGATGAAGAAACAAGTCAAAGGGTTTATGTTACTTTAAAGACTGCCATTGAAGAAGATAATTATAGGATACAATTAATCAATAAGATTATAACTCACTTAGAGAATACTACTATTTTGCTTAAGATGTTTAAGCAGGTAGAGAAATGACATCTAGTTATGTTAAGTTTAGTATAGTTTAATAGGGTTTTGTGGAATATTGTGGATTGATGTTGTGTGTTATATGGTTCGGTATTGTGAAGTAAGTTAAAGTTCGGTGGGCTATAGTGCGGTATGTTAACGTTGAGTATTGTTTAACAATCAAAGGAAGTGAAATAAATGGAACAAGAAACACCAAAAGATAGAATTTATTTAGATAAAATTAAGTTAGCTGCTATTTTTTTGTCAAAAGAAGATATGCTGGTAAATTATTACTCCAGAATTGTATCCTTTATCAGAGATCAAGAATGCTATGATGAAGAAGTAGTGGCTCAACAAAACGAATGGTCTAATTTTTGGAGAGAGTTTCAGATGCTTTTTGATTTAACAAAAAATGACTATCTTTCAAAATTAAAAGATGAAGAAAGAAAACAGATAAAATCAATATCAACTAAATATTCTAATGTTAAAGAGCCACTTAGTTTTAAAGAAGCAACAATGGCAAAAGATTTAATCTTAAAAGTTATGAGTTTCAGTGGTTTCCATGATGTAATAAGAGCAAATGAGGATGAAGATTTTAAATGAAGCCTTTTACTGAACAAAAGAATGTACCTAATTTATGGAGTTGGTTGATTAAGCAATATAAACTCCATAAAGAAGGACATGGCGATACTGTTATTGTAATCTGTGGATCGGAACAGATTGGCAAGACAAGGTTTGCGTTAAGATTAATTTGGTGTTTGTATAAAATAGTTTCATTAACGAATGAAAATTATAGCCTTGATAATACAGTTTTTACAGGTAAAAATTATAGGGAAAGAATGACTACTTGTACCAAAACTATAATACATCTTGATGAAGGTGGTATGTGTCTTTATAGTAGACAAGCCATGACCCCCGAAAATGTAAGAACCAATAAGAAACTAATGGTTTGCGGGTATCGCCATAATCTACATTTTATTTGTATTCCAGATTTCTTTAGTTTGGATTCATATATCAAAAATCATAGGGTTACTTGTATAATTAAGATATTTAAAGACAATAAGTTTAAGATTTGGGTTGGTGATAAGAAGATTAAAAAAATTCTTCACCAAAAAAACTATACAGTTAAATCTTCTAGTAGAGGATGGTGGACAGAGAAAGATGACACAGAAGAGTTTAAGGAATTTATGAAATTGTATAGAAAGAAAGAACATAAGTTCAAATCTATGAGCATGAAAGAGACAGAGGAAGATAAAGAAACAGAACTAAAAGAGAAGGATATACAAAAGCGAATTGTATATGATATGTGGAGTAAGGGAAATGTCTTACAGGAGACTATAGCGGTTAGTATGGGTTTATCTCTAAAAACAGTAAGTAGGTGGATAAAGGAGTACAAGTCAAAAGGACATCCAAATATATATATTAAAGGAAGTTAAATCGGGAAACCTGCACACCTCTAAAGAAACAATGAAAATAAAAGAAATAAACCATTCGATTGCCTATTTTAATGAAACAAATACAGAAAAGTACATTGAAATCAACAAGAAGCTAAAGAAATATCCAAAACTTTATGCAAAAGTTATGCTACATGAATCAGAACACGCATCTACTGAAGGTTTCTGGCCCAATATATTAATAGACATCAAAGATATGTTTGATATTCATAAGCAGCTTATGCTTTTTGCATTTATGTTAAGACATCCTTCATCTATTAGATCATTAATACCAATCTTCTTTGAGAACAAAAGAGTATCTGTTAATTGGTTCATGCTTTACTTTATGTTATTCACATTGTTAGTGTCTATTGTTATAGTAATTAATATATGGAGGTAATTAAAATGGAATGCAACTTTAAAGATGATAAATTTGAAAAGCCAATTTGCCTATTAAAAGGTAATGGTGGTTTGATGTTTCAATGTGAAGGAGAAGATAATTGTATATTACATAGAAAAGATAAAGGTGAATAAAATGTTTAAAAGAAAATATAAGAAACAAGAGAGTCTTTTTATAGTCTGTTTAGTAATCTCTATCGGATTATATGTTGCAATAAATTGGGGTGTAAGATTTAGTGCAATACCATTAATTGCCTTTTTGCTATTGATATGGTATGGGTTAGAGATTAAAAATATGAGAATAAAAGAGTTAGAATATAAAGATTAGAAATGCGAAAGGTTTCAAAATAAATAACTGCTCCAACCAAGTAAGTTATTAGTTGAATTAACAGCCTCGCAAGATTTCCTAATCTTTATAATTGGAGGTAATGAAAATGTTTGGAAAGAAAGACAAGCTGAAAGAACTTGAGAAGCAGATGCAGAAGATAGCAGATGAGAAAAACAAAATCGAACAAGAAGAAGAAAAGAAAAAAGAGAAGGAAGAGAAACCAAAAGATGAAACTAAGGAAGAAGATGTTCAAGACATAGACATCAAGTCAATGTCTAATGGTGATGTGTTGAAGCTGATAGGCAAATGCTTCATCCATCTATCTGGAAACGGAAAGGAGGAGGAAACAAAATGAAAATATTTGATAAGCTTGAAGAAACAACTGTCATAAAGAAAAGCAAGATTGTTCTCATTGCTTTCTTTTGTTACATCTTGGGAACTTTAGTGATGCTTATAACTACTATATTCAGATGAGACTAATAAGAAAGTTTATTGCATACCTTAGAGATTTAATATCTCAAAGGATGAAAGAGAACAAAGAGATTCGAGACATAGAAAGGAAAGGATATATAGATGCCAGGAAGAAGGAAGCTTTCAAGCGAGGAAAGGAGAGAGCTAAAGAAGATCCATATAAGAAGTTTGGGTTTTGAATGAACTGGAAATATATAGGGAAGGTTTGGCTTTACTTTTGGCTGCCTTTCTTTATTTTGATTTATGTTGTTAATGCTTTTTCTTAATAACTCATTTTATTTTAAATGATAGATAGATCATACAGATACCTATTAATAGCTTTCCAACCTCAAGACCATAATCACCAGTTGATAACATTATTCTTGTAAAGAAAGAAACCTTTATGGCTAGAACTATTAATACTATTCCAGAAAAAAATAATAGTGGTTTCATTTTCTAATGTTTAAGATTAAAGTTTTCGTTTTATTATTGGTTGTATAGGGATTATTCTTTCTTTAGTTGTTTTTTGGAATGTTTAAGACTATTCTTCCCTAACTTTTACTCTTAGTCCATCATAGTCTGTACCTTTTGGTTTACATCTTAGCTCTTTATCATAGTAGCTATCGAAGTCTAGATCATATTCTTCTTCGCAAATTGCCTGGCCTAACTCTTCTGCTACTTTAGCTTCTGCAATACCTGACGCAATTACTGTAGTAAAAATTATACTCATTGCCACTAATAACGCAACAATAATAAATAATTGCTTATCAGTCCATTCATATTTACAAGTTTTACATTTATCTCCCATTTTATTTACCTCCTATTATAATCTTCAAATATTTTAGGATATAACCAATTCACTTCAAAAACTGTTAGACTTATTAATACTACAAGAAATGTAGCATATAAAGCAAGTCCTTCTAATTTCATTACAAAAATTAAAAATGCCATGATTCCTGCGCCTTGTATAAAGGCTATTGTATATTTTACTGGTTTATTTTCTTTCATTCTCTTCTCCTAGTTTCATATAACGTCCGATATTTGAAAACCCTATTTACGATTATTTCTCGTATCATTTTCGGATAACGTTTTATGAACAAAGCCCATACTAACAAAATTTTTGTTTCTTGAAGTATCCCAATAATATACTTCCTTGCATATCTCTCTGTAACTCTTGCCTTGTTCACGCAGATTTACTATTTGTCTTTTAACTTTATTTGGAACTGGTGGTTTGCCTAGTCTTTTTCCTTTCAAGCGTGCATTCTCTAATCCTGCCTTTGTCCTAGCACTCATTCTAAGTCTCTCTTGCTTTGCTAAAGCCCCCATAATGCTGAATAGAACATCTCTAACCATCTCGTTATCTGTATTGAAATAAGGTTCACAATAGCTTATGAAGTTAATTTTGTATGATCTTAAAAGTGATATATAATGCCATACCTTTGCAGTTCCTTCCCTGGTAAATCTATCTAAGGCCCAAACTAAGATACTATCGAACCTCTTCTGTGATGCATCATACATCATTTGCTTAAACTCTGGCCTATTTGCTTCTTTTCCAGATATTGTTTCTTTATAAACCTTATAAATATCCCAACTTTCTTTTTTAGAATATTCTCTAAGTTGAATCAATTGGTTCTCATAATCTTGTTTCTCAGTTGAAACCCTAGTATAGATTGCTACTTTCATTTCTAATCCTTATTGAATAAAAAGAATATAACTCCACCAACTATCACTACAACTATTCCTCCAATTATCCAATAGATTAAATTAGATTTCTCTTCTGGTTCAAGTGCCTTCGCTTCTTCTATTATCTCTTCAAGCTCTTCTATAACTTCTTTGGGTATCTCTTCTTCATCCTTGATTTCTTCTACTAATTCTTCAAGTTCTTCTATTGTAACTGTCTTGTTTGCAAACTTATCTTTCCAGTATAAACTATTGTAGCCACCGCCACCTCCTCCACCTCCAGAACTTCTGCTGCTTCCTGAAGTTTCAGTAATCATCTTGCTATAATCGTAATTGAAGTAAAGTGTGTAATTGTTTACTGCATTTGCCATGAAGGATATATCAAAATAATAATGGTCATAGCAATCGCATACCCAGTAATTTGTATCTTCTTCCTCGCAATCGTTTAAAATGATGTATTCTCTGCTGTCTAACACTTCTGCGGTTACATTTACCCTAAGCTCATCGCATTTCTCAAAGAGATACCTTACTGTTTCTCCCCCATAGATTGGATATACTAAAGGTATAATTAAGATAATCATTGATAACAATATTATTTTTTTCATTTGTTTCACCTTTTACTATTTATTAAAAATAATAAAAAAATATGAGGAAATTAATCCTCATTTAAATCTACTGTTGTTGTTATAACTATTGTTCCATCTGCTAATACATGCGTAGTGAATGTTGGTGTTATCCCTAAACCACTGTTAGGATACATAGTTATTACACCATCTGCATTGTATTGGATAAGTTCTGTCTCAAATAAAAACTCATCAGCTCTTGCCCAATCAATATTTCCATCTGTTATTGCATCGCTTAACACATACCACAACTTTGCACCATGGCAGGTATCATATTCGCCAGTTGCACAGTAGTCATATTCATCTACATTGCCGTCATTATCATAAGGCAGATTCTTTCCGCTAACAATCACTTGGCTAATAGTTCTTGCAGAAGCAGGATCATTGAATCTGTCACTGTTGTCCTTGTAATAGATTAATTCATATCCTTCTAATGCTCCACTTACTATCTCTGCACTAAATTCATCACCAACAACTGTATACTTTACTGTTGCAGTATCTCCATCTAGAAGCAAATCCCATGGTTCAGAGCCAAACTCAACTACTTTCTGCGCCAGATTCAGATAACCTATGTACCTAATATCTGTAACATCTTCTTCTTCAACTATCTCTGTAGTGATCTCTACATCCACTTCAACATCTGCGTTGTTATTGATTCCAATTTCATCACATTCATATGTGTTTCCACCGATTGCATCTGTTATTGTACAGGCTTCTCCACCTGTTAAATCCACTGCAGGTGTGATTTCTATCGTTGCTTCTCGTTGTCCAAAATACTCAACTAACCCTGCACTTACTAATCCTATAGCTACTAAAGCTATCAATACTATACTTATTTTTTTCATGTTTATTTCCTCCAAAGGTTTTTATTTTTAATCTTTCTCCCTAATCATTTAATTTCTCCAAAATAAACTCTATTGTATCTTTAGAGAATGTATGTTTCTTTGTCGAATAATCAACAAAAATCTCAAACTTCGCATTGCCGAGATTGTCTATGCTGTTATAAACATCATCTTGATATAATTTATGATATTCTCCTGAATTTATAACTTCATCAGAAGGTATATTTATCTGAAAACTCTGGCGTTCTTTTCCATACGCACCCATAATATACAACTCTAAATAATTGGCTATTCTATATAATTCTGGTAGGCTTTCTTCATAACCGCCTAATCCATAAGTATATGGTCTGATATATAATGGAGGGGGTGCTGCGACATGAAAGCTGTTCTTAATCCTTGTGTCTATTGCGCTGGCCAATATAGTTGTCCAGCCTCCACCAGATATTCCAACCATGCTAATTTCCTCGAATCCTTCCTTTTCAGCATAATTTAATACTTGGATTACTGGTTCTATAAAGAATTTTATAGAACTGAATTTGTCTGTATCAAGCATCCTGAAATATTCATGTGAAGTAAATTTGAAATTACCAATACCTTCTATAAATATTTCTGGCTGATTGTTCGTAGGCTCAAGCGGCATAGATATAACTATTACATCATAGCCATTATTCAGTAATAATTCAATCAGCTCCCTTTCTACATAGAATGGTGAGTTATGACCATGATGATAAATTACTAATCTATTGTTGGGACTGTTTGCGTGAAAATGGTACATACTTGAGGTTATATTGTGTTCCATATTAACTGTTAGCTTATGTATATCCCAATCCAAGAAATAATTCGATCTCCCTCCCGTTTGCACAATCGGAACTTTATTTAATGGAAGTTCTCCTTTCCAGATATAATTAATCAATCTCTCCCTCTTTGCTATAATATTTGTTTCATTGTTAATCCTGATAATATTGCTGATATTAGTTGTAGGGAAATTCTTCTTAGCATTAGCTATGGGCGGATTTGTTTTAGGAGAACAACCTACTAACAAAACCAACAATATAATCAAAATTATATATTTCATTCTGTTTTTACCGCTATTATCCTTATATGTGGATTTGTAAAATTTTTAAATGGGTTAAATAACCATTTATTGTTCAATTCAAAAATCTTAAATCCTGCATTCCTAAGATTATGTTTCATCTGCTGGAAAGAATAATGTTTTCTATGATTGATAATGAAATCACAAGGGATTATTCCAAAGAGATAAAGCAACCGATGGTATATAAACAATGAGTTAGGACAATGAATTTCAATCTTGCCTTGTGTCTTTAATATTCTCAATAATTCCTTGAAAAGTAGTTCATCTTCTACTATAAGATGTTCCAAAATATTATTCAAATAAATATAATCAAATGTACTATTTTTAAATGGATATGGTAATTTATTAGCATCATGGTAAACAAACTCCTTGTCAAAATAACCTTTTATTGATTTATCTATATCCAACAATATATTGGATTCCTTTGTTGGATTAAAGCCGCATCCAATATCCAATATCTTTGAATTTCTACTTTCTGGTCTCAAGTCATATCGTTTCATAATTTTGTGGCAAGGATACCCATGAATTTATTCGTGGGAGGAATTGCCACTCACCTCCGATTTTTTATATTTGAATATTGTTGGGATTTTATCAATGATATAGACTATAAAAATTCCAATCACCCAATAACCAAAAATAAAAGATAAAAAATATATTCCTTGTTGCCATTCCATAAGTTCATACGGGATATTAAAATAATCAGTTATAAAACCTGTCAAATATAAAGCTAAGATAGGAATAACTGTGAATCCATATACGATATATTCAAGTTTTGTGGTCTTTTTTTCCATTTTCTTTTAAAAGCCCCCGACTTTAGTCGGTGGGATTATGTTACTTTTTTATAAACAAATCACTATTCTTATCCATAAATACCTTAGTTACTTTTTTATTAGATTTAACTTCTTTTTCTTCACTAAGTAATATTTTCAAAAGTCTATAC
>SDBU01009321.1_pt1 | contig 11014 bp, 8 predicted proteins | sample 2277071 | NCBI WGS metagenome assembly SDBU01 (sample SAMN10397929, study PRJNA504765) | marine sediment metagenome | isolation source: marine sediment core GS08_GC12, 126 cmbsf | place: Arctic Ocean: Gakkel Ridge, Loki's castle | collected 2008
CGCAGGCAGAGGTCGGGCGGGGTCGCCCGACACCACCACCGACCGGACTGAGATTGTGAACCAATTCACAAAGACCATACGCCCAAACAGATATGAACACGGGTCCACGGAGACCCAGAATACAGGAGAACATAGACCGGATAGGTCGCCGCAGAACCACCATTGCCAGCCCCGCAAAACCGCCCCTCAGCTCCAGAGATTGTGAATAGAATCACATGCCAGATCACCTGGGGAGGCTGGCCGGGCCTGGGCGTACTGATCAAAAACTATAGGTGAGGTTTGAAGACAACAGGTACATGCGGGAGTTCTCCTCCGGGCGGTCGTGCCATTCCCACTCGGCGGAGAAAAGCAAACTGAGGTACAGGGTGGCGGTGATGGAGAGATCACCGATCAGGCTGAGTCGCTCGAAGGAGAAATCGGTCTGGAGGTCAGACTCGGTTTTGAGATTGCGCCGCCCGAGGGTGGATTCGGCCGAGGCAAACAGCCGGCCGGGAGTGAGGCAGTCCAGGGTGATCTGGAGGCCGGTTTCAGCGTAGTCCTCGCCGGTCGAAAACTCGCTCTTACGTTCATCGAGAAACCTGAAGACAGGTCCGACGGCCAGGCTATAGGGGCCGCTTTCAATCCCACCTAAGAGCGCCAGGCCGGCTTCGGAGTAGTCGACATTGATAGGGTCATCGGGGTGATAGAGCGTCAACTCGGTCTCCAACCGTTGGCGACTGAACCATCCGCGGCCCAGACGGAAGCGGTGGTTGGCCTCAAACAGGAGACGATAATGATCATCTTTGTGGTCCTCCTGGCTATAGTCTTTCTTGACCAGGCCGGCCACCAGATCCAACTCTCCCCGGTCGTAAAAGGCCAGCAAGCCGGCCTCGGCGCCGACGGCTAGGTAGTTGAGTTGGACACTGTCGGGTACGCGGCGGTGGGTGATGGTCAGTCGGATGTCGCCACTTGAGAAACCGCCGAACAGTTTTTGCAGGCTGATATCGCCACCCAGTCGGAAATGGTTATAGCTGTAGGTTGAGGCCGAGGCGAACTGCACACCGTCGGTCTTTAATTGCAGACTGAGCTTCAGCGATTGGCTCAGTGGCTGCGAAAGTTTTCCCCTGGCGTAACCCCGAAGGTAGCTGTCGCCGAACTCAGATTCCCCGTGGTAGCGGTCTTTGAGTTCGACTTCGCCGAAGAGCTGGAGACGCCGCTGCTGCCAGTTGGTCGAAAGATCGCCGCCCAGACGTACCCGGACAAACTCTGCTGTTTGGTCATACCTTCCTCGGAGTTCCAGGCTACCGTCGGCGAGAGGTGAATATGTTAGCCAAAGTTGTCCCTTGAGGTCGTCGAGGTAATCGGTGGTGAGAGCCCAATTGACGATTAGAGAGTCGGGGCCGGCAGCGGTGGCTGAATCGAGGAAATACTCCTGTGACAACAGGTCGTAACCAAGACCCGCTTGTACCGACAAGCCTGAGGCTGAAACGGGTCGAGACAACCCGGCGGTTGCGGCCAATAGCAGGAGAAGGCCAGAGGCCCAATTGGCTCTCACGATGGCCTCGGGAATTGTCTATGATTTAGCAGGTTCGATTCAGCCCCCATACCAACGGCTATTTCCAAAGTAGCGAGCAATGGTTGAAAGCTCAGTGGTGATGCCGGCCGGAGTTCTGCTATCGGGTTCCCTGAGACACGAGTGTTTTCGGTCACTCGCAATGACGAGAAAAGGAGCTTGTTTAACAAGCCCGTGCTCGACCGGGCGGACTTTATGGAGGTTCTTACGGTGCTCCGGCATCCAGGTATCTCTTTAGTTGGTTCATGGTCAGCTCAGCAGCTTTGAGAGCGGCGGCGGCCGATTCGGTGCGTCCTTTGTCGAGAGCTTCTTCGGCCAACTCCAACTGTTCATGCGTTAGGCGGATGAAGCGCCGTGCTTGATCGTCGGACGGGGTGATAGTCTCGTTGAGGCGGTCGGCTTCATTTTTGATCCGTTCAAACCTGTGGCGCAAGCCGTCCTCTCCGCGACACTCACGAGCGGCCTGGTTGGCCAGTTTTCTAGATTGCTGCAAGGCACGCAGCGCCGCCTGATAATTCCCACTGTCGGCCAGTTCCCGGCCCCGTCGCCAGGCTGCCGTGGCCTGGTCGACCAGTTCTGAGGCGTGGGCCGAGGCGCAGTCGGCGGCGAGGGTACGAGCGCGCTGAAGCAACTGCTCCGCTGCTTCCGAGCGACGATCGAACGACATCTGTCCGCGCCAATCACCTTCGACAGCCCGGAGCAGCTTCCGGAGCGCTTTCTCAGCCTGATCGGCCAGCTTGATGGCGGGACGGTACTGCTGAGAGCGGTAGAACTCCCAGGCTTTGCTGTGACTATCCTGGGCTGAGTGGAAGATCGTCTGGTAGCCGGCGTCGGCTCGGCTGGCCAGAAGCTCTCGCGCCCGCTCCAACATTTCATTAACCCGTTCGAGTTTGTTCAGGACCACATGCTCGCTCTGTTCCGTCATGCGACCGGCGGCGATGGCGCGCTTGGCTTTCTCTCTGGCCTGCATGGTAAGGCGATGGGCCAGTCGGGGGTAGTCATTGTCGAACGCCCGCCAAGCCTTGGCCTGGAGGTCAACAGCGGCTTTCAGGCTGAGTTGCGCTACCGGCGCGTGAGAGGCGCGAGCAGCATCTTTGGCGCGGTCGATCAACTGGTCGGTCCGTTCCAATTCAGCCTTGAGGGCATCAATCAGGCTGGAGCGATCACCTTGATATCCCTGAGCCAGAATGGGGACAGAGGCAGCGAGAGTCCAAACGATGGCGATAACGAATATCTTAAATATCTTTCTCAAAGTCGACTCCTTTGTTCAGGTCCACCGATCATTACATCAAACGGTATGCCGGGGCTGCCTTCTTCCGGTCGGCGGAGCTAACTCGGTGCTACGGTTCGACATACTGCCAACCCTAAGAATCCGACCCCGAAGGGCTGACTCTGAGAATGTACCAACCGGTACATTCTGATGACCCGGATCGAGCACTACGGCTTGATTTTGTGGACCTTCATACGGCTGTAGAGCCTTCGTCGGCTGATCTTCAGCAATCTGGCGGCCTCGGTCTTATTGCCGCCAGCCTGGTCGAGAGCGTTCAAAATCATGATTTTCTCTGCCGTCTCCAGACCCTCGGCGGCCGAGATACCGGCTGATCCGGCATCAACCAACGGGGCGTCATCAACCTCCAGCGAGAAATCCTCAACCGAGAGCGGTTCACCTCCGGCGAGGATTGTCGCCCGCTCAATTACGTTTTTCAATTCGCGAATATTCCCGGGCCAGTCATATTTCAGGAGCAAGTCGCGGACCGGTGTCGTTAAGCTGGGATGGGGATAGTTCGACTGAATCAGAAAGTGCTCTGCCAGTTCGACTATGTCATCACGTCGGGCGGCCAGGCCTGGCAGTTCAATGGGGAAAACGTTCAGCCGGTAGTAGAGGTCTTCGCGGAAGGAGCCTTGCTCAATAGCGCTCTTGAGATCTCGATTGGTGGCGGCGATGACTCTGACGTCAATGTCGACGGTGTCAACTCCACCGACCCGGAAGAGTTTCTTTTCCTCCAGCACCCGCAGCAGTTTTGACTGCATGCCGTTGGTTGTTTCCGCAATCTCATCGAGAAAGATAGTGCCGCCGTCGGCCAACTCGAACCGTCCCCGCTTGCGCGCCACCGCTCCGGTGAAAGCACCCCTTTCATGACCGAACAGTTCTGATTCCAGCAGTGACTCCGGCAGGGCCGCGCAGTTGAGGGCGATAAACGGTTTGTTCCGGCGTGACGAGAGTTCGTGCACCATCCGGGCGGCCAGTTCCTTGCCGGTGCCGGACCGGCCGGTCAGCAAAACGGTGGTGGCTGTGACGGCCACCTTGGCCAGGTCGTTCTTGACGGACATAGCAGCATCTGAGGATCCGATAAACGATCCGTAACCCGTTTCCGTCACCTGCTGAAGATGGTCGATGAGAGCGGCTTGCTTCTGCTTTTGGGTGAGCTTGTCGACTAACATTTCAAGTTCGTCCAGCGAGAACGGTTTGAGCAGGTAGTCGGCGGCGCCTTTTTTCATCGCCTCGACGGCCGTTTCCGCACTGCCGTAGGCGGTCATCATCAGCACCTCGGTGCCCTCTTTTTTTAGGGCTTCTTCGAGGACCTTCATCCCTGAAATCTCGGGCATGGAGAGGTCGGTGATGACGATGTCGAACGAACGTTTGGTGATCAGATCAAGAGCCTCAGCTGGCTTAGTAGTAGTGGTGACCTGGTGGCCGGCATCCTCAAGCTGGCCGCAGATCAGTGAGGTCATTTTGGGTTCATCATCGACAACAAGAACATTGGCCATACTTTATACTCTCACTGTTTTCTTCAGACGAATGACGACTTTGGTACCGCGATCCGGTCGGCTCTTAATATCCATACGGCCGCCGATCTGAGCGACGATTTTCCTGCTAAGATACAAACCGAGACCGGAGCCGGTTTGCTTGGTAGTGTAGAACGGATCAAAGGCGCGGGCCAGTTCCTTCTTGTTCATGCCGCTACCGCTGTCCGTAATGATAACTGAAACGCTGCCGTCGCCGTTGTCGGTGGCGCTCAGGCCGATCTGGATCGGTCGGGAAGCGGAGTGGCAGGCATCGGCGCCGTTGATCAAGAGATTGAGTATTACCTGCCTTAGTGAGCGCGGGTGGCAAGCCACGTTTATGGGCTTGGTGGTATCATTCTTGTCCCGTGGGTTCAGCCAGGTGATGGTCTCCTTGGGATACTGGTCCAGGAAGTGACGGCGGATGTTGGCGCATAGTTCGTGCAGGTCGGTGGTGGAGGGTTGTTCCTCGCCGAGCATCGAATCGCCGGAGCCGCCTTTTGCAAAACTGAGATAGCCGCCGACAATCTGGTTGAGCCGGTCGACTTCCTCAATGATGAACTCGCTTTCCGCTGTTTTTTGTTTTTTGGCCAGTCGTTCGGCTGAGGCGCGGATTATCATCAGAGGGTTCTTGATTTCGTGCGCCACCACGGCCACCATGCGACCGAGATAGGCGTGGGTTTCGTTCATGAACAACCGCTGTTGGGCGAGATTGAGTCGTCGTTGCACGAGAATAAACAAGAATCCGAAAAGCAGGCCGCCCAGAACCGAGATGCCGCCGGAGTAGTAGAGGTTTCTCTTGAGGTCGGAAAGGGCGTCGAAATAGTCGACGTTGGCTTCAACTCCCAGGACGGCGATGACGGTGCCAATCTCATCGTGGATGGGCACGAAGGCGGATTTGAGGATTATCCGACCGGTCCGATACGAGGGTGTTACGATCGCGCGGTCGGTGAGGCCGTAGATCAGGGAATCGATGTACACTCCGTTGAGTTCGGACAAGAAGTAGACAGTGTCCGGTCCTGCCGAGGTCGTGGCGAGATAGGTGTAGTTGTCGTCGAGGATGAAAAGCTCCGAAAGCGAGTCCGTTTCCTGTGCCTGTGAGAGCAGGTTGGTGGCCTGCAGATAGGCGTCCAGATCACCCAGCGTGAGGCCGTCGACCATCTCCGGGGTCAGCGCCAGGGCAGTGGTTGCGGCCATGGCTGAGAGTCGACGGCTTAACTGTTGGTCCAGCAGTTGCGCGGTGCGGTCATAGAAGAACCACCAGGCGAGGTTGACGGCGAGGATCAACAGGATAGTGAAAAGCGCGACGGCTAACAGTCTTTTCGACGAGGTGAACATGTATCTATTATCGGGTCTGAAATGGGCAACGTCAACCTGAACTCGGACCAGCGACAATAACTTGGATGGTGTGAATCCGGAGTGTATTACTCAAGAACCGGGAGGGTCTGGTGGCTGTGTCGGCGGGGGTGGAAGAGTGAGGGCCCGGCCAGAAATCGTCTTCTCCAGACTGGCAACGGCCTGCCTGTGTTCCTGCGTCTCCAAATCACCAAGTTCGCGAGCCTTGAAAGCACCATCCTCTTCAGTTGAAATCACTACTTGAATAGGCTCAGAGACTCCACCTGGGCTTGTGTCAATGGCATGAATAAGGGTCCATATGGCTGAAAAAATGCCAAGTGTCAGACTAGGGAGTGAGTCAGCCCATAGCAACTTTCGAACAAATGCTAGAAACGGATCTCCTGCTAGCTGACCGCTCCCAACTGCAACGAATGGTAGATGCAAAGTGCACACAGTAGGTGCTCCGAGACGGTCATAGCAGATCAAGTGATTGACTCCGGCGAGCGGAATGGCGACGACAGTGCTGCTGACCCATGATTGGCGTGCGTGCGGATCAATGCTCAAAACTTGCTGTGCCATCGAGGCTTCGGAAATTATGTGTGTTCGGAAGATGTTGGTCAATTCAGTCATTACAGTGATGGGATGCTTATTGACATGTTTCTGATTCTCACAGAAATGCTTTAGTTCACCGACGAGTCTCTGTCCAAGCCCGACTGGGCCGCTGACCCCTGCCACGACCGATCCCTCAATGATGGAGAGTTTCTTAGATTCTTGGTGAATAGTATACGACGTGGTGGCCCCGTCTGATGCCAGTACAATACCATCCTCACATTTGATGCCCACTATCAGCGTCAAGGCTGCACCTTAAACATACTGTTCTTAGCAAAGTCAGAATACTGTGAGTATACGTGGGCTAAGAGTTGTTCGAAGGTGAGATTTCGGATCCACTGGATTAGATTCTTGATGTAGGATTGCACACTCTCATCCAGTATAGCGAGTAACTCGTCAGATTTGTTAATACCATGCTGTGTGGCGCGGTAGCTTGCCCAAGACTGTCCGCTTTCGGCGGCAATTGTAATTAGGCCGGAGGCCGCCAAGACTTCGGCGTCCGAGTAGATTTCCTTGCTGAACGGGCCGTAATTGTAAGGCTTGAATCGATAGAAGTCGTCTTTGTTGATGGATGGTAGGGTCTCACCTAACAAGAAAAGTGCTTTTTGTAGCTGCACCGGCGACAAAGTCATGCCTTCTGCCGCGCCGATAACAATCAGATTCCAGTCTTGTCTGTCCATCATTTCTCCCGATACATTCCTTTACCCATTACTAATAACGGCAACACCTCGTGTTTTGACAATCACATTCTGTAGCAATCGGTGCCAAAGGGTGTTCAACTACACACCGATAGGTGATTTGCAGGCCTCTCTAGATATGCTAATAATCGGTTCAAGGTGATCGCCGAGTCAACCAAAAAGGTAACGTGCTCGTCATCAGTAGTCCTTCGCTCATTTCAAATACCCACGATTTTTCTTGAAAACAATATCCAATTGCCTATGTTACACGTAGTAGAAAGTGTGGAAAAGAAGCCGATAATAAAGGAATATGAAGATTAAGAGAACATTGATACTGACAGTCGCGCTGGGAGCCGTGCTTATCGGGTTGATCGGCTGCGAAGCGGAAAAAAACAGTCTGGTGCCGATCACTACTTGTTCAGAAGAGGCGCTCGCTGCCTACCTGACAGGGCGGGACCTCGGTGAAAAACTTCGCATCGAGGAAGCGCGGCCTTATTTTGAGAAAGCGGTGGAACTGGACCCCAAGTTTGCCATGGCCTATCTGTCGCTGGCGTTTACCGAGCCGAGCACCAAAGGTTTTTTTGCCCGGCTGAACAAGGCGGTGTCGCTGGTGGAAAAAGTTTCGGAGGGCGAACGGCTCTGGATTCTGGGAACTCAGGCCGGCACTAACACCGACCGCGCTGGTGAGAGGGAGTACGACCGTCAGTTGGTTGAGATGTATCCGGATGACCCGCGCGCGAACAACCTAATGGCCGGGCACTACTTCAACGGGCAGGACTGGGAACTCGCTATTGAGTATTACGACCGGGCGTTGCTGCTGGACTCGTCGTTTTCAATACCGTATAACCAGATCGGGTATGCCCATCGTTTTATGGGGGATTTCGAGAAGGCAGAGCAGGCTTTCAAGAAGTACCTCGAACTGATTCCGGACGATCCGAACCCCTACGATTCCTATGCCGAGCTTCTGATGAAAATGGGCAAGTACGACGAGTCTATAGAGATGTATGAGAAGGCGCTGGCGGTCAATCCGACGTTCAGAATTTCCCATATCGGCGTCGCCACCAACCTTTGCTTCAAAGATGAATATGAAGCTGCTCGCGAGCGCCTTCGGACACAGATGCTTGAGACCGCCCCCGACAACGGCGTGCGCCTCACCGCGCACGGTGCGATTGCGTTGACCTATGTATATGAGGGTCGTTATGAAGAGGCGGTCAATGAGTTGGAGAAGCAGTACGCTCTGGCTGAAGAGATCTGGGACGCTTCTGCTATGGCGAATGATTTGGGCTTGATGGGTTCGATATTCATTGAGGCAGGTGCACCGGACAAAGCCAGGTCGGTCTGCAACAAAGCGAACAAGTTGATGGAGAACTCGGAGCTGCCGAAGCCGGTTAAGGAAAACGCCAAGCGCGGATACCTGTTTAACTCGGCGCGGATATCACTTTTGAAAAAAGACCTGGCCACGGCCAAAGCCAAAGCTCAAGAGTACGCCAAGCAGGTCAAAGCCCTCGACAATCCCGGTCAGATCCGGGCCTCACACACTCTTATGGCGCTGATCGCGCTGGAGGAGAAGAAGTACGGTCGGGTGATCGAGCATTTGACACAGGCCAATCAGCGGGATCCATATACATTTTATCGCATGATGTTAGCTTACCAGGGACTGAACGACCACGAAAGGGCCGAGGAGATGTGTCGACAGGTGGTCGAGTTCAACCAGATCAACAGCCTTGCCTATGCCTACGTCAGGAATAAGGCGCGCGAGATACTCGCTACCAATTACGTCCGATGAGTTTGCGAAGGTCGGGGGTTTGCCGACCAATGGTCCTCTGGTCATGCACGGAGAGCGGTCTGTTTTATGCGGACACCGACAGTCCCACGTTGCGGTGAGTGATATTCCTTGACAGCGAGAACAGAAACAGTATAATAGACGGCCGATAAGACCGAAGGCACGACCCCATCGTCCAGTGGCCCAGGACGGCGCCCTTTCACGGCGCAAACACGGGTTCGACTCCCGTTGGGGTCACTTTTTTGTGGGTGGGGGGTTTCCAAAGGTAACTCAGAGATTCGGGTTCTGAGTGAAATTGAAAACGGGAACAGTCGGCCTATCGTGAGCGGACCATCAAGTGCCTAATAGACAACAGCTTGCCTTTCGGCAATTATTCTTGTCGGCTTGCCCAATGAAAAGATAAGGCTGTTTCCTTTAATTCGGACCGGTGAGATTAAAAGTTCTTTGATTCCTTTTTCTCGACCCAACCTGTGGGCTTTACTGAGCTTAGGAGCTTCTCAAACTGGGTGTGTAGTGTGGTGTATCAACTGCAAAGCCTTCGCACCCAGCCCGCCGAGTCGCCAATGAGAGTCAATCCTCTCTTTTAGCCAACGGTTTCCTCGTCGGCTGTTTGGACGCATATCGACTTAACTCAATTCGTGCTTAAACAGTCTCGATTTCCTGCCGAACTTAGGGAGAAACAGGCATGAGAACCCATAATCTGACATACCTGATAACCCGACCTCTGCGAGCCCTGTTTCGAGCGATTCGTGGAGTGGCTCCGGAGGCCCGTCACGTCATCCGCAAACCGGCGGTTCTGCTTGAGGTTTTGCTAAGGGCACATAGGGCGCAGATCTCCCTGATAGTCTCTATCCTGTTCCTCCTGTTTGTAGCACCACCGATTGTGGATTCCGCTACCAGTAAGGTCTTCCCACCAAAGACTTCCAAGAAGCTGTTCGGTCTGATCAAGAAACAGAAACAAGACCCGGCTCGGCAGCACGCTGATTCGGTGATAACGACGGTTCTCTGGGTAACGTCAGGCAGTGTCGTCATGCTGCTTTTCTGGCTGTCCATACCAGGCGGCGTCGTGAGAGCAACGGCTCTCTCCAGAAGGCGGGTCGCCGAGGCGGAGGCCGTCCATGAAAATGATCCCCCAAGGAGCCTTGCACTCTACAAACAGGCGTTAGCTCTGACTACAGATCCGGAGCAGGAGCCTGCTCTGGAAACCATAATACATGAACTCGAACCTACCTCAGCGCCGCATCCATCCCTCAAGGAAACGGTTGCGGACACCGGACGTGGGACGGTGTACGATAACGGTTCATCCGGCCCGGCTTCCTCAGGGGCTTCAACCAACGCAAATACCCTTCCTCGTGTGGGACAGGAGGGACGTTACAGCCTGGGGAAGGAACTGGGCAAGGGAGCGATGGGGGTGGTGTATCGGGGCCGTGATGAGGTCCTTGATCGTACGGTAGCGCTGAAACAACTCTCGGTGCGACTGGCCGGTGACGATGAGTACGCATCTCGATTCCGGCGAGAGGCCAAAGCGCTGGCTCGACTGACTCACCCCAACGTTGTACAGGTGCACGACCTCGTTGAAACTGATGGTCGGCTCTGGATGGTCCTTGAGTTCGTGGACGGCGGTGATCTCGCGGCTCACCTTCAGAGCGGCGGCCGGCTGTCCGCTGGAGAGGCGGTGAAAATCGTAATATCAGTGGCCCGAGGACTTGCCTATGCCCACAACCAGGGGGTTATCCACCGAGACCTGAAACCGGGCAATATTCTGCTGACCGGCGAGTTGGAGCCGAAAATATCGGACTTCGGAATCGCCAAGCTAACCCAGTCGAGCCGCATAACACAGATCGGCTCCGTGCTCGGCTCGCCTCCTTACATGAGCCCGGAGCAGTGTAGCGGCGGCCCGGTGGATGCGCGAACGGATATCTATGCCCTGGGCATTACACTGTATGAACTAGTCACCGGGCAGGTCCCGTTTGACGGCGACACCTCAACCGTACTGGCTCGCCACATAGTCGAACAACCCAGGCGGCCCGCTGATATCATTCCTGGGATATCGCAGGATTTTGAGGATGTGGTTCTTGGGATGCTGGCCAAGAATCCGGACCAACGCCCTCAGGACATGAGCACGGTAATCGACCTGCTGGAATCCTTGTGCTGCTCCTCACCCGTGATGCGAAGCTAGCAGGTTGTTGAAAAAGTGATAATTCGGTCATTGCGAGCGAAGCGCGGCAATCTCCAATTGTTATGGGTCAGCTACTTAGAGATTGCCACGGTCGC
>SDBU01009322.1_pt1 | contig 11014 bp, 8 predicted proteins | sample 2277071 | NCBI WGS metagenome assembly SDBU01 (sample SAMN10397929, study PRJNA504765) | marine sediment metagenome | isolation source: marine sediment core GS08_GC12, 126 cmbsf | place: Arctic Ocean: Gakkel Ridge, Loki's castle | collected 2008
AAGCGATGGAAACATAAAAATTTTTTTTCTCCTGACAATTGTATTTAACAAGCAGATTGGAAAGAATCCATGAAAAAATGGAATAATTGGATCAATACTAATAAACAACCATTGGAAGGTGGTCAAGGAAGAATATACTTCGTCAAAGATAGAACTAATACCTTTAAAGGAATTTATGCTTTAAAAGAATTAAAAAATCCGAAACGCAAAGAAAGGTTTGAGAGAGAGATAGATGCTATTCGTAAGCTTTCTGAGCATAATAATGTTATAAATATAGTAGACAGATCACTATTCTATAAGAAAAAAAGAATAATGCCTTACTATGTAATGGAAAAAGCCGATTATTCATTAATTGAGTATTTACAAAATATTAAAAATGACTTCAATAAAATATGTAAAGTATATGAACAGACCTGTAATAGTTTGGCTTTTATACACAAAAATGGGATTATTCATAGAGATCTAAAACCAGGAAATATTTTACTGATAAATGAAACAGTTAAAATATCAGATTTTGGACTTTGTTTGTTCATTGATGCTGAAAGACTAACTCATAGCAAGGAAGCAGTGGGATCGAGATATTATATGGCTCCTGAGTTAGAAGATGGCAGAAATCTTGACGTCGATTATAATGCTGATATTTATTCACTATCTAAAATCTTATATTACATGTTTTCAGGTGGTAAAATCTTTTCCAGGGAAATATTCAAAGATAAAGAATATGACTTAAAAAGAATCTATGAGGATGATAGATACAGTAAATTTAATATATTATTTGATAGGACAATTGTTAGCGATCCACGATATAGAGCAAAGAATATTGAAGAAGTTAACACCACATATGAAGAAATAAAGATTAGCTTTTTAAATCACCCACGTAGCACTTTAGAAAAAAAGGTTGATATTTCAACTTTAAAAATAACTGTATCCTTATTAAAGCAAAATAGATTGACAAAGGAAGAAATTAACGAAGTATTGTCATTGATTATTGATCGCAATCATTCCTATAAACCAGATATTTTAGGATATTTGGCTAAAAATGCTGATAAAGTTTATTTCGACAATTTAATATCCTTGTTAAAAAGAGACTTGAAAAAGATAGATTTAGTTAATATTCAGAATGTTGCAGAAGCCTTATTTATGGATAACGCAATTACTTCAAATTTGATAAATAGTCTTTTTCATGTAGGAATTACAAAATATTTAGCGAAAATTGCTTTAGATAGTAAAAGCAAAAAAATTCTTAATAATATTGCAATGCATTCTTTTCTTTTTCTAAGGAATGATTCCGATTTACTTGAGAGGATTAAGCAAAGTTATGATCTTCTTGCAACCGAATCAAAAACAAATTTTATGCTTGAATGCATATTTTGTGATTTCGATAATAAATATTCATTTTTTAGGAATTTGCTAAAAAGGGAAAAATATAACTCTTTAAAAGAATATGAAATGATAATCGGTGGACTTACAAGCTGTATAAAGAAAGAAAACATAAATTTCTTAATTAAAATAGGTGATACAACATTAGATAAAGATCAAAAAGAAGCCTTTGCGAAAGGAGTAGTGCTAGGTTTTTCTCAAAATAAGGATAAATCAGTAATCAATAATTTAGATAAAAATAGTTTTGCCGACCCAGTAGTTGGAATGCTTATCGAAGTCATGCAAAACTCAGAAAATGCTAAATAAGTTCTTTGTCTGCTCAAGCTTGGGTGAAATTTTGTATTTCGTTTTCCCTTCTTGAACAAGAAGCACCCGCCTGAAATCTCTCTAAAACGCTGTTCATAGGGATTTAACTTTTGCATTCACCTCTACACCTCCTAACTTGTATAAGTGATATACCCCCCTATAATTGTGGGAGCCTTTATTGTGTCTGCTCAATACAACAGAAGCCTGGTGCTATAAATCCGATTAGATTTTAATTATGACCATGATGAGGTAAAATTGAAATCAAATTAAAGACTTTCTTAAAGACGTTTACTCTGGGGCATGTTTGGCATAGGGAAGGAGAGAACGTCCGCATACCGAGCCTCTGGTGGGTTTTAAGGAAGGAAAAATGGAATGATTAAAGAAGGAATTGGGGTAGTATAATAGTATCTAAAAGGGCTATGTAGTGATGGCAGAAGAGGAACTATCTGGCTGAATATTAGGCGTTGTTGATATAAGACTTTGAATAAGTTCAAAGACATTCTGTATTATTGGAAATTTTACTAACTGGACAAAACGACCATCTGGTTTCTTTCTTAAAAAAAGAGGTTCCCGTTCATCCAGAGAAACAAAAAAGTCAATTTCTGGGTATGTTATTTGCCGACCATCATCATGGTAAGTATCCATTTTTTCACTAAAAGTGAATCCAAAACGATTGAGAATTGTTTTGGGTAGTAGATTTACTTTGTAGCAAAAAATACCAAATAGAGGATACTCAGCAGCCTTCATATTCTTTATTTTTGAAATTTTTGAATTAAACTCTCGTATATCGTTCCCTCTAGCATTCCCCTTCACTTCAATTAAACACAAGCAGGTATCAGGGTTGATAATTACTTGTGAACCCAACTTAAATATTTGAGTGTTAGGCTTACAAAGCATAATATCAATTTGACCTGCTTGGACAGTCCCATCAGAGATTGTGCCTTTAAAAAAAGATGGGGCAGGGGTAAACCGAGACTTGAGGACATCTATTAAAAAATCTTCCCTTACTTCACCTTTAATCAGTTCGTGTTTTATTATATTTGAAACATCATATTGTGCGAGAAGAAGATTTTCTGAATATTGGTTAAATTCATTAAAAATCAATACTTACTCCCCCCAAACCTCTGAAGATTTATCTTTAATCTTCTGTTCGAAAACTTCAATAAGTTTCTTGCTGGCGTTTACCATTTCCTGCTCTGTTTCTATTTGAGCAACGATTTCTTTCTGGACTGATAAGGGTGGTAAAGGAATTTGATAATTTTTCATGAAATCGATTGCCACTCGCTGTTGACCGGCAGACCCAGTCATATTATTTTTACCAATTCCTAGAAATTGGAAGTTTGATATGAAATAATAAATCCACTGTGGCAAGATTTTTTTATTCGCCCTAAATACAAAAAATTCAGTTGAACCAAATCCAATACCATTCATCAAATATTTGGCAATACCAGACTTCCCATTTTCAAAACAAGGAGTTATTTTTGCTAACAAGACATCGTCGTCTCTAAAATAAGTATACCCTTTTATAACATCGCCAAGTTTTCGTTTTTCTTTTACTTCAAAATGAATTTGTTTTTCATTCAGGTCAGCCATTGGCACAAATGATACTTCCATTCCCTTGTCAAAATCTTTTACTTCGGACTTTGGTGGTTTTATCTGGCAGGCATCCTGCATCTTCACCATCTCCCAATCGGGGTCAATCTTAATTACAGGTTTGTAATTGTCCACCACCTGCCGTGCCCCATCGATGATTTTCTGGTAGCCGTCAATCTCTGCTACGATTGATTCTTGGACATCTAAGGTTGGTAAGGGGATTATGATTTTCTTAACATCTTTTGGATACAAATGTATCCCTTTAACCAACTCTCTTATTTTATCCTTAAAATAATCTGACTTTACTATTGAGTTAAGGTATAAAGGCAACGAGTTATCCTTTGCTCTAACCGTCATTATTTCGCCACTCGTAAGTGATTTTACAGGTGGTTCAATTTTACAATATCCAATTTTTTTTCCTACATGTGTTGCACTATGAGCGGCATTAATAATCAGAGTATCGCCCTTTTTTAGAAATTTATCTGTTTCATAGTCAGTATTTACCCAACCTTTTTCATCTTTGTCGAAATAAACACCATATTCATCGTAGTCTTTTACTTTAATAACTTTCAAATTTCCTGTATTTGAATATTCTTTTCGTGGAAAGGTTTTCCCATTAAAGACTTCAGCCACATCGCTTAATTCAAACAATTCATGGTCTGCGGTTCGCAATTCAAAAAAGTCTCGATACCGCTCTCTTGAAAGACTCCAATCACCACTTTCAGCAACCTTATCTTTTCCCACAACGAGAGCAAAATCCACCTCCTTCACTTCCCTGCCATCCATCACTGCCTTCTTGTAATCTTTGATAAATTCCAATGTCTTCGGGAGGTCATTTTTATCAATAGGTCTACGCTGTGCCCCTAAATCAAATCCATCATTTTCAATCTTCACAAAAAGTATTTTGTCCGTCTTTTTTGCCAATGTCTTATCCATCAACAGTATGGATGTTTTCACATTTGCGTAAGGATTAAACACACCAGCAGGCAGGCTTACTACCGCCCACAGGTAATTTTCCACCAGCATCTTCCGCAGATTTTTATAGGCTTTTGCAGATTGAAAGATAATCCCTTCGGGTACAATTACGCCTGCTCGTCCGTAAGGATTCAGGTGTTCAGCAATGTAATCCACAAACAGTACTTCTGACCGCTTTGCTTGAATAGAAAAACGCTTATGCGGTTGAATCCCGCCTTTCGGTGTCATAAACGGTGGATTGGCAAGCATCACATCAGCGGTTTCATTCCAGCGTTCTTCACTTGAAAGCGTATCGTATTCAACAATTTTGGGGTCAGAAAACCCGTGCAGATACAAATTCACCAGCGACAATCTCACCATATCAGGGGAAATATCATATCCCATAAAATTGTTTAGCAACCGTTTCCGTTCATCAGGGGTAAGTTGGTCGCCATTGCGCTTTTTAGTATTGGATTTCAAGATATGTCTATATGATGAAATCAAGAATCCAGCAGTGCCACAGGCAGGGTCAAGAACCGTCTCATTTTTTTTCGGGTCAACAATCTCAACTATAAAATCAATTATATGCCGTGGAGTGCGAAACTGCCCGGCATCGCCTTGTGAATCCATAACAGAGAGCAGGTATTCAAAGGCATCTCCCAGTTGCTCACTGTGGTCATAGGTAAACTCATTGATTTCTTTTAGAAAACTTTTCAGCGTCTCAGGGTCGCGGTAGGGCAGGTAGGCGTTCTTGAAAATATCCCTGAACAATTGTGGAATGTTAGGATTCTGATTCATCTTGACGATGGCATCACCATATAAGGCAATCAGGTCAAAACCGCCAAGTTTAGGGTCGAAAATCTTTGACCAGGCATACTTTTCATATTCACCCGTGAAGAAAGTGGGCTTACCACCCCATTCTTCCGATTTTTTGTCCATATCATCCATAAACTTATAAATCAGAGCGATGGTAATCTGCTCCACCTGTGATTTAGGGTCTGGCACTTTCCCCACAAGAATACCGCGAGCATTATCAATCTTACGTTTTGTGTCTTGGTCTAACATAAAGAAATCCTTTTACATATAAGTGTTGAGCGGAACATAATCTTTGACATATTCGGGTATAATCTCACGCAATTCCGGTTTCAGTGCCTCAAAGTCGTCTCGAATCGGATTTGTGGCGAAGCGAGCGTACTCTTTGGTTTTGATAATGTCTTGTACCTCTGCATCAGTGATGTATGCTTTCAGAAAGTTCTTTATGGCTATGGCATATTCCGGCTCTGGTTTGTGGACGGAGATGAATTTTTCAAACTCCTCGTCCAGCAGTTCATCCTTTGATTTGAATTTAGGAATATAACCGAATATCATTTCAAGAATTTCACGCAGGGTAAGCCGACGGTCAACATTGGCTGACTTGCGCAATTTCGCCAGATTAAAAAACTCCTCTGGCTTGTCAAAGATATGCTCCCGAATATATTCCTCTGCTGAATCGAAATCACCTTCCTCAATCTTTTGCGCCACGAATTCATCCTCTTGGACTGTCTCGGCGAAGTTCCCGAACAACTCACGGTCAACACGCATCCCTTCAAAACCGACCACCGTTTCAGCAATTGTTTTGAGCGGGTCTTTTATTTCACTAATAAACTCATCAACATCAACACCGCCCCAGCCACCTTCGCCATCGCCAGTGCCAACCTGGGGAAGTTGTAATATCTGGTCATAGTTGTATTTTTCTTCAAAGTATTCGCACACCGCAAAGAAGTCAAACATCTTGTAGTTCTGCTTTGGAGCTTTGATTTCTTCCATTTGCCCCATTTCATTACGCCGTTTATATGTGAATGAATACTTACGGGTGCCTCTTCCTTTGATTTGAACAAAGTCGGTAGGGGAAAATATTGGTCGTAGAAGACACAGGTTCAAAATGTCCTGGCAATCGTAGCCGGTAGTCATCATACCGACCGTGACGCAGACCCGTGTCTTACTGGAATTATAGGTGTCAAGAAATTTGGTCTTTCCATTCAAATTGTTGTTGGCAAAATTTATAGTAAACTGCTGTGCATCGGTGATTTTGGAAGTGATTTGAACCGCAAAGTCAGAATTATATTTGCCGGGAAATGCCTGATGGGCATACTCATTCATTATCTCTGTAACTTTCCTTGCGTGTTCCTGACTTACACAAAAGATAATAGTTTTACCGATTTCCCCGCTTACCGGGTCTCGTATCGCATTTTCTATGAAAGTTTTGCAGAATATACGATTGGTCTTTTTGGAAAAGAACTTACGCTCAAAATCTCGGTGGGTGAATAGGGCTTCTTCCTCCTCACCCTCTTCGTTTAGAATCATTACGGCATAACCCTTATCCGACAATAGTTGTGTTGTTATTTCCGTCCTGGCATCGACAACAACCGGACTGACCAGCCAGCCCTCTTTGACTCCATCCAATAATGAATAGCGGAAAGTAGGGTCTCCACTTTCACAGCCAAATGTTTTATAAGTGTCCATCAACAATCTGCGCTCAATTTCACGCGGGTCTCTTTGGTCGATGTTTTTAATGTTTTTCAGATAATCCTTTGGGGTGGCTGTAAGCCCCAGTTTGTACCCAATGAAATATTCGAACACTGCCCTGCTGTTCCTACCGATTGAACGGTGTGCTTCATCGGAAATGACCAAATCAAAGTCAGTTGGAGAAAACAAATCCCTATACTTGTTACTGACCAATAGCGATTGAACGGTTGAAACAACAATTTCCGCCTTACGCCAATCATCCCTGTGCTGTTTGTAAATTACCGTCTTAAAGTCGTTTTTCAAATAACGAACAAAGGCTTTCCACGCTTGGTCTTCAAGTTCAAGGCGGTCAACCAAAAATAGAACCCGTTTGGCATTCCCTGTCCGTAAAAACAGTTTGATTACAGCCGATGCGATGAGCGTTTTGCCGGTGCCGGTCGCCATCTCGAAAAGGAATCTGTCGGAACCATTGTTTACAGCCTCTTGGATGCTATGAACGGCTTTCTTCTGGTAATCACGCAAAAGCATTAAATTGTTGTCTTGGATGAAGCCTGCCCTCTGGCTTTCATCAATCCAGCGGGGGTCGAAAGCATAATCTGGCTTTTGTGTCAGCACTACATAATCTTCTTCAACGAGTTCATTTACAAGGCTTTTAGGATTAGGTTTGAAAGTAGAATGGCTCTTTAATGATTCCTGGGTTGGTAATTGAGTAATGATTTGCGGGTTTCCGCTTTCCATATCCCAGAAATAGTGCAGATTACCGTTAGAAAGTATGACATAGCGGACATTTATAGATTTAGCATATTTACGGGCTTGTTCCTTGCCATCTAACGGATTTATACCCTCCCGTTTGGCTTCTAACACCACTAACGGGAAGCCCTTGTCGTCTAACAGCAAGAAATCAATATAACCATCACTGGTCTTTTCAAAATCTTCACCGAACTCATCAAAATGTGTCTTGGTGATTTTGACATTATTCTCTAACAGGATATTAGCCTTGCCGTTCTCATCGTCAAAGAACCGCCAACCAGCACCTTCCAGTAGTTTGTTTATTTTAATTCTTGCTTTGGCTTCTTTATTTGACATTCTCGCCTACAAAGGAGTGTGTAATCTATAAATAATTGAACAGAAATTGTTGAAAAGATGTGGCTGTTTTGCAGAATAAAAATTTGAGTTAGTCTCTTCTACAAAATGCTGATTTTATCATAATGTTTAATAATCAATGGTAATAACTGCCAAAAAACTCTTTCGCTAAATTTAGCAGCCCATAAAATACCTCTTTTTAATATGCTTTTATCAGGCTCCTTCTTCTTCAATTCTTTTTCTATCTCGGTTAAATGTTTTTTTGCCACTCTATATTTTTCTGGAGTAGATGTTTGTTTAACTTCTTCTAATATTTTAGGAAATGTTATATTCAACTCCATCTGAAATGTATTTTTGCTAACAACGTTTACAACCACGGATTGAGGAGATTTTCCAACTATCTCATTATACTGTCTTTTCGTAACTTTCAGGTCATCTCCAAATATCTCTATGGTTTCAGCACCTTTTTCAAAAAGCCTCTCTACAACTCTTACTTTATCTTCTAAAGTAATATTTTCGGGCATATTATTTCCTTTTCTTTTTTGAAGGAGGCTTCAATTTTCTTCCTGTTCGAGCAGATACAAATTCAACTCCTTCAGGAGAAATTTGAGCAACCACTGCTGTGGAACCACTTCTTGAAGCGCTAATTTTTAGACGACCCAAATCTTTAGCACTGGGCATAGCAGCTTTCCCTTTTCTTGTTGATTTGACCTGAATATTCCACTTCGTTCCCGTGGGGAATTTGACCTTCAAATCTGAAGCGCCACGGCTTCCAGGACTTATATCAACTTTGGCCCCTGACCTCTTAAAAGCATTAGCAATTTTCGTTTCTTTTTTAATTCCGTATTTCAATTGGCTGGTTTTTTTTGCCATTTTTTATCTCCTTTTGTCAGAATTTATTGAAGGTAAGGATGGAATCATATGATTATAGCGAAAGGAATGGGGTAAGCGCATTCATTCTATGGCTCTCCCTTGTTTAAGGTTTAAGCATCATTGTAAAATTATTACTGAATTATCATAAACACTCGTAAAGTCAAGGTATTGTTATTTTAAGAGGCTATTGTTAGTGTTTAGGACATACTTGGATGATGTGAATTGTAGGTAGGGCGAGTAAGGAGCCTGGCGGAATGCTTGCTCTGATTACATAATCTGAATTATTGGATGGAGCGGTCTTTGCTCTGTCCAATAATTGAGTTAGATTATGTAAGAAGAAAGCATGGAGCATGACAGGCGGGTCTATGCTACCGATGCTGACCTTTAATGGCGGGTGTATATTGGCTTGATATTGATTGATTTGTGGTGTTGGGTATTATATATATGGTTTGGTTTAGATAGTAAGATGGAAATTGTTAGGCAATATACCTGGGAGGGAAATCATGAAACTTATTTTTCAGTCGTCGCCAAGCATAACTGTCGCAACGAATATCTTTATCAATGTTCCCGTCGTGCTGAAGTATGAGGATACACCACTGATAGAGGTTATTAAAGAGCATGGCATTGGTTTTACGACGCAAATACCAATTTATCACTCAGACGGAACATATCTGGCGAAGGTTAAAGGTAATAGAGTCTATCCTACAAAAGAAGGGGAAAAAGCTAACATCGAGATAAGAAACCCGCAGGGTAAGTTCATCTGCAGTCTTGACGGTAAAGTAATGTTTGAATTATCCCACGGTGTTGGCGATTCGTTCAAAGCAGACGCAGAACTATATACGCCAGATGGGTACTTTGTTAAATGTACTGATGCTCCTAAGCCGGAACTTTTCGATTTATCGGGAAGCGCAATCCAAATCGGTGGAATTACGATGATAGGAAATGTCATCCAGAATATGTCCATCGGCATTTGGCTACGCAAGGATGGTTCGTGTGCGATAGGGGTAAGTTAGACCTTATTCTTTAGAAGGATTTCGAGGATAAGAAATGACTGGAAACATCGTCTATCTTGCAATCCTGTTCGTTCTGTGCTTCCTATATGCGATTTTCATTCAATAACGCTCTATTTCCCTGTGGTTTTCATTACGCTGGATGGATGATATTACGAGTGCGTGATTACAGTGGGTGTGATTTCTAACATTCTGTAATTACCTTACTATTATTATTCTACGGGGATTTAGGCTTTACTGTAAATACACTTTACGGCTTCCCTGGGGACGCAATATAAAATATAAAATTTATTTGTCGATGCTGGCACATTTTTTCGTGATGATTTAATCTTGGCTTGTTTCTGAAATAAGGCTGGAACACTTTAATACAGGGTGTGTCGTATTCGTGTTATTTTTATTATATATTATTTCGATTATTTCATTTATTTTGGTTTCTTGAAAGTGTTAATAACAATTATTAAGATTTTGGAATGTAAGGGAAAGCCCGTGTATCAAGGGTTTATAGCATGCAATCCTCGCAAAGCCTTGTACAGGCTCATAACCCGAAGGTCGGAAGTTCAAATCTTCCCCCCGCTACCAACACAATATCAGTAAGTTATAAAGGTCACTTTGTGGCCTTTTTTATTTTTTTTAACCTATTTCTAACATGAAGCTAAAAATCGATTAAACTCAAAAAGATTAGCAAAGCTCATATTTTCAAACAATTCCTTGAAAACACACATTTTTTATACATTTTAGTATCTCCCCACATTATTCCCCACAAATTCGATGGAAATCAGGGTAAAAAGCAAAATTTCATGCAAATAAAAAACCCGGCCTCCTATGACTGGAAACCGGGTTTTTTGGAATTTAGGTACGGTTTTTTCCTTGTGTCTAGATTCCACTAGTGGATCATCTGTGAGCTACAAATCGCTTTGTGGCTCATATTCCCGTTTATATAAGCTTCAAACAATCTTGTAGCTAATAAATCGACCTTAAAATACATCTTATCACCCCTTTAGGTACCGTTTTTCGATCCTCTTAAAAACAAAACCCGGCGGGGCCGCCGGGTTGTCTCGTTTGTAGGATATGGATTATTTAGGCTGAAATAGTGCATTCACTTTCAGTTTGGGGCCAGGGGATTCTGTATTCTGGAATTTCTTTCTGTTCCGGCTCTATTTCCTTAAAATCTTCTTCAATTAGGTGTTTAATTTCTTCTGTCGATATTCCCTTGATATTTAAATAAACCAATCTTATAAACCGATCATTCGATTTTTTTATTGCCTGGTTGCCATTCTCCCATCTAGAAATGGTTGCGTTATCAATACCAA
>SDBU01009323.1_pt1 | contig 11011 bp, 8 predicted proteins | sample 2277071 | NCBI WGS metagenome assembly SDBU01 (sample SAMN10397929, study PRJNA504765) | marine sediment metagenome | isolation source: marine sediment core GS08_GC12, 126 cmbsf | place: Arctic Ocean: Gakkel Ridge, Loki's castle | collected 2008
TCTTCCTCATAGGTCATGTGACCAAAGAGGGAGCTATTGCCGGACCAAGAGTGCTGGAGCATGTGGTAGATACAGTTCTTTATTTCGAACCTGAGCGAAGTCACGAGTACAGAATACTAAGATCAGTAAAGAATCGATTTGGACCTACCTTGGAGATAGGGATCTTTCGCATGGAGCAGAATGGTTTAAGAGAAGTTAGCGACCCATCTCGGCTCTTCCTGACAGATTCCTCCATGAGTGAGGACATATCAGGTAGTGTAGCAGTGTCTATCATGGAAGGGACTCGGTGTTTTCTGGTAGAGATCCAAGCTCTGGTCACCTCTTCAAATCTGGCTGTTCCTCGAAGGGTAACTCAGGGTGTCGATTATAATAAACTCTGCTTGCTTTTGGCCGTACTGGAGAAGAGGCAGAACCTCAGGTTCTACGATCAAGATGTTTTTATAAATGTGGCAGGTGGTATAAAAGTCGATGAACCCGCTTGTGATTTGGCCGTTGCTTTATCCGTTGTTTCCAGTCTCAAAAATCTTCCTTTCTCCAGAAGAACAGTAGCCATTGGCGAAGTGGGACTGGGAGGAGAGATCCGTCCAGTTGCTTTCATGGATAAAAGAATCGGCGAAGCAGCTAAATTAGGGTTTAGGCGATGCCTCACTTCCAAAGTGAGACTAAATGAAAAGAAGAGTTTTCCCGGCATCAAAGTAATGGAGTTCACCACAATCGGGGAGATACTTCAAAACGAATTCAAAAAGGAAGTAAATGGTTAAGCCCAAGCAAGACGAGGAAAGCTTATTAAGTTTCCTTAAACTGATGTCGCCCGGAACCCCCTTGGGACAGGCTTTAGAAATCGTCCTTCAAGCAGGAACGGGAGGTCTCATAGTAGTAGGTGATACTCCCAAGGTATTGGAAGTCATCGAGGGAGGGTTTAAGGTAGATTGCAGACTAACCCCTACCGCCCTGGCAGAGTTGGCTAAAATGGATGGAGCTATTATCCTATCTCGAGATAGGGAAAAGATACTCTATGCCAATACACAGCTAATTCCAGACCGTCTTATCCCCACTACCGAGAGAGGCACTCGTCATCGAGCGGCTGAGAGAATGGCCAAACAGACGGGTTGTCCTGCTATCGCTATTTCTCAATCCCGGGGTATAGTCAGCCTGTATCAGAGAGAGGCAAAATACGTACTGAAAACTATACCGGAGCTGATAAGAAGAGCCAGTCAAGCCTTACAGACTCTGGAGCATTATCAAACTGCATTCAATGAGATTCTATCGGAGCTTGATACTCTCGAATTCCAGGACGAAGTGAGATTATCCGATGTCCTCAAAGCTACTCAGAGAAGCGAGCTCATAAGAAGAATTAAGGAGGAAATAGATCGCTATATCATAGAACTAGGAGTGGAAGCACGTCTGATAGAGATGCAGTTAAAAGAGATAATTGGGGATGCCCTGGTGGAACTGAGGCAAATTGTCCGTGACTACGCTAAAGAAGATCATGAAAAAGCCCTCTTGGAATTGGAAATACTCAGCACAGAGGAGATTTTAGAACTGACCAATGTTATGCGAGCTCTTGGCTACGAAGCCAAAAGTGAAAATTTTGATCTTTCCGTATTTCCTCGGGGATATCGAGCCCTATCCGGAATTTCTCATCTGCCCCAAGTGGTGGTGGAGAACGTAGTAAAATCCCTGGGAGATCTGCCTAACATCATCGGTGCCACAGGCACAGAACTCATGGAAATCGACGAAGTAGGAGAAAGAAGAGCCAACTCCATCCAGAGAGAACTGGAAAGACTAAAAGACAGGGCACTGCTGAGCAAATAAACGAAGAAAGGATAAAATACATGAAAATAGAGCAACTCAGACTACGAATGTTGTTTATTATACTGGTAGGCGTGATTTGCTATGGAGTATCGCTAAGCCTGAACTACAGTCCATGGATCCCTACACTGCTCGGAGGATGGATAACTACTCTGGTAGTGGTTGCCGAGGTAGGACTAAACCAGACATCGGCAAGGGTAATTATCATTGGAGCATTCGGCTTGGCCTTGGGGATTATCTTAGCTAATCTTATCGCCTATCCTCTCCTGCTCATTGCTCCTCTTAAATCTTTCGCCCCTTACATTCTTCTTTTGACTAACCTCACTTTTGCTACCGTCGGGGTTACGGTGGCAGCAAAAAGAGAGGAAGAGATATATAATTTTCTCTTCCGGCCGGGTAGAAAAATAGGAGCCTCACAGGGTGGATACAAAATTTTAGACACCTCAGTAATCATTGACGGGAGAATAACTGACCTCTGCAAGACTGGCTTTATTGAAGGTACCCTCATCATTCCTGAGTTCGTTCTCAGAGAAATTCACCAGATCGCTGATTCTTCTTCTTCCACAAAACGAGCTAGGGGAAGAAGGGGTTTGGATGTGGTAAACAACCTGCAGACCCAGGAGGAGGTTGCCGTAGAGATTATTGATAAGGATTTCCCTGAAACTAAAGAGGTAGATACCAAACTTCTCCAGCTAGGTAAAACCATGGGAGGAAAGGTGCTCACCAATGATTATAGTCTGAAGAAAATGGCTAAGATCCAGGATGTAGCGGTTCTTAATATCAACGAGGTAGCTACCTCCCTCAAGCCGATTCTTCTGCCTGGAGAAAGTCTGCGAATTCATGTCATCAAAAAAGGAGAAAACCCCGATCAGGGAGTGGCATACCTTGAAGATGGAACCATGGTGGTGGTAGAAAGAGGTAAAAAAGATATTGGCAAAGAGACGGAAGTCATAGTAACCTCTGTCCTCCAGACGACTACGGGGAAAATGATATTCACCGAAGTAAAAGATGAATCTAAGAAAAGAGGGACACGAGTGAGAAGAAGTGCAAGTTGAGGTAATTATTGCCGCAGGAGGGAAAGGGAGGAGATTCGGAGAGAGTCAACCTAAACAGTTTTATCTCCTCAAAGGAAAACCCATTCTCTCCTGGACCATAGATAAATTTGAAGAGTGCATACTGGTAGATAGGATAATCCTGGTAGTTCCCAGAGGAATGGGAAAATATACCCGGCAACATGTTCTATCACCCTTTGGTTATAAAAAGGTTAAAACTGTCGTAGAAGGAGGTAAGGAGCGTAGAGACTCGGTTCTGCAAGGTTTGAGGGTGCTGGAAACGGATACTGACACTGTCCTTGTTCATGACGGAGTTCGCCCCATCATCTCTGAGGAACTCATAAGAAAGGTGATTCAGGCAACTCAGAGGTGGGAAGCGGTAGTTCCAGGCTTACCTCTAGGAGAGACCATAAAACAGGTGGGGCGGGATAATCTAGTATGCGGGACATTGGATAGGAAAAACATTTACCTCATTCAAACCCCTCAAGGATTTAAGAAAGATCTCATATGCCGCGCTTATGCTCAGGTCAAAAAGCGAGGATGGGTAGCTAATGATGGTGCCAGTCTAGTGGAAAAGCTAGGAGCAAAGGTAAAGATGATCGCAGGGGATAAAACTAATATCAAGATCACCTCGCCTCAGGATCTAGTACTAAGTAAGTTATTCTTGGAGGACAGAATCTAAGGAGAGCTAGATGCGGGTAGGAATAGGATATGATGTTCATCTTTTGGTAGAAGGAAGGAAACTCATTCTAGGGGGCACTGATATCCCGTATACTAGAGGCTTGGCAGGACATTCCGACGGAGATGTACTTCTGCACAGTATTGGAGATGCTCTGCTGGGAGGAGCAGGGAAAAAAGACATAGGAAATCTTTTCCCTGATAACGATCCCCGCTATGAAGGAATTTCCAGCATGATTCTGCTGGCGAGGATAAAAACGAAAGTGCTAGAAGAAGGATTCCGGATCCAGAACGTGGATGCGGTGATGGTAGCAGAAGAACCCAAACTGTCTCCCTACATTCCTCAAATGAAAGAGAACATCGCGGGAGTCCTGGGAATTGAACCGGAAAGAGTGGGAGTAAAAGCCACAACCTCGGAAGGAGTGGGACCTTTAGGCAAAAAAAGAGGTATTGCCTGCTGGTCAGTAGCTAGTCTCGAAAAAAAGGAAGTTCTTGGAAGATTGTGACATGGGACTCAGAATCTATAACACTTTGACTGGGAAAAAAGAAGAGTTTATCCTCTTTGAAGATAAAGAGGTCAAGATGTACGTTTGCGGAGTGACCCTCTACGATGAGCTCCACCTGGGTCATGCCAGGGCAGCGGCGATCTTTGATTTGATCAGGAGGTATTTGGAATACCGAGGACATCAGGTAAAGTACGTAACTAATTTCACCGACGTTGATGACAAAATGATCAATCGGGCTAAAGCTTTAGGAATTTCTATCTTCGATCTAGCTGATAAGTTCATCAAAGAATACATGAAGCAGATGAGGATTCTGGGAATCAAGAAAGCCCAAGAGTATCCTCGCGCCACTGAGTGCATCAAAGAGATAATAGATCTCATCGAGAGATTGGAAGAGAAAGGCTTTGCCTACCGTCGGGATGGAGATATGTTCTTCAGTGTAAAGAAATTCCCTCAATACGGGAAACTCTCTCACCAGAATGTGGAAGAGCTACAAATAGGAGCCAGATTAGAGATTAATGAAAAAAAAATTGATCCCCTGGATTTCGCTCTATGGAAGAAGGAAAAAAAAGGAGAACCATCCTGGGATAGTCCTTGGGGAAAGGGAAGACCGGGTTGGCATATTGAGTGCTCGGCCATGGCCATGAAATACTTAGGAGAAGAAATCGATATCCACGGGGGAGGCAAGGACCTTATCTTTCCCCATCATGAGAATGAAATTGCCCAATCAGAAGGAGCAACAGATAAGAAATTTGTTGCATACTGGGTTCATAATGGTCTTCTCACTATGAAAGATCAAAAAATGGCCAAATCAACAGGTAATGTTTTCAATCTTTCCCGGGCCCTTAAGGAATTCGGGGGTGAGATAGTAAGATATTATCTCCTTTCCGCTCATTATAGAAATCCCCTGGATTATGGAGAAGAAGCTCTGAGAGAAGCAGCTTCCTCTCTAGAGCGAATTCAAAATTTTCTTCAAAGGGCTGAGGAAATCGAAGGAGAAAACAGAGAGATTCCCCTCTCCCGGAATGAGGAGGAAACAACAAAAGATCTGGCTAAGTATGCGGATGAGATGAAACAAAATTTCATTCTGGCTATGAATGATGATTTTGATACTCCCCGGGTCTTCTCGATCATTTTTGAAGCAGTCAAAAAGGCCAATCTCCTGATGGGAAAAGCCTGTCCTTTAAATAAAAAGGCTCGGGATGTTCTTTCTAAAGTGAGAAAAGAGATAAAGAGGATAGGAAAAGTACTGGCTCTATTCGGGGAGAAGAAAAAGAAGGAACTGGGAAAAGATGCCTATCAGCTCATAAAAATTCTGGTAGCGGTAAGAGATAAGCTGCGAGAAAAAAAAGATTGGAAATTGGCTGATGAGATAAGAAAAAAGCTGGATAACCTGGGAATAGAAGTAGAAGATACCAGGACCAGAACAGTATGGAGACTAAAATGGCTGGCGTAGCTCAACTGGCAGAGCAGCTGATTTGTAATCAGCAGGTTAGGGGTTCGAGTCCCTCCGCCAGCTCCATCCTCAAGGAACACCTCAGGACGCCTTTTTTTCGCTGCCTGAAGATTAGGAAAATCATTTCTACTCTCGTGGACTTTCCCGAGGATGGACTATTCATTATTTGCGTCTAATAATTTCTGCAGTGCATTCTTTACTTTGGGGAACTCAATCTCCTTTTCAGCGCAGTAGTCATGAATCTTTACTCCGAGCTTACCCATGGTACCTCCTATGCCTATTATAAAGACTGCCAGGATAATAGGTCCTATATATCTTGACCTGATATTCATTTTGTCACCTCCATTTTCCCAGTCCTCAATTCCACCGTGTTATCAACCGGGCAGAACTCTTCGGAAGTACACTTCATACAGGTTATACACTGATGATCACGGACTACCTTCCTGGTTGTTGAAACAGGTATATTCATGGGACAGTTCTTATCGCAGGCCCCACAATCGATGCAGGTTTGAGTATTTCTTTTCACCTTGAAAACTCGAAAGAGATTGAAGAGTCCAAGGAGAGCTCCGTAGGGACAGGCATACTTGCAGAAAGATCTTTCAACAAAAAGGGAAGTCATCAGAACAGTTCCAAGAATAATAAGCGAGGCAATAGCTACCTCTCCTGTCCAGAAGTGAAAAAGGGCAAAATACGGGTCAAAGTCGGTAAAAACAAGCTTCGCTGTGACCGCGGTCGCATAAGAGGACCCAGGCGAGTGTTACATATCTAAGATACCGCAAGACTCTGTCAAATCTGTAAGGAATAAGGCAGTTGAATTTTTTTTGATGAGTTTTTTGCCTAGTTTCCCCAACCATTCCTGAATACTGCCGAGAGGGCACACCCAGCCGCAGAAAACAGGACCTAATAAAACAGTAAGTGCGTACAGATTATGCACCAACACCGGAGCGAATGTCACACTCTCATTGGAATCTTCAGGGAAATACATTTCCTGTTACTATTAGATGATACAATCCTTTTGACTGATTTATTTCAGAGGGGCCTGGAATGAGCCAATGGATTGAAAGGAGAGATTGACAGGATGTTTCTAAGGAAGGACCTGCTGATCTGTCTTATCTGAACCGGTTAAGTTTTTTACTATACGAGGGAGTTTGGCCAAGGCGCTCTTTACCCTGGAAGGATAGGAGGTTCCCCCTTGGGCAAAGTCCCATCTCCCTCCTCCTTTTCCTCCGGCAAGCTGGGTAATTTCCTTTATGGTAAGATTGGCGGGTAAACTCTCATGGGTTGAGGTAGCCACTAAAATAGCCTTATCTTTCGATACTGATGCAAGTACCACAATCCCTCTCTTAAGCCTATCTCTGAGCTTATCGGCTGCTTCCCTTAGTATCTCTGGGTCTACATCGTCCCATTTTCCGCTGATCACTTTCACCCTCCCTACCTCAAAAGCTTCCTTCATGAGCTGGTCCATTTTTAAGAGGGCCCATCTCCTTTGCCATCTTTTTAACTGGTGGACTTTTTCCTCCAGAGCCTTTTCTTTTTCCTTAAGACGGGCCAAGATTTCCTCTTCCGAGGTATCCAGATCAGAAGCTATTTTCTTCAAGAGTACATCTCTGCTTTCCATCCACTCTAAAGCCTTTTTTCCTACCACAGCTTCAATTCTTCTTATTCCTGCCGCCACAGCACTCTCACTTATAATCTTAAGCAGTCCAATCTCGCTGCTTCGGGCAACATGGGTTCCTCCGCAAACCTCCATACTGAATTTCCCTATGTTTACTGCTCTCACCCTCTCCTCATACTTCGATTCAAATAAAGCAATAGCTCCCCTTCTTCGAGCCTCTGCCAAACTCATTTCCTTCACTCGGAGGGGGAGATTTTCTCTGATTTTCTGGTTAAGAAAGAAAGCTAGCTGATGAAGATTATCCTCCGACAAGGAGGAGAAATGAGTAAAGTCAAACCTGAGTCTATCCTCATCCACTAAAGATCCGCTTTGCTTAACCGTTTTTCCAAAAATTTCTCTAAGAACAGCCTGCAGAAGGTGAGTAGCTGTGTGGGCTCGGGCTACTGCCCTTCTTCTTTCCTCATCCACCTGGGCAATAACCTCTTCACCTCGCCTGATTCTACCTTTTAGCATTTTTACCTGGTGGATAATTATTGCATCCTCGATTCTTTGAACATCAAGGACCTGTGCCAGACCTCCTGAAGTAAAAATCTTTCCCCGGTCACTTACCTGGCCTCCTCCCTCAGGATAAAAAGAAGTGAAAGGAAGGATAAGAGCCCCCTCTTCTCCTTCCTTCAACTCATCTAGTAGAACCTTGTTTTTGAGAATAGCTACAAGACGAGTCTTTGTGGTCAAAGACTCATATCCCACAAATTCGCTTCTTTTTACCTTCTCTCTCAGCAGGGAAAATTGTGGAGTTACCATTTTCCCTATCCCTATCTCCTCCTCTCTGAATTCTTTCCTTCCCCGATCTCTCTGCTGAGCCAGGAGCTCTTCAGTCAAAGCTCTGTCTATCCTTATTCCTTCCTCGCCTGCTATCTCCTCGGTAAGATCCAGAGGGAATCCGTAGGTATCATAGAGTTTGAAAACTTCGGAGGGAGGAATCAATCGCCTTTCCTTTCTTTTCAATTCATAAATTATCCCCTCCAGGATTCTCATTCCCCGGCTCAGAGTTCCTCGAAAATTCTCCTCTTCCGCCCGAACTATCCTGGCCACATCTTCCTTAACCTTTGTCAGGTGGGGATAAGCTCCTTCCATAAGCTTGGCCACAACAGGGATCCCCTGATATAAAAAAGGCCCCTCCAGACCCAATTTCATTCCAAAACGATAAGCCCGCCGAAGGACTCTACGTACCACATATTCCCTTCCCACATTGGAAGGAAATATGCCTTCTCCTAAAAGAAAGATCAGAGCACGCAAATGATCACAGATCACTCTCACGCCTACTCTATCTTCTACTGGCTCTGGAAGAAGCGCCATTAGCCACTCAAGAATAGGACGGAACAGATCCGTCTCATAGTCATCTTCTACCCCTTGAAGCACCGAGGCGGTTCTCTCTAGACCCATCCCGGTATCAATATTCTTCGAAGGGAGAGGGGAGAGTCTTCCCTCTTCATCCCGATTGAACTCCATAAACACCAAATTCCATAGTTCCACCCACCTTGAGCAATCACAGCCAGGCTGACAGTCTTTCCTCTGGCAGATGAAATCCTCTCCTCTATCGAAAAAGATCTCTGAGTCCGGTCCACAAGGACCAACCTTTGCTAAAGACCAGAAATTATCTGACTCACCTTTTCTCAGTATTCTTGATGAGGGAATTCCTATCTTCTTCCATATGTGGTATGTTTCATCGTCATCCTGGAATATGGTGATCCAGATGCGCCTGCTGTCAAGACCGAGTTCCCTGGTCACAAATTCCCATCCCCACTGACAGGCTTCATCTTTAAAATAGTCACCCAGGGAGAAATTCCCCAGCATCTCAAAAAGAGTGTGGTGATGAGAGGCTCTACCTACTCTATTCAGATCATTGGTACGGAAACAGAGCTGACAAGAGGTAAGACGTGGAGCAGGAGGTTTCTTAAGTCCTAAAAAGAACGGCTTAAAGGGCACCATACCTGCAATAGTGAAGAGAAGAGCTGGATCGTCTAAAGATAAGGGGCCAGAGGGTTGAAGAAGGTGACCTCTCTTCTGAAAAAAACTTAAGAATCTTTGCCGAATTTCATCCCCTCTCATGCATAACCTTCCCTACATTAGCTCTTGTGGATCAACATCCACGCTAACTTTTACTCTATTAAAGGATCTGGAAGAGGAACCCAGCTCTCCCTTCAGGAAATTACTTATGTGGGCCGGATCATCATCCCTTAAAATTAGCTGATAACGATATCTATCTTTGATCTTAGTGAATGGACAAGGAGAAGACCCTAAAAATTTCACTCCCTTTTTGTCCAGTTCAGTAGCTATTCTCTGGCCCGCTTCAGCCACTTTAGCCTTGATTTTCCCTTCAAGAAGGATTCTTGTCCAATGAACGTGTGGTGGATAATGCAGTTCTTCTCTTGCCCTCATTTCCTCTGGATAAAAATCTTCCTCCCTATCTTTAACACATCTCAAAGAATAGTGAGTCGGATTATAAGTCTGAATTAGTATCTTTCCTTCTCTTTTAATGGATCTTTTGATTTTGACCAAGAGTTGAAAGAGGTGCTCGCTAGCTCTAAAATCGGGTAAGTTAAGCAGACTATCAGCTAAAATAATCCCCACCATCTTTGCTTCTCTGAGGATTTCTTCTTTAATGATGAGCTTTGTCCCCACTAATATGTCAATTTTCCCCTTGATCGCATCATCCCTCACTCCTCGATAAAGTGAAGAAGAACCAATATCCAGATCAGCTCTTCTTACCAGAGCCTTGGGGAATCTCATCTTTGCTTCCCCTTCCAACTGCTCTGTCCCCATTCCCATACCTCTAAGCTTATCTCCCCTGCAATAAGGACAGCTAACAGGACTCTGCTCTTGGTGACCACAGTAATGACAAGAGATAGTTCCTCTCAAATGAAAGGTAAGCCCTATATTACAATTGGGACAACGCAGAACCTCCCCGCATTCCTCACAAAAAAGATACCGGGAAAATCCACGTTTATCGAGAAAAAGAATAACTAGCTCATCTTTCTCTAAAGCCTCTTTAACCGCCCTCTTTAGAGGAGCGGAAAAAATCCTATCCTCCTCACGGCGAAGATCTATGATTTCCACCCGAGGAAAAGTTTGATGAGTAGTTAAGCTAGGAATCGACAAATACTCCCCCTTATTTAGCCGGGTCCATGACTCCAGAGAAGGGCTCTGGCTCATTAAAACAACAGGAAAACCTTCTATTTCACCCCGCTTCTTTGCTACTTCCCGGGCATGGTAACGGGGTGTCTCTCGCTGTTTATAGGCTAGGTTCTCCTCCTCATCGAGAACCATTAGACCCAGATCGGGAAAAGGAGCGAATACCAAACAGCGGGTACCAATAGCGAGATGCGCCTCTCCCTTTCTCATTCTCATCCAATGGATGTATCTTTGTCTTTTTGTGAGCTTGCTGTGAAAGATAGCTATTGAGTTTCTATAGTGGGACTCAATTAGCCGCTGCCAGGATGATATATAGCTGATTTCTGGAACTACCAGAACAACCTGTTTTTTCCTTGCCAGGACTTCTCTTATCAAAGAAAGGAAAATAGAGGTTTTCTCTTTTGTTCCTCGCGCCTTCAGAAGAAAAACATTCCCTTTTTTTCTGACTGCAGGATCCCTGAGACAAGAAACTTTCCTGCCCTCTTTTCTCTCTTCCCCATCTTCGAGAGAATACTGGATGGGGAGCATGGAGTGAAGAGACTGACCTAAAGAACAATGATAGTACTCACTCATCCATTGGCCAAGCCTGAGAAGTGGGTGAGATACTGCTGGGAAATCATCTATCAGTTTAATAACATTTCTTACCTGTTTCCCTCCTCCTTCCTTCTTTTCCCGGGTAACAAAACCAGTTAGATTTCTG
>SDBU01009324.1_pt1 | contig 11010 bp, 21 predicted proteins | sample 2277071 | NCBI WGS metagenome assembly SDBU01 (sample SAMN10397929, study PRJNA504765) | marine sediment metagenome | isolation source: marine sediment core GS08_GC12, 126 cmbsf | place: Arctic Ocean: Gakkel Ridge, Loki's castle | collected 2008
ATATCGTATTTTATCGGCTATTGACCTAAATGACCGAGCAATAGATGCTAATTCATGCCGACACCGGCTACAAATAAAGTCATCTTCACTACCCTTTAAGTTTAGTAATCCAGTTCGATGCATCATAACATCATCATGTTTACAACTACAAATATCACAGTACATTTTATCCTCCCCTCTTAATTTAATATGGTATCTCTTCCGTATACACTCGGTACATGGGACACTTCTCTTTCAACTTCCATATCATCAATACAATCGGGCTTTTCTGCATCCGTGCAAGTAATTCCTTTGGTGTGTCCGCAGTCATTCCGCAACATTCATATGTTATTTTCATTTTCTTTCCTCCATATCTTTTTGGTTTCTGCTAACATAAAGTCAATTTGGTCTGGTGAATAGCCCTCTTTTATTAATTTTTCTTTATGTTTTTGTAATCTTGTTTTCATATCGAATCCTCCGTCCCACTCCAGTCACATTCGTTGCATATATACATGTTTGCAATCTTGTCCCATATGATATTGGCTTTACACTTAGGGCAATATGCGTAATCCCCAATTGATAATTTATTTTTCATATGGACATACTGCTCTCCGTTTGTGCGTGTACCTGTTACCAGATTTGTGGCCATCTCTTCTGCAACTTCTTGAATTGTCTTTAATTTTGTCATGTCGTTCACCTCTTTTATAGATTTTTAATACTGTACTTTAATACTTTGTAAGACTTAATACTTCATAAGACCTAGTACTTCATAAGACTTAATGCCTGTCCGATTGCCAATATACATATTGCAATTACAATATACTGCACAGTTCCCCCTTATTTTAATGGCATAATCAAGCCTTTAAAGTTTTTAGCTATTACAGTAATAGCATTTGATTCGCCTCTAATATCAAATTGTATACTCTCATCATTTTCAAACATATCTAGTAACTTTAGTAATGTACCTTTTTGTAATTTAATACTAGACTTGACTTCGGTTGTTGCAAATAAATGATCAGCTTTTGGGTATTGTACATCTGGTTTACATTTAATAGGAAGTTTTTTATGTGTTGCAATTTCGTCACTTAAAAAAGTTTGATCTTTTGCACGTACTAACACCTTACCGTCGGTATACTCTACCCATCCATTGTCAAGTTCATGTATACCTAATAAACTATCTCTTGATGTAGCTGTATTGCTTTTATGCATTCTCTTTACCTTTTCATTAAATGTTTTCATAGTCTTATACCTCCCATTTTTTAGAGTCATCAATAAACATATCAGTAACTCTTATACCTTCATCTTTTGCATGATCTTTTGTAGTCTTTAATGCCTCAATAAAAGCGTCAAGGCTCAATGTACGATCATGTGATCTATTTTGCCGATAACATAGTTGTGATGTCACATTGTATCTTAATTCCTGTTTTGTACCATTTTTTAAATATCGTATAATTTGTCTTACTCGCATAACAATACACCTTCCTTTTTTAGTTTCAGAGTGTCTTTGCTTCCGGTATCTCCGTTTGTGTCTTACCTTCATTATGTGTCTACTTTAGTATAACCCTACTTTTATTATTTGTCAAGGGGGTACGTCTTTTACCGTCGGTAAATTCGCTTTAATACTTTTTTTAGGTATTTTCTAAACTGCTTTAACTCTTGTGTTTGAGTTAGATAATCTTTGTTAATATCCAGATGTAAAAGTTTATGACATTTTTTACACAGCCGCATACATTTTGCCCGTTCTAATTTACGGAGGCGATTATTGGGTTTTGCGTTACCCGTTGTTCTTACTTTAGCATCCGGATGTATATGATGCCAGATCAAATTTTTCTTGGAATCACAATTATTACACTTCATATACTTTAACCTCTTTTTTTGTTTGTACGTCTACCAGGTTAAGCAATCCAATTAACATAAAACCGTCTGTCTGTTTCAATGCTTGTATCAATGCACGTTTGTTTATTGTGTCCCGTCGGTAATTCATTTTGTAATTATACATTGTTTTCTCCTTTTATTTTAATTGTACCAAGCGACAATAAGACTTTGCCACAAAATGCACATTGCTTCGTACGTGTACCGTCATTTTTCCAATTTGTTGGAAGATTAGTTACGTTGACCTTCAGTCCGCATTTACATTCAATAATCATTTTGCCCTCCCTTTTGTATTGTATTGCTCTAAGTAATTCCATACTTGAGCTTGTGTATGCACCATATTCTTACTTGTTTTTGTCAATACCACGTTACCATCAAACCATATTGACAATGCTCTTTTATTCATGTATGCATTTATTGCCTTTGCCGGATCATTGGTCTTATAAGTCTTGCCTTTACTCTTGATTATTATAAACATTTTTATACCTCCATATCTTTATGCCCGCATTGTATACATACATACGAATATACTCTTTTCCCGTCAATTTGCCGTTTACTACTACCATACCATTGAATGCAACCGCACTCACACTGTACACTTGTTAGCTTGACATTATCTTTTATTCTTGTTTGATTTACTCGTTCAACAATTTGTTTTTTCATGATAGTATCTCCTATGTTTTGACGTATTGTGGATATACTCTATTATACCATAGTTACACGAAATGTCAAGGGGTATTTACTATATATGCGATTTATTTTAACTATTTTACCGTGCATGAAATGTGTACCCCAAAGAATACCAATTATTTAGACCCGACTTGTTTCTTTGTAGTAGTAAGGAGACTTGATAATGAATATACAAGTTAATGAGTGTTTAAACTGTATATAAATTAAGTATAGTATATATAATCTTATATGTTTAAACTTCATGGCAGGCCCGATACGTCGCTTGAGTAACGAATATAAGATTTTATATATTATATGTAAATATATGTTGGGAAGGTGGAGGGAAATACTCCGTATCCGACATATATGTTCTTTAAAATATAAGGTAATATTCCCATGCAAGGGCGGTACAGATTAATACTAGGTGATATAGATTATCATAACAATCATGCACGGTGTAGTTTAACGAGTCTACACATTAAATTTAAAACGACGGGGATAATCTAAAATAATGTATTTGGGTGTAATTGATCCATATTAGATTATGGTGATAAGACGAACTGTCTGTGCTTAAAAATGTACAATAAAATAATCACGGCGCAATGTGATTGTTTAATAAAAAACGTCATATCAAACTATATGATAAGTCTTGCAACGGTGTATTTTACTTATATTTTTGGCTATCTTGCGCATTATGTTGTTATATCACCTAACAGGGTGTAGTATGTCATACTGTTTGAATATTTAATTGATTATAAACGGTAATGTATATCTTACATTCATACGTTGATAATTAGATTGATTATAATGAGTTAGTTTTATGTCTATAATTCAATACGTTTCGTATATCATCATATTGTCATTGATTATTCCTAATTATAAATAACAATAAATAACATAAAGCAAGACAATGATGATACATAATTTCATACATGAATATCGAATATATTAATATATAAACATAATATTATAGAGGACACACGTCTATGCCTACCGAAGGTCTATATAAGTTAATCCTATAGAGGTGTAAGTGTTTTATACATCAATGTCTTATGCCTTGTCTTATGCCATAGCGTCTTTAATAAATTGATTTGAAAAAGAGCATATCCCTTGTCACGATATAATAAACTTTGACATTAATATAAAAAGGGGGTCGAGAAGTATATCGTTTCTTACGTATAGATATCGAAGGTACCATATTAATAATTTTTTAGGAAATTTAAAATTATGAGAAAAAAAAATAATAGCATTAAAGAAGCAGCGTATTCTAAATTATGGCGTTTAAAGAAACCTAAAAAGCGCAAAGCCATTGTAGAACGGGCTAAGTCATACCAGAAAGAGTATATAGCGGCGTATAATCAAATTAAGCGAGATTATATCTTAAACTATAAGAAAACCCACTCCTGTGCACTATGCGGTGAAGTCGAGGTTGCATGTTTGTTATTCCACCACAGGGAACCGGCTTTAAAGTGTTTTGCAGTGAGTCACTACTCATCACATTCAATAGAGAGTATTATCGAGGAAATAGCGAAATGCCAGGTGTTATGCGCCAATTGTCATGCAAAGCTACATTATTATGAGTAAAGTACTCAAAAGCTATATACATAGAGACTCCTTAATTGAATAGGGTGGTAATAAAAATATTATGAAAAATAAAGTACCTAAAAAATTGGAACAGAGAATCCTTCAAGAGTTAGGATTTATTATTGGAATTGTGTCTGAAGGTCTTGGATCACAATACAAGGTATACATAAAAACTGATATCAAAGTCAAGTTAAAGTCTTTACAAGAATGACCAGAGAACTTTCTGAGAATCACACTATGAGTAGATCCTATGAGTAGATCACGACGAAAGACCCTAATTAAGGGCAATACGACAAACGCCGAACAAACCGGAAATTCCGGAAGATATCGAAGATAAGAGTGGCCCGTGGGGATGAACCATTGCACGATATTGATGAAGTCTCAGATATATGGTCATGGAGAAAAGATGGAAAAGGCCCATTCAATGACCCTAAATATGCCCGAAAATGACTACTTTTACTGCGTACAATGCTTATTTTCGAGCGTATGCTTCATGTATAGACTGCCGGATCGGGTTAAGATCGTCACCGCTATGGATATTGATCTAATTTGCAACATGAAACGTGGATATCGGAGGCCCAATGTTAAAAATCGTTTGTAACCGATGCCAAAAACTGATAGAATCGTTTTCGTGTCTTAGTTACGGTCTGGCCGAGTATTTAGAGAAAACGTATGCCGGCAAAGACGAAAACCTATGCAACAAATGCTGGATTGCCAAACATCAGGATGCAGAACGGTGTAAAAAGGCCCTGGTCTCTGCAAATAAAGAACGGGCCAAAAGACTTAAGAAATAGATTTCTCCCCCGATTCAGAGTGTCGCACAACATATGCGGCATGTCTAGGGGGATGATGGGGCGGCCGGAATCCTTTGGCCAGGACCGGAGATCACCGCCCCACGACTTTTGGGGTATTTATGAGATATATTTTATATTTTAAATTTATCCGGAATATATTAAAATATATATTAACCGGGTACGGTATGCTGCAGAATCGGTTCTTTCTCTATTTTACGTATAAATCACGTATATACATACGTATTGACATACAGGCCCTGTATGATATGATTGGCCGGTGCCCTGACGATAACGAAGTATATAATAGATACAAAGAATTACAAGTATTCCAAGAATTTATATTAAAGAAGGTCCGGCGTGAGTATGAAGAGCTTTCATACCGGGATATTCACGAATTAGGTCTAAAAGTCGCATCAGATGAGCAAACGCTTGCAAATCACCCCCGGTCACAGGCCGAGGTAAATAGAATAAATAATAAAATATATCTTGCACGTAGTACAAAGAAAGCAAAGAAAACACATAAAGTCAAGAATAAACGGAAACGGAGGAAAAATTGAACGAGAAAGAGCGATACAATAAGTATAAAACTTATTACAAAAAATACCGTTTAGAGAATCGTGAACAGAAAAATACCTGTCAGAAGCAATACGAAAAACGAACAAACTATGCCGCTACTAGAGAATTTAATCTAAGATGTCCGTGGGCATCTTCTTATAACCATGCCAAACAAAGATGCACTAATACTCGTAATAATCGGTATAAGAGATATGGGGGACGAGGAATCAAATTTTTTATGAATAAAGATGACTTTAAATTTTTATGGTATAGAGACAAAGCATTTACTATGGACAAGCCAAGTATAGACCGGATTAACAACGATGGGCACTATGTGTTTAATAATTGTCGATTTGTTGAATTGATAGAGAATCAGTCAGGGAGGATATAATGCCAGATCATCCGCACAAAAAACGAAAAAAGGCAGGAAAAAAGAAAAAAAGGGTCTTAAGTGACTTTTGGAAGGGATTTCTGCCAAGCCGGACACAAAGATTAAATGATGTCATAAAGGATATCTAAATGGGTGAACGGGTTAATCGATTCAGAAAGAAGCTCACGGATGAGGCAGCAATCTATGCTGTACAACGCCTGGCCTGTGGTATAACGGCCAAGACCATCCGGGATGAGATCGCCCAGACCTTCGGTATTGAGATCACCGGTGCCCGAATAAGCATGCTTACCGGTACAAAACGGTGGAATATAATATATAAAACGGCCCGGGAACAGTTTTTAATCAAGGTGGGTGACTATACCGGTATTGCCCTGGCCGCACAACGTACTCGGCTGCAGGAGGGTGACCATCTTCGGGAAAAACTCATTAAAATCATTAATCGGTTAGAGAATCGCTTGGATATTAATGCATCGGCCAAGGACCAAAATATTTTAATGAAACAGCTGAAGGATATGATGGAAGTATATTTAAAGGTTCTACAGATGGGTAGAACTGAAACCAAGGACAATAATTCGAAGAAAGAAGCTGGCAACACAGGATTCCGGGATTTTATGAAAAAGTTATATGAAAAACCAGCATCGGGGGAGACTAAACAGAGTGGAAAAAAAGAAGTTTAAGTACTTACTGGAACCACAGTTCTATGAGAAGTTCTTTGAAAGTGCTATTAGAATTGTTGATTTTGATACAGGAAAAGTTGTTCCATTTAAGTTAAACCCTATTCAAAGACGTTTTTTGTATAATTGGGATGAAAATTCATTAATTCTAAAAGCCCGTCGTCACGGAATATCTACGTTGTTATTAGCGGTAGCTTTTACGAATTGTCTTTATTTTGATAACTATAAGGCTGCTTTTATTGCTCATAATAAAGATGACGCAAGAGAAATTTTTAAAAAAGTTAAATTCTTTTTAGATAATCTTCCAAAGGAGTTAAACGTACAGACAGATACAGCGTCTAAAGATGAATTGAGTTTTATTGATACAGGATCACAGATTACTGTTTCAACAGCCGGTACTAAGGCAGCAAAAAGTGGTGCAGATTTAACATTCATCCATTTTTCTGAAGTTGCTAAATTTGAAGCATTCGATATTTTAACCTCGGCAAGGGAAGCATTACTGACCGGCGGTGTGACATTTTATGAGTCTACAGCCAAAGGAATGAATAAATTTTATGACATGTGGGAGACAGCACAAGGTTTTTTTCAAACACCTAAGAAAAGCTATATTAAACCCTTTTTCTTTTCCGCAGCGGAACACCCGTCTTACCGACGGGATTTAGAAAAAGACTTTAAGTTAACAATCGAAGAAAAAGAGCAATTTAAGCTTATTAAGGATCAGTGTGCTAGTATTTTAGATGAGGATATTTTAAAACATTTAGCATGGCGAAGGTGGAAAGTATTAACGATGGATGATCCGTCGTTGTTGCCCCAAGAACATCCATTGACTGCCCGGGAAGCATTTATATCATCGGGTAATCCGGTGTTCAACCTAAATCAACTGGATCGCATGAAGAATGCATCTCGTGACTATCGGTTAGGGAATCTGAGTCTTACAAAGAAAGGACAGATTGGGTTCTTTGATGAGAAGGGTGGATACATACGGATATTTCTCCCACCAGAGCCTGGGAAGCAGTATGTTATTGGCAATGATGTTGCCGAGGGCAAGCAGGGTGGGGATAATAGTGCCGGCGTTGTTCTGGATGCACAGACGAAAGAGCAGGCCGCAGAATTTCATGGTTCCCTGGATCCGGATATTTTTGCGTATCAATTGAACATGCTGGGACGTTTTTATAATGATGCGTTGCTGGCCGTTGAAATGAATGGACCAGGACATTCGGTTAATTCAATGTTGTGTAATAAGTATGACTATCCTCGACTTTACCAGGAAGAGGTTGAAGATAGTGATATGACCAGTGAGATTACCGGGAGTATTGGGTTCCGGACAAACAAATCGTCAAAGCAAGAATTGATTACACTGACCAAACGGGCAATTCGTTTGGGTTCTGTTAAAATTAACTCAGTCCCATGCATTATGGAGTGCCGGGCGTTTATAACGAATAAAACAGGGACTGCTGAAGCGGAGAAGGGTAAACATGATGATCTGGTCATGGCATTAATGATTGCAATCTTTTGTCTTGAACATATGCCTGAGTTGGCTCAGAGGTACTTTCCTAACGAAGGAATGTCTGCCTATTACGATTATATTCAGAAACCAGTTCAACCACGATCAAGGAAACGATCAGGTTACTAACTGCCTGTGTAGCTCAATGGCAGAGCAGTAGTTTTGTAAACTACCAATCGGGGTTCGACTCCTCGCATGGGCTTATATTTTAAATAGGGGGATTTATGGAAAACAACAAAGACACCAAAGACAGCAAAGAGAAAAAAGGACCGACGTTAGGTTGGACCTGTAAAGACGGCATCATGGTTATTACTGTAAGTTTGAAAAATGTCTGGCAGGCGAATTGGATGCTTGACGACTGCAAACAGTATTTGCGAGATCTCGTACAGACATCTAATTTACAGAAACAGGCCGAGAAAAATGACATCAAGGCTCGTATTGAAGGTAAGGATTCAATGGGAAAGGGTCTGAACAATAATCCAAATTTCCTGAAAGGGAAAATGAAATAAAATAAAACACATTGGGGGATTTATGGAAAAGATTAATGAGTGTTTGCTGATTAAGCCGAGGGGAAATAAGGTTGTTGTAGAAAAGATTGATTCTGCATCTAAAAAAGGTAAGATTACATACGATATAACTGTAAAAAAAGAAACAGTTTTAATTACATGCCGGGTGACGGCTATAGGCGATGAAGATGAACATGGTCTCATTGTTGGGGAAAAGGTTCTTTGCCGGCAGGATGATTTTCAAATTTTTGAATACGAAGGCGAAGAGTACTATATAATCGATTCTGAATTTGTTATGGCTTATTTAAACGTCTAGAGGAGAAACTATGATAGACAACGAATCTAAAAATCTAAGTGTTAAAAAATTTCATCTGCTTGATCCAAAAAAGGATGAGAAGATCAAGGATGATTTTGATAAAGATCAAGCCTATTTAGTCCCGGGCAAGAAAGACTCTCCTTACGGGGTCTCGGCCAATATTGATATTGATGCTAAAACATGGAATCATTTAGAGTCTGATCTTACAGACTACATTGAGATTGTGGATCGGGATAAACAAGATATGGTTGACCATATGGTGGACTACCAATTGGCCATTCAGGGTGAACCTACCGAAGAAGACTATAGTGATGAAGTTTTTACAGACTCGTGTAAAATTCGCTCCACATTAACTGGTTCAAACTGTCGGATCATTGAAAATAAGATAACAAATACAATTTTGGTTCAACCCTATTTTATTGCCGAAGTTAAAGGGGATAAAGAGGCAGAACTTGTTCTCCGTGACTATGCAAACCATAAATGTAAACATGATTTTGACTTTCGAGAAACTGTCCGGGATGTTGCTCACATTGCTGTGGAGTCTCCGGCTGCTATCATAGTTCCCGAAAAGGTTCGGGAAATAAGAACAGATACAGATTTTGATGTATATGAATCTATGGCCGAGTTTACGGCAAAATACAAAGATGCTGCTGAAGCTGGTATGACTGAATCACAGTATGATCAAAAAAAGAAAGAGGTTCAAGAAGATTTAGACGATCATGATTATCATGAATGTTACTATACATATGATGTTGTGACTGAAAAGAGTAATGTCAATGTTGTCAATATTAATAACTATGGTCAGTTTCCATGGAACTGTGATCCTGAAAAATCTAAATTACAGTATTATGTTATTGAGAAAACTTGGGATGAGTTGGTGAAGCTCGAAAAGGATCATCAGGTTCAACATGTGACGAAGGCTAAAAAGTTCTATGTTGAGAAAGAAAATGGGACCCAGACAGACCAGATTAAAGAAGTACAGGAAGAGAAGATTGGTGTTACCCTTTCTTCACATGGCGAAGACTACAAAACCAAAGTGTACCGGCTCTATAAAGGCTGGATTCGACTTGACCTTAACGCCCGTCAGCGTGAAACTGATTATGAGTTTCTCTACGCCATTGATGAACAGGTTATGCTTCGTTTGGCCCCCTATGCTTCCCATTATAAAAAACGTCCCATTGTTATTGCCCGGATTTGGAAGAAAACAAACTCTTGGCTCGGTCAATGCATTCCGGAACAGTTGGAAAATCCACAGGTTGTATGCGATACATTGCTTCGACAGTATGTGGATGGAAACTCTTTTGCCAACATTCCTGAACTCGTTGGTAGTGCCCAGGATAAGGCCCACCTTGAACGCCAGCGTGAAGACTTCAAACATAAAGTTGGTAAGATTTGGTGGTTGAAGAATCCTTCGATGTTCCAACCCCTCAAAATGCAGCGTCCTGATGGATCCGCTTTCATGCAGTTACTTCAATATATCGTACAGGATTCAGAGGCAAGAACGGGTGCCAGCAGAACGGCGGCCGGTCAGCCTTTGGCAGAGGATCCCAATGCACCAGGGAATAAAACAATGGCCCTGTTACAACAGTCGGATACCATGATTGAGGCGTATATTGAGAACCTTCGGAGTGCATTTGATGAAATGATGAAGCATCTGGTGAAACAGGATCGTCAATACATTAAAAAATTAACATTACGAATAGATGGTCAGGATGAATCGGGCCATTCAAAAGCTCGGGATATTAACCGGGATTCTTTAAAGTTTTTGGATCCGGATACAAAGTTTACACTCCGGAATCAGAAGGTTGATGATAACCTCTTTAAACGTAAGACAGAAGCCCGGCAGGATTTAGAATTAATTTTGGCCGATCCTATGTTTCAGAATAGACCCAAATCTAAAGCTTTTGCATGGAGAAACTATCTTATGCAGAATGATAGATACACTGCTGATGAAATTGATAAGATTGTCCCGGCAGATGAAGAATTAGATCAAGAGCAGAATGATGTACAACAGGAAGTCGAACAGGTGCAGGGTGCCCAGCAGGAACAGCAAGCACTGCAGCAAGAATCTGAACGGGTTTCAGAGCAGCAAGAGGCAGATATTGATGCAGACTTACAACAGGAAGTTTAAACATAAATAGGGGGTTACAAAATGGATCCGAAACA
>SDBU01009325.1_pt1 | contig 11010 bp, 20 predicted proteins | sample 2277071 | NCBI WGS metagenome assembly SDBU01 (sample SAMN10397929, study PRJNA504765) | marine sediment metagenome | isolation source: marine sediment core GS08_GC12, 126 cmbsf | place: Arctic Ocean: Gakkel Ridge, Loki's castle | collected 2008
GGACCAGGACCAATCTGTGAGGGTTGTCTCTTTTCGGGCGGGCGTGCTCCTTCACGCCCGTTTTTTTTGTTCAATCGGGGAGGCCTTAGGTCTTGTGGTACTAAAGCCCGCCCAATTTCCGATATATCGCTGGACAGGATAGTGCTCCGGTGGAGACCGACACGAGCGGTCCAGCGAGGCTCAAGGCAGGTCAGGGGGCTGGCTCCTTACATTACGGCCCCCTGCACTTGCTCTTTAAGGGAGTGACATTATGGCAAGGAAACGCAAACGCAAAAGCACAAAGAAAAAGTGGGGCAAGATTGGCGCTCCAGGCTCGGCGAAAAGACGTGAGTGGATGCGCCGGATGCGTGCCGGTCACAAGGGCAGAGTTTTGACACGGACGGTTGGCGGTAATCACGTTGCCAAGAAAAAACGCAAGAAAAAACGCAAAGTGAAACGCAAGAAAACAACAACAAGACGGCGGTTCCCGTAGCGTTACTCCCTGGCCCTTCGATGGAGCTGCCCTGGTCGGCGGCCGGCTTCGATATCAAGGCCAGGCGATAACGCAGAAAAGAGATGAAATGCACTTTGGAATTTACAAATCACAGTGGTTTTGCCGGTGGTGTGGATTGACCTATAAGCCGTTGAAAGATACTGACCGAGACGGTTTTTGTTCACCGGCCTGCAAGCAGGCACTTCATCGAGCCTACAAGAAATATGTTGCGTGGAAGTTATCAAGGAAACGGCTCAGCGGAAATCGAAAACAGGGACCCCGCCACAAGAGTAACGCTAAAAAGCGAAAAACAGGGTGATAATATGGCAGAAAAACAGAAATATTATGTCGAAGTTTTTGTCCAGGATTTTCACGGCAAGCGAACAAGTTTGGGAAAGCACGAAACGCACGTTGAGAATTGGACTTTGTACGTTGCAATGACTCCGATGCTGGCTTTGTCGGAAATTGTCAGGTCTATACATTTGGAGTTTAGTGGAAAGGTCCCTGAACCCGACCTGCCTTAGCCAAGAAAGCGGTAAACTCATTATGGCAAAAGAGCAAACGACAGCGCAAAAGAGAAATGCCTACAAGATTCGTATCAGAATCAGCCAGGCGGTTTTTAAGGAGCTTATCATCGAGCAGGGTGGTGAGATTTTGAAGGGTACTGCTTTTGGACGTTTCGACCGTCCGTTGTTAAGTGCCGTTGCGAACATAGCGACAACGGCGATTATGAATGACCCACGTTTGAACGTGGTATTGCGAAAAGGATAATCATTATGGCAAATTTCAATCAGGTTTTTTTGATGGGGAATTTTACCAGGGACCCGCAGTTGTCCTATACCCCGAACCAAATGCCGGTCGTAGAGTTTGGCCTGGCTGTCAATCGCAAGTGGTCAAAGCAGGACGGCTCTCAAGGTGAGGAAGTTGGATTTTTTGAATGTCAATGTTACGGCAAACGTGCCGAGGTTATTGTCAAACACTTTACGAAAGGCAATCCTATTTTTGTCCAGGGCAGGCTCAAGCAAGAGCGCTGGGACAAAGACGGCACAACGCACAGCCGGATTCGGGTGATGGTCGAAAGTTTTGAGTTTATCGGCAGAAAGGAAAGCGAGAATGGGCGAAAGGGAATGTAGCAGAGCAGACCATATATTTTATGGGTTTTTGTGTGCTGCGTTGGCTTGTGTTGCAATAGCACAGCTTATCGAGGCTTGCCGGACCAGGCCAAAGGTTCACAGGCCAAAGGTTCAAATGATGGTCCTTAGTATCAAGCAACCGCCGAAGCCAGGCGACAACGGCGAATCCTCGAGCGCTGCAGGGTAACGCTATTTGACGTACTTTGTGAGAATGGAGTCAAGCAAAATGATTGCACAAAAGGAATCAAAAACGGGGAAAACCCCCCTTACTGTGAAACGGGGGGTAAATTCACAAAAAAAGAACGAAGTGGGCCTGCATTGGCTGCGTATCTCTATTGTCCGGCAATACTTACCGAAAGTCAGAGCATATCTTGAGTTTTACTTCGGAGAATCCGCCCAGGACGATTATGGCTTGTGGTCTTATGACAGCCGATACCACTGGCCCAACGGAGCGTCTCTGAATTACGACGGCGCTGCAGCACGAGCCGATTCGGTTCACAATGGGAAGTTTACCGTTGAGATACCAGGGCAGGCTTTGGACGGGATAGCACAGACGGATCTGCACTTGTTCTTATTGAGCTTACGTCAATTCAGCCCGACCTGTACTCGATGCGATGTCTTCTTTGATGATTACAACCGTACTATCAATCCACACGAGCTACACGATATAGTCCAGGGCCACGATTACTCCGGATTTCGCAAAAGCCAGATTAAGCAGGGCTACGATAGCGGTCGTTTGATTCACGATGAAATTGATTTCGGCAAACGTGGTCCAAACGGCTCCGGACGGTATCTCCGGATTTATGATAAGTTCCTGGAATCCGAAGGCAAAAAAAACTGTGTTCGTTTCGAGGTCGAATTCACTAAAGAGCGTTCTCATAAGGTTTTCGATAAACTTAGCCAGGTGACTTCTGTTGATGCGTTTGCTACGTTATGCGGTTCCCTGATAGGCGGTTCTGTCAAGTTTGTTCACCGTAACGGTGACAAGAATATAAGCCGTCTCGGTGTCTATGATTTTTGGCAGGAAATTTTGGAGCTTTTAGGTTCTGTCGTTATCCGGATACCGACAAAAGAAACCGATATTGCAGGCAAGTATAAATATATTTATCGTCAAGTGACCCCCACGTTGGCCCTGCTGCGTGGAACGTTTGTCGATGATACCGACTTTTTTAACTGGCTTAACGATGCTATCGGTGAAGGTGAATTAAGAATGAGCCAGGCTCAAATCAACCTTGCCAGGGCGAACAAGAGAAATCTCCGGTATGATGATGGAAAGATTTTCAGTAACGAAGGCGAAATTTTTAGCGAGATTTGATGTGAAAATACTAACTTTTTTGATAAATCTTTTGAAAGAAGGTGGAACAATGAAAATTCAATTTAACGAAGCGCAGTTGTCACGTCCCCAGCAAAAAAGTCTTATAGAGATTCTCGATGTTTTGCAATCCGAGAATAAGAATGAGCTTGTGGTCACGCCGGTTGAATTCCCAATCAAGTTAAAGGTCAAGCTCGATGATGAGATTGAAATGATGCTCGGCTGGGATGCCGAAAAGCAAAGCTACGCTGGTTTGACTAAGCCGGAAACGACCGAACCGGAACCAAAGCCGGACCCGATACCGGAACCGGAGCTTGACCTTTCGCCGGTCATTGAACGTTCCCAGGCTTTTGCTTGTGCTTTGGCTAAGTTGACTAAGCCATTGGAAAGGGACCATCGTTTTATAGTGTGGGTAGATTTTTTAACTACCTTATTGAAGGAGCTTGAGTAATGAAGTGTCCAAATTGCAAACAGCCTTTTATCGAGGACCATCCCCCGAAATTTCTTTGCTCGGTTTGTGGCTGGATTGAGAAAATCGACAAAGAATGGATAAATTGCGAGGCCCCCGAATCCCCAGCCCCCCAGGAACCCGAACCCGAACCCGAACCGGAACCAGAGCCGGACCCCGCTGCACACGAGCCGGACCCCGCTGCACACGAGCCGGACCCCGCTGCGCACGAGCCTGAACCTAATCCTAAAGTCAAAAAATATCTCGATGGCTTGTTGACAGTTACGGAGGTGGACGAATGAAAGGTTTAGAGCAGCTGCAAAAAAACAGTAGGCCCGTCCTGGTTAAAATGGCTAAGAAGTTGCATATCAAGGTTCCTAAATCTCGTAGTTGGACAAAGGAAATATTGGCAAGAAAAATTCTCGAAAAACAAAAGCTCGATGAACTTGCCGATGTGCCGGTCCAGCCAGAGCCGAAATCTGACGAGTCCAAACGCAAGCCGGATTTTGAGGACCTTGCCACAGAAGGCCCCGCCGAGGCCCTAGATTCGCCCCAGCTGGACAAAGAAGGTCCAGGCGGGGAACGGGAAGGGGCCGGAAAGCCCCCAGGGCTTACGGACGAGAAAGCCAGGGTTCAGAGAATCCTGAAAAACCAGGTCCCCGACCCTGTTGTCCAATTTGCTGTCGAGTGTGCTTTCAATCTGTCCGGTGAACCGAAAAAGAAATCTGTCGAGCCTACAACCGAGATGATAGCTGTGCCTGTTACGAATCTGATAAACTATTATTTTCCGAATTTGAATCTTAGTCCTCTTTTGCAAGTCTGGTTTGACCTGGGGCTTGGTGTCAAGAATCTTGTCGTTAGTCGGGTGCAAGCGATGAAAGTCAAGGCAGCTGAAGCGCAGCCGGAATCTCCGGAGTCGGCTGAAACTGGAGACGAACAAAAAACCTAATGGACAAAGAAGCGATTATCCGTCTTGTCTTTGGTATTCGAGGTTGCGGAAAAACTGTCAAGGTCCGTAATCTTATAAAGGACGTGCGCCGGTTGTTGGTTGTTGACACTAAAGGTTGTGACTATTTCGATGGTGTGTCTTTTCATTCGTTGGCCGAGCTAAAAAAATTCTGGCTGACAGTTTACTCCGGTGACTTTCGCCTGATATATAAGCCCCCTGGTGACGATGTTCAAACCATCGAGGACATCGCCGAGATTTGCTCGCTTTCCTTAGCCTGCGAAAATATGACCCTGGTAATCGAGGAGCTTAACATTATCTTTGACGATAAGAGACCGCCGACCGAGTTCAACAAGATGATTTTCTCCAGTCGGGAACCTGGCATCGAGCTTATAGGCGTTGCACAACGTCCGTTTGGTTTTGGCCGAAAGTTTACCAGCCAGGCTAAGGAATTTTATGTCTTTTACAATCGAGAGCCTGATGATGTTCGGTTCTTTAAGCAAAGTCTGGGGACCGATGCTGCGCTTGCGATTTGTACTCTTGAGCAGTATCAGTATCTCAAGTGGGTTTATGCCGATGGAGTCCAGAAACACGAAATCTGCAAAGATGAACTGTTGTAAAATTTGCGGAAAATCCATAAGCGATATGGCGAAAACTTGCTCAAATGCTTGTAGGCAAAAGGCTTATCGCAAGCGGAAATTCTTAAAAAAATCTCGCAAAGTGTAACACAAGCCTATTGACAAAAACTGTAACACGCCGTTATTCTGATTCCCTAAGGTAAAATATCATTTTTTGCAGAAAGGATTTTGCTATGGGCAAGCCACTAATCAATATCAATGTCCCCAAGGTCGGACGCATCACGACACAGGACGTTTTGCGATTTACGTTTCTGGCTTTGGGGGTTGCAGCTGTTTGGAATTACTCTGACCGGCTGCCTGTTGTGGGACCGACTTTGGGCAAAGCCAAAGCGTTTGTCCGTAAGGCTGTTGGTGCAGGGGTAGCTGTTGTATAGGTTGGCTTGTATCAAAAAACCAGAGACTTTTTTTTGGAGTACACAATGAAAACGTATATGGTGAAGGAAGCCGACCTTTCGGGCATAGCTCAAAACGCTTTAGCCACGATGGAAATCGGTGCGAAGTTTAACCATCACGGCTTATGTTTGGAGTTTACGGACGGCGGTGTGGTTATGACCGAAGCTCAAATCATTGCGGATGTTGAATCAATATCCGTGTCCGTAAAAGTCAAGGGCGGTGCGAACATTCGTTTGCTCAAGGACATTCCATCGCACGTTATTTTCGATATTCTCAATAAGTATCGGGAGACATCGAAAAGCAGTTACACTTATACCGGCGTTCTATACATTCCCTGGACCCGTCCGGACCTGGGGACCCTGGTGGACCCGAGCGCCCTGGTACTTGGAATGTTGGACATCGACAGTTATCTTTTGCAGGTCAAGTTCGCTAATGTTGTTTTGTTGTGCGACAAAGTCACCGTAGCTCCGGAAGTTGACAAGGGGCCGGCCCGCCCGCTCGGAGAACATATCAGATTCGAGCGGTGGGAACGGACCTATGCAATAGCCGACATAGAGCACGTCACCGAGTTACCATACGGCGAACCGAATACGGCAATGCTCGGCTACCACATCCACGATGCGGTCGGTGTGGTTGGCGACGTGGAGGTCCGGTTCGATGGTGCAATCATCCACGACCCGCTTACTGCCCAGCAGAATAACTTGCTTTTACATCGAGCGGGCAGGACCCCGATTGCCGATTATTTCCACATTGATTTCAATCGCCTGGGAAGTGCCTTGCCGGTCGGCGTTGCTAAGAGTTTTCGTCAAAAATTTAATTGGACCACAGCGCCCGCTGGTTACGATGTTTATACCGAAATGATTTACAACCTGGGAGCTAAAAACTACGTCTGAAAATCTGCAATGAAAAATAGTGACCTTAAGACAATTCTTTGGTTGGCGGTTGTTGTTTACATTGTTGTATTGTGTTTCGGTACTGGTACTCTCCGGAAATGAGGTATAAACGATGGCTGTTGAGATTGACTATGACAAAAGAAGTATCGTCCGGAACATTTTCGACCCTGGGGCTTGGGCGAATCTTTTGTCCGGTGTCGGTGAAGTGGCGGGTGATGTAGCAACTACCTGGGAGCAAATCGAAAAGGCAAAAGGGACCGTTACTCTGCAAGAACCTGAAACCCCACAGCTTGCCCTGGCCGATTTCAAATTTACCCCCAACGTGACATTGATTGCTATCGGTGTCGGTTTACTTGTTCTTGCCTGGATGATGAGGAAAAAATGAGCGATGGCGAAATAGAAGTCTTTGAGGAATTGTCGGGCGTTGCCTTTGAGCCGACCGCAGAATTACCAGGGGGCCTGGGCGGTTTGCTCGGTAGTGTCGGCAGTATGTTCGGTCCGGCTGGTTTGGCTGGGGCCGGTTTTGATTTAAGCAGCAGCGCTGAGAGCCGAGCCTTGTCGGGCGGTCCGTTCCGTTCCGGTGACGTTGTGTTCGGTCTTAAAACAAATACCCTGGCAATCGCCGCCGCTGTTGTTTTGGGATTGTATCTTCTTTTTGTGAGGAAAAAATAATGGGCTTGTTTGGTGGTAGTAGCTCGAAATCATATTCGACAACCATAATGCAGGACCAGCGGGTTACGGCAGAGGAAGCCGAGGTTGTTATCGGGGCCGGAGCTGATGTATCTTTGCCAGGCTCGTTAAAAATTGGGCAAAAGGCGATAGTCGGTGACATCTTAATCCAGGAATATACTCCGGCGGTCCAGGCAACCGTTGAACAGGCTATCGAGACCTTTGCAGAAACGAGCAAGGAAGTTACTTCGGTACTCGGCGAAAAGTTAATTGAAACACAGCAGGGCGTTGCATCTATCTTGCCGAAAATGGCGCTCTATGGAGTTATCGGCCTTGTTGTTTATCTTGTAGCACAGAGGGTTTGGAAATGAGCTTAAAATTTGCTTTCCGAGAGATAATACTTGCAGCCGGTGCGAAAAAGCGTGTTCACGAAGTCGCATCGTTTTTTATGCTCGTTAGTAATACAGGCAGCCAGAAAATCAGGGTTTCGATTGATGATTCTCCGTTATCTGAAATGCCTATCGGTTACGAGTACAGCGAGAGAAAAGAGGACGAATTTTATACTCATATTGATTTTCAAAATCCCAACGCTGCCGAGGTCACGGTCGAATACATTATGTCCACCGGCGTTATCAGGACCTTCCCGACCATCATAGCACTTTTACAGCTTTTGGCAGAAATGACCGGCTTATCGACCGGCGAAATTTGGGATACTGAAAAAACAATCGGTGTCGCTGCATCAGTAGTGATGGCCTTGAACGCATCCAGGCACAGCGGGGCGGTCCAGGCTAAGTCAACGAACACCGGCAAAATATATATCGGTTATGACAACACGGTATCAACAGTGAAGTGGATAGCAGAGTTGCAACCTGGTCAATCTTATTCGTTTGATGATTGGCTGGGAACGATTTACGCTATTTCTGATACAGCTGCTCAGCTGCTCGGTTACGGTGAACATTGATGATTATCATTAGCAATCCAATAAATTTGACAGCAATTTTCAAGGACCTATATCAGGCTAAGGTTGATACTGCTGATGCGCAGATGCATACCGGAGACCTTGTCGAGACCACGCTAAAATCCTACGAGATACCAGCTGGGACCCTGGGCAATAACGGCGTAGTCAGAATCAAGGCAACCGGAATTAGTCGAGGTAACAACGGAGCTAAGACCTACAAGCTAAAATTTGGTGCTACGGTAATCGCCACGTTGACGGTTGCTGCCGATGTTGCCGATTTGATGTGGACCTTGTTTGCTGTTTGTCATAATCTTGGGGCTGTCAACAGCCAGGGCTGGTCGGCTTTTTGGGCGGACGAATCAGCTATCGACATAAACAAGACGGCAATCGCAAGCGCTCTCGATACGGCAAGTGCTCAGACTATTTCAATCACCGGACAGCTTGCACACATAGCTGATGAATGTGAGGTCAGGGATTGGACTATCGAAATAAACCCGACTTAACAGCGTTACTGATGTGGCTGAGCGGATTTGCCTGGTAAAATGAAAATCGTTGTTTTTGGACTAAAAACGAGCACCGGCTTTATTTCGAACTTTAGATCGCTTTAGATCGCTTTTACCAGGTACGCCGAATCAGTAACGCTGAATCATTGAGGTCACGATGTTACGAACCGAAATTGACAAAGACGAGCCGTTGTTTCCAGGCGATGTTATCGAGATGCACTTCAAGGCTTATGGTCCTAACTGGGTTTATCTGCGAGCAGCTGAATTGGCTTTAATCAAGTGGCGGTTGGAGCAAGCGAATCCTGATTATCAGTTGCTTAGCTGGCAAGCTCCAGGTGACAAGCTCATTTTAACTTTTAAGATTCTCGAACCCAGGGAACCCACACCGGAAATACAGCAGGCGGGTATCGGCACAGCTGCGGTAATAGCAGTAATCGTAATCGGCGGGGGCCTGTTTGCCTGGCTCTCTCTCGATAAGATTTACAAGATTTCAAGCTCACCAGCTGGTCAAATCGCACTTGCAGGGACCGGAGCGCTCGGGATGGTTTTTGTGGTCATTGTCGGTTACTTGATATTGAGCCGATTTTACGGCTGGGGGGATTGATGATAAGTATTAGCGGCGCTCCACCATCTATACCAACCCCGCCCCCGCCGGAGTATGATAATTATTCAGGTCCTCATAATCCCGCTTGTTTTCTAACGATGGATTCTCCAAATGATTGGGGCGGTCAATCCTTCACCACAGCTTTCAAATATAGTCTGAAAAGTATTGACCTCTGGCTCAAAAAAGGTCCAGGGGCCAATGTTTTGGATGTCAATGTTGAGCTTTACGCCGTTGACGGCAGCGGGCATCCAACCGGCTCTCCGTTGAATTACGGAATTATTCCCGATGTCGATATTGCGGAAAGCTGGGCCTGGGTGAATTGTATTCTCGGAAACGGAAAGCTCACATATTATTTGCTCGATGCAGCTACCAAATATTGTCACGTTGTTAACGGTTTGAATCTTTTAGGCAATCCGTTACTTTGGGGCTGTGGCGGTGACGGTAGCGACTATCCAAACGGGGACCAGGAATGGAGTACAAACAGCGGAGGTATCTGGACCAAAGATACAACAAAAGACCAGCTGTTCAGAAATTTCGCACCGGCATTTCTTGATAACTATTCCGGTTCCGTTCTGCCTTTCGGCACTTTGACTATGAACTCCGCAAGCAAATGGGCTGGTCAGACTTTTACTGCAATGAAATCCTATACCCTGAATCGTATCGATTGGTATTTCAAAAAAGGTATAGGGGATTTTGTAGGTGTCATCCTTTTCGAGCTTTACGGCGTTGACGGGGGCGGACATCCTGATATTGTCGGCGGTACTTTGGCAACCGGCAGTATGCTGGACGCTGATGTGCCAACAGAATTTGCCTGGAATCCCTGTTCAATGAGCGAGTATAATCTTGTTGTCGATAATCAATATGCAATCGTGGTTCACGGTTTTTCTCTCAATGCGAGTAATATTATTATGGCTTGTTATAATGATTATCTTGGTTTAAGTGACTATCCAGGTGGTACTTTGGAATGGAGTACAGACGGTGGCGGAGCTTGGGCCACAAATTCGAATCTTGATGCACTTTTCAGATGCTATCCGGCGTAGCGTTTGAACAATCAAAAATTCAAAGGAGCTAAAATGCGGAAAGCCTGGAAGTGGTTGAATCATAACCGGTATGTTGTAATCGGTCCTATTATTGGGGTTATGCTCTGGGCCTACGCCCTGGGCTGCACGCCGGAAACGGCAAGCCCCCTGGACATTGGCCGGATGGTCAACGCCAGTCAGCTGGAGATTGATTTTAAGACCTGGCAAGCGCAGCAGGAAATTATGACAGCGAAATTCGATGCAGCTGGCCAGGACCTTGTTCGGCAGGAAGAACAAAACGCAAAGCTCAAGGAAACAATCCTGGGGCTTGCGTCCGGTGGGATACCGGATGTGCCAGGCTTATTGAAATTGGTAATTGGTGGCGGGGGCCTGGGAGCGATTGTTGACAATGTTCGCAAGGGCGGTGTTATCGGTGGACTCAAGCGCAACAAAAAATCGGCTTAAAGACTTGATTGGTACTGTCGGTTATGTGCTGGTTATGTGCCAGCTGCGTAACGTTAGACTCAAGATTGACGCTGAAAAAAAACTGGTTACGATAACCGAAGATGCGAAAAAGCACGAATTCAGCTTTGACGAAATCGAGCAGCTGGTCAACGAATAACCGGCACTTATGGTCCGGAGTTTAGCAGCTGCAAAATATCAAAAGTATCAGCCGGACGGTTTTTTCTTGCAAAATGTCCGGATTTTGCTTATGCTGTTATCGGTCCTGGTCTTAAGAATGGACCGTTGATGATAACTGACTTGCTTCAAATATGTTACATACATTCGAGGATGTTTGTATTATGGGTGCAAATTGCAACAAAGTGAATCGGGAGAAGATGGTGATTAGAAAAATATCAGCTTTAGTCAAGATTTTTTTCCGGTTATTTGATTATACTACATTTCATAGGCACATCCTAACAGGACCAGGACCAATCTGTGAGGGTTGTCTCTTTTCGGGCGGGCGTGCTCCTTCACGCCCGTTTTTTTTGTTCAATCGGGGAGGCCTTAGGTCTTGTGGT
>SDBU01009326.1_pt1 | contig 11010 bp, 10 predicted proteins | sample 2277071 | NCBI WGS metagenome assembly SDBU01 (sample SAMN10397929, study PRJNA504765) | marine sediment metagenome | isolation source: marine sediment core GS08_GC12, 126 cmbsf | place: Arctic Ocean: Gakkel Ridge, Loki's castle | collected 2008
CGTGTTTAGCCTGCGATGGCCAGATGGATTTATCTGTCCAAGATGTGAATGTCAAGAATATAGTTTTCATGAAGGCCTTTTGTATCGGTGCAAGAATTGCCGATATCGCGCATCTTTAACCGGGGGCTCGATTATGCATAAAACAAGAACTCCCTTGATGGTCTGGTTTTGGACTATTTTTCTGGTTGCTTGTGATAAAAGGGGACATTCGGCATTGTCCATATCGAAAGAGCTTAAAATCAGTTATTGGGTTGCCTGGACTCTGTTGCAAAAAATCCGCAGAGCCATGAGAGAGCAAGATATACAATATAGGTTGAAAGGTATTGTGGAACTTGATGATGCTTATTTTGGTGGAAAGAATGATGGGAAAAAGCGGGGGAGAGGAACTTCTAAATCCAGAGTTCTTGTGGCTGTATCTACTGACAAGGAAAAAGAGCATGCCGGTTTTGTAAAGATGCAAGTAGTAAAAAATCTTGATACGGATACCGTTAATAAGTTTGTAACAGAAAACATAGAACCAGGTAGTAAGGTCCAAACAGATGATCTGAGTATATATGATTGTTTGAATAATCATGGAATGGTGCATGAACAATATCCTATTGTGTCTGGTGAAAAGTCATTGCCTTGGGTACATACTATTGTTGCAAATGCAAAAAGGTTTATTTTGGGAACATATCATGGTCTTGATTCAAAACATCTTCAAGCATATTTAGACGAATTCTGCTATCGATTTAATCGACGCCCTTGGGAAGACCAACTTTTTAACCGACTACTTGCAGTATGTATAAATTGTGAAGTCATTACTTATGGGCAACTAACTCAATAGTCATAAAAATCTATGGGGAGAGAACTAAAAATAAAGAAAAGTAACGTGCTTGTCACCTTGCGGGAAGAATGTCCCATACACGGGTCTAAAGAAAGGAGAATTCTTAAATCAATTTTCCCTGGGCGATATCCTCGGCATCCTCTCGATGTTTTACTCGTTTATAAACATATAGCCATAGATTGGTTTTAAATACCGACAGTAAAGTTCATCAAAAGCTTTAAGGTCACCTTGTTTTACTCTCTCTATCAAATAGTGATCAAAAGATAGCATTGGATACCTCCTCACTTTGCAAAAGTTTTCCTCTATATATGTAGACCCTCCAAAATGAGAAAAGTGTCGCTTTTCTAAAGATTAATTTTACAACAAAGTAAGTGAAACTGGAATGTTAGAAGGAAAAATTTCTCACACAAGTATAATAATGGTAATATTTTAGGTATCCACTCTTAAAAGTAGACATTCTAGCTTAGGAATTAGAGAGGCCATTCTATTAACTAGATAGAAAAGTAACGTGCTTTGACAAGCAAAAGAATATATGGCAGAATACCAATCAAAGATAAGTAGAAAGGATAGGAATTGATCAGAACGACGGGACTAACAAAAAGTTTTGACAATTTTATGGCAGTGAATGAGATAACTCTTAATGTGAAAAAAGGAGAAATATATGGTTTTCTCGGTCCCAATGGAGCAGGAAAGACTACTACTATTCGTATGCTTTTAGGAATTCTTAAACCAACGAAAGGGGAAATTTATCTCTTTGACAAACCTCTTCATCAGGATTACTTTAACATGAAAAAAAAGATAGGGGTGGTTTCGGAGAAGCAGTATCTCTACGAGGAGATGACTCCTTACGAGTATCTGGATTTTTTTGGCGATTTCTATCGAATAAAAAATAGAAAGAAGAGAATAAAGGAACTTCTAGAATGGGCAGGTCTCTACGGAGTGAGAGACAAAAGATTAAAACAATTTTCTCGTGGGATGCAGCAGAAAGTAGGTATTGCTAGAGCTCTTCTGCATGATCCTGAGATTCTTATTCTGGATGAACCTATTTCTGGCCTTGATCCCATGGGGATAAAGCAAGTGAGGGATATGATAGAGGAGCAAAAGCGGCTGGGGAAAACTATTTTTATCTCCTCCCATCTTCTCTCTGAAGTAGAAAAGATATGTGATCGAGTAGGGATTGTAAATGAAGGGGTTCTCTTGGCAGAGGATAAGATGGAAGATTTGAAAATGAAGTTGAGCAGAGAAACAGAAATAGAGGTAGAGGTAAAAAAGGTAATTCCAGAAGTTATTAAAGCTCTCTCTTCTTTAGATTTTGTTAATAAGGTTGCCCAGGAGAACAATCTGTTAGTAGTAAAGGTGAAGACAGATAGAGATCATCGAGATGAGATAGTAAGAACTATTTCATCTCAAGGGGGAGCCATCTTAGGGTTGAAGTTGAGAGAAATGAGTCTGGAAGAGGCCTTTGTCACTATTACCCAAAAGAATGTTTCTTCGCTCCTAGGAAAATAGAGTGAGTATAAAAGAAGGATTATCTCATAGATTTAATGTTGTAAGAGTTCTTACCAAGAGAGAGCTAAAATCTACTTTTGTTTACGGAGTAGTCATTTATTTAGCTATCTTTATTTCTCTTTTAATTTCTTCTCTTATTCTTAAGAACTATTTAGACGGAATAAGAGATGAAGGGATGTTGATGATGAGTGATCCTTTGAACTATCCTCTTTTTATCACCACTCTCATCTCCTCTTTTTATTTAGCCATTATTTCCTCTCTTTCTATTTCTCGAGAAAAGGACCATCAAACACTGGAAGTACTGTTCTATGGCCCTATCGACCATATCTCTTTTGTAGTAGCTAAGTATGTAAATGATATTCTTACCTATCTAATTATGGTTTTATTTTTCCTGGCCTATTTTTTCCTTATCTCTCTTCTGACAAACTTCTCTTTTTCCTTTAATTTTGCCAAACTTATTCTTCTATCTATCTTTTTAGCTTCCTGTATGATTAGCTTTGGCCTTCTCCTCTCCAGCTTAACTACCAGGGTCAGGTCTTCTATCATATCGTTTATAGGTATAACTGTTGGTTTTTTTGCAGTTCAGATATTGTATAGAATTTTAGGGAGTACCAAGCCTGAGCTTTTATCTACTCCTTTATTATATTTAAGAAGCATAATGGAAGTTCTTTATGTGTGGTGCATCCAGTGGATATCTCCTTTTTCTTATTTTGACCGGGGACTGGAGGCTGTTTCTCTGGGAATCCATGGGGAGTATGCTATTAGTATCATCTCCTCTTTACTCTATTCTATAATAATGGTGCTTTTCTCTATTCTCATCTTAAGAAAGAAAGGAATTGAAAAATGACAAAGAGAATTTTGACCTTTCTTACTCTCCTCTTTTTCTTGTCTTCTTTTAATTTAGTTGAGGTAAAAGGAGCAGAGACAAATAATTCTGAGGAAAAGGATGAGCTCCCCGTTCCTCCTGTCATAGAAGAAATCAGGCAGTCAGGAAAAGGCAGTGAGGAGGTTGTCTATAATCTCGATTTATTTAATGGAAAAAGCTATACTCCCGGGGTTTTTTCTCCCTTAAAAGCAAATACTATCTATATTATTGCTAATGTAGATAATATTTTTTCTCCAGAGATTACTAAAGTCTATTTTTGGCCAGTAACAGGAGAATATGTAGCTGATTGGTTTGCCCTGGATGAATATATAGGTAAGACCTTAGAGATTGTAAAAGATGGCAAAGTTATCTCCTCTTTAGAGAAGCGGAAATATACTCTGCTTTATCTTGAGGAGAGTTATATTCTTCTGGTAGACAAAGAAGCCACTGGCGCTTATCAAGAATACAAAGATGTTCAAGAGACATTTTCCCAATATTGGCAAGATTATCTGGATTACCAGCAGAAGCTGGCTGAATATGAGAGAAAAAAAGCTGAAGGGGAAAAGAATCTTAAAGAGCCAGTACCACCAGAGGAACCACAAAGACCTCTGGTAGAAACAGCGGAACCCTTAGATGCCTTTATTGTGAATCTAAAAGAAGGAGAGTATAAGATTACGGTAAGGGGTGACAAAGGACAAATAATAAAGGGAACTGAGAAGGATTTAGTAGTCTTTTCCGAAAAACCGGCAGTCGGTTATCAAATCGTAAGAAAGGACAATTGGCCAGCAAGATGTGACGACCCCCTGGAAACTATTTATGTCGCTGGAAAGGATGTTTTTTATTTTGCTCCTGTCCTAGAAGTAGGTTTCGATAATTTCTATTACAGTAAGCTGCTCAATCCTCAAATTATTGGAGGAGTCAAAGGGGCGTGGAGTTGGGTGTATCTATGGCCTGTAATGGATGCAACTCTAAATTTTTCTAAAGACAATAAAATCTTGGAAAATGAAGAATTGCTAAGGTATTATGTAGATTTAATTCCTGGATATGCTCTCGGATTCAATATTCTTAAGTACGATGAGGAAAATCCTCCTGAAGGTAGCCCTACTCAATTGATGGCCTACAAGGTAGAACTAAAAGAAAAAGGTGGGTATAGAATTGAGTTAGCGGGTTCTGGGGGAGAGGTTATTTTAGGGAGTGAACGAGAGATAAAGATGGTGCGAGGAGAAAATACAGGAATTGTCTATATACCGGCTTTACTCTCTTTGCCTTTCGGATTATTCGTATTTATTAGGCGGAGAAGAAAGTGATCTGTGTCTAGGAAACAAGAAAGGGTGGAATCACCAGGGGAGAGAAAATATCTATTTGTAGTATTAGTAATTGTCCTTTCCTTAGCAGGTGCAAGGGCGGGGTTAAGTGCTGACTATCAATTGAAGATAGCGATAGACAGAGGAAGGAAGGAAGTAAAAGGAGAAGAGACTGTAAGTTTTATCAATAAAGCAAAGGAGGGGATAGAAGAAGTCTATTTTTGTCTCTATCCCCAAATTTTCGAGGGTAGAATCAGAGTAGAAGAAGTTAAAACTGAAGGAGAGTGGTTAAACTATACACTAGAAGAAGGGATTTTGAAAGTAATTCTCCCTGAGAAACTCCTGCCAGGGAAGAAAATAGTTCTTTCCCTTGAATTTGGGTTAAATCTTTTAGAAAAAGCTCCTTGCTTTGGCTATGATGAAGAGTTGATTTATTTAGCCAACTGGTATCCTATCCTTTCTGTTTATGAAGAGGAAGGGTGGTCTGTGGGTTTTTATGAAGTTGAAGTTATTCTCCCTTCTCAAGAGGTAGTAGCAACTACGGGGGAGGTAGTAAAAGAGGAAACAGGGGAAGGAGAAAAACATATCTATCTAAAAGCAGACAAAGTGAGAGATTTTGCTTTGGCTATGAGCCCAGAGTATGAATCTATTATCGGGAAAGTTGGGAAGGAAGAAGAAACCGAGAAAGCACCTGGGGAGGCAGCCAAGGAACAGAGTAAAGAGACACAAATAGAAGTATATTACTTTGAAGACAAGGGGATCGCTGAGATAATTCTTTCCACGGCGGAGGAAGCTCTCACTTATTTTAGCTCTCTTTTTGGAGTATACCCCTTCCAAAAACTACATTTCGCCCAAGTATATGGCGAAGAAGTTTTTGCTCATTCAGCTCTTGTGCTTATCGGAGATGGGCTTTGGAATAGTAGAAATCTCAGCTCTTATCATCTGGAATATAGAATAGCTTACGGCGTAGCGCGCCAGTGGTGGTCCCAAGTAGTGGGAGCAAACGAAGCTGAAGAGCCTTTTCTTATGGAAGCACTGGCCAATTATTCAGCTCTAATGTATCTGGAAAAAAAATTTGGTAAAGATAGAGCCAAGGCACTGCTTTTTTCTCTTCATGAAATGCGCTATTGGGAGTATCTTAAGAGAGGGGAGAGTGACCTAGCGGTTCTTAGTTCTTTAAAGAACTTTGATTCCACTTCCCATGAAGTAATAGCGAGAGGCAAAGGAACAATAGTCCTTTCTATGTTAAGATATGTAGTGGGAGATGAAACTTTCTTAAAGATTTTGCAAACTTTCTTTTCTCGATACAAATATTCTCAGGCTACAACACGAGACTTCCAGGAGGTATCTTCTCAAGTTTTTGGTGGAAACCTGCAATGGTTTTTTGAGGAGTGGCTCACCAGTGCCAAAGAGATTGATTATGAGGTAAATGAGGTAATCAGTCAAAAAGGGGTATCTTTGGAAGGAGAAGACGGATATCAAACATCAATTACTCTTACGCAAAAAGGTACTGCAATAATGCCCGCACAGGTCCTTATTGAACTGGCCAATGGAGAGAGGATAATAAAAGTGTGGGAAAAGGAGGAGAAGGTAAAGAAATATAATCTCTTCACTGAAGAGGCCGTCTCTTTTGTTGAGATTGACCCTGAACAGAAGGTTTTAGAGAAAGTAAGAGAAAATAACATAAAGGTCTCTCGCTCCTATACAAGAAAAAAACTCTTATACTTTGTTCTTGGCTTATTCTTGTGGGATATGTTTTCCCTTTTAATGATAGGAATTGCCTTTATTCTCCTTTCGTTATTTTTTAGATTTTGGGACAGATTCAGGGAAAGAAAGCCTCTTGTTTCTTTGCTAGTAATTTTTGCCTCTTTATTTGCCTGCAAGATAGCCATGCCTTATCTCTTTCTTGGACTGCCCAGTGCAGGTATTTCTGAGGCAATTCTTGTGGCAGCCTCTTCTCTTTCTTTTTTGTATCTTGTTCTCTCTTTTTTGGTTGCTGCCCTCTGTACTATTTTAGTTTTGAGGACAGAGAGATTAGATCTTGCTCAGGGAAAAGTGCTTATTCAAGCTTTCATTTTCTGGATAATTCTAGATGTTCTGGTAGGTGTATTTCCCTATCTTTTTGTTATTTAGGTCGATATTTCTAAGGGAGGAGTGATTTATCAAATGGGAAAAAGGAAAAGCGTAAGTGTGCGCTTAGAAAACGTAACTAAAATATATTATAGTAAAGAGAAGCTAAACATTTTAAGAAAAAATTCGGGTACTAAAGCCCTAGATGATGTGAGTTTAGAGATTAAGAATGGGGAGACGATGTCTATCTTAGGACCTTCTGGCTGTGGCAAGAGCACACTTCTTAAGGTAGTTTCAGGACTGGAAACAATAGAAGAGGGGCTGGTATACTATGATGAGGAGGATGTAACGGTCATGCCTCCCAAAGATAGAGGTATAGGAATGGTCTTCCAGAATTATGCTCTTTATCCTAATTATAAATCCAAGGGTAATCTTTCCTTTTTCTTCTGGGTTCGCAAGACTCCCCAGGAGGAGATTGACGAGAGGGTGAAAGAGACCAGCAGGATTATGGGAATGGGTTTTGACAAGTTGCTAGGAAGAATTCCAACTACTCTCTCCGGAGGAGAACAACAGAGGGTAGCTATTGGAAGGTGTATTGTAAGATATCCTACTATCTTTCTTATGGATGAGCCTATTTCTAACCTGGATGCAAAGCTCAGAGTAAGAATCAGAGGTGAGATAAAGAGACTACTTATAAAATTTGATATTACCACTGTTTATGTAACTCATGACCAAACAGAAGCCATCGCTATGGGAGATAGGATTACCCTGATGAGAAAAGGGAAGATAGTTCAGGTGGGAACATACAATGAGATATATGATTATCCGGTAAATCGGTTTGTAGCAGAATTTGTAGGAAAACCACCCATGAACTTCTTTGAAGGAGAAATCTCAAAAGGCAGCCTTTTCCAGACGGCTGATTTTTCCCTAACCCTTCCCCTGGAGGTAGTCTCTAAGCTAAATGGGAAAAGAGAAATTCTTCTAGGGATAAGACCGGAGAATATTCGTCTTTCTCCACACTCGGGTGCGGATGAAGAAGATAAAGATTCTGCTAAGGGATGGGTGGAAATAATCGAACCAAGCTTTAAAGAGAAAGCCAAGATAGTTTATCTAAGAATCGGAAGCTATAACTGTTGTGCTAAAGTGGAGGAAAGTGTAAAGTTAAATACAGGAGATAGAGTAAAAGTAATCTTTGATAAGAAAAAGATTCATCTTTTTTCTAAAGAGGATGAAAGAATACTGGTTTAAAAATAAAAGTGAATGCCCCACAGCAAGCTCTAGGCTATTCTGGCATTTTCTTTATAAAAAGGAGGCGAAAAATTGCAATAAAGCTTCTTCTTATAAAAAAGAGGGAGACTTTATTCACGTAAAAAAATGGCAAGAGTCTTAATAAAAGATGCGAGTAAGAAATATGGTGAGGTTCTGGCGGTAAAGGATATGAATCTGGAGATAAAGGATAAGGAGTTTATGGTTCTGGTGGGTCCATCAGGTTGCGGTAAATCCACTACTTTGAGGATGGTTGCCGGTCTTGAGGTGATAACTTCGGGAGAAATATACATTGGAGATAGACTCATTAACGATGTCCCTCCCAAGGATAGAAAAGTAGCTATGGTTTTCCAGGAATACGCTCTTTATCCTCATATGACCGCCTATGAAAATATTGCTTTTGGTCTTAAGATAAGACATGAGTCAAGAAAAGAGATAGATAAAAAGGTAAAAAGGGTCGCTCAAATGATGGAGATAATCGAGCTCCTGGAGCGTAAACCTGGTCTTCTCTCTGGTGGAGAAAGACAAAGAGTAGCCTTATGCAGGGCTATTGTGAGGAATCCAGATGTCTTTCTTTTTGATGAGCCATTAAGTAACCTGGATGCAAAGTTAAGGACTCAGGCCAGGAACGATCTGATAAAGCTACATCGACGCCTGGAAGTCACCTCCATATATGTCACTCATGATCAAACCGAGGCTATGACTATGGGAGATCGAGTAGCCATACTCAGTCAGGGCGTTATTCAGCAAGTAGGAACTCCGGCTGAATTATATGATCATCCTCGTAATAGACATGTAGCGGGATTTATTGGTTCACCGTCCATGAGCTTTATTAGCTCTAAGCTGGTGAAAAAGGATAACAAGATATGGGTTGATGGGAAAGGTTTTATGCTAAGGGTTCCCGATAATTATACCTCTTTCATAGAAAGTTATGTTGATAAGGATGTATTGTTTGGAATCAGGCCTGAGGATGTCTCTTTGGGACAGACACCTTCTTCTAATGAGGAAAATACTATTTCTGCAATAGTGGAGATGGTAGAGCCTCTGGGGACAGAAACAGTTGTTCATTTTAATTCAGCCAGTCCTGGAAGTCATGCTTTTATTGCCTTAACTGGCCGAGAAGCTATTCGATTGAGAAGGGGGGAAAAGCTAAAGGTAACCTTTGATCTCAGTAAGATGCACGTCTTTGAGAAAGATACTGAGAAAACGATCATGTAGCATTTTGGAGATTCTATTTTTATGCAACCGAGATTAGAGGAAGTCTTGGGAAAGTCTTTTAAAGATTTCTATGGAAATCTGGAAAGAGTTTTGCTAGCCAATTTGATATGGTCTCTTTCCTTAATCCCTGTCGTCGCTGTATTAATGATAAAAGGTTTCTCTAGCGGGTTATTTCTTCTTCCCTTTTTAGGTATTTCTATTTTACTGTTATCGGTGGTAACGGGAGGTGCTTTCAGTTTTATGAGGGGAATAGCCAAGGGAGAACCTGTAGACTATCTGGATATCTGGAGGGAAGGGAAGAAGTATTTTTGGAAAAGCTTTATCTCTTTAGCTATATACGGAGGAACAGGGTTTTTGACTTTCTTTATAGCAACTGGATTCAAGGAAAGCACCTTTCTTATCAGTTTCTTGCAAGGAATAGGAATCTGCGCTTTTCTCTTTTTTTCGCTTATCGGAACATACGTTTTTCCCTTAATAATCGACAAAGAGCTCAAAACATGGGAAATAATTAAGCACGCTACCACATTTACCCTGGACAATTTCTGGTTTACACTGGGCATCTGCCTGGTGGTAATACTCATTTCTGTTCTTTCCACTATAGTGGTGGTGGGGGTCTTCCTTTTCTTGATAGCTTTAATAGGTATTATTCAGACTAATGCTTATCTTTCTATAAGGAAAAAGATTTTATAATATTATTGAGTTGGGTAGATTAATCATAACTATAGCAGAATAGCTTTAAGAGATTAAAAGGAGGGTTTGATGGCGCGGGAGTTTGTAGTTCTTTTAAGATTTGGCAGTGAAAGAGCTATGTATAATAAGGGTGATGAGGTTCCACCTTTATCGGATCAGGAGTTTCTCGAGTTTATGAAAGATAAACATATCGGGATTAAAGAGATAGAGGAAGATAAGATTATTCCTTACCAACAGATAGAAAAGCTATCGGATGAAAAGCTCCTTAATCTAATCAAGGAAGTCAAAAAAGAGATAGAAGCCCGTAAAAAGCCACCCAAAAAGCGTCGTCCTATTGGAACTTATATAGCCATTGCTATACCGATAGCTGTTGTCGCTTTGTTGCTATATATAAGGATAATTACTCCGGCCAGAGTAGACCCTTACCTGATAGAGCAGTATTATAAGGTACAGGTGCTGGAGGATGGCTCAAAGGTGTGTGAGGTTTATTATAAAGTGGAGAATAAAGGAGGTCCAGGAACTTATCGCCTTGATGCGGAAATAGAATTGGCCAAGGCGAAGCCATTAGATTGGAAACGAACATGGAAGAGCATCAATGTTCCTACTGAGGGAGAGGATATTAACGAAGGTCATGTAAGGTTTCCTCTGGAAAGTGAGGATGAAGTTATAGATAGTTCGATTGAAGTTTTTGGTGATTAGTTGACTTGAAGAGTAAAAATTATTTGCAGGAGTATGTTGAAGAGGTAGGTCTATACCCTGATGTCTTATCCACTCTGGAGAAACTCAGCAAGAGTTATCAATTGGCCATTGCTTCCTGTGTGGGCAATGTTTTGTTGACATAAAGATAAGAAAAAGAAATATCGAAAAGTACTTTAACTCCCATTCGACAGAGAATGATAAATATTTGCCCTTCCGCAAGAAGTCACCCCTGATGAATAAAGGCTTTCCGCCATTTCATCCCTCCAAAATAGCCCAAATGGCCTGGTAAACACATTGCCAGGATAACTTTTACTCTCTCTGCCTTTGTAGCTGGTAAACATAATGGGAGAAAATAATGTTCGTTAGAGAAACAACCTCCAAGAGAAAAGGGATCCAAATATGGGGAAAATACACAAACAATATTCACCTAGTTTTAAGGCAAAGGTAGCTCTGGAAGCAATAAGAGAAGAGGAGACCGTAATTGAACTGGCCAGTAGATACGGAGTTCACCCTACTCAGATAAAAAGATGGAAAAAGACTGCTACAGACGAGATGCTCGAACT
>SDBU01009327.1_pt1 | contig 11009 bp, 9 predicted proteins | sample 2277071 | NCBI WGS metagenome assembly SDBU01 (sample SAMN10397929, study PRJNA504765) | marine sediment metagenome | isolation source: marine sediment core GS08_GC12, 126 cmbsf | place: Arctic Ocean: Gakkel Ridge, Loki's castle | collected 2008
AGCGATAATGAAGCCGCAAGCCAACTCAACCGGGCCCGGGCGGAACTGTTCCGCTCAATCAACAACGCCCCAGCCCACGCCGTCTGAACCGGCTCACTCACCCCCAACTTCAGGCTCATTTCTGGATTGGAAATGACTCAATGTCAATAGACATCGGCCACACGTACTGGCTACCAATATGCATGTGGATAACTGCCCGGAACGCCTGTAACTCCACGTTCCGCACCGTTCTTACCCCCAAATCAGAGCGGAACTATGGTCTAAGACCTCGGTGTGAAAACCGCAACCCTAGAGGCAGCCCGCTAATCAACTACGTTACTTCCATAGCAGTGACAGAGCGGGGTTGGATGCCGATGTAGCAGACCCCGCTCATAGACTTACCTACCCCGGTGAGCCCCGTTGGGGGCAGGCTCGCGACCTCCTCGGAGATGGACAGGCCCGGTGCCTATGGTGGGGGGACTCTGTCCACGCAGATGCCTTCCGGACGCACGAAGTCCTTATACCGTGTCTGTATCTCAACGCCGCTCACGGACCGGGTGAAGCCCGCCGTGGCGGCCATCTTCATGGCCTCGACTTCCAGTGTATTGTCGCCCTGGCTCAACAGGTCGGCATCGAGTTTGAAGCGAAGCCAATGGGCGGCCATGCCGAGAGGGGCTTCGATAGGGCTGCTGCGAGGTCGCACCGGCATTGACAGAGCGCGTTCATCGGTGATCTCAGCAGCTTCGAGGGGCAAGACCTGCCCGTTGAAGCGGACCTGGATCTCGTCCTCGATGCAGAAATCCGAGAGCCGGAACGTGAGCACCGGCTGGCGCATCTCGCCGTCCTTCTTCGCGCTCTCCAAGTCGTCTGAGACCACGATGCTGACGCTGGCGGTCTTCCCTTCCTGCAACTTGATCGGCAACCGGCGTTGGGGCGGATCGGTGATCTCATCCCCTGGCTGACGGGGCAGCACAGGATAGGCGCCCTGATAGTCAAGCAACTCCTCAAATACGAGCCCCGGCTCGCGCGGCTGTAGGAAATACCGCTTGTCGCGCCTGGCGTTGGCTTCGGGATAGGCCGCTTCTCGCAGGATCTGGTATTCCGTCTCGCCGAAGGGCCAGGGCAGGTAACCCAGGTACATGCCGGCGCACCCTTGAAGGAGAAGGGTCTGCCCCAGAGCCCGGTACATCTCTACGCTTGGGAAGGCGGTCCGCTCGTCATATGCTCTCCGAGGAGGGCGGACGTAGGCGGCCGCTCCCACAGCGTTCGCAGCGTCTGCCAGCCACCGTACGTCCGTCACACCGGTTTCGAACAGTTGCTCGGAGAGCTGTCCCACCACAAGATCAATACTCCTCTCCTTCAGCCACGTTTCCACGTCCAAGCCGAGCTTGAGGTTGTACTCTCGCCGGTGAAAGACGCGGGCACAGACCTGGATTTCGCGGCCCTGCCCCCAGCCAATTTCGCTTGCCATCTCTCGTACCCGGGCCATGAAACGGTTCATCAGCGGGATGTTCTTCTCCTCTTGTCCCGTCCTGAAGAACTTGGGGACGAACATGAAGTCCAGCTCCACCCCGTCAGCTCGGTAGTCCTGCATGACCTCTCGCAGCATGTTGAGCTTGGCTTCTCGCACCAATGGGTGAGCATAGTCGTAGCAGAACTCGTACCGGTGGCGCCGTTCGTCCTTCTCGCCAATGCAGACCTCTTTGTGGTGGTCCCACTTCAGCAACCCGCAGCGGTCCGACCCCGGCTTGTCGCAGCTCTGCAGCTTCAGGCTCGGGAATACAGGAAGGCCCATTTTGCGACCGCGGTTGATCACCTCACGCAACTGGTCAGTGCCCATCTCCCTGGCCTCTTGCACCATTCGCATGATTCGCCAGTCGATGAAGCTGTTCCAGACCTTCTGCTTCTGCCCCACAACGCGCCCCACCTTGCTGTCGTGGAAGTACACGTCGCCGTATCCCAGGCCGAAGGCCAGAACATCCACGCCGGCGCCCAGCAGCTCATCCACCGGCCGCCGCAACTTGTGGATACTCAAGGGCGGGTCGAGTCTCTTCGCGTGGAAGTGATGAGCGTCCTGGTAGTAGATCAACCTTGGTCTGTTCACCGGATCCTCCTTTGCCACATGCTCTCGAGCAGGGAACGACGGCCCCGACAGGTCGGGGCCCCTTCGAGACACTGCGCTACAGTTGGTTCCAGTTGCACGGGCCGCAGGAGGCGGGCGCAACGCTGCTTCTCATGCTGTCCAAAGGCGTGCGCAGTCTACGGTCTCGGACCGGTCCTTGGTTGCTGGCGGCCGTGTGACATCAGCCATGACGCGCCGAGCTTGATCGCGTGCCAACGCGCCGTGGCGCTGCTGGCAGATCTCGCCCGCCTGGGCCGATAGGGCGCACGCATCGCGTCAGGCGGCATGTGAAGGGGGTGTGGGTACCACCCATTGAAATGACTCCGAAGTAGCCAAGCTGGACCGCGGCAAGCCGAAGGAGCAGGCCAGCGACGATCCTGTGGGAGATCAGCGAGTTCTCGGGAAGGTAGAGAGGTTACGGATAGCCAGCACGCGCCTCACAGCAGGGCAGACCCCTCCGTGAGGCGGCTACTATAGATGTTCAGAGAAGGAACCGCGATTTGCGTAGGCGCCGAGTCGTCGGCGCCGCGATTGGGCGAACACACAGATCCGCCCCTACCCCGAGACATTGCCTGAACGTCTATAGAGTCAACGTGGAGACTTGGGTTACCACGAACCCAATCGAAAGGCGTTACTCCAGCTTCGCCTTCAGTTGCTCGTGAGCCTTGTTGATTGCCAGTCGCTCTCTGAATGGCCACCCTACGATCTTGTTGAAGATCCATCCGTGCAGAGGAAGCTGGCTCGTTATCTTGCGCTGCACATGGGTCCCGCCGTTCTGGGTCCGCAAGGTGAACTCGTGGACTTGCTCCCCAGTCGAGTCCTTGACGCTGAAGGCAAACAGGGCCGGGAACTCGAACTCGGTGATGCGCCGTTCACTGGTGACCTCTTTGCCACGGCGCTGCCCGACACACCGATACTCGCAGCCGATCCCGACGAGACCCTCTGTGAGGGATTCGACGGTAATCGGCTCAGGAGACCATTCACCGTGGCGTGTCATGTCTGTTACATACCTGAAGACATCTTCCCTTTTCGCGTTGATAGAGGTACTGGTTACGTTTATCGCTGCGGGCACGGTGAGCCTCCCTATCACAAGCTACTCACAATGTATCTGCGATCGACTGACTTTCCAGATGCTTGTCAACTCTCTTTGCGGTACTCCTGCCGGATTGGGGACACCTATCGCACAAGGCCGAAACTTGCCTCGCGTGTGTGGCTCAGACCGAACGGAAACAACTGCGAGTGGCGGTATGATAATGGGTTTCCAAACCAAGAGTCAAGCGCCCGACGGGCGCACGTGGCTGGAACCCAGGTCTGCCGGCGAGGGCCCATACGCCCTGCGGCAGGTGGTCACCGATCCCCAGACCATCTTCGCTGGTGCAGCAAACGGCGGCAGCGCGCTGCGTCAAAAACCATCCGCGCCATTCCTGAGACCCGTTGGGAACGCTAGTGAGTCTCGAATTCGTTGTACTCGCGGTCTGTGCCCAAGACTACCGCTGCATACACTTCGAAAACCGTGCGTAGGATCTTGTCACCGACCTCGATGAACCGAACGTCCATGTCTGCCACACGGCGCTTTGCGGCCTCAAAGAAGGGCTTGAAGACGTCCCGGGACTCCAATTCCTTGGCGGTGCCGGTTGTGTCAATTCCAGCGGCAGATGCTTCGCGCCTTGCAATCTGAAACGCCAACGTTGCCGTGTTTCGGTTGCCGCTCGGCCGCGTGTGCTCAGCCAATCGCTGCCTGATGTTGCGTGTCTGACCCACGTAGAGGCACCGAGAACCCTCGGTGAAGAGGTATACACTCGACTTAGCGGGGATCGTTGCGTGCTCACTGCGTTTCATGGGTAGCGCTTTGACTAGCTCGTTGAGCTGCGGTAGGAGCGCGTCGACCACGGCCTCAAACCGCCGTAGGCCATCTGCCCGAGCAGATACTCCGAGACCCTGTTCCCTCCTCATGCTGAGCTTCCCATTCCTTAACAGGCGGTTAGTACTACTTTGTTACATAAGATCAGGAGTGCCCAATCCAGCTTTGGGCCATTTGCCGTCGAACTCTCCTGATCGGGTTCACACAGCCTTGACAGAACCGGCCGCGATGCGAGCTGACAAAGTAGTACTAGAAGGGCATCGGCATCATCCCGACAGGCACCTCGATCAACGTTGGCGCTTCGATGGCAAGCGCCTCGCGGAGCGAGGACTCTAGCTGCTCGGCGTCCATTGCTCTGACGCCCCTTGCCCCGTATGCTTCGGCGAGTTTCACGAAATCGGGGTTGTGCAACTCAGAACCGATGACCCGACCGTTGAACTTCGTTTTCTGGTCGCGGAGCACGTTGCCGTAGGCGTTGTCGTTGAAGACGATGACCACCGCGTTTATCCTATACTTGACGGCGGTGGCCAACTCCTGGGAGTTGTAGAGGAAGCCGCCATCGCCAGAGACGGCCACGACCGCCTTGTCGGGTTGGGCGACCTTCGCTCCCAGAGCGGTCGGGTAGGCAAAACCTAGATTGCCGAAGTAGGACGAGGTCAGGTAGGTGCGAGGGACGTAGGCCGGCATCAGAATCCGGCAAGCGTAGCCTATCTGGGTCACGCCCTCTACCACGATGCCATCGTCCGGGATTGCCGCGCGGATGGCTCGCACAAATGAGAACTGGGGTTCGGCATGTGCCGACGGGTCGGACCTGGTCCGCTTGAAGGCCGCTACCTCTTCCATGCGGCTCGGGCGGTGCGGCGCCGGGGACGGCAGGCTGCGGGATAGCTCGTCAAGCGAACGCCGAGCGTCGCCCACGATGCCGAACGTGTTCGAGTAGTTGCGTCCGATCTCGTCGGGGTCGACATCTATCTGCACCACCCGGTGCTTGTCGCAAACGCTGGCCCTGGCGAGCCGGGTGCCGACAGCCAGCACCACGTCGGAATTCTCGATTATCGAGTCCAGTGGGCTGGGGCCAAAGGCGGGCGTCCCCAGACAGAGAGCATGGCGGTCGGAGATAGAGCCCTTTCCTTCAGATGTTGTGATAACCGGGGCCTGCAAGAGCTCGGCCACCTCCTGCAGTTCCTTGGACGCACCCGACGCAATCACACCGCCCCCGGCCCATATCAGAGGTGCGTTCGCTTCGGCAAGGATTCTTGACCCCTCACCTATGCTTTCGGGATTTGGCGCCGCGGGCTCGCAGACGGCAGGCTCATGAAGCTCGACGTCGGCGACCTCCGACAGTGCGTCCCACGGGACCTCGATTTCCACCGGACGAGGCCGGCCCGTTCTAAGCTGGCGGAAGGCTTCGTGAACAGTCGCAGGCACGTCCGCAGCGTACAGGGCCCTCGACGCCCACTTGGTGACGGTCTTGATGGCGTCCAACTGGTCATCGACCTCGTGAAGCGCCCCGCGATTCTCGCCCAGTTCGTGGCGATAGACCTGCCCGGACACCACCAGGATGGGCGAGGATGCGGAGTACGCAGTCCCGACGCCGGCGGAGGCGTTTAGCAGTCCTGGCCCGGGGACTACCAGCGCGGTCCCGATGCCTCCTCCCGCACGAGAGTACCCGTCGGCCATATAGGCGGCCGCCTGCTCGTGGCGAGTCGCGATGAACCGTATGCCGGGCTCATCGTATAGCGCGTCCATCACGTCATAGATCTGGACGCCCGGCACGCCGAAGACGACCCGCACCCCTTCCTTGTACAGCGACTTCACCAGCGCCTGTCCGCCCGTCAGTTTTGTCATGCAGTCCCGTCCTCTTCGTATGGGTCAGCGGAGTGCCGCACCCAGTAGCTCCTTGACATGATCGATGATCTTCTCCCGAGGCACGGCGCCGGCTTTGGGTTCGGACCGTACCTTAACCTCCACCACGTCCTGGCGCAGGTTGCGCGGGCTGACCACCAACCGCAGGGGCATGCCCAAGAGATCGGCGTCGTTGAACTTGACCCCTGCGGACTCTTGCCGGTCATCGTAGAGTACCTGCACGCCCGCATCTTGCAGGTCCCCATAGAGAGCCTCCGCCGCCTGGGCGACCTCCTCTCTCTCGACGTTTAGCGCCATCAGACAGACCTGGTAGGGCGCAATGGACTGGGGAAAGATGATGCCGTGCTCGTCGTGGCTCTGCTCCACGACGGCGGCCAGTAGCCTGCCCACCCCGATGCCGTAGCAGCCCATGATGATAGGGCGCTGAGCGCCGTCCCGGTCCGGGACATAGGCGCCAAGGAGTTCGCTGTACACGGCGCCGAGCTTGAAGACGTGGCCGACCTCGATTCCTCGCCGGGCTACCATGTGTGAACCGCAGTGGGGACAGGCGTAGCCCTCCCGGGCCAACGCAATGTCGCTAATCGTCTCGGCCCGGAAGTCACGGGGGTAGTTGGCATTGCGCAGGTGGTAGTCGGGCTTGTTGGCGCCCACCACGAAGTTTGAGCCCAGATGCACGGAGTCGTCGGAGACCACCTTGACACCCGAGAGTCCCACAGGAGACGCGGAGCCCGCCACCAGGCCGGCGTGCCGCACCTCGTCCGGTGTGGCCAGCCGCAGGTCCGAGGCGTGCAGGGCGTTGCGGAGCTTCACCTCGTTGACATCCAGGTCGCCCCGGATGGTAACGATGACCACGTCGCCATCGGCGGCGTAGAACACCGCCTTCAGGGTCTTGCTGGTAGGGATGCCCAGGTAGTCGGCAAGCTCCACAATCGTCTTGATTCCCGGCGTGTGCACCTCGCCAAGAGGCTTTGGGTCCTCCAATTCTTGCGGAGGCTTGGCGAAGCTGGCCTTGTCCGCGTTGGCGGCGTAGCCGCACTCCTCGCAGAGCAGGACCGTATCTTCGCCCGAGTCCGCCATTGCCATGAACTCGTGCGAGTCCTTGCCGCCTATGGCCCCGCTGTCGGCCTCCACCACGATAACGGAGAGGCCGCATCGCTGGTAGATTCTCTTGTACGCCCCTATCATGGCCTGGTAGTTTTGCTCCAGCCCCTCATCATCGGCGTCGAAGCTGTAGGCGTCTTTCATGTCAAATTCGCGGAGGCGTATCAGGCCGCCCCTTGGCCTGGGCTCGTCGCGGAACTTGGTCTGTATCTGGTATAGGACCAGAGGCAGGTCCCTGTAGCTGCGGGCATTTGCCCTGACGATACTCGTCAGCAGCTCCTCATGGGTGGGAGCGATCACCATCGGGCGGTTGCGGCGGTCCTCAAGCGTGAAGAGGCCGGGGAACGTGTCGGCGCGACCCGACTGCTCCCATAGCTCGCGAGGCTGAAGCGTCGACAGGCGCAACTCCTGTCCGCCAACGGCGTCCATCTCCTCGCGGATGATCTGTTCGATTTTTCGGAGGGAGCGCCAGGCCAGGGGGAGATAGGCGTACACGCCTGAGGAGACCTGGTAGATGAACCCACCCCTCAGCATGAGGCGGTGACTGGCCAGATCCGCCTCGGCCGGGTCTTCACGCAGTGTCTTTCCAAGAAGCCTTGATACTCGCATGGATTTGGAAACCTCTGTCAGTGATTCAGGATTGAGCGCGCTGTTGCATAGAATCGCTTGGCGTTTGCCACTACCTCGCGGGCATCATCAACAGTGACTTCGGCCTCAGGAGAATATGTGCTGAGCGACCTGTCACGTAGCGCAGCCGACAGCATATCGCTGAACTCTTTGCCCATCACGCCACGATTCACGATCTCACGGCCAAAAAGAGTTACGAGGCCGCGATGAGACCCCGGCGGCCTGATGCTCTGATGAGTCAACAGAGCAACGGCGCCGTAGTGGATCGAGTAGTATGCCCGGTCAACAGACGACCTGAACCGACCCTGCTCCAACATGGCGATACTATCGTCCAGGAACACCTGCGACAGATCCAGGACGCTCTTGACAAATTCCTCGGTAGGTCCCGTCGTCATGAAGCACGCTTCCTTGGGCTATCACATCGGAGGAGAACCAGGAACGCATCCTGACCTCTTTTTCGAACCCCTGGGTTGTGAGAAACACCAGTTGAGTGAAGACCTCGTTGTCCAGGTCAATGCCAGTGCTGATGCTATTGATGCGTTTCTTGGTCGCAAAGGGAGCGTCGCTGATGATTAGAATGTCCACATCGCTGACGGCTGTGGCCTCGCCACGCGCCACAGACCCAAAGAGGACAATCGAGTGGATCTGGTCGCGCATGTCGGCAAGAAGCCTCTCCTTGAGAGACTCTACTGCTATCTGGCGTCTGAGTTCCATGGTCATGGCTGAACCCCATCGAGCGTGTCCCCTGCAATCAGCTTGCGGACGCTCTAATCTCCGCCTCTGCCTTCCGGACCTCCTCCATGAAGGCCGCTAGCATGTCGGCCTCTTCTACGATGCGCACCTTCCGGCCTTTTCGGAATATCACGGCTCGTCCTGCGCCACCGGCGATGCCCACGTCGGCGTCTTTGGCCTCTCCCGGACCGTTGACTTCGCATCCCATGACCGCCACCCTGATGGGAGTCCTCACTTCCCTGAGCATGTCGTCAACGGCGTTGGCCAGCTTGCGCACATCCACATTGGCGCGGCCACAGCCGGGGCAAGCCACCAGCACTGCCCCCTCTTTGCGCAGCCCCAGCGACTTCAGGATCTCGAATCCGATGTAGACCTCCTCGCGGGGGTCGTCGCTGAGGGAAACGCGGATGGTGTCCCCGATGCCCTCATACAGGAGCACCCCCAAGCCAATGGCGCTGCGCACGCTGCCCGACTTGGCGGCGCCGGCCTCGGTGATGCCGAGGTGCAGAGGATAGGGCACCAACTCGGCCATGCGCCTGTAGGACTCTACGGTCGTGTCGATATCGAACGCCTTCAGGGATATCTTGATCAGGTCGAAGCCCAGGTCTTGCAGGATGCCGATCTCCCAGAGGCCGGTTTCCACCATGTGATCGACTACTGAGTATCCCGACTCGCCCCGATTAGGGTCTTTTCGGGGCAGGGAGTTGGTCGGGGCCTCGCCCAGCTTCGGCAGCCGGTTGACGCCATCGGCGTGCCTGGAGAGGCCGCGTGTCATGCCAATCTGTCCCACCGGGGGAAGACTGCCGAAGTTGACGCCGATTCGGATCGGCACCTGCCGCGCCTTCGCCTCCCGCACGACCGTCTCCACCTTGCTGCGGTCGCGGATGTTGCCAGGGTTCAGCCGCAGGCAGTCGACGCCGCTCCGCAGGGCCTCCAGCGCCAGTTGATGGTGGAAATGGATATCCGCCACCAGGGGTATCCCGATCTGCGCTTTGATCTCCGCAAGCGCCCTGGCCGCGTCCATGTCCGGCACGGCGCACCGGATTATCTCGCAGCCGACCTCCTCCAAGCCCTTGATCTGGCTCACTGTCGCGGCCACATCCCTGGTGTCGGTCTTGGTCATCGACTGGACGGTCACAGGCGCACCACCGCCGATTTTGACATCGCCGACCTGGATTCCCTTGCTGACGCGACGCGCTTTCACGTTGAGCCTCCTGGCTGCCCGACATGAGACGACATCTGGCAGGAAGCCACAACGTCCTTTCGTCTTAGAATCGGGTCATGGGATAGAGTCATGTTGACGAAGGAATACCAAGAACTGAGACGACGAGCAATCGGATCCCCGCTCTCGCATCGGATGTCAGCTCGAGCTTCCGGGGGCTTCTCATTCCAGTACGATGCCGAGTGACCCACCGGGTGATTTGCCGAGAATCGCAGGGCCGCGGTAGACCAAGAAATCATCCCCTTTGTCCTGCGCAACGATCTGTCCATTGGAATCGTAGACAGTCCCCCGCAGAATACACACGTTGCGGCGAGATTCTATGCCCAGCAGAAGTCCACCGGAATTGTCGATGATTCGATATCCGTGCGGAGTCATCTCCTTCCTGCAATCTGGCTGCTCAGGGAAATTGTTCACAATCCGGGCCGCGCTTCGGCCATGAGGGGTCAACAACGTGGCATTTATCAAGAACTCGTCATTCTGGATCCTGGCCTCAAGATAGTAGCTTGTGGTTCCACGAGCTCCCAACTCAAGATAGTTGGTGAAGTTTGACGCGACCTTGAACGCCTTCTTGCCAGGTTCAACAAGGATGTAGTTACCTGTCATTACCATACTCATTGCACACCACCTATGAATTCATCTGGGCCATGCAGCGTCGCTACGAACATGCTCAATGGACACCGCATGATTGATTCCTACATACGTGTACTTGAGGCTATAGTCAACGAGATCGCGAAGTAGCGAGAAATCCGCCGCACTAGGATGAGAAGACCATATGTGTAATCGTTGTCGGAGAGCATCGCGGACTTGGTGCCTGAGGGTATTTATCCCGATCACTTTGCCCGTTGCCACATGCAGCATCGGACCTCCAGAACTACCGAAGTGAACCAGAGCGTTTGTTACGATCGTCTGCATTTCATGTAGAGCATTCACATGACTCGGACGCCTGAGCACAGCAGACACAATACCGTCGGTCGCAATCAGAGTATCGAAACCCAAAGGAAAGCCCAGGCAGACCACCTTGTCGCCACGCCGCACAGCATCCAAATCGACCGTGTCCAGGTACGGAGCATTCGTGAGACCCTCGACCTTCAGGATAGCATAGTCGTAGACGACCGGGCGGTCCCCAGCAGGATCGCTGACAAGCGTGGCTCGGTAGCTCATGCCATCCATCACGATGGTGATCGCGGTCGAGTACACAGTAGTCAGAACACCGGCTCGAAGGGTGAGCCTAGCAACCACATGGTTGTTAGTTATCACATAACCGTCAGGACTCACGAGGAATCCAGAGCCCTTGGAATCTAGGTCAGGACAGACTACCATGACCACAGTCGGCTCGGCTGAAGCAATCACGCTCTGAACCATATATGCGCCCAAAGGCTACAGATCCTCTGTGCCGGTGAAACGTGTCAGACACGAACACCGATGCCAATCGCGTCTCAACGCAAGCGCATTCTACCGCAAGAAGCTCTCCCCGGCGACGATTCTGAGGACGTCACGGT
>SDBU01009328.1_pt1 | contig 11008 bp, 11 predicted proteins | sample 2277071 | NCBI WGS metagenome assembly SDBU01 (sample SAMN10397929, study PRJNA504765) | marine sediment metagenome | isolation source: marine sediment core GS08_GC12, 126 cmbsf | place: Arctic Ocean: Gakkel Ridge, Loki's castle | collected 2008
ATGTTTCTCCTGTGGGATTGGGAGTTTCAGGGGTTGGTTTGGCAGTAAGTATCACAAGACCAAGAGTTCCCAAAGTATCTTATGAACCAAAACTTCCTATATTAAAACAACTAAAACAGATAGTCAAACAGAAAGCGAAAACTCCTAAATATATTGAAAAACTTTTGCCTTCAGTTTCTCCTGCCAAAGTAAGACCTTTGGCAAAAGTTCCTTATGATTATGATTATCCTTCTTTTGATATTCCGAGAGTTGAACTTCCAGTACCAGCTCCTGTAAAACTTCCAGAACTTGAGAAAAAAAAGAAACTAAAGAAAAAAATAAAGAAAAAGCTATTCCCAGAATACGCATACATGTCTGGTTTTGCAGGTAAAATTTCAGAGAAAATAATAGAGGTTACAGAAAGACAAGCCCAGAAATTATTACGCCAAGTTCAAACTGGTTTTGAAGTCAGACCCTTAGTTAGAATTGTTAAAAAGAAAACTAAGAAAAAGAGGAGAAAGAAAAAATGATACCTAAAAAAGTAAAGAAGCAACTTGTAAATGCAACTGTCTTTGATAAAAGGGATGCTATTAAAAAAGCAATATTAAGAAAGGCAAGAGAGAAGAAACAAATACTTTATGGAGCAAGAGCATTGCAAAGACACAACCCATTATTTTCAAGAGAAACAAAAGACTTTGACATAATGGCAAAGAAACCAAAAGCTTCTGCTGATGAACTTCAAAGAGAACTTGATGCTTTAATCGGATATGATTATTTTTATAGTAAACCAGCAATGCACGAAGGAACTTACAAGGTAAAAGGAAAAGGACTGGACTTAAAAAAAGAAACAATAGACGATGTGGAAGTTGTGGATTATACTGAAATGCCTTCTCCTATTCCTAAACATATTATAAAAAATAAATTAAGAATAAGATCATTAAAAGAAGAAATCAAAGCCAAACAAAAATCTGTTGCAGACCCAGAGTTTGCATTCAGACATGAAAAAGACATAGAAGATTTAAAAAGAATAAAAGCTGGAATACAATTAAACAGAACAATAAAAAATTTAATAGGATAAGATGACAGAACTATCACAAAAAGATATTCAGGATTTGAAAGCACAGGGTTATAGTGAACAGCAAATCCAAGATGCTTTAAAAGAAGTTGATACTGAAGAAAATACAAAGACTTCAACAAGTCCACAATATCAATCAAGATTTCAATACAATCCTTCAGACAATCTTATTAAGTGGCAACTTGAAGTTAATGATATTCTTGAAAAAGCAGAACATATTTTAAGAGAGGACCAAGTAAAAATAGAGCATGGAGAAATGCAATGGACATCACATCCAAAGCCAGAGCAAAGAATTTTTACTGATTATGGAGTTCAGGAAATTTTAAGGATTCTTTCAATGTATGTTAACAGGAATACAATCCTAAGTGATTATGACCCTGAAGAAATCAAAGAGAAAGTTTTTGATTTTGGAGTTGAACTTAACAATTTAATCTTTATGAAGTATGAGGACTTTGGATTAACAACTCTTGAAAAAAGAAAGAACTATCCTATGCTTGCAAGAGAGCTTATTGACATTGTTCATTCTACTTATGCGAGGGCAAAGTATGGAAGAGAAAGAGATTCATTGAGAACTGCACGACAGATTGCACAGACAGAACAAATCATGCCAGCAAACTTTAATGTTAATACTGGTCAAACAATGAGAGAAAGGGGGGCTTTGAATCCTCTCAAATATATTGGAAGCAAATATAAATAGGAGGTTAAATGTTAAGGAAATTAATATTAGGAATCTTTTTAGTTTTAGTAGTTCTTAGTTTTACATCTGCTTCTGACTTCGGATATAATAATCCAACTCTTCCCAATGTAGAAAGGTTTGTTGAATACTTAGACAAAACAGGAGATAGTGCGACAGGAACTTTTGATTTTGATGGTGGATGGATGAATAATGGATTAACAATTTCTGGGGGAAACATCTATGCACAGACTGGTTATTTTTATAATATAACTTCTTTGAATATAACCAGACAGAACTTAACAGTATTGGGTGATTTAATTGTTAATGGGAACATTTCGCTGAAATTTGGAGACTTAGTATCTGAAAAGAATCCTGATGGTGCTGATGCAATTAGAATAAAATCAACTGCTGATTCTGTGGATGTTGTTATTGGGGGTATGACCGGTCTCTTTTCAATTTGGAACGTAGCAGATAATACTCCTGTTTTTTATGTTACTGAACGTGGAGCCACAGACATAACAGGGATTTTGGATATGAACACTAATAAAATTGTTGGTGTTGTAGACCCAACAGCTAATCAAGAAGTAGCAACTAAAAAATATGTTGATGATAATGTAGGAGGAGGAATTTGGCAAAATGTTTCAGGAGTTGCAACTTATAATGGGAATGTTAATATTACTGGAAATTTGAATGTAACAGGAAATATTACAGCTTCTTATTTTAAAGGAGATGGAAGTTTATTAACTGGGGTTTCAGGAGGAGGGATTTGGCAAAATATTTCAGGAGTTGCAACTTATAATAATAGGGTTCACATAGGAGAAACAGATTATTTTCCTTCAGGAATTAATCCTCTTGTTCAAATATATGATAATGATACTTCAACTTATCCTCAATTAAGTATAACTCAACAAGGTACAGGAGATTCTGCAATAGTTTTTGATATTTCAGGTTCACCATGGATGATGGGAGTAGATAATACTGATAATAATTTTAAAATATCTGGTTCAATAACAAACCTTGCAACACTTATTTATTTAATTATAGATAGGTTTGGAAATGTAAATGTAACAGGAAACATAACTTCTGAAAATGTTTTTCTCCCAGCTTATATTTCTTCCCACACAAATGACACAATTCCAGTTGTAAGTGCAGGTGTTTGGTACAATATAACTTTTGATCAGGAAGCAGATGAATTTAAAAGAAGAATAACCCACACCACAACTGATGCCACAAATACAACTTTTACAATACAAGATACTGGAACCTATGAGATAACGTACTCTTTAACAGTTGAAGATTCTCAAGCAACACCCCTAAATCATGTAGTGGCAAGGGTTATAAAAAACAATGTAGAACTAAATGGATTTACTATTGAATCAGATACGACAAAACAAAATGCAGATTTATTAATTCACAATTCAGATTTAGTGGAATTAGTTGTGGGAGATAAACTTAATTTACAATTTACATCAGATGCAACCACTGTATCTTTAATTACGCATTTAACTTATGGAGTTCATCAAAACACAGGACATATAACCATAACGAGGATTGCATGAAAATAATACTACTAATCTTAATCTTGGGAATTTTTCTGTTAGGAATTCTTGGAGCAGTTAGTTTGGGAATTATTGAAGTAGATTTCACAGAAAAAGTTTTGACAATATCAACAGAAAAAATATGTGATGCAGAATTATTAAGCAACATCCTTGAAAAGAAATGTAATAAAGACACGCCAAAAGAAATAGATGTAAGTCAAAGCATTCTTTCAATAACAAAAAATCCAAAGACAGGAGTTATTAAAGTACAAAGCAAATGAAAAAACTATTATTACTTATCCTCATTGGAATTTTCCTGATTAGTTTTGTTAGTGCAGCACAACAATCTTTAGGGACATTTAAAAAAGATTCTTGTATCCAGTTGATTCAAACTTGTAGCAATTGTACTTACAATAATCTTACTTATATTTATCAGACTGGTGATGCAGTTTTATACAATATAAGTGATGGAATGACTAAGCAGGGTTCATTTTATAATTATACTTTCTGTAATACCACAGGGATTGGAGAGTACATTGTTAATGGTCTTGGAGATCCTGATGGGGAAAAAACATCATGGACTTATAATTTTTATGTGAATTTACGGGGAATAAAAATAACAATTGGAGAAGCAATAGTTTATGGCATTGCTGTTTTAATTATTTTTGGAATGATGATGGCCTGTGTTTTTGGAATTAAACAATCAGATAAGCTTTATATGAAATTTGGGTTGGGTTATCTTGCATATTTATTCCTAACGATTATTTCATACATAACTTGGGTTACTTCAACTTCAATGATAGAAACAGCATTTATTGATAGGTTCTTTTATTGGATTTTTATAATCCTTACAATAGGATTCTTTCCTTTATTCTTAGGAACTGTTGCTTATTATGTTTACACGGTTCTAACTATCAAACCTATTATGGAGATGGTGAATAGAGGAGTACCTGAAGATAGGGCTTATGCTGATCAGATAAGAAAAGATACGAACAGTAAAGGGTGGTGGATATAAATGGGAAAAATAAAATCTCGCCGAACTTTGCATGTTTCTCCAAAACTCTTGATAACATTAAAAAAACTTCAGGGAGAGATAAAAGCAATAACAGGACAAGAACCAAATTTAACAGATCTTATAGAAGAATTCTTTACACTTCCTAATTTTAATGATTTAAAAAACCAAATTCTCAGGAGAATATCTGACAAAGATTTAATTGAATTAAAATTTGACAAGGAATTAAAATGAATAAGAAAGGCGGATACATGGACATCTTCTTATTGATAATTTTAGCTTTTGTTATCGTAGTTATTTGTGGAGTTTTTATTTACATGGGAAATACTATTGAAGATAAACTACATGAAGAACTTGACGATAAGAACATGAGTTTGAACATGACAGTACTTATTGATGATACTATGGGGAAAGTAAATGTAGCTTATGCAAGTTTGCGTTGGATTTCCCTATTCTTAATTATTGGAATGATAATTGCCATCTTCATTGGGAGTTATATGGTGACTTCAAGACCAGTATTTTTTGTTCCCTATATTTTCATAGTTATTATTGGAGTAGTTCTTTCAGCAAGTATTTCTAATGCATATGAGATGCTTAGAGCAGATGAAACCATTGGTCCAACTTTCGCAAGTTTTGTCGGTTCTAATTTCCTTTTGGCAAACCTCCCGATATTAATTGCTGTTGTTGGAATAGGCGGGGGGATTTTAATGTTCACGAGAATACACAAAGGAGAGGAGCAATACTATGGCTAAGAAATTATTGATTTTGTTTCTTGCAGTTCTTTTAGTTGGGGCAGGAATCTTTTTATGGGTTTCTACAAATAAAGATAATCAAATTAGTGAAATTTTAGATAGAGATTATATTGAAGGTTTACGAAATAAGAATTCATTAGTGGAAGTTGTTATTGATGGTAAATCTTTCACGAAAAATTATACTGCATTAGATAGGGGTTTAATCATAAAAGAAGATGGTGAAATCTTATTGAGTATGAATCTAACTTCTCCTTATGTTGTTTCTGGACTGGTTGGAAGTAATGATACTAAAGTAGCAGAGTTTTATTTAAGAGATTGGAAAGATAATAAAACTAATTTAATTGATATAATTAATTTTTATGATGTTAGAGATAATTATAAACCCACAGATAAAACTTTTAGATTTAAATGGGCAGATGAAACTTGGTGCATAGATGAAAAGAATGTGTCAGCACAAACTTGTTATATTATTTGGAAACCATTTGAAACTTTAAATGAATTGCCTCATAAAAATATAAAAATTAGTATGTGGGCAGATACAGAAAGATTAGAGAAAATAGAGTGGATTCCAACGATAGAAGGTTTTGAGATATTACAATGGGCAGAATGGGATGTTTCTACAGCAGTTCTTGAAGGGTTTGTAAGTATTGTAGCTAAAACTTCAACTGTAAAAGATGTAGCTTGGAAGTCAGATGGAACTAAGATGTATATTTATGGAGATACTGAAACTGATGTTTTTCAGTATACTTGTTCAATAGCATGGAATGCAAGTACTTGTAGTTATGAAGCCGGGAAATTTATAGATGTTGGTATAAGTGGTTATGGGATATCTTTTAAGCCAGATGGAACAAGTATGTATGTAACAAACATAGGAACAGAGTCAATTTATCGCTTTTTCTTATCAAGCACTTGGGATGTCAGCACAGCAACTTATGGTACGGAAAATTGTGATGTTAGTGGTGAAGGTGCAAATCCATTGAGTGTTTTTTTTAAACCAGATGGAACTAAATTTTATACATCTCGTTCAGGCAATGATGTGCTTCATCAATATTCTTTAGGTACTGCATGGAATCTTAGTTCTTGTTCTTATGAAACTGGTAAAAATTTATCTGTTTCCAGTCAGGACACATTTCCTCTTGGAGTATTTTTTAATCCAGATGGAGATATAATGTTTCATGCAGGAGATACAAATGATGGTGTTTATCAATATGCTGTAGGCACTGCTTGGGATATTAGTACAGCAGTTTATAATGATGTGAATATATCTACTTATAGTCAAGATATAAATACAAGAGGGACTTTCTTTAAACCAGACGGAACAAAGATGTATGTTGCAGGGGAACAGAATAATAAAATTTCTCAATATGGTATGCCAGCTTTTGTTGATACAATTAATCCAAATGTAACAATTCAATCACCAGCAAATATAAGTTATGGTCTTCCAATAAATTTTACAGTTACTGCTGTTGATGAAACAGCAATGGGAGTTGGAGAGTGCTGGGTTACAATAAATGCAAGTGTTAATAATCATTCTATGCTCAATACATCAGATCATGTAAGTGCTTATAATTTTACTGCTCCATCAATTTATGCTTATGGAGGATATTTAGCACAATTTTATTGTAATGATTCTGCTGGAAATCTTAATGATTCAGAAAGTATTTCTTTTAGTGTTGAACCTGTAATTATTAGCATTGTTTATCCATCAAATAATACAAACTGGAGTAATATAAATTTAAATGTTAATTATACTGCTTCAGGGCTTAGTGCATTAGAATGTTGGTATTCAAATGATACTTATTTAATCAATACTTCTCTTGCGACTGGTGGAACGAATGTTACAGATGTTGGATGGAGTGAAGGAAATCATAATGTAACTGTCTGGGCAAATGATAGTTCAAGTAATATGGATACATCAAGAGTAAGTTTTACAATTGATACAACTCCTCCATCATTAAATATTGTATCTCCAACAAATAACACAAATCAATCTATTAACACATTAGAAATAAATTATACTGTCTCTGATGCTAATTTGTTCAATTGTTGGTATTCTAATGATACTTATTTAGTAAATAAATCATTAGGTTGTGGAATTAATATCACAAATATAACATGGAGTGAAGGAAGTCATAATGTAAGAATTTGGGCAAATGATTCTGCTGGAAATGAAGTTAGGGATAGTGTTACATTTTGGATTGATTCAATAAATCCAAATTTGAGTATTATATTTCCAACAAATAATACATTTACAAATAACATTAATATTAATGTTAATTATACTACAAGTGATCCATACTTAGCAAGTTGTTGGTATTCAAATGATACTTATTTAATTAATACAACATTAGGTACATTAGGTACTTGTGTTAATATTACAACAGTAACTTGGGCAGAAGGAGGACATAATGTTTCTATATGGGTTAATGATACTTCTGGAGGTATGAACTTTACTATGGTAAACTTTACAATTGATACAATAGCTCCAATTGTCATTAATGCAACAAATATAACAGACCTGACTACTCTCCTAATAGAAGTAAATACCACATGGCAGTTTAATTCTTCTGATTCACATCCCTCAAGTTGTTTTTATAATACTTCAGACGAAGCCACAATTACAATAGTTACCTGCAATTCAACTATAGATACAAACTGGACTACCTCTGGAAATAAGATGATTTATTATTATGCTAATGATTCTGCTGGAAATGAAAAGTATGAGAATGATAGTTTAGTTGTTAGGATTTATTCATATCTTCAAGGAACTAATAAAACTCAAGTAACAGAAGGAGAAGAAGCATACTTTAATTTAACTATAAATATGCTTGATATGTCAGCAACGACTGCTGTTCTTTGGTATAATTATACTGCTTACTCTCCCACAATAATTCAACTTGGAACTGATCAATCTAACTTTTCTATAATGCTGACAATTCCTCAAGATACAGGAAACACAACAGGGATAAATGCAACATGGTTTTGGGAGTATAATGTAACAGGCTTAGTAAAAGCCAATACAAGTGTACAAAATCAAACAGTTTATTCATTAGGAATTGATAATTGTTCTACCTTTACTACAAGTATTTTAAATATTAGTTTGATGGATGAAGAAACAAATATAATCATATCTTCTGCATTGAATACTACTATTGAAGTTGAGATTGTTTTAACTTCGGGAATTATAACTGAAACATATAATACAACTTTCACAAATGCAACTAATATTGGTTTTTGTATTCCAAGTGGATTACTTGATAGTGGTTCTGCTGGGTATTTTATGGATTTAATAATAAGATATGAAGGAGATACTTATGTAGAAGAATATTATCATATAGATAATGAGCCAATAACAAATACAACTGTTCCAGAATATGTTTATTTAAGAGATTTATTAGTAGCAGATAGTCAGAGTTTTGTTGTATCCTTTTCTGATGAGAATGGGATTCTTGTGGAAGATGCAATTATTTATCTACTTCGGCGGTATGTTGGAGATGGAGTATTTAGAGAAGTAGAAGCAAGTAAAACAGATAATGATGGGGAAACAATTTTGCATTTTGTTGAAGAGGATGTTATTTATATGTTTAATGTTACAAGAGATGGAACTGTTATATGGACAAGTGATGATTACAGGGTTTATTGTGCTGTTGCTCCATGCAGTCTTGATTTAAGTGCTTCAGGGATTGTTCCTGATTTTCCTTCAGATTGGGATAGTTTCCCAGAAGGAACTTACTCTGTAATAAGTGATCAGGCAACAAGAAAAGTAACCTTAACTTTTAGTCTTAATGAAAGTGCAGAAATGAATTTAACAGTCTATAAATATTCACAGAATGCGTCTATCATGTCAACGCCGATAGATTCAGACATTTTAACTGCAAGTTCTGGAACTATTGAAATTAGCGTTCCTTTAAGTTATGGAAATGCAACTTATTATAGTATTGTTCAGAAAAATAATGTGTGGGTGGGAAGCCATTGGAGTTCTCTTCAAGAATCACCACAGGATTATTTTGATGATTGGGTTTTAGTTTTAGTTGGCCTCATTATTCTTGCTTTAGGACTTATGGCAATTTCAACAGGAGTTGGAATGATTGTCTTTGCTATCTTCGGATTGATAATAGCATCAATACTACAACTTTTTGATATAAGTTATAGTGTTCTCCTATTTATTATTATTGCAGGGGCAATTCTTATCTGGAAGGTAATCACAAGGAGGGGGGATTAAATGCAGGACGAATTTAGAAATTTTATAATAGGAGCTTTTGTTATTTCTTTATTTGCATTTTTAATAATTAGTGCATCAATGAGTCTTGGAAGTGATTACGGAAAAGATATTTCAGAATTGGAAGGGGGCAAGTTAAATTTTACTGGAATAAATCAGACTCTTCAGAGTGTAGATGAAACTTCTAAAGATTGGAAGGATATTTTTACAAAACAGAGATTTCCTGTTATAACAGGAGTTTTAGCTGTCAAAGCCATGTTTGATCTTTTTGTAAATATGTTTAGAATTATAATGACTCCTATAACTTTATTTAGCCAGATGGCAACAAATGTTTTGGGAATTCCAAGTGTAGTTATTAATGTAATAATTTTAATTGTGATAGTGGGAGTAATCTTCGCTATCTGGAGTTTATTAAAAAAAGGCGACTGATATAGAAAATGGCATACCCAAGCATAACCGATCGTAATATGAGCAAAGGACTTTCAGAAATCCTTTACTATGCAAATGAAGTTACTGAAAGTTGGATTTCCAACCTAATTTTAATGGGAATTTATATAATAATTATGATGAGTATTTACAATTACAAAAGAGATTTTGTTGAAGGAATGGCAATCGCAGGTTTTTTCACATTTCTCATTGCTCTTTTTTTCTATCTGGGTGATTTTATTTCAGGAGTAACTTTTGTTTTTGTAATTGCAGTAGCCATAATAAGCGTTGCTCTTTTATTCTTTAACAAGAGAAGATAATCTGTATCTTTTGTGTCCTTATCTATTTAAATGATGATTCTCTTAAAATTACTGAAAGATTAGCTTAGCTAATTTAATATAGAGTTTTATAGGAGGTAATAAAAGGAAATGCAAATTAAATCTTTATTCACACCCAAGCACAAAAAAGGTGTTGCGGGATTGAATGTTCTGTTATCTGTTATCATTATGCTTTTCGTGATCGGTTTCTTAGTAATGATTTTCGCTATGATGGGCGGAGAATTAGAAGATGCTGTTAAAACTGATGTAGCAAATAATGCTACTGCTGTAAGAGTAATTAATGCCACATATACAGAATTAGCTGCTGTAACTGATTGGTTCGGAATCATAATAGTAATTACTGCTATGGTTGTTTTGATCTTATTGACAGTGATAATAATCAGTGCGATAAGAGGAACTGGTTTAGTCGGTGGAATGGGAGCATAAAAGTTTCCTTAAACGAATGATGAGGAAGCTTTTATATAAACCCAAATACGAGAAAGGTGTTGCAGGATTGAATGTTCTGTTATCTGTAATTATTATGCTTTTCATACTTGGTTTCTTGGTAATGATTTTCGCTATGATGGGCGGAGAATTGGGTGGTACTGATACTATCTTAAAAAGTCAAGGTCCAAATACTGTTCGAAATGAAACAATTACTTGGGCAGATAATGCGGTAGGTACGACTTTAACAACTTGTGGTACACATACAAATGGTATTGCTACTGTTCTAACTGTTTATAATTCAACTACCCCAGCAGAGTTAGTTGCAACAAACAATTATACAGTATCAAAATGTTTGTTAATACAAACTGCAGCAAGTCAATATAATGGAACAGCCGTGAATGTTACTTACACATACACTTATTCGGGATCTGCATTTGATATAATTAATGATACTGGTACAGAATTAGCTAATGTAACTGATTGGTTCGGAATCATAATAGTAATTACTGCTATGGTTGTTTTGATCTTATTGACAGTGATAATAATCAGTGCGATAAGAGGAACTGG
>SDBU01009329.1_pt1 | contig 11007 bp, 6 predicted proteins | sample 2277071 | NCBI WGS metagenome assembly SDBU01 (sample SAMN10397929, study PRJNA504765) | marine sediment metagenome | isolation source: marine sediment core GS08_GC12, 126 cmbsf | place: Arctic Ocean: Gakkel Ridge, Loki's castle | collected 2008
AAAAAAGATACTCGAAAAAAAAAAAATTTTCGAGTATCTTTTTTTCTTTAATGTTTCCTATAAAATCTCAAAACTCTTTTTTAAAATATTTAAAACATCTTCTTCAAATTTTAAAATTTTTTCTTTTTTAGGCAAAATGAGATTTTTTTGTGTTTTTTTGCTCTTATGAAGTCTTTCACAATATAGGGTAAAATCTCCAAATTTTAAATGAGTAAATGAGTTTTGATTAGCAAATATTTTTATTTTGCTGAGTGATATTAGCTCTTTTACAGGATCTGGAAGAGATCCAAATCGATCTTCTAGCTCTATTTTAATAGCATCTATAGCTTTGTTTGATTGAGCCTCTCCTAGCCTATAGTAGATCTCCATACGTAGAGTTTCATGGGGAATATAATCATCTGGAAGATATGCTGGATAAGAAAACTCCATTTTGGTTTCAATAAAGAGAGTTTCTTTTTTATTTTGGATACTTAAAATCGCTCTTTTTAAAAGCTTGCAATATAGATGAAACCCTATGTTAGAGATTTGTCCTGATTGTTTTATTCCTAAAATATCACCGGCGCCTCTTATTTCTAAATCTCTCATAGCAATCGCCATACCTCCACCAAAAGAGGGAGCTTCTAAAAGAGCTGTTAGCCTTTTTTGAGAGATTTCAGAGATTTGTCTGTTTTTAGGAGTTAAAAAATATGCATAAGCTGCTCTATTCCAGCGCCCGACTCTTCCTCTTAATTGGTAAAGATCGGCGAGACCAAAGCTGTCTGCTCTATCAATAATTATGGTGTTAGCATTGGGAACATCTATTCCATTTTCAATAATCGTTGTTGAAAATAGTATGTCGATCTCACCTTTTTTAAACTTATGAAAAGTAAAATCTACATCTTCAGTTGGCATTTGACCATGGACTACAGCAAATGTGCAATTTTTAGTTAATTTTTTTATATGTTCTAGTCTTTTATAAATACTCTCTACTCTATTATGAATAAAAAAGAGTTGTCCTTGCCGAGATTTTTCTCTTAAAATTGCGTTTTTTATAACTTCATCATCATTTTCAGAAATTATAGTTTTTATAGGGAGTCTATCTTGAGGAGGGGTATTTATTACTGACATATCTTTAACTTTAATTAAAGACATATGTAGAGTTCTAGGAATAGGAGTTGCGCTAAGTGTTAAGCAATCAACGCCTTTTTTAATTTTTTTTAAATGCTCTTTTGCTCTAACTCCAAATCTTTGTTCTTCATCAACTATTAATAGACCTAAATCTTTAAATGAAACATCTTTTGAAAGGAGCCTGTGAGTACCAATTAAAATATCTATATTGCCATTTTTAACATTTTCTAGGGTTTTTCTATTTTCTTTTGCAGTTTTAAAACGAGAGACAACATCGATTTCAATTGGAAAAGATGACATTCTCTCTTTAAAAGTATCAAAATGCTGCATAGCTAAAACGGTAGTTGGAACAAGTAAGGCAACTTGCTTTTTTCCATCATAGACAGCTTTAAAAGCAGCTCTCATTGCAACTTCTGTTTTTCCGTAACCAACATCGCCAAGAATTAAGCGATCCATTGCTTTTTTTTGCATCATATCATTTTTTAGATCTTCGATTGCTCTTTTTTGATCTTGAGTTTCGATATATGGAAAATCTAAATCAAAAAGCTGAGTTTCTTCAGAATCTTTATCATATTCAAAACCGCCTTCTAGCTCTCTTACAGCTTGCATATGTAAAAGATCTGAAGCGTAGCCAATTATCTGTTTTTGAGCTAAAACTTTTGTTTTTTGCCATTTGTTTGAGCCGAGTAGAGTAAGACCTGGTAAAGCTTCGCTAGAGCCAATATATTTTGTAACTAAATGAGATTGTGAGATTGGAACATATAATTTTGAGCCTTTAGCATATTCAAGTATTAAAAATTCAGTCTCTACACCTAAATGATTAGATAGTTTGTCGCAGCCTATATATTTACCTATACCACTATGAAAATGAACAACTAAATCACCAATTTCTAAAGAGTGATATTCAGCAACAGGGGAGTGATATGCTTCTCTAAATTTTTGTCTTCTAATGACTTTTCTTTTGGTGATTTCATTATAAGGAATTATTGAGAGGTTTTGATCTGCTATTATAAATCCTGAAGATAAAAAACCTTTTTCAAAAAAGATATTTTTGTTTTTATCTAAAGAGATATTTTCCGTTTTTTTATCCAAGAGCTCAAAGATATGTTTTTTTTCTGCTTCATTTTGATATAAAAATAAAACTTTTAAGTTTTTATCAATAAAAGTTTCTATGTGATCTAAGATATTTTCTATTTTTTCTAAATTTAAAAAATCTAAATATGTAATAAATGGATGTTTAAATAATAAAGCGTCTAGATGCTTTTGAAAGATTTCAAAAGAAATCTCAGTTGAATCTTTTTGATTGGGTTTTTGGTTATATGTAACGAAAGATATTTCATCTATTTTATTTTCAGAAAAATAGATTTTTTGATTTTTTTTAATGTTTTCTAAAAAAGAATCGAAAGATAAAAAGTATTTCGAGTTTTTTATCTTTAAACTATTTAAAGCCGTAAGAGAGTCTTCAATTTGATATAGATCATCAAAAATAATTAAAAAATCATCTTTTAAATAAGAAAAAATATTTGTTAAATTTTTCTCATCTTTTAAAAATTTAAGCTCGTCTGCTAAAAAGATATCTACTGACTTTTTTTTCTCTACAGATTTTTGTGTTTCAATATCGAATGTTCTAATGGATTCAATTTCATCTGAGAAAAACTCTATTCTATAGGGATGATCTAAATTCGTTGGAAAAACATCTATTATATATCCTCTAGTTGCAAATTGAGCTTTGTCAGATACAAGTGTTTCTTTTTTATAGCCTAAAGATACAAGTTTTTTTATGAGACTCTCAAAATCATGGGTTTCATTTATTTTTAAATGTATCGATAGATCTTTTAAAACATTTGAAGGGATGATTTTTTGGAGTAGTGAGTGAAGTGTGCAGATCAAAAGATGATTTTTTTTAGAAGAAGCAAGTTTGTTTAAAGTATCAAATCTTTGACCAATTATATCTAAAGAGGGCTTTATCTCTTCAAAGGGAAGTGTCTCCCAAGATAAAAACTCTAAAATGTTTTCATTAAAAGAAGATAGATTTTTATAAAGTAGATCTTTTCTTCTATCTGTTGAAATTAATAAAATATCTTTTTTTGAAAAAAAATTTAAAAATGTGGTTAAAAAAGCTATTTCAGGAGCTAAAATATCATCTACTAAAATAGAATTTTTAGATTTTATTTTATCTAAAAAATCATTGAAAATAGTAGATTTAAAAATCGTGGATTTAGAATCGATCACTTTTCTTTTATTATGGTTTTAATTTTGTTAAAGGCATCGTTGATTTTTGTAGCATCTTTGCCGCCTGCTTGCGCTTGATCTTTTTTTCCACCGCCTCCTCCATTTATTATTGGAGAGATCTCTTTTATAAGATCATTTGCAAAGATGTTTTTATCTATTAAATCTGGACTTATTTTAATAAAAATTTGACAGCGACTATCTGTTTTACATGCAATTGCAACTACTGCTGATTTTACGTTTTTTAAAAGATTTTCAGAAAAAGTTTTTAGATCTTTTGGATCTACTTCCACAACTTCAGTTATCACGTTTATAGAATTTATAGTCTCCACTTTTTTAGTTATGGTAGTTATTAAATTTTTTAGCTCGTTTTGTTTAGACTGCTTAAGTGTTAAACATAAATTTTTATTCTCTTCTAATAAAAATGAGATTTTATCCTCTATTCTATTAGTTGGAATTTTTAAGCTTGTAGCTATATTTTGCATTACATCTTCTGTATCATAGACAAAATCTTCAGCTGCAGCTCCTGTTATAGCTTCTATTCTTCTAACTCCTTGTGCAATTGAGGTCTCCTTGAAAATTCTAAAATAACCGATATTTCCTGTAAAATCTGTATGAGAGCCCCCACAAAGCTCTTTTGATTCTCCCATTTCAATAACCCTCACTACATCTGAGTATTTCTCCCCAAAAATCTGTCTAATCGATTTGTCTTTTTGAGCTTCTTCAAAAGGTATTTCAAAGGCTTTTACTTTTATGTTATCTCTTATCTTAACATTTACAAGCCTTTCAACTTCTCTAATTTCTTTTAAAGATAGAGCTTTATGATGATCGAAATCAAAACGAAATTTTTTGTCATCTACTAAAGATCCAGCTTGTTTGATATGCTCACCTAAAACTTTAGATAATGCAAAGTGTATTAGGTGAGTAGATGAGTGATTAGCTTCAATTTTTTTTCTTCTTTCAATATCTATTTTAGCTTTAACTCTGTCAGCTTTTTTTAAAGTTCCTTGTATTAGCTTTCCAATATGAATTATAACTCCAGGATAAGGCATTTGGGTGTCTTCAACTTTGAAAATGTTAGCCCCAATAAAAATTTCACCTTTGTCTCCAACTTGCCCGCCCATCTCTGCATAAAATGGAGTTTTATCTAAAATTATAATTGCGCACTCATCTTTTTTGATCTCATCTGTAAATTTGTTTTTATCTACAATTGCTATAATTTTACTCTCCGTTTCAACAGAAGAATGCCCAGTATATTCGCAAGGAGAGTGTGTTTTTGTAAAATCTTCGAAAAAGTTTTTATCAAAAGTATCTAAATGCTTCTCTTGCGCTTTTCTGGATCTATCTTTAGCTTGCATCTCTAAAGTATTGAATTTCTTTAGATCTACATCTAAATGCTCATCTTTTGCGATAAGCAAAATCTCTTCTATCGGAAACCCATATGTATCTTTTAATTTAAATGCTTCTTCTCCTAAAATTTTTCTTTTATCTTTTTTTGCAAAACTTATCACCTCATGCATCAAAGAGCCGCCTCTTTTGAGAGTTTTTATAAATGCTTCTTCTTCTTGCGATAGAATCTCAGCAGTTCTTTTCTCTGATGCTATAATTTCTGGATAGTCTTCTCCCATTATAGAGCTGAGTTTTGGTAGAAGCTTTGCTAAAAAAGGCTCTTCTAATTTTAAAACTTTTCCATATCTTGCAGCTCTTCGGAGTATCTTTCTAAGGACATATCCTCTTTCAATGTTGCTCGGCATTATTCCATCAGCAATTGCAAACGCTAAACATCTAATGTGATCTGATATAACATGAAAAGCTGGCGCTAGATCTTTATTTTTTTCATCGTATTTTACTTTAGAAATACTTTCTATCTCATGGATTAGTTCCTGAAAAATATCTGTTGCAAATACTGAATCTACACCCATTTTTATTGAAACAATTCTCTCTAATCCCGCTCCTGTATCTACTGATTGACTAGGAAGAGGGTTCATTTTACCAGATATTTCTTTATTAAATTGCATGAAAACCAAATTCCAAAATTCTAAATATCTCTCTCCTGCTTTATCAAATAAAGGAGATTTTGCATCTGAGTATTTTTTTCCTCTATCATATAAAAGCTCGGAGCAAGGCCCACATGGTCCAACATCTCCCATAGCCCAAAAATTTTCCTCCTCTCCAAATCTAACAATTCTTTTCTCTGGAAGATGCTTTTTCCAAAGCTCAAATGCTTCATCATCTTCTGTATAAACCGTTGCCCAAATTTTCTCTGGATCAAATCCAAAAATATGTGTAGATACATCATATGCAAAATTAATAGCCTCTTTTTTGAAATAATCCCCAAATGAAAAATTACCGAGCATCTCAAAAAATGTTAAATGCCGAGATGTAAATCCTACATTTTCTAAATCGTTATGTTTGCCACCAGCTCTAATGCATTTTTGAGATGACGTTGCTCTCTTATATGATCTTTTACTTTTACCTAAAAAAACATCTTTAAACTGATTCATTCCCGCATTTGTAAATAAAAGTGTTGGATCATCATGAGGTAGCAAAGATCCCGATGGAACAATCGTGTGCGATTGGGTTTTGAAATATTTTAAAAAACTTCTTCTTATCTCATTTGATATCATATAAAAAATCCTCAAAAATCCATTTATATAGGTAAATAATTTAACCTAAATAATCTACAAAGTCAAATGTTTAACTATTCTATCATAAAACCGATGATTGATTAAAAAATAAATTTTATAGTTTTTGTACTGAGACAGATTAATGGTTAATAATCATTTTTTTTTGATTGCATAGTAAAATAACCTTCCTTTTTTTCATTTATACTAAAAAAAAGAAGGAAATTTTCATGTAGAAAGTAAAAAAAGAAAGGTTATTTTTGTAAGTTGCTGTAAATAAGTTCTTTGAAAAATGATTATTTTGAGGTTAGAAAAAGCTATATTTGTAATTTGAAAATCCAAACAATTTTCAGAGCTTTTTCTTGTAAATTTTTCAAAACTATCTCAAACTATCTTTTTATATTATTTTCAAAGGAATTTTTAAAATGGATGAAAAAAAGAAAAAGATCACTCAGGAAATTGCAAAAACAATTAGAGGTTTATCGATAGATGCTATAGAAAAAGCTAAATCTGGTCATCCAGGCTTGCCTCTTGGATGCGCTGATATTGGAGCATATCTATACGCTGAAGTTTTAAAGCATAATCCTAAAAATTCTAATTGGTTAAATAGAGATAGATTTGTTTTATCTGCAGGACACGGCTCTATGCTTTTATATTCATGTCTTCATTTAGCTGGATTTAAAGTGTCTATGAAAGAGATTAAATTTTTTAGACAACTTTTTTCCAAAACACCAGGTCATCCAGAAGTGCATGTTACAGATGGAGTGGAAGCGACAACAGGGCCACTTGGTCACGGAACAGGTAATGCAGTTGGTATGGCTATCGGCATGAAAATATTAGCAGCAAAATTCAATACAGATAAATATAAACTCTTTGATAATAAAATTTATGCTCTTATGGGCGATGGTTGCATGATGGAAGGGGTAGTATCCGAAGTCTCTTCAATAGCTGGGCATTTAAGACTTGATAATCTAGTAATTATTTATGACTCAAATAAGATTTCATTAGATGGGCCAGTATCAGAAAATACATCAGAAGATACCAAAGCTAGATATAGGGCTTATGGTTTTGATGTTTTTGAAATAGATGGTCATGACTTCGAAGCGATCGATGCGACATTTAAAGAAATCACAAAAAAACAGACAAAGCCTGTTTTAATAGTAGCTAATACTATTATTGGAAAAGGATCTCCTCATATGGCTGGCTCACATAAAGTGCATGGCGCTCCTTTAGGAGATCAAGAGCTAAAAGCTACCAAAAAAGCGATAAATCTGCCTGATGAAGAATTTTATGTTCCAAATGAAGTTTTGAATTTTTTTGAAAACAAACAAGTGAGCCAAAAAAAACTAGAAGATGAGTGGAATGAAAAATTTAGTTCGTGGGCCAAAGAAAATCCAAAAATGTTTCAAGAATTTAAAAAAATGCAGTCTAAAACAATTCCTACAGATCTTGAAAAGGATTTAAAAAATTTAGAAATGAAAACGCCTATTGCTTCTAGAGATTCTTCATCTATTGTATTAAATTATTTAGCAAAAATTTTGCCATTTTTATATTCAGGATCTGCTGATTTATCATCTTCTGATAAAACGTACTTAAATAATTTTGAGCAAATAACTTTTTCAAATTTCAAAGGAAGAAACTTTAAGTTCGGGGTTAGAGAATTTGCGATGGGAACTATCTCAAATGGTCTTTCTTTAGTAGATACTTTTATTCCAGTTTGTGGAACTTTTTTAGTATTTTCTGATTATATGAGAAATTCTATTAGAATAGCTTCTCTATCAAACTTAAGAGTTATTTATCAATTCACTCACGATTCAATATTTTTAGGTGAAGATGGTCCAACTCATCAAGCAGTTGAACAAATAGCGTCTCTAAGAGCTATACCAAATCTTCAAGTGATAAGACCCTCAGATGCTAATGAAGTGAAAATGGCATGGATAGCTGCTCTCACTCATATCGGGCCTACCGCTTTAATACTCTCTAGACAAGGTCTACCTACTCTAACAGAGACTAATGTATCATTTGAAGATGGCCTTTCAAAAGGCGCTTATATCGTAAAAAAAGAAAAAATAAAACCTGACTATACTCTTTTTGCAACAGGATCTGAGCTAACACTCGCTCTAGAGGTTGCAAAGGAGTTAGAAAAAGCACATCAAAAAGATGTTAGAGTTGTATCCTTTCCTTGCTTTGAGATTTTTGAGAAACAATCAAAAGAGTATAAAGATAAAATTATTAAAGGTGATTTAGGCACAAGAGTTGCAATAGAGGCGGGATCCGAGATGGGATGGTATAAATATATAGGCCTCAATGGAATTGCAATCACAGTAAATAGATTTGGTATGTCAGCACCAGCGAATAAAATAAAAGAAGAATTTGGTTTTAGTGTTAATGCAATTATTAAAAAGCTTGTTTAATAGTTGAGATATTCAAATTATTTCGAAAAAGGCTTAAATTTTCTCTATCTGGCAATAGTATTATTGTAGCGGGATAGATTAGTTGAAGCTTTTTCATAATTGGGCTTATTTCCCCACTTACTTCCTGAATAAGCAAAAATTTGATCGCATAAGATATCTAAATGTAGTTGTACTTGATCAAAGATATCTTTAGCTGCACCTGGGTCAACAGTATTTTTCCCATGATGTTTATATTCGATAACAATTCTTGTTACTCTATTTATTAATTTTCTGTGACCACCTTTTTTTCTCTCATCTTCCCATACCGTATCCGAAAAAAGTGTATCTAGATCATTTAATTTGATCTGATATTTCCCTGAAAAATCGTTTTTTTGGCCCCGTACTTTTTTTGTAAAATCAATTAATCCATTTTTTCTTGTGGTATCTAAATAACTTTCTCTTAAAAGTGCTACTGACATAATTTTATTCCTTTATTTTTTAATTAGATTCAAATGAAGCTTTATTCAGCTTTTTCACTAAAATCTCTTCTATAATCAATATGAAAGTAGATAAGTGTAAGTTTAAGTTTAAGGTTATTAAGGATCAATCCTTTTTTCCTGAATTTTTGAAAAAAAATGGAATTTTATAGTTAAGTCAATTATAAAAAGCTTATTTAATTCAAATATAGTTATTTATAATAATTATTAAAATTAATTTTTGTATTTTTAAAATTAATTCTTTACTAAATCAGCTTGACAAATATGTCTTTTTTTGTTACAATACTAATAGGGGAAAAGGCTGTATAAAGCCAATTAATCAAGTTATTAAAGTAACTAGTTATGTAATAACTAAAAAATATTTAATATCTTTGCCCACCCTATAAAATAATAAAATAAAAAGGGGGCGCTTGTGGATAATAAAAAAACTATTTCAAAAATGTCTGAGCTAACATCTACTATAAAAGAGATAAAGTCTCATCTAGAAAATAACGAGATATGCAGAAAAGATGTTTTGATGTTTTCAGATATTTTAGATGAAATAACCCAGACATCATTTAAAATTAACGAAAAATCAAAAAATATCTTTACAAAAGCTTCTCTCATGAACATTACAAATACTATTGAAAATGTTTATTCTCAAATTGCCGAAATAGAAGAAAAAAGACATTTAGATGATGATGAGATTTTAAAAGATATTCATGAAATATCATTCAAAGAAGACTATTTAGAGCTTAACTTTTTTGATCTTTTACCATCTGATATCGAGCTGATACTTAGTTCTTTAGATGAGGATATAGAGGTTGTTTTAACAAAAATACCTTATAATCAAAGGCTAATGAACCCTATATTAGAGAAAATTCAAAAAAAAATAATCGATCTCCATTTTAGGTTTGATTTTCCAATCATAGAAGAGCTAGATGAAAATAAAAATAGTTTTGCTCATAGACTCCTAATGGCTGCAAATGAAATAAGAGATATAAACCCTAAAAAAGCTGAGATTCTGGTTAGAAAAATAGACGAGCTTCTAGATTTAGTCTGGATATCTAAAATGTTTATGTATGGAGATTTTTTAAAAGCTAAGCATTATTTCGATAAGTTAGATAAAAAAACGAAAAATAGAGTAGAAAAGCTTCTATGGAGAATGAAAGGAGATATTTCTAAAAAAATAAATGATGAGAAAAAATTAGATTTATCAATAGCTTTAATGCGCTTTGTTTCAGAAGAAATTAATGCTTAAAAAAAGATGATAAAAATCGATTAGTCCATTTCGTGTAGTTTATGTTGAACCCATCTATTTTTGGGAAAACAAATAAGGTAAAATAAAATGATTAAAAGCGTAGGATATATCAAATAAAAATACTTTTTATTTAAAATATTGTAGAGAAGTCCTCCGTAATATCCAAATAAGATTAGGATAACAAAAAATAAGAATATGGCTTGAGTCCAAATATGAGATATTTTAAGTGTTTTATAAGCTCTTAAAATTTGATGTTTCAAAATATTATAGACGCTAAAAACAATAAAGATGATTCCAGGAATAAATAGCCAGTATGGTGAAATATTCAAACCTTCTAAAAATATTGAAACATCTCCGTGAGTTTCAAATGTTCTCCAAAGTATATAGCTATAGACTTGTCCGATATTCACTATCATGAACCAAAAAAAGAAAGAATAAAGATATACTTTTTCTTGGACCCTTTTTGAACTACATAAAATAGCGCTTATAACATAAAGAGATGCATTTATAATATTTGGGGTAATAGCTGTCATTGCCGCTAATATGTTTCTATTTTGAGCTAGCATAGCTTTGTAATCTGTTTGATCATCTAGTAAAAAAAAAGTGTAATCAGCAAAATGAAAATAAAATGGGCTTTTTTTATACCCAAAAATCCAAGCTATAAACGAATGAGTAAATTCATGAATAGTTACCATCAGTATATGCGCAACTAGAAGTAAAATAATACTAACTAAAATATCTTGAATCACTTTTTTCATCTAATACTCCTAAATTTGGAGTATATCTATCTGAAAATAAATTTGAATATTTTTTTTATTTTTTTTATGGCAAGAAGACCCTTTCCTTTAGGGAAGGGATGAATTGCCAATATTAAAAAATGCTGGCTTTAATGCTTTTAAAGCCTCCGCCAGCTAGAG
>SDBU01009330.1_pt1 | contig 11006 bp, 9 predicted proteins | sample 2277071 | NCBI WGS metagenome assembly SDBU01 (sample SAMN10397929, study PRJNA504765) | marine sediment metagenome | isolation source: marine sediment core GS08_GC12, 126 cmbsf | place: Arctic Ocean: Gakkel Ridge, Loki's castle | collected 2008
GAGCCCTACGTGCTCGGTCACCCGATCCATGCTGCTCAGCGGGACGGACAACCATGTTGCCGGGCTGGGTAACATGGGCGAATTGATTGCTCCTAACCAGATGGGAAAACCGGGTTACGAGGGCGTACTCAACAAGCGTGTGGCCTCGGTCGCAGAGCTGCTGCGCGACAACGGCTATCACACCTACATGGCCGGGAAATGGCATCTGGGCCTCAAGCCGGACCAGATTCCGCACGCGCGCGGTTTCGAGCGTGATTTCTCGCTACTGGTCGGCGGGGGAAGCCACTTCGACAGCCAGTGGAACGTTGAATGGCAGATACCCAAGGCCCCGTACACGGAAGACGGACGTCCTGTTAAGAAACTGCCCAAGGATTTCTATTCCACCAAGAACTACACCGACAAGACCATCCAGTTCATTGAAGAGGGCCGCCAGGACGGCAAACCCTTCTTTGCCTACATGGCATTTACGGCCCCCCACGGGCCGCTGCAGGTGCCGGATGACTGGTTGCGCCGTTATAAGAACCGCTACGACGAAGGCTGGGATACTATCCGCGAGCAGCGCCTCGCGCGCATGCAGGAAATGGGCATCGTGGACAAAGACGTCAATACCGCCGACCGGTTGTTTTTCCTGCCGAGGGCCTCGATGCTCGCGCCGGGAGCACGAATGATTCAGGGGCGGAAAATGGAACTTTACGCCTCCATGGTTGAATACATGGACGACCAGATCGGGCGGGTATTCGATTATCTGAAAAAGATCGGCGAGTACGACAACACCGTCGTTATTTTCTTCTCCGATAACGGAGCTGAAGGAAACGACTTAAGAGGAATGATTGCAGGTCGACCCGGGACCATGGGTTATATGCATGCAGCCAACAGTTTTGCTGAAAATGGGCATAATTCCATTGGCCGCAAGGGCACCTACGCCGAATACGGGCCGGCATGGGCGCAGGTAGGCATGACGCCCTTCCGGCTTTACAAAGGGTTCCTGGCGGAAGGCGGTACGCGTTCACCGCTGATCGTCAGCGGCCCAGGCGTGCAGGGTGCCGGCAAAATAAACAAAAAGGCCGTGCTGCATGTCATGGACATTACTCCGACCATACTGGAGCTGGCCGGTGTCCGGCATCCTTCTAACTTCAAGGGACGTGAAATTGTCCCTATGCAGGGCAAGTCCTGGGTGGAAATGCTGGCCGGCAAGACCCAATCACCTCGTACCTCAGATGACTGGCTGGGCTGGGAGCTGTTCGGCAACCGGGCGATTCGCCAGGGGGACTGGAAGATCAGCTGGCACTATAAACCTTTCGGTACTTGGAACTGGCAGCTATTCAACCTTGCCGAGGACCCGGGCGAGCAGTACGACCTTTCCGACAAGTTCCCTGAGAAAAGAAAGGAGCTTATGGCCCTGTGGGATGAGTATGTGGAGATGAACGGGGTGATCATTGGAGCAAGGTCGCCCTTTGAGGGAATGAGAAAAGCGCTTCCCGATGCGGTGCCGGAGTACGACAACTACCCGCCTGTCCGCGGCATGGAGGCGATTCCCCATAAAAAACTGATGGAACTTCGAAAAAGTCAATAAGGAGGTATATATATGAAAACAGAAAAGAGACGTATCAGGTTACCGGTCTTGCTTGCAACCCTGGTCATTATCTTATTGTTTGGCGGACAAGCCCTTGCCGTAGACGACGGCGCACGTGCCTACTGGAAGGGGCGGGACGGCACTCAGGGGGTGTCTTTCCAGTACCTGCGCCTGGATCTCCAAGCCTCCGACAGCCAGCAATTCGCCCCGGGCCAATACATCTATGCGAACGCCGACACCGAAGCCAGTATCTTTGTCGCTAACTATGTTCGCCACATGACGCTGTTCAATCGACCGTCATCGCTTTCCTTTGCAGTCGCCGGGGGCAGTGTTGATGTCGATGTCAACACCAAAGCACAAGCGCAGTTTGTACCGCCTGGTATTGCAGCAGGCACCGCCTTCAGCCAGTCCAGCTCCGGATACGCTGACCCCAGCGTGCAGCTGGTTGTCAATCTTTTTGGCACCCCGCCGCTTAAGACCAACTTTGACCTGATAGATTACGAACCGACCTGGAACCTTGATACTGCGGTGATGCTGGCATTTCCAATCGGTGAGTACGATAACAACAAACTGGTGAATATGGGTCTGAACCGCTGGTTTGGCCGTATTGCCTTTCCTCTCACATACCATTTCGGTGTGTTTACCCGCGGCTACATGAAGAGTCTTGAACTGATCCCCTCGGTCTGGCTTTTCGCTGAGAATGACGATTTTATGGGACAGAAACTGGAGAACGATCCCATGTGGCAATTCGAAGCGCATCTGACCAATGATTTTACCCGCACCTTTTTCGGTTCCCTGGATCTGCTTTACCGGGGCGGTTTCCAGTCGGAAATCGATGGTGTTGAGGTAGGGAGCGACCTGGACATCGGGAATCTTGGCTTTACCCTGCACTATCAAGTAACGGACAACCTCGGCATACGCACGGGTTTCAGCTCCAATGTGTTTGGCGACAACGACGTGGATAACAGCATGGTTCGGATTCAGTTTGTCTTCGGATGGCATCGGGATATTGAAAACATAAAAAAACTTCAGCGTGGACATTGAGGCTCAGTTGTTTGCTCAATGACAAACCCGGGTTAGTTAGTATTGCTTATCCACTAATGTAAAAGGAGGGAATTATGAAAACAACATTAAGAATTGCATTGATTTTAATGGTCGGTATTACCGTAATCATGGTATCTGTTGGCGCAACATCAAAGAAAATGTCTCAGTCCGGATTTCTCACGGATTACTCACTACTTAAAGAAGATCCCGAAGGTTTGGTGCAGTGGAAGTACTTCAAAGATGGTGCTAACTTTGGAGCTTATGATAAAATCATTCTCGACCATGCCACGTTCTTTTTCAAGGAAGACGCAGACTACAAAGGCATCCATCCGGACGAACTAACCGAACTGGCCCAAAATTTACACAAAGCATTCTTGGGGACTCTTGCCCGTGCATATTCATTCACGGACAAGCCCGGCCCGGGAACCATGCGGTTGCGATTGGCAATCACAGACCTGGTTCCGGGCAAACCCGGAACAGGCGTAATGACAACCATTGTACCGTTTGGTCTCGCCGCCAGTTTCATAAAAAAAGCCGTTACCGGGTCGCATATCGGTATGGCACAAGTATCCGGAGAAGCGGAACTGGTCGATTCCCAGACCGGAGAAATACTGGCAGCGGCGATAGACAATAAAGTAGGCCAGAAACAAAAACTCGGTAAAAGTTTTACCACGTGGGGACAAGTTGAATCCATATTTAATGACTGGGCTGAGAATTTCAGCAAACGTTTAGACAAGCACAGCGGCAGGGAATAATACACCAATTGAGTCAAACTCAATTGGGTGGTTGCATGTTGCGAGTTACGCGTTGCGTGTTTTTAGTGATGGATAATCTGACAGATTTTTCATTCCTGGATAAAAATAGAAATGTACAGGTTTAAAGAATTTCGGAAGGGCGGCAGCTTTTATCAAAAGGATCGAATTCTTCGAATGAAATAGTAAAGGGGAATTTGGAATGTTTTCATATCATAAAACACTCATCAAATACTTCTTCATTGCTGTGGCAGCCGGAATGATCGGGCTTGCTCCGACGGCGCAGGCCCAGCTTGGGCCTGCCTTGTCAGGGCTTACCGCCACTGCAACCGACGCCTCCACGGCGTACATGAACCCGGCCGGACTGACCCGACTGCCGCATACACAAATTGTCGCCCTTGCCAGTATCGGCTATACCGTCTCCGAATTTGAAGTAAAACCGGGCACTACAATGGGCGGCGGCGATCCGGAGGATGATAAGGGTTTTGTGTTAATCCCGGCGTTTTATTTATCCAAGCCGCTTGGCGATAAATTTCGATTCGGCTTTACACTGAATGTTCCAAGCGGTTTGGGCTCGGACTTTGGCGATACTTGGGCCGGCCGGTACATTACCCAGGAATCCAGCCTGGTGTTTGTGAATTTAAGCCCGGTACTTGCCTATCGCATAAACCCCCGGCTCTCCATTGGCGGAGGGCTCAATTTTATTTATGAGCGCTATGAATTCAAAGCAGCGATCAATAATGCCGGAGGACAACCGGACGGTAAGGTGGAACTTGAAACCGAAGGTGTCGGCGTGGGATTTAACATCGGGGCCTTGTTTGAGCTCTCTTCAAAGACGCGTTTTGGCTTTACCTACCGTTCAGAAACCGAACCGGATGTGAGCGGTACGCCTGAATTCGAAAACCTGGGGCCGGTGCGCACCGCCGCCCTGCAAAACGCCGGCGTTTTGGGACAGGAGATTAATGTTGATATGAAAACCCCCCAAATCGTTCAGGTGGGGCTGTACCATGAATTGACCGCAGCGCTGTCCTTTACGGCGGATGTGATGTGGATCGATTTTAGCGAGTTTGGTATTGAGCAGGTCTCTGTCGGGGACACCTCGACGTCCGTTACATCTCAATTCAAGGATATGTGGGGAGGATCTGTCGGTGCCAAGTATCGCTTCTCGCCGGATTGGGCCGCAGCCGTCGGCGCGGTCTATCTTTCAGAAGGTGTTGACGATGAAAACCGTACCATCGGGCTTTCATTTGATCGCGTTATAGGCTTTGGCGTGGGCATTGAGCGGCAATTGAATAAAAAACGCCGTTTGCACGTGAATCTCAATTACTATGATCTGGGCAAGGCACCGGTCGATACGCAGCCGACACCACTGTCCGGGCGCGTGGTCGGTGAGTACGACAGCCACTTCGCCATCCTGCTGGATATCGGATTGGTTTTGGATTTCTTTAAAGATTAATAGCAAAGTAAACAATTCAATAATAAAGGGGGGGAAACATGCAAAAGCGGTCCATTATCATCTTGCTGCTGGCAGCCTTCTTAGTAGCGATTTGTAATACCGCGTTTGCTCAGGGGTTTTAGTGCGGTTCTTTAAACGTTCGTGTTGGGACACATAAGGAGGCTGTCTGGAATAAGTGCGGTACTCCCAAATCAAAATCCACATTAGGATATGAAGGTAACAGAAAGATTGAAAAATGGGCTTATTTCAAACACGTTTATGTCTATGTTCTGTATTTCAAGGGCGGCATATTAGAAAAAATTGAAAGAGTTATGCGCAAGTAAATTTTATCAATAAGGAGAAACGACATGAAAAAATTACGTGCAATTGTTGTTTTGTTCTCGGCGCTAATCCTTTTGTCTGCATGCGCCAATATGACAAAGACTACTGTAAACGAATCTTCGGCACCTGTGCTGGATCGTATCGTGAAAAAAGGAGAGCTGGTGGTGGGTACGGCCGCCAGTATGCCGCCGCTGAACATGACGACCAAAGAAGGAGAAATCATCGGTTTTGAAATCGATATTGCCGCATATATGGCCGAAGCCATGGGGGTTAACCTTCGGATTGAAGCCATTCCCTTTTCCGACCTGCTGGCGGCGCTCGAATCCGGAAAGATCGACATGGTGTTGTCCGGCATGACAATTACCGCACAGAGAAATCTCAAAGTAGCCTTCGTGGGGCCTTACTTTGTTTCCGGCAAAGCTTTTTTGACCAAAGATAAAAACATCGCTGCTGCTAAGGAAGGCTCTGAAATCAACAGCCCCGACAGGACGCTGGTGGCCCTTAAAGGATCCACCAGCCAGGCTTTTGTAGAGGAGGTCATCACCCAAGCCAAACTTTTGACAACCGACAACTATGATGATGCCGTGGCGATGGTTATAGAAGGTAAAGCCGATGCCCTGGTGGCCGACTATCCGATCTGTGCGGTATCTGTAATGCGCTACCCTGATGAAGGCTTGATTTCTATCTTTACGAAGTTAACCTATGAACCCATTGGCATCGCCGTGCCGGCCGGCGATCCCATGCTGGTCAACTGGGTAGAGAACTTTTTAAGAAATCTTGTGGGATCCGGCAGAATGGAAGCACTGGCAGCCTCATGGCTTGAAAGTAGTCACTGGTTGTACAGGCTGCCATAGCTCGAATATTTCATAAACAATACTTAGAAAATTTTTAAGTAAAGAAACCTGAGTGGAAAATGCAATGGAAGCCGCAACTGCACAAGGCGAGATCAGCTTCAGCCGACCGAGTGACGACACCCTGCTCGTGAGACTTGCGGGCAGCTGGAGAATCGATAAGGAGCTTCCCGCGGCCGGCGATGTGCAACAGCAGATTGAAACCCGGTCGGGAATTAAGCAGCTCACCTTTAACACCGAAGCGCTCACCGGCTGGGACAGCTTATTGTTAACCTTTCTGCTGAAGGTGATCACCGACTGTTCAAAGCTCAAGGTCCATGTGGAAAAAACCGGACTGCCCAAAGGGGTTCAGGGGCTTTTAACCCTGGCCACGGCCGTTCCCGAAAGAAAGGGCGCTCGCAGGGAAACGGCTCGTGATCCGTTTTTGGCGCGAATCGGGGCCAGTACTGTCGATTTCGGGCGGTCAGCGCTTGAAATGCTCGATTTCATCGGTGATGCTTTCCTGGCGATGGTCAGAATGCTGCAAGGCAAGGCGCGTTTTCGCCGCTCGGATCTGATCTTGACCATTCAGGAGTGCGGCGCCCAGGCACTTCCCATCGTCGCACTCATCAGTTTGCTGATCGGCTTGATCCTGGCTTTTGTAGGGGCGGTTCAGTTGTTGATGTTCGGGGCGCAAATTTACGTGGCCAGCCTGGTGGGCATCACCATGGTCCGCGTCATGGGGGCCTTCATGACCGGAATTATTATAGCGGGACGCACCGGAGCCGCCTTTGCCGCGCAGCTGGGCACCATGGAAGTTAACGAGGAGATCGATGCGCTCAAGACCCTGGGGATTTCACCCATGGAATTCCTGGTGCTGCCGCGGATGACGGCGCTGGCGCTGATGACGCCCCTGTTATGCCTCTATGCGGACTTGATGGGCCTTCTGGGGGGGCTGATCGTTGGTGTGGGACTGCTGGATCTGAACGTAGTGGAGTACTATAACATGACACGGGCATCGGTCAGCCTGAACGACCTCTGGATCGGACTTTTCCAAAGCGGTGTCTTCGGTGTGCTGGTGGCGGCGGCCGGCTGCCTCAGGGGCATGCAGTGCGGACGCAGCGCTTCGGCAGTGGGGGAGGCGACGACCTCGGCGGTGGTGACCGGCATTGTCAGTATCATCGTGGCAACCGCGATCATAACGCTCATGTGTAATGTTCTCGGCATTTGAGTCAAACTCAATTGGGTGGTTGCGTGTTACGGGTTACGAGTTGCGGGTTGCGAGTTGCGGGTTGCGAGTTTCAGATTGCGGGTTACAGGTTGCAGGTTGCAGGTTACAGGTTACGGGTTGCAGGTTGCGGGTTACGGGTTACGAGTTACTGCTCACTGACTTCTGACCTCTGACCTCTGACTTCTGACCTCTGATCACTGATCACCGATTACTGTTTACTGATTATGGATAACCATACGCAAACTAAATAATCAAATGAGTGAGAAACAGACACATATAACGGTGAAAGACCTTACCATGGCCTACGGCAGTTTTGTACTCATGCAAGGCCTCAATTTTACGATCAACCGGGGCGACATTTTCATTATCATGGGCGGCAGCGGCTGCGGAAAGAGCACCCTTTTGAAGATAATGGTAGGGCTCAAGGAACCTGCCCGGGGAAATATTTTTTTCAGTGATACGAGTTTATGGGAAGCGGAACCTGCCGTGCGTGAACGCATAATGAGGCGTACAGGCATCCTTTACCAGTACGGAGCCCTGTGGAGTTCCATGACGTTGGCGGAAAACGTGGCCATGCCGCTGGAGACTTACACCAATTTAAATCGTGCTCAAATTAGAGAATTAGTTGCCCTGAAGCTTTCACTGGTGGGGCTGGCGGGCTTTGAGAAATATTATCCCTCGGAAATTAGCGGCGGGATGAGAAAGCGAGCCGCTCTGGCGCGGGCCATGGCGCTGGATCCTGAAATACTTTTTTTCGATGAACCTTCAGCCGGGTTGGACCCGGTCAGTGCCCGGCTGCTGGATGACCTGATTCTTGAACTGCGGGCCAGCCTGGGTGCCACAGTGGTGGTCGTGACTCACGAACTCGCCAGCATCTTTGCCATCGGCAACAACTCGGTATTTCTCGATCCGGAGACCAAGGCCATGATCGCCGGCGGTGATCCCAAAAAGCTGCTGGCCGAATCCCGGGACCCCAAGGTTCGTGAGTTTCTTACACGGGGTGAGGAGAGCACATGAGCAAGCAGGCAAACAAGACATTGATCGGCGGCTTTTTGGTGGGAGCGGTGGTTCTGATCGCCGCAGGCGTTCTGGTTTTTGGTTCCGGCCGCTTCCTGTCCGAAATGCGAACCTTCGTCATGTACTTCGACGGTTCCGTCAAAGGATTGGATGTTGGTTCTCCCGTGGTGTTTCGCGGGGTTAAAATCGGTTCGGTAACCAACATCATGATACGTGCCAATACCGACAACCTGTCCGTACAAATTCCGGTGTTCATCGAGGTCGATCCGGACCGGTTTGAGAAGGTCGAAAAGGGCGGTCGTTTCATTCCCGTAGACGTTAAAAAGTTGCGGGAGCACGGTTTGAGAGCTCAGCTGCAGATGAAAAGCATGGTTACGGGCCAGATGATGATAGAGCTGGATTTTTATCCTGACAAGCCGGCAAAGCTAATTGGCGACGGCTCGATTCCGGAGATTCCGACGATTCCATCCAACATCGAAGAACTGGCCAAGAGAATCGAGAAGGTTCCGGTCGAAGAGATCTTCAAAAAATTGCTGACTGCCATTGAGGGAATCGAAAAGGTTGTGAATTCCCCGGAAATGCAGAAATTACCCGCTTCATTGAACCTCACCCTGGAAGAGACTCGCAAGCTGGTGCGAAATATTGACCAAAAGGTTGCCTCCCTTGGCTCCAGCGTTAATGAAACCCTCAAAGATTACGGCAAACTTGCCCGGAATGTGGATGGGAAGGTGGAGCCTTTGGCGAGCGGTATTGACGAAACCGTGAGGGATATTCAGAAGCTGGTAAATAATACCGACGCACGGATCGAAAAGCTTACAGCCGGCGTAGGAGAGACGGCTGCAGCGACTACTGCAGCAATGGTGCAGGGTAAAAAGACGCTAACAATGGCCGAAAGTGCAATCTCCGAGGACTCACCAGTGCTCTATGAGCTGACAAACGCGTTTAAGGAGCTGGCGTCGGCCGCAAATTCCATACACATATTGGCTGATTATTTTGAACGGCATCCCGACGCCCTGGTGCAGGGCAAGGGTGAATTCGGAGGAAAATAAAGTGATGAAAGGGCTTTTTTCAAGATTTGCAGCGATTACCATGGGTGCCGTGTTGATGTTTGCTTTAGGGTGTGCCGGCACCAAACCGGCAAAATTTTACACGTTGAATTCCCTGGACATCTCAGAGATCGAAAGTCGGTCTGAAGAAGCAACGCGGGGTGTGGCCCTGGGGATCGGCCCTGTCAGATTCCCGGATTATTTGAACCGGCCGCAGATCATGACCCGCAGCAGTCACAATGCGCTGACGTTTGCAGAGTACCATCGGTGGGCGGGATCTTTAAGGGAGGATTTTTCCCGCATTTTAGCCGAAAACCTGTCGATCCTGCTCGCTACGGATCGTATTGCCCTGTTCCCCTGGACCCGCGTTACGCCGATCGATTACCGGGTTACAATCGACGTGATTCGCTTTGAGGGTAAGATCGGCGGGGATGTCACGTTAAAGGTTCGTTGGAGCATCCTTGGAGGCGCCGTAAAAAAAGTTTTAGTAATAAAAACGTCAAACTTTATCGAGCCTGTGGGAGGCGCTAACTACGAAGCGCTGGTTGCAGTCCAGAGCCGGGCGCTGGCAGGCCTCAGCCGCGAAATCGCTGAAGCGATCAACAACATTTCGCGGTAAGGTCGTAATCAAAAGGAGAATAATATGCAAATAGTTCGAAAAGCCAATCAGATGAAATTCGTTTTGACGATTTTGGTCACCATTTCCGTATTTGTTTTGATTGCATGTGCCCCTACGAAATTGACTGAGGTTTACAAAGACAGCGCCTACACGGGCGGAACTCTTAAAAGTATTATGGTTGTCGGGGTTGCCGACAATCTTAGAAAGAGGAAAATGTTCGAGGAGTTTTTCGTAGAGCAGTTCCTGATTAATGGCGTAAATGCGTTTTCCAGTGTTGCTGTCATTCCCCTGAAAAAAGAATTAAACAAGGATACGATAAAAGGCCAGGCAGAGAAACTGGGAGTAGACGCGGTACTGGTTACCCATTTAGCTGGTGTTGAAGAAAAAGAGGATTATGTACTGCCAACGCAGACTTTTATTCCAGGTCCGCAGGGTCATTTAGGTCGTCATTATTCCAGGGTCTATGGATATGTTCACGAGCCGGGATACTATGTAACGCACAAATATGTTCGCCTTGAAAATAATCTATATGAAATCAAGACGGAAACGCTGATCTGGTCGTCTGCGTCCGAAACCATTAATCCGGAATCGGTGAATGAGGGTATCGAATCATTATGCAAAGCAGTTATGAAAAGTTTGCGTGATAACGGCCTGATAAAATGACGTGAAAAGTAGAAGAAACCATGTTTGACATAAATTTCCGGCATGATGTTTAGAAGAGGTTTCTATGAAATTTTGTAGGCAATTATGTGTGATTTGCACGCTGTTGATAGTCATCACCGGCATACTTTTCCCTCAGGGGGCGGAGTGTATCACCGTTAAAGAGGAAGAAAAATTGTCCCGCGAGTTCATGAAGGTCGTTTTTAGACAATTTAAATTGATTAATGCGCCGTCCATTGTGAACTATGTGAATGGAGTCGGTCAAAAAATTGTCTCGACTTTTCCTCCGCAGCCGTTTAAATACCATTTTTATGTCATAAAAGAAGATAGCTACAACGCTTTTGCCAGTCCGGCGGGCCATATTTTTATTAACAGCGGATTGCTTGAGGCTATGGAGAGTGAGGAGGAGCTGGCAGGGGTAATCTCCCATGAAATTGCACATGTGTCTCTGCGCCAT
>SDBU01009331.1_pt1 | contig 11006 bp, 20 predicted proteins | sample 2277071 | NCBI WGS metagenome assembly SDBU01 (sample SAMN10397929, study PRJNA504765) | marine sediment metagenome | isolation source: marine sediment core GS08_GC12, 126 cmbsf | place: Arctic Ocean: Gakkel Ridge, Loki's castle | collected 2008
TCCTCCGCCTACTCCTCCTTCATCAATATACATTTTAGTATATTTCCATTGTACATGAAGCTCTGTGCAGGTTCCTATTGTTGCAGTTATGGCTTGCTTTCTTTCTCTCTTCCAATAAATACCTCTTGCGAATTTTGTTTGCTTGTTAATTTCTACAATAAAATAAATAATATCATCTCTCCCATATCTTGCAACATCTACTCCTAAATAGTAATTAAATTTATGGGGATCATATTCTTCTGAATAATTGTATCTGTTAAAGTTTGCACATTTCTTTATTTCTTTACTTGGGAAATATTTGTTGTCATCTTCAGTTTCTGTTGCTAAAATTTGTCTTGTGTAGTCTGCTTTGGATAAAATTCTTTTCATTCTTGCAAGCCATTTTTTAGAAATTCTTTTACAATCTTCAGAACTTTTTTGAATGTATAAAAAATCTTTATCGCTTTGAATGTCGTAATAATATCCTTCTCCTTTAATTCCTCCAGTTCCTAATGCCCATTCCCAACCAAAACCTTTCGTCTTTGCTGAAATTGCAAGAGTTGGTAAAATATTTGGAAAAACTTCTTCGTAAATGCTTTGGCATTCTTCCATTATTAAAATATCAATTGTAAAACCTGCAATGAATGCACCGGTTCTTCCTGTTGGAACACAAAATATTTCAAATCCTGTTTTTAAGATCATGTGGCTCATGGTTGGGGGAGATTCAAAATCAGAATATTCTTTTTCAAATTCTCTTTTTGCTTTTTGAGTCTTAAAACTTTTTCCAAGCATTTCTTTCTCTAATGATTTTATATCTTCTCTTTTAAAATTAGCAATTATCTTTTCAAATAATAATTTTGCTTGTCTTTCTGAAGCTCCAGTTACTAAAATTTTTAGATTTAAACCGGGGTTTTCATCACTTAATTTTTTTAGTTTTTCTGCGATAACTTGAGATTTACCTGATTGTCTTCCGCATTTTAGAATTAGATGTCCTATTCTTCTTAGAACTTTATTTTGCCAGGGGTCAGGTATGAAGATTGTCATATTTTTAGGTCTTTAAATCTGCTATTATATTCCTTATTGATAGCACGTCTTAATTCTTTTAAGAATGCAAAATCTAATTTCTTTAAATCCTCTTCTATACTATATTCTGTCATTTTGATTATAAGTGCAAGGGACAGGATTTGAACCTGCGACGCATGGTTTAAAAATGTGCACACCACTGCTCTACCGGACTGAGCTACCCTCGCTTAAAGCCCCTCAAACATAGGGGAAAATAAATTTATTCTAAATTCTTAAAATCTACTACTTCTTCAACTTGAACTAATCCAGCATTCTTTAATATTTCAATGTGAGCTTTTAAATCTTCAATCATTCCATAGTAAACTTTGTGTCTTGCTCCAGCTTTACCAAACTCATAAGAGTGTGGTTTATCTGTAATAGTTCTTACTATTGTTTCTTTAGCTTGAATAGGAGCAACCTCAGCCATTTTAGGAGTTGGAACATATCCTAGCTCATTTAAAGCTTGGTTTTTCTCAACAGGCATTGCTTCTTTAGCTGCAAAACTTGCTTTCTTTATAGCTGAACATTCAGGACAATACTTACGAGGAAATCCTGGCTTTAGTTCATATTCAAATTGTTTATTACATTCTTGACATATTGCTGTTATCATTTGTCTAATCCTAAAATAAATTGTTTAGCTTGTGTAATTTCTTCTGAAATAAAGTTAACTGTGCACATTCTTGTTTTTGCATATTTCAAGTTTGCACCTTTCAAGTTTGCATCTTTCAAGTTTGCACCTTTCAAGTTTGCACCTTTCAAGTTTGCATATTCCAAGTTTGCACCTTTCAAGTTTGCATCTTTCAAGTTTGCACATTCCAAGTTTGCACCTTTCAAGTTTGCATATTCCAAGTTTGCACATTCCAAGTTTGCATCTTTCAAGTTTGCACATTCCAAGTTTGCACCTTTCAAGTTTGCATCTAGTGAGACTGCCTCTTCAACAGCTTCTTTAATTGTTTCTTTTGTACTTTGCAAAATAATTTTTTCAGAATCATATCTGCTAAAAATAACAGTACCTTTTTTCTCTTCATCATCATAACCACATTTTTTACATTTCATCTTCTTCTATACCTCCTTCTATCTCTTTAAAATCTGTATCAACCATCTCATCATTTTCATAATCATACATCATACTCATCTGTTCATCCTCCATCCATATGCCTTTCTTTTAATTTCTTCTTCAATTGTTTGTTCCAATTCTTCATCTGCAGGATCTCTATATTCTGTCATATCAATTTCTCCCCTGCTAATTTTTTTATATCTTCTATATCTACAATAATCTTTCCCTCATTAAAAAAACTTTTATCGGCTATTTGTCCTATAAATTCTTTATCTTGTTTTTCTATATAATTCATAATTAATAATCTTTCTCCCATTATTAATTTTGTATGTTCAAGCAAATTCTCAACTTCTTTTCTTTTCTCACTCAGATTAAATTCACTCATTTCACTTGCTCCTTTAGAATCATATTTATTAATAAATCATGCCAATTAGTTTTCCAAGTTTCTTTAACTTTTTCAAGTTTCTTAAATTCTTCTTCTGTAAAAGTTATGTTTAATGTTTTTATTGTCATTCCAAATCCTCATCTGTTATATTGTGAAATTGTCTAAAACCTGCTTTTGCAGAGGGGCTTAATTTATCTTCATCCTTAACCCACTTAATCACTTCTTGTTTTAAAAGAGGAACTGCTACAAACTCTTGATTTCTTTCTTGAATAAATGTTTTTAAATCTTTTAATGTTTTTAGTTCCATATACTTACTTAGAAAGTAAGCTTATAAATGTATCTGACTACTGAGAAGTAATTATCCACCAACCATTACAGCTGATAAATTAACATGCTCCACTGTTAATTGAGTATTATCATCTATATTTGTAATCATTAAACTTAATGTATTCGTAGCTGTTAAAGATAAGATTGCTGTTCCTGACATTGAATCTTCTTTATTTGATGAACTTAAATGTATATGTTGCCTTCCTTCTATATTTGCTGTGCCATTGATTCCTAAACCTGCCTCTGCATGTTTATCTGCTCCATTTGCTTCTACTGACAAACTCCAAGTAACCAAATATTTTCCTGTCTTTGTAATTAATAATTCTTGAGTGTTTTGAAATGTTGTTAGATTTAGATTAGCCGAAGCTGTTAAGGTGTTCACAATAATAAAAGCTCCTCCTCCTCCAAAAGCTGTAGAAGTCCAACCAATATTATTTCCATAGAAAGCACCATAAGGTAAACCTGTTCCTGCTCCTTCAAAATAGAAATCACCACCAGGAATTATGATATTTTTTGTATTATCCATTATTAAAGTTGGATTATCATTATCCCAATTATCTCTACCAGAATAAAACCTCATTTGCATACCCCCACCTGTACCTGTAAAAAGTGTTTTAATTCCAGAATAATGTGGAGTAGGTCCTGTGTCATCATTACTTTTAAATATTAATGCTCCTGCTAAATCATCAGTTGCTACCTCACTATCATTTCTGGATAAAATAAGTTCTGCTCCTGTTGGACTTTCAATTTCTAAAACTTTACCACCCTCTCTTGCTGTTGGTTTATCGGGTCCTATCTTCACATTTCCATTTTGAATTATTAAATCCCCTGTTCCTACTCTTTGTAAATCCCAAATTGTATTTGCTCCATCATAACTAAGCGAACTATCTCTGCCTGTTCCGAATTGTAAATGTCTATTATCATAAAAATACAAATCATCAGAAGTTATCCTCATTCTTGAACCATTTTTCGCAACTAATCTATCACAATATATTCTTTCTCCGTAAACAATTTGAAAATATTTAGTTGCACTTCCTATTCTTAAATCGTTGTCAGTTGCTGGAAGAATATATCCACCAACAGTTATATTATTCCCAACAATAAGATGAATCCCAATTTGAGCACTCTGTAATACATCAATACCTAAACCTCCAGTAACACCATCAAAAAACATCGTGCCTGTTGCTGTGTCTCCTGAGTTTAATAAATATTTATCATCTGCTATTGAATAATAATTATCATCGAGATATAATTTATTTACAATGTCTAAACTATTGACAGGAGTTTTTGTTATTGTTCCTTCCCTTAAAGATTTAGTTTTTTCAATATCATCTCTGGCATTATCATAACCAGCAGAACCCAATTTTGTTGCTCCTTTAGGAGTTTTAAAAACTACAGGTTTTGTAGAATTAAGAAAAGCTCTTGCTCTTTTATTGAGTGGAGCCATTATTATGCACTTCCTTTCATTATCCCATTAGCTACTAAAGTAGCTCTAATTTCAACAACTAAATCAAATAGTTTCTGCATATTTGCATCAGAATTTAATCCAAAAGCTCCTGTTGTATATCCAGGATGAGCTGCTTGATCAGCTCCAGAAGTCATTGCTTGTGGATCTTTAACATCCATAGAAAATTTTACACCTCTCAATTCTCTTACGTCAATTGGATCTGAACTACTGCTTGGCATTTTTATTAGCTCCTTTATCGGGTTTATCCTTTTTAAATTTAATTTCTTTATCACTAACAATTAAATTAGATCTATCTCTAAGTTCATGAGCTTCTTTTTTTGAAATTTCTTTTTTATTATTATAGTATTTCATATTAATCTCCTTTCTTTATGATAGCTACGTATTTGCTTCCATCTATAAATGTATTCATAAATTCAGCAGCATGCCCGGTAATCAAAGCATCATAGTTTAATCTATAACTAAAGTTTGAAATAGTTCCCCCATAGTAAGCATCACCTGTTGGAGTTCCATCATCTGCTCCAAGTCCTGAATCAGTAATTCCATCATCTTCCATTGTTACATTAAAATATAAACCAGCATTAAGAAGTGTAGCTCTTGGTTGAACTAAACCCTTAGCTTCATTTAAAATTTCTTCATCTTCTAAAGCAATATTAAAATATTTTACTTGCCCAATTGCTCCTTTAAAGTCATTAAGAAATGTTGAATTTGTTGTTGTAACTCCAATAGCAAATGTATCAACAGGGCCTACACTTATATCAGCATACCACGCAGTTAAATCTAAACCGGTTGTATCAGTCACAACAGATTTTATTCCATTAACAAATAAATCTGGTCTTACTCCATTTTGTCTTATAGCTACATGCATAAATTGTCTTGCAACTAAAGAGCCAGTAGTTTCAATAACATCAAACTGAGTTGCAGCAGCTCCATTATGTAATAATATTCTTAATTTTCCAGCAACACTATCCAGGTGAAATCCTTCATTAGTACTATTAAGATCTCCAGCAGAAAGAATTGTCATTGTGTCAACAATATTATCTAAATAAATCCAAGCTGTATAAGTTCCAGCAGCATCGGCAGCAGTATCTCTTGCAACAGCATGGGCAGAATGTAAAACATAATCATCAACACCATCAAAATAATTTCCTTTTTTTCCCCCAGCTTCTTCTGAAATAATTAGAATATCTCCAGCTGTCATTTTAACACGCCGTCAACTTATACGCAGCGTTGTTATTTATTAGAACAGGAACATTCATATTAAAAGCTTTAATAGAAATTGTTTCTCCTTCTTCTACCATGAACTTAGTTGTAATTCCCTGAGCTTCATATAATGACATTGCTGTTTGAGAAATACAGAAAAGAACAATATTCTCAATCATAGCATTACTTTCAATAATTGTAAAGTCTGCAATTTTTCCAACCACACCATTTTTTGTAACTCCGTCAGTGTAGAATTGTCCTGCATTTCTTACAACAGGATTATTCAATAATTCCATAAAGTTTGTTGGGTGAATAATCATTTTTAGATTTGAAGAAGTTGTCCAATTGTTTAACTTCAAAGCACTTCTTGCAATAAGAATATCTTTCAAAGGTTGCTGTAAACTTTCTGTAGCATTATCCCAAGTTGCAACTGCCGTAGCAGTATTAGTTGTAGTAGCTAATTCAGTATAAATTGCAGTGTCTTCAGATAATGTTATTGCTCTTGCAACTCTTTCTAGCATTCTTGCTTTAACATCAAAAGCTGATAATTTCCAAACAGTCCAATCCATAGTGTGGGTTGCTCCATGGATTTTAACTCTTTCAGCAACTTCAGTCCAGGAATGATTTACATGTTCAAATATTGCTCCTGGAGAATTTATAAAGCCTGTGTTTGCAATTCCATCTACAGCCATTTGTGTAATATCTGAATCTGTTTCCTCATAATAAGTATTTTTTTCTGAACTTGTTTTAATAATTGAACAAATTTGTCTTCCTGTGAATTGTTCTAAAGCATAATTTTTAACAATAGCATCAACGTCTTCCGCTCTAAGATCTTGTTCTCCTGGTATATCTCCCATTTAAAATGTACTCCTGAACAAAGATGTATGACCAGCTGCTCCGTCTGTGTAAGCAAAGCCCACAGTAAATCCTTTTTCGAAATCAGCTGTTGATCCTACATTAACTTCTCCAGCTGCATTCCCCATTGACATTAAATCCCCAATAGTAGAAGTTCCACCAGCCAATATAGTAGCTTTGAATATGCAATTTGTAATTCCTGTTATAAATAAATGCCCATCGTTTGCAACTTTTTCAGCAGCAGCAATTCCAACAATAGGAGTATCAACATTTCCGCCATGAGCTGTTACAACCATGTTATCTGCTAATTCTAAAAAATCACCCATAGCAATTGCTGAACCATTTGCAACATTAAAAGGAACTCTATCCCCTTTGTTTCCAAGAAGTCTCCAAATTTCAGCTTGTACCATAAAATATAATAAAAAATAAAGTATATAAATGTTTAGTTATTCGGTATACCGAATAACTAATTAATTAACTCCAGAGGGAATAATTTTCTTAAATTCTTTTTTAGGTTTTGGAAGTTTGTTTCTTTGTTTCAATGCATATTTATATGTAACTCTTTGACATTGTTCAGCCACATCCATTGCTATTCTTGTGACTTCAATTAATTCAAATTCTTTTAAACAACCTTTAACAACTTTATCCCAGTCATCATAACCTATTTCTTTACTCATATTTCTTTGCCCATTCTGAACCACTTGAATCTCCAACTGCTTTTATTCTTGCTCTTGAAGCTTTTTCTTCTTCTGAAAATTGAGGTTCTGAATTTCCTCCCCCAGAACTTCTTCCACCTAGAGCTGCTTCAGCATTTAATTCTTCTTGCTTTTTTTGAAGCTTTTCTGTTCTGTCATTTTCATCACTTATTCTATCTGCTTGTTTTTTAGCTTCCTCAACCATTGGGCTTCTACCGATTTCCCTTTCAGCTTCATTGACATCCCTTTTTCCCTCATCATTTTTTTTGTCAGGTTCCCCACCATCAGAATTAGCTGCTGCTGCTTTCTTTGCCGCTTCCTCAGCTTCTTTTTTTTCTTTGTCATCCATTATTTTTACCCCCTTTCACTTCTATAAGTCTGATTACAAAATAAATTAAAGTAATTCCAGAAACAACACAACTTATTATTGTCCAACTCATTTTATAAGAAATTAAAGTATTCCGGATATTTATGTTTGAGATAATTTAAAGCAGCCATTACAAAAGGGATTAATAGAATAAGTTTGGGGTTATCTTGTGAAACAGATAACAACCCAAATAAAAAAATTATTATTGCACTAATGCAAAACTTCTTTAATGTTATTTTAAGATTACTCATGTTTCATTGGATCTACATTTGGTTTTTTATTTAAAGGACCATCTTTCTTTGTATCTTGCATTAATTCTGGAGCAATCGAAGCTGGGAATTCTAAATTTATTTCAAATCCTAATTGTGCTTTAACATTTGCTTCAAGCCATCTCTGACTTCTTTCTATTGTTTGCTGGAAAGCTAGATAAATAATTTTAGCACTTGCTTCTGTTATTTTTTCCCCAGTGAAGTTTGCAACTCCAATATCTTCTGCAAATCCTTCTTTTAAATCTCTTAACCAGGGCATAGGATCATGAACTGAAAATTGAGGAATTGAAATATGTTTTATTTTGTCAGTGTCCACAACATCCTCAGGAACCATCATTGGCTCAACTTTTGTATAAGCTGTTGCATATTTTGCTTTAAAGCCTGCAATTTCTGTAGGATCATCTGATTTAACTGGAATCATTGTTACAGGGACGATATATCTATGAAACATAACTCTTTGGTCATTCTTAACTTCCATAATCATTTTTATTGTAGATTCCATTCTTTCAGCGAGTGGTGTTCCGTGCATTTCATTAGCTGTTCTATTCCAGCAAAGATGAAATATTTCATTTGGTTGGAAAAATTCTTCTTCTCCATTTGCTTTAGTTTGTTTATAGCCTTTGAGCATTCCGTTTTGATATATAACTATTTTCATTCCAGGATTTAAAGGTTTTAGATTTATTAGTTTTCCACTTCCAGGAGAATATTTTATTAATGCCGGAAAGATTTTGTTTCCAACATTTTTTATTTTTTCTTTTGTTGTTTTTAATCTGATTTGTTCTGCAAAAGAATCTCCGCATGTTAAGGCCACTTTAGTTTGATTTTCTAAAATAGAATTAAAATCATCTTTTCCCCATCCCCTAAATTGATCTAATTGACTCATTACCTCAGTTTTTGCTTTATATCCTTTTCCAATTGTGAAAGAGGTGAATTTATCAATTCGAGAAGCAAATATTGAAACTTCTTTATAATAACTATGCCATCTTTTCCAATCTGGAGTAAAAGTTGTTTCATCTCCTGCCCCTGCTCCATCCGTATCTCTTAAAGTAACTTTCCAGAAATCTTTGTAAATTGAATTTTCACTCTGAGGCATATCTGAATAGTTTACACTAGATAAGTTTGTTGTCGTCACTGAGTCTATTTTATTTGTTGCCATTTTATATTGTGAAAATTATTCTTGCTCCATGAATTAAATCATTCTGTTCCATCCCTGATACAAAAATTATATATTGATAATTGTTATTATCTATCACTCCATCAGAGATTGATGTGTCTTCTGTATTTACTGTTGTTCCGGCCATTTCCGTTTGTGTAACACCCGTTACTAAGTCTGTTCTTCTCATTGTCCAATCATTAGTTGAGTCTGAACCATAAACAATTACTCCTGTAACTGTTGCTCCATGGGGCAATTGAACATCTGTTACTAAAAATGTCGCTGCTGCATCATCATTATTAATTCTACTTTCAGTATCTACTCCATAAATTGCGCTTTGTGCTTCTGGTTGTAAATGATGGAAACTTTGAGCAGAGATTGATACTACAGTTCCAACATTTAATTTACTTATTCGCTCTATTTCAGTTCTTCCTCTAAGTAAAGATTCAAATTCAAATTTTCTTGAGTCATCTTTTCCTGCCATTTTATTTAACGAATGTAACTGAGTCTTGTTCCTGTAGTAAGCTTATGCATTGTTGGAATCTTGCCCAGTTTGTATTTATTATATTTTCTGCTTCTCTTTGAGTATTGTATCCTGATAAATCATATTGCGCAATATAAATTGCACAAAGATTAGAAGCTGCTTCTGTTAGGATGTGTCTTTTATTTGCATCAAGAAGAGCGAAAGCTGCTGCAGTTGTTGCGAAAACCTGTCTGCAAAGAGTGTTAATATATGCTTCAGCTTGAGCAAGAAAGGAATCCACATAAAGTTGGTCTGTTGCAATTGCAGAGGCTCCTTTACCTGCTTTGTAAGTGCATTCAAGTAAAGTTGCGTATATTCCAGCATGAACCATGAATATTTATAGGTTTCCATGCTTTTAAATTTTTTGTTAAGGAAAGTAAGGTTTCGTTGTTATCCATTTCCAAATTGCTTTTAAGATTTTTTTTATCATAAAATAAAGATAAAAAAAAAGTTAAAATTTTCTAAGTGGAAATCGGAAATTTCTGAGAGCCAAGATCTAAAGGGTGGATTTATATCCGCAAAATCGCATATACATTCGGAGAGGGGTCCCCAACTATCTATGTTGTATGGTTGATGATTTGTATAGTGTTGGACTTATTCAAACTCATGCATCTTATCAAACTCCTATATGCACCTATCTTATCTACTTTCCAGGCGCATGTATCTTATCTACTTTCTTCGGGGTCGGTTCCTACGACCCCGAAAGATTTACTAAGACACAAACTTATCTAAGTTTTGGATAGTTATGTCTTTCCAGGTTCTTATCTCTATGCACTCTTCCCAATACAACCCCTTGCTTCCTTTCTTAATATTGGACGAAGAATATCGTCCAATCCTGCGCCGTTAGGCGCAGGTTTAATATATCGAAACCCACAGGTTTCCTACAAAGAATAAACACCGAACTTTTCCTAGAGGGAAAGGTGATATAGCGTATTACTCGTGAGTTACAACGAACGATTGGGTTTATTCTTAAGCGAGCGAAGCGAGCGAAGGGGATGTATTTTCTTAATAAGGCAATCCTTTTGTTTGTTTGATTGCCTCAAAATTTGGGCATATTACGGCTTAAAAAGCCCAAATTTACCACATTTTCTTTATTTCTTACTTTCTTTTTGCTATTTCTTCCCTGCTGTTACACATAATTAAGCGCACGAAGCGCGGCACATTTTCCCTTAGTAATGATAACAACAAGTATATAATAAAGCATATCTTCAAAAGAGTGAATATATTAGTTAATCATTAAAAGGAAGTTGTCCAGGTCTACTGCCTGAAAAGGTTACAAAGCCAAAGGGGGATGGATATTTGATAGGTTAAAGGAATTAACTCTCTCGGGTTGTATATTCAAGTAACGAGAACAAGTATGACAACTAACAACAACACACTATTTAACAACAACAAACTAGGGAAGGGGACCTATGAAGTTAAAGTTATCAATACAAATTCAGAGTTAATGAATAGAGAAGAAAAGAGGAATGCAATTAAAAGAGTAACAAAGTTTTCTAAAGAAGTAAAGATTCCAGTTAATAATAGTGAACATTTAACTAAGACTTGTAAAGTTGTTAAAGGTGATAATAATGTTTTAATTAGTAGGACTTTTTATGGGAAATAGGTTTAAACTTACATTTCCAACAGAAATAATATCCTTTTCTTCTATATAGCTTTCTTTTTC
>SDBU01009332.1_pt1 | contig 11005 bp, 9 predicted proteins | sample 2277071 | NCBI WGS metagenome assembly SDBU01 (sample SAMN10397929, study PRJNA504765) | marine sediment metagenome | isolation source: marine sediment core GS08_GC12, 126 cmbsf | place: Arctic Ocean: Gakkel Ridge, Loki's castle | collected 2008
CAATCTTGACGATGAAACACAGACCATGCTCTTGAATGTTGTTCATGGGGATCCTATGCGGATTGCGCGGTCGAAGCCCGTTTTGAACGTGATTCATCCAAAGCTTGTGCAGCGCGTGAAGCCTCTTTGCATGGTGCCTGAAAAAGAGGTTGTTTTGTATGCTTATCTTAAGGGGATCGAGTTTCAGTGTATTGATTGTCCTTATGCTCGAACTGCTTTGAGGAATGACATAAGAGATATGCTGAATCGGATGGAGTTTAAGCATGCTGGAACCTTATTCACTGTTTTCAGGTCCATGGAGAAGATCCGACCGGCGTTAGAAGCCTTCGCTGAGGAAGTGAAGCTACACGATTGTAAGCTGTGTGGGGAACCAACTGTTAGAGAGCTTTGCAGAGCATGCGAGATGCTGCAGGAACTTAAAGTATTATAGCTGAATGTATCGAAAGATTCTTTTTGGTCAACTCTTATCATGGAAGGCTGTGAACTTCGTTGACTGTACTTTCTGACGCGGAGATAATTGACGCTCTTAGAACGGGAGAAATTAAGCTTGAGCCCTCTGACATCTCTTCTTGTTTGAATCCCGCAGGTTATGACCTGAGATGCTCCAAGACTGTGGTTCTGAAGCCGAAACAGTATATGCTTGTGGCTACGCTGGAAACCGTTGAATTGTGTTTGAATGTTGCGGCTTTTCTTCATATCCGTTCGTCGCTTGCACGGGAAGGTGTTATAGGAAGTTTTGCTGTTGTGGACCCAGGCTTTCGTGGGCAGTTGACTCTGAACCTTCATAACGTCAGCGAAAAAGAGGTTACATTGAAAGAGGGAGAGCGCATAGTGCAGATAGTTTTCCACAGTCTCGGAAGCGCAGCAAAGAAAGGCTATAGCGGCTCATATCAAAACAGCAAGGGAATAGTATCGAGCAGGCGAAACAAACAGTAACCAAACAGGCATATAGAAGAGACTGTTTATTGTTGTCCTTTGGTTTTTCAGAAAAAAGGCTGTTTTCAACAATCAGCTGTTATTAGTCTCCTAATATGATTGTGCCATTTTTACGTCACAGTAGAATGATGCATGTGTGGGGTTCGTTAGTTGATGCTGATGAGTATAACGCCTGCGACGATTAGAAAAGCGCTTGCAACGAGCTTGAAGGAGAAATTTTCGAGTTTTCTGAGGAATATGTACGCAAAGAATAGAATGAATAGTAGTTCGGTTTGCATAATTGGTACAACTATTGAAACCATCTCCTGACTTAATGCAAGAAACGAGAGCAGCCATCCTGCGGCTATGCCGACTCCGGGTTTCCAGAACATTTGGAGGTCTTGTCGCGAAAACCTTGTAGTTCTAGAGTCCTTGGAGAATGCCATTACTAGAAGGTAAACGATGAGGGCTGTGGTGTACCCCACTGCAACTCCCAGTAGCGGTTGGTTGTATATGTTCAAGCTTTCCTTTCTTACAATTTGGGAAAATGCGATAGCAAAAGAACCAAGCATGGGGACAATGAAGCCCTTTTTTGATGTGTATTTAGTTTGTGTGCTGCCGTTGTTTATGTTTCTTCCAACAAATATCACGCCAGCTACTACGCATACGAGGCCAATCCAGTTTTCGGCGGTTAGGGCTTCGCCTAGAAGCAGAATTGCTACAATTGAGGTGTACAGTGGGTATGTTGCGAAAATGGATGCGTTTACTGAAATGCCTGCGGTTTCCATTCCCTTGAAGTAGAATAGTCTGGCTATTCCTGGGGCAAGTAGCCCCGCAACTATGAAGAGTAGCAAGCCTTCAGGGTTTATTGTGCTCAGGTTTGTGAATGTGAGGGCGAGGGGCCAGAGGATAATGTTGCCTATGATTGTGACTGTCAGGGAGATGTAGACAAAGTTTGATTTGTCCAAGTTTTTTCTGACAAATATTTGGGATAAACCGAAAGCCAACGCAGAAAGCAAAGCCAACGCAATACCAAACATGACTGCTTCAAAACATAATGGAAGCTATTAAAGACAACCATTTCTTGTTTAGAGGCATAAACGTAAACGAACAGTAGAGCAGCTCTAAAAAAAGCTTGTTTTCAACAATACGCTGTTATTAGTCTACAATTATGCTCTGGTTTAGATGATGCCTGTATGTTGTTTAAAGGAGGGCGGATACACGACTGCAGAATTCTATTTGATCGTGAGTGCATAAACGTGTATATTTTGTCAAGTCTTCATTCTTTAAACTGGATGCATTTTTTGAGGTTTAGTTTTTGATGCTTATTGCTGTATGGATTGAGTAGATCCTGTTTTTATTTCCATTTTTAACGAGTCTTTGATAACTTGATGAATGAACGTTCATTTAAAAAATATTAAATTAATATGTGTTCATTAAAAAGAAAGGTTTATATATAAATATGTAGTATTTTGCTGATTTGTTGAATGGATATGAAATAAAACATGTTCACAGAAAAACAAAATAGAATGCAAACGTGGGCTGCTATCTTTCTGATAATCGCAATAGCGATTGGAGTTGCGATGATACCTCAACTAAACAAGTATGGAACAGAAGTTGCGATGGTTGCTGCTGAAAACGAGTTCATGTACGAGAAAGCAATTCACATTTTAGTTATGCTTTTGATGGGCTTCGGATTCCTTATGGTATTCGTAAAAAAGTATGGTTACACATCAATAACCGCAACCTTTCTTGTTGTGGCTTTGTCTTTACCATTATATATGCTAATTAGGCCATACTTATGGGGCACAAGTGCAGACATAGCAATAACAAACATATCTATGCTACTGTTTGCAGAGTTTGCGGCTGCAAGTCTACTTATTGCCATTGGTGGTCCACTCGGCAGAATCAACACTTCACAGTATCTACTAATCGGATTGTTGTTTACGCCAGTATATGCAGTTAATGAGTGGATTTTGTTCAGTGGTTCAGTAATACCTGCTGGAGCATTCCTAGACACAGCAGGATCAGTAATGATTCACGCTTTCGGTGCATACTTTGCGTTTGGAATGATCATAATGTTGACAACCAAAAAAGAACGTACTACCAGTGTGGAGACATCAAAAACAAGTAACGAATTTGCGATGCTTGGAAGTGCAGCGCTTTGGATATTCTGGCCTTCATTTTGTGCTGCACTAGTACCAGTTAATCAAATTCCCCTTGTAGCGATTAACACGATTCTGGCGTTATGCGGCTCAACCCTCTCCACTTATGTGTTCAGTGTCCTAATCAGGGGCAAAATTGAGATTGCAGACATAGCGAACGCTTCACTTGCCGGTGGCGTAGCAATCGGAGCAACGGTTGCAAACGTAACTCCCGGATGGAGTATGCTGATTGGCTTGGTTGCTGGCATGATAAGTGTAGTTGGTTACACAATTATTCAACCGAGGTTGCAGAAAGCAACAGGTGGAGTCGATACTTGTGGCGTTCATAATCTACATGGAATGACTGGTGTGCTGGGTGGACTTATTGCAGTTGGGCTAGTGGTGTCACCTTTGTGGCAAATGGCTGGTGTCATAATTACAGTGATCTTTGCTGTAGTAATGGGTATCCTTGTAGGTTTCGTTACTTCACGATTAGGAAGAAAAGAGACACCATACGACGACAAAGAAGAATTCTGTGTATCCGAATAACTCTGTGGTTCACAGGAAATAGGATGTGCTTGGCAAAATTTCATGCCCACTTTTGGGTGTATAAACATGCCTATTTTGTCAAGTTTCCGCTCGCTAAATTGCCTATTTTTTTAGGCTTATTTTTTATTAAAAAACTTGATCCGCGTAATTCTTTCAGTCGTGGATGCAACGCGCATGATTAATAAGTGAATAGTCGGCTCTTTTGATACTGCTTTAGAAACAGATTTTCCGAAGGTCTTAAATATTCAAGTAAAGATGAAAAATTTCAATCTTGTGAGTGGATACCCATTGGGCTCTCGATCAACCAGAACTAAACTCAAAATCATCTTTGTTTCTACCTTAATTCTTCTGGTCATTACAGTTCCCAGTTACATATATGTACAATCGCTAGTTCCTAAACCAGTCAGTTTCAAGTTAACTGACTTAACTCTTGACCCAGATTGGATCCAATTTGGGGAACCTGTGCAAATTTCGGTTAACGTAACTAACGTTGGAACAGAAGCAGGTAACTATACAGTAACCGTGACTATTGCTGATGATCCAATAGCAGCGAAAACGGTTCAACTTTCAGGGGGGAAAAGTGAAATAGTAAAAGTTACCGTGACAGGAATAGCTGAAGGCGACCACACAGTCAAGGTAGGCGATTTATATGCATCCTTAAAAGTCACTTTGGAAGCGCCAACCAGACCAGCTAAAATGGAAATAACAGATCTGGGAATCAGCCGACCCAAAGCCGGGGTTGGAGAAACAATAATCGTTTCAGCCACGGCAACCAACACTGGAGACGAGGCAGGCAATTTTGAAGTAACTCTTTATGTAAATGACGAAAAAAGGGAAACACGAAATATTCAGCTAGGCAGTGGAGAAACAACAACTAAAGAATTTGAAGTCATTGAACAAGCTGAAGGCACTTACGTGGTTAAGGTCGGCGATTTAACTAAATCCTTCGAAATAGCCACTGATGCTGAACCGCCTAAACCCGCAGAGTTCCAAATAACCGGATTAAAGATCAATCCAAGCTCAGTTCTAGCCGGTGAAGTTGTAGATATCTCGGTTACAGTAACTAACGTTGGAGAGGAAAGCGGCAGCTATTCTGTGGACCTCACAATTAATGATGTTATTAGAGAAACAATAGATGTTACGTTGTCTGGCGGTGCACCTGAGCTTGTAGAATTCGAGGTGACTGATACAGACGCAGGCACATACAACGTCAAAATTGACGAACAGTCTGGATCATACACGGTTGAAGCCCCTGTTGAGGCATCAGAAGACATAGTAGTATACACTATGTTTGTAAGTCCATACGAAGTTTGGCAGGGGGATACCGTAACCATCAGAGCCAAAGCCGATAACTTAGCAGATGAACCGGGTACCCTTCAGGTAAGGGTTTTGGTTGGTGGCGAAGTTGCAGCAACTGAAGTGTTCCAGTTGGATGCGGGTGCAATAAATGTGCCAATTGAGATCTCAGTTACAGCCGGAGCGTCAGGCGGCACAGTTAATCTGATAAATCTTGGCGATCAAACCAACACGTTATCTGGATATTTCCAAGTCGTCGATAACGGCTGGCACACTCTTTCTGTTACAGGGGGTTTAGGTATGACGTTCCTTTTGGATGGCGTCCATATCACTGCACCGTATATCGAACTTATGGAGGCTGGAACTTACACTATTACTGTGCCCCAGGCTATCATCTACAACGGCGATTGGTTCAATTTTACTAGGTGGAGAGATAATGATTCTACAAGTCTGACTAGAACAGTAGACATTTCAAAAGGCAGTGTAGGAGCTGCTGCCGAATACGAGTTTGACGGGTCATCATGTCCTTCTCTATATACTTGGAATGGAACCAGCTATGTTTATGTGACAGAGGTTTCAAACCACGGCTGGCTAGGCTACATCAATTACATTAGTAACGACCCAGATTGGGATATTGTATATTGGCGAAATAACCCATGGGACTACATCAAACTAGACCAAAGCCAATTACAACCAAGAAATAATGAATATTATGATATTAAACTTACCCAGAACTGGGACGAAATCTTTTACCTAGACACAGCTTACCTGATGGTTGTTGATCACCCCACGGATGTGGAGGTCTATTCAACTATGGTCGAGCAATACCTCGATCCGGAATATATGGGTAAAATTTATACTGTAAGCCAAGATCGGTTGACGCCAATTTCTGCCGTCAATGAAAATGGTGAAGATGTGCTGCCTCTTATCTCTGAGATGGATGATGTTTTCACATCCGCAGGTGACGGAATTACTAGCCCATCATGGGACAATATTTCATGGAACCAATTGACATTAGACTTGGGCGATTTGTCTGATGCAGAACAAATCAAGCTTGTAGTTAGAGGAATAGTTGATTGGGGTTCAGCTGACGACTATAACACTTGGATCGACGGCTTTTTCGCGCAGCCTGTACCAAATGGTACACAAATCACACCACCCCCATACATGGAAGTCAAAGATGCAAGTGGAAACTGGGTGCGTGTTCCGGAAAGTAGACAGTTTCCAATACCGCCCGATGGGGTTCCTAGGACTTTTGTTGTTGATTTGACAGGTCTTTTCCCCACAGACAATTACTCCATTAGAATTAACAATTTCTGGAATGTAACGTTTGATTATATTGGAGTAGACACAAGCCTGCAAACAGAAGTGATAACACACCGGATTGACCCCGAGGCTAATCTTTACCAAGTATTTCCTACAACCTCAACGTCTGAAGGCAACTTTACAGGGTATGGCAACGTAACTGAATTGGTGCTCAATGCAGATGACAAATTTGTAATCGGAAGACAAGGAGACGAAGTTTCTCTCAGAGTCCTTGACGATATCGGGGCTCCTCCATCAGGCATGGAAAGGGACATCTTTTTCTTTGTTTCTCTTTGGTTCAAAGATGAATATGGAAATTGGGGCTTCGGATTTGGGTTTACAGTGGATCCCTTACCTTTCCAAGGCATGAGTGGTTTCCCGTATCCGCCAACAGAAAGCTACCCATCCGATGTAGACCATCAAAAATACCTATCGGATTACAACACTAGGACAATAACTATCCCCTAGACACCAAGGAAAGAACGACGAATGATGAAGCTGATAAGCGATATACTGCTGATAACAATAACTGCAGCATTAGTAACCGCTGGAACATTGGCAATATTAATTTGGATAAGAAATCTAACAAGAAAAATGAGCATACTGCGGCTCTTTATCCAGATAGTAGCCACGATCGCGATTTTTGCAGCCTTGCTTACATGGCCTATCCCATTTTCTCCTACACTTGCTGGGCTAACTGCCATTATAGCTGAAAGGCTAATATTTGTCTTTGTCTTAATCGTCGCAATAACTGCTGTTTTTGGGCGTTTCGTATGTGGCTGGATTTGCCCGTTTGCGTTATATATGGATCTGCTCACACGTCTTCGAAAAGCTCTTAAAATACGCTACTGGAAGCTTCCTGAAAAACTCAACGAGGACCTAGACGTACTTAGATATGTCATCATAGGCGTCATTTTCCTCCTAGCGGTTGTCTTAGGTCCTTTTAACCCCGTAATATGGCTTTTTGTCATAATGTTCATGGGTCCATTCAAATCGTTGATCATAGTGTTCTTGATTCCCATAGAGCCAATGATCACGCCAATAGGAGAAGCATTAGGATTCAACAGTTGGGGCGCTTCTTTTATTCAACTCAGTGCAACAATAGAATACTTTAATGATCCATTTGTTATCTCGCTTACATTGTTTGTTTTCATCGCATTTACTATAGGCTCATTTATGGTTAGGCTTCTTTGGTGCCGATTCTGCCCGGTAGGGGCGACACTCTCCATTTTGAATAGGTTTGCGCCCTTCAAGTGGATTCCCATTCTTCAGTTAAACAAAGTAGAGGAGAAATGTACAAAATGTGGAATTTGCAAAAGAGTGTGCCCAACGCAGGTCAATAAGGTATACGATGAAAAGGGAGGAAACGTAACCTCCACTAAATGTCTGCTCTGTTTTAGATGCGTAGAGATGTGTCCTTACGCAGACTGCTTAAAGATAGAGTTTGCGGGTAAAACCATTTACAAATCGAAAAACTGGCTAGAACAAGAACATGAATGAAGCAAGTGTGTACATGAAACTTAGGCTATCCTGCAACACGTAAAAGCCCTTGTATTCTATAAGATCATGTCTAATTAAATATAATAGTAATCTAAGGTAAATCGATTAATTAGAATTTATCTAATGTAATTAAAGCTGTTAATAATTTCTTAAACTACCATAGCAAGACTATAGGGATTAAAAACGAATAGACTCAGAATAGAAAGTAGAAAAAGGAAGGTCAGAGTTTTACGTTTGTAATCTTCATCAAAATAATATTGTGTATTAGAAACATAGTATTCGTCATTATTAAGTATGTCAGAAATTCTTATCTCTAAAGGATAACCAGATTGTTTTATCCGTTTAATCAAATAATCTTTCAAATTTCTATTTTGATTTTTTGGTTCCATGATACTCACTTGAAATAAATGATTTTCTTAGGAATATACAAAACTTCAAAATTTGATTATCCCTGCTACATATAAAGTTAGAAAAACTCCCCAAATAGTTAGTGCAATTTCAAGAACAGTTCTTTTTGACCAGAACTTTATTGCTTTGAGGTCTTCAATTCTCGTGTTGAAAGAATCAAATCCTTTTTCAATTTTTTCATCTAGTCTTTTTATATCCACGTCGAACTCCCGTTTGGATATGTGTTCTTCTTTCAATCGAGTAACATCGGAAATTAAAAGCCTCCAATCCTGAAACTCTTTTGAAACACCCACTAAACGTCTTACTCCATCAACATCCTCGCTTATCGTTGTTACCAGCTCTTCTTGTTTCTCAAGCCTATTTACATATGAAGAGACCAAATTCTCTATTTGAACAACAGAGCTCGATAGTTTTTGACGAATTCCATCTTGCTTAATTTATTCTACATTTCTCTTGAATTCATCCACTACCTTCTCGGCATCATCAATTTTTTGAAAGTTCTCTATTTTCCGATGCAATTCGTTTTCATAGTCCCATAGCGAGGATTTCAGTAACTTAGCCGTTAAATTGGCTGTATCTGGAAAGTAATATAGAATTGCACGTCCATCTATCCAAGTCCAGCTAAGGTGAGCCCCACGCTCTCGTGTTTTAGTCATGTATAGTTTAATGGCGTATAATCGTGTTGATTTTTCTGGAACGTCATCTAATTTCAAATCTTTATAACGAAGTTGTTTCAGCAATTGAGGCCATTCATTAGAATGTCTATCTAAAAATGTTGAGGGTTCGACATCTTTTGGAATTTTAGTAACAATAATTTCTTTATCTGGACGGTCTTCATCAAAAGTTACGAATAGATGTATGTCCTTTCTATTCTGTATTTCAATTACTTGAATCTGACAAAGTGGAAAAAATGTCCTATTTAACTCGATGAATTTTGTCTGGCTATTTATATACTCAGGACGGAGTCCCTTTTCTGTGAGTACACGTTCACCAATTTCTTTAGCATCTTTTCTATATTCGTCAATCATTGTTTGAAGACGCTTTTTCCATGATTGCATGATATCCCCATTCTTCAGTTATCTCTTGAATTGAGCTTTAACTCTTTTCTACATCCCTTTCGTAATTATTCTTACGGCGAGAATAATTAACTATAGAACTAATAGAACTATAGAACAGCGTGGGAATTGGTATATCCTTTTTTCCTTACCGTATCTCTAAGAAAATCAGTTGAACTGCTAGAAAGACTGCCCTATTTTTTAGCAGATGGACTGTAGGGAAGTAGAAACGTAAGTGATAGATATTAGATATATATAGTATTAATTAACGCCTTTTCACTTTCAAAGCATTATAAAGTTTAATCAAACAACTTTCTTTCTTTTCATACCACATTTTTGGCACGACAATTCTGCTACTTAGAAGCAGTGTCCTTATTGACTTCCAATTTCTGACGGGCACAAAGAGTCAACCACTTCTTTGCAGGGCATCTAAATCGCAAGCGTGATTTTTTTTTTTTGGTTAAATTTTAACCCCAAACCCAAAGCACTTTAACGCTTTCTTTGTAATAATTCTATCATGAAAGAACAGGTCCAAGCATTGTTTTATCTTATATTACTTGAACTAAAGAGAGGCATATTTAGAGTAAAATATTTTGCAGAAGTTGATGTGACAGATAACTGTAATCTTAGGTGTAAACATTGCTATCATTTTCACGGCAAAACCGATTTTAAAACACAAGAACTATCAATACATGTTTGGGAACAGAGGTTCAATGAACTCTACAAATCAGGAATAAGGGCCATTCTTTTGGTTGGTGGTGAGCCTGCGCTCAGGATTGATGTTCTTATGGTCGCTGACAAGGTGTTTCCTTATGTTTGGGTTATTACAAATGGAACAATAAAGATACCAAAAGAATTCAATCATAGATTACTTGTTTCAATAGATGGTTCTAAAAAAACAAACGATTCACTCAGAGGAAAAGGTGTTTTTTCAAAGGTGATGAAGAACTATTCAGGGGACAAACGTGTTGTTATCACTATGACAATCACGAAAGATAATTACAAAGAGCTTGAGGATGTGGTAAAAACTGCAAAAGAGAATGGTTTCAACGGTGTTCTGTGTAACATATGCGCAGGGGGAACCGATGTTAGTTCTCCCATGGTTGTAAGAAGAAAAGAGAGAGAAACTATAATAAGAGAACTGAAACGAGTGAAGACATTATACCCAAAAGATTTTCTTTTGAGCAAAGCGATGATAAAATGGTATGAATACCCAGACCACAGAGATTCATGCTACTGGGGCGATGAAGTATTACATTTTGATGTTTCATGGAACAAAAGAAGGTGCTTTGGAACCAATGCGGACTGTTCCAATTGCGGGTGTGGGACAGGGTCCTTTCAAAGTCCTCTAAGAATGCTAAGACATCCAAGAGAGATGATGAAAATAGTTGTATGTTCATAAACGGAACTTAGTGAAGCATATTAAGTTTGTTTGGAGTTTTCAGGAATTGTTTTGGAAGCACATTCAAGTATGCATTTAACTGGTTTTTGTTTGTGTGTGTTCTTGTAGAGAAAGCGTTAGTAGGGGGGTTAAAATTTAACCCCAAAAAATTCCTTAAATCTTTAGTCAGCTAATGATTAAAATCTTATAACCTGTTGAAGTAAACTTTGTAATAGTAAAAAAGCTAAGTATTTCCTTACAAATATTCTGTTATTATTAATTCATTGATATTGTCCAAACAGTAGGTTTTTTTGCGAGTGCCGAGGTTGCCGAGCGAATTGGCGAGGCTGTTTAGGCTGAGCGAACCATGTTCCAGCGTGGCTTGATACCTGTGTTCTCTAGATTACCTGTCAGCTAGGAACAATGTGTGAGCGAAGCCGTGACACCGAGGC
>SDBU01009333.1_pt1 | contig 11005 bp, 7 predicted proteins | sample 2277071 | NCBI WGS metagenome assembly SDBU01 (sample SAMN10397929, study PRJNA504765) | marine sediment metagenome | isolation source: marine sediment core GS08_GC12, 126 cmbsf | place: Arctic Ocean: Gakkel Ridge, Loki's castle | collected 2008
ATATTGACCATGACCATGATTGGACAATTGGAATGCTTGAAGCAGACATAGTTACAGGGAATTTTGATTGTCAAGGTGCCGATGAGATTGCTGTGGTGGTCACCGCCTGGGGCTTTTCTGCTTGGACTCACTTATATAATTATTTGAATGTATTTACCATCCATGTCCACGAAACCCTTGACGAGTCGACACTCGAAATCGTATCACGCAAAGAATACCCTGTAGATCGACCTGGGGGGGCGTTAAACCATGAATGGACGCGACCCAAGCTGGGCGCAGGCAATCTGGATGGAGATGCCGAGGATGAGCTTGTGGTAACTATAGGTGGTAGAGATTATCGGTATTGGATTTATGATTTTATGACACCAACGGGACAATTTACGGAGGTAGGAGAGGGACACTGGCGCATGGAGGGTGTCGGACCATATTGGGCCTATCAATATTCTAACCATTTTGTCCTCGGAGATGTCGATGGAGATCGCAGGGATGAACTAGTTTTTACGTTTACGGAGAAACTCGGAGAACTACCATTCCGGGCAACACCATTACAGATTCTAATTTTGGATGATGACTCAGGCACCTTTTTCTTTGAGGAGCGCATTACATTAGACATACAACAACGAGCAGGTCAGATGTTTTGGGTCGGATCGCTAGGAGCGGGAGACGTAGATGGGGACGGCCTGGATGAGATTGTGATTTTTTCTCAGTGGCTCGATCACACTTGGGGAGTTGTGTTTGATGATGCCCATGAAAACTATGCGATCCTTCACACATGGGACGCGGAAGCGGACATTGTGGGAAAAGAACTGTTGGTAGACGATACCGATGCAGACGGAATGGCGGAAATAATTCTGGCACCCGGTAACCCTTATAGACTCCCTACGATTACTCCACAGTATTCCCAGTATTCTAGTACTTATAAAGTGGATAAATTCTGCCCTTGGGATGGGGGTGATTGTAGTGAAGCAGTAAGGGGCAACAAGCTTACTGTCCTAGATGATGCCAACCACACATATGCCGTCCTTTATGAAAAGTCTGCAGGCCAGGGACTTATTGCTCTAGGCGATTTCGACGCCGATGGGCTTATATTAAATTACACCGGAGACCATTGGACGACGAAAACTCCCCCAAAAATCTTTCTGGCTATGGCCGCCCCGCCCACATATGAGGGGATTGCTCAAAATTATGGGACCTCCTATACAGCGTATGGGGAATCCATAACCCACGAACGTTCTGAAAGTAATTCCATTGGAGTGAGTGTGGGAACATATTCATCATTTCAATATGAAGCGGGATTTAGTTTTTTAAAGATCTTTGGAGGATCGATGTACCAGTCTTTTAGTACGAACATACAAAAAGAATTCACTCAAACCCGTACCCAAACTCGGACAGAAACGAGAGAGCAAGGGTATCTCACCGGCCCGTCCGATAATGCGATCCTGTATCAAATCACCACATTTGATAATTATAAATATGAAATTATCCAGCATCCGACCTCTCCGGAGGCCATTGGAACGTTTATGACTCTCGATGTGCCTCAGTTGATCAATGTCGTTCCTGTGTCCCAGAGCTATTTCAATACGACCTTTGCAGGAGTTGCGCCGGCCATTGGGACTGAAACCTTTCCGCATGAAGTGGGGAAACCGTGGACCTATCCAACTTCGGCGGACATGACAAATCTTGCCCCTCCAACCCGGTGGAACACAACAACTGGACGAGCGTGGGTCGGAGAGGGAGAAACAACCGTTACATCCCAGGTGGCAGTCGAGCAGATCCAGGCGTTTGAGAAAACGCAAACTTTTTCGACAGAAGATTCAAGAGAATTTGGGCAGAGTGTCGAGGTAGGAGGTACCCGAACAGCGGGCGACGGCTGGACTTCCGCCTCCCTCGACGAGCAGGGAACCGTAGTAAACATAGGGGAAACAACCGTATACGAAGGCGCCGTGGGCGGGATTATGGATCCGGACTTGTACGACCAGTTACAATATTCATTTGCCTTAGTTGTCTATACGCTGGAGCGGCCGGAGGAAGGTGTCCGATATCAAGTGATGAATTACGTCGTGGAAGGCGCGAGTCCTTATACCGCGCAGCCCTTCGTCACAGAATTTCCCGGGATGATGTGGATCGTGGGGATCACCCTCGTTCTCAGCACGACTTTCCTACTTCGAAAAAGGAGATTCGGACGAATACCGCGCTAAACAAGATCCTCTAACAGGCTGTATTGTGGTCCATTTGATTATCCATAGTCTGCGGCTTCTGGATTATACGAGTCTATGTCGCACTCTGATGCACTCTAACAAGCCACTGATGCAGCGGAGCCATCTTGAGGCAATACTCAAAGCAAACATCGAGCAGTTCTGATGTTATGGCGATACTCGGGTCAATTAAAGGCGATGAAGCGTATAGACCGTTATACATCAAAAGCTCAGATAGTGGGTGTTCTTTGTCGTAACCACGTGGGACACGTTTGTAATGCTTCCCACCAACATCGTAATTTTCTGTAGTTTGGAGGGTCTTTATTACAGTTTGTAACTCGTTTCCAAGTTGATCATCGATTATTGCATCTCGATATGCAGTTAATATAATCTTTGGAAATTTAAACAACCCACCATGTAATCTAGCGCCACGTTCGTCGAGTCCAAAGAAGATTCCGGGATTTTCCATCTTTTTCCCAGTACCTTCCCAGAAGAAGATTCGCAATCGAGTATTATAGGGCGATTTATTTTTACTAAACCGAACATCCCGATATATCCGTAAAACTGAACCAGATCCATTCATTCTCGTGTCATATACGAATCCGGGGGAGATGGACTTGAGTTTTTCTCCATAATTGAGAACAAAATGTTGTGCAGGATTTTGTACATAATCAATATAGTCTTGTTTTCGATTATTGAACCATTCACGTTCATTGTTCATTTTAAGATCTTCAAGAAATTGTAAACCTTCTTTAGGAAATCCAGAAAATGTAATTTTATCCAAAAATAGTCCTCTATAATATTATACGAAATAAAACAAATTAAGATTATTCTTGTTTACTCCACCATTTTAGATGATATTCTTAATTGTCCATCAAAGTGAAGAAATAAGCTAATATTTTCATTATCTGGTCTTAATAGACTTGTAAGAGGTTTTAATAGCTCTCATAATATTATCCTAACCTGATTGGATGAAAAAGAGAAAGATTATTAGTATTGTGAACTGAATAGCTAATATATTAATTTAATACAAATTCAATTATACCCTAGATTAATAAAATGGTATTACTTAGAATATTGTATTGTAAACTATTTGATTAATATTCATAAATTATCAAGTTATGTGTTCATTATTGAGCTTGATTGATGGTTGTTGTATATCATCATCTCCACCATATATTTTTGATACATTTGTCAATGTATGGTTTGATCTCATAGTTTGAGATATGCGGATGATTTGTCTAATAATTTGACGACAAATATGTTAATCTGAAATATAATATTAATTACTAAATAGTATTTAATATGTATTTTTAACAATTGTTCTACAAAATCAATATAATTAACTCATAACTATCCTTTATTATTTGAAATTGGAAAATATTAACTAATCCTTTAAGTGATGTTTCTACAATGATCTCCTGCATTTCTTGACTGATTAATTGTTACTGTGGGGAGAATATTTATTCACACTTTACTACAAATACGCCCAAAGCTAAACAACTGACAGGGGGAAAATAGATCTAATTGATCTACGTTATATCCTCCATCTCGGACTTATTCGGTTCCCGGGTCATTATCCTTTGATGTTAATGTGCAGGAGTATGCAGGGGATAATATATATCTACCATACTTGCTTGAGAAGTCTGAGAGCGTTCCCTCCGATAACCTTACTGATTTCTTGATCCGAATACCCATGTTTAACCATCCATCGAGTGACGTTCTGCAAAGATTCAGTAGGATTCTCCATTCCTTGAACATAATCAGGAAGACTTTCTGGCTCTTTACTACTTTCTTGACCCGATCGAGTGTAATGTCCTAATCCTGCGGATTTAAGTCGTTCATCAAACCAAATGCGATATAATCCGGTATGATCCCCGTAAAGAGTGTCAGGGCCACATCCAACATGGTTGATACCCATGATTTCAATGCAATATTCCACATGCTCCATGTATGAATCAATATTGTTGTTTATTGGATGTGTCTTTGTGATCGTCGAACCTGGCACTCCAATGACACCGATGAGCCCTTTTTTGTTTGCCAACGCTTCCAGCACATTATCAGGCTTTAATCGGTCTTTATTTGGGGTAATTGCTTGGGCTCCACTATGTGATAAAATGATGGGCTCTTTACTAGCTTCAATAGTATCTAGAATTGTTTGATCACTTCCATGGCTGACATCGATAAGCATTCCAAGTTTATTCATTCGTACTACCGCATCGTAGCCAAAATCAGTTAAGCCTCCATCCCGAATCTCTCTATTTCCGGTCGCGAGCATATTTGATTCACTATAAACAAGCCCCATGGATCGAATACCAAATCCATAAAGGATATCTAATCGATCGACTTCATTCTCGATGCATGAAGCGGATTCGATGACAGGAACCCATGCGAGTTGACCAGTTTCATGGGCAATAATAATATCTTCTACCTTTCTGCAATGAATTACAAAATCACTGTGTGCGACATCACACATCCGTTGACCAATATCATGAATTTTATCGGTCCATTTCCAGCCGTGCTTCGAGGTAACATTTGAACAGCCATCCAACAAATTATCAAAGACGGCATCGAGTCCGGACTGACTTAAGGCTTCATAGGCCATGAATTCTCGCCCTTCATCTCCAATCGCAAATGCTTCTCGGTAGTTTTCTGGCATAAATGTTGGATGTTCATGCAAAGAAATGACAATTTTCTTCTCCAGAAGATCTTCCGAGCGCTCTTCTTCCAATTTAGATAAGGGTACTGTGAAGGCCCATTCTTTGTTGAATACTTCTCGTAATTTGAAGACTTTGAAATCTATACCTGGTTCTAAGTATTGATAGGCACGATATCCCGTATAATTCTTGTTACGACCCATATAACCCATCTCACGCGTATCTTGTTGAATAGAAGGCAGCGCACAAGAAACGTTCTTATATACGTTAGGGTTTCTATGAAGTTAATCTCCTTAAAATTCATAATTGAAAGATGAAAGAAATTATTGGTAATCTCAGATTGAGTGATAGGATAATCAACAATCAGATACATCATCCAAGAACTATGTAGGGGGTATCAAACTATGGCTATAACTATGAACAAAGCCATAATGCTTGAATTATTGAAAAAGGAGCGTTCTCAATGGGAATCTCTCCTGATACAGGTTCAAGAATCACGAATAACTGAACCCAGTGTAGTAGGGCAATGGTCCGTGAAAGATATTATTGTTCATATAACCTGGTATGAAAAAGAAGCCATTAATCTCATAAAAACACGCGCAATGATCGGATCCAAGCTCTGGGAGCTTCAAACAGATCAACGAAACACTGTTATATTTAATAAGAATATTAAACTACATCTTAATGACGTGTTAACCGAATCAAAATCGGTATTTCAACAACTCGTAGATGTTGTCCAAACCCTTACTGAGGAAGATTTAGTTGATCCGCATCAATTCGCGGAGATGCCATCTGAATTTTTACCATGGAAGATCATTGCAAGCAATTCGTATGAACACTATCAACAACATAGTCCCGCTATTCGTGATTGGCTCGATAAATCACAATAGAGATCCTAATTTTGATCAAAACTAAAAAAATAGGATAAACTAATAATAAATCAGATGATTCAATAACCAAAATCAATTGTAAAATATTCCTATATTCAAGTGTATAATTTAGAAAACAAAACCCAAACATCATTTTAACCAACGTTAATTAACTACGTCGGTGCGTCCTTGGAACTCGTTACTAATTATTTTATTTATTTAATTTATGAATAAAATAACAATTTAATTGTAGACGCCGATGTTTGGGAGACACATCCTTACGTACTATCATACCTTGAATTCTCTAACACATCTACAACTGTTTCCCGAACTTCAGGGTCTCGATCGTTTAATACTTTGGTGAGTAGGGGGCGTAGGGGGATTGCTCGTGCAAAACTAATCTCACTCAATGCCCAAACGGCACGACTTCGCATTGACGGATCGGTATCTTCCAAAGTCTGAACCAAGCCGTCTTGGACTAAATCATCGAGTCCCAGTTTTCCGAACTCTATTAATGCGATTGTAGCAGATTCGTGATCGGTCTTTAACTCATGGATCACTAATGGAATAAAAGGTTTGGCGGTGATTTTTCCAAGCTCCCCAAATATCCATTCTCGCTCATTTTTTAGAATGAGTTTAACAATGAACGATGGATCGTTAAATTTCTCGATAAGGGCTTCAAGAGATTTTATATCTAAAGAATTATCCCATACCAAATAATCAAAGAGAGGCTCGATTTTTGTCACAAAAAGAGAAAAAAGGGGCTCCTCTAGACCCGTAATGAAGTTCCAGACCTCATGAGCGATTTTATACTGGGCATGTTCACTAGTATCCCCTATAGCGGATACGAATCCGCGAATCAAGGCATCTATATATAAAGAAGGGGTTTTTGTGTTGGTAGCGATCTCTAAAAGAGCTTCTGCTGCTGGCCAGTTGATATAATACCCACATATGACTTCGTCTTCGATAAGCATGGCAAATTCAAGTGCAGAAATAAAGATAGAAGGGTTCTCCAACCGGGGAGTGATTTTTACTAAAACCTCTACGAGATGTTGAGGCATTCTTGACTCGTGTTTCGTTTCCTCTACATGTTCAAATAGGATTGGAACCAAATGTTCTAGATCTTCAATTTCATTGACGCGGGTACTCAAGGCCACTATCGCTCCTTCACGAACTGACCAATCCTCATCGGTTAAGGCTTCGTGTAGAATGGGTAAGACTTGAGAAATGTCTTCCAGATCACCCACTAGTTTTACAAGCGTCTCGGAACATTCGTAAAACAGTCCCTTATCTTTTATCTCAATTAACAACGCCGCCACCAAAAGAGCTGGATCTTTATGGGAGGCAAGCAAATCCTGTTCCGTGTATCCACTTGACCTATTTAGGATTAATTTTACGTGTCTGTACAATTTCGTCAATACTGTACCACGTACCTCCCACAGGGGATCGAGCAAAGCATCGGTCATATTTACGTGTCTGTGCAATTTTGTCAATGCTGTACCACGTACCTCCCACGCGGGGTCGTGTAAAGCAGTCCGTAACGCAGATTTTATCGCCTTGTCAGATTTTTTTAAATGTTTTTGAATCCCAGCCAAGGCTAAGGCCGCCGTCCTTCGTTGTATTTTTGTACCTTTCTTCAAATTTGTGAAAAGCTTAGACAACACTGGCTGGGGCGCTTCTAGAGCACCGACCAATATTCCAAATCTCTCGGCCACCTCCCGTCGAACTACTAGATTACATTCATTCTCTAATATTTGCAAAAGGATAGGTATAGCAGATTTTCTTACGCTCATCAATTCATCCCATTCCCTTTTTGCAATGAAATACCGGACTTTTTCGGTCACATCGCCCGGAGTCCAGTCTAACTTCATCAATGTCTTGGCAGCGGCTGCGCGATTAAATGAAGACGGATCCCATAGGGTTTTGACCAACGGATTAATTATTTGCGTTTCTCTGATCCCAAGTTGTCCCAGAGCCCCTCTATCTTTAATCCAATTTAATAGGTATACAACCTCTATTTGAATTCGAAAATTTTTGTTGACCAAGATATTCAGTAAGGGAGTAACTGCAGAATTACCAAATTTGTTCAGCGCCCTAGCAGCTTCCAGTCGAACGTTATGCCACGAATCTTGTAGGGATTGGATCAATGGGATTATTGCTCGCTCATCCCTTAACTTCCCGAGTCGGATAGCTGCATTGCTGCGCACTGACCGCTTCGGATCCGTTAATTTGTTTATACAATATTGCACCTTGTTGTTCTCGGTTAACCTGTTCGCCTCATTCTACCTTGTATTCTTCATTGCGATAATTTTGCAGTATTGATAATCTCAAGTCTTTTGTTTGGTCATCAAAAATGTTCCTAGACACAGAGCCCCAACAACTCCAACCCATTCCCATCCAGGAATAAAGGCTGCGGTGCCTGATATGTTACTAGATTCAATAGACTCAGAAGAGAGGAATACCATTCCTGGCCAATTCTGAGGATTCAGTGGCTTTTGGATCACAGTGGATGGATAAACATATATAATGTCGGCTCCGTTCTCTACAATCCTCAAACAAAATCCGATGATATTCCCGGGGTTCATGTCCCGTAAGTTTTGTGTTCCAAAAGACGTGACGATCTCGACGTACCACGCCTGTTCGCGGTACTTCATCATCCCCTGAAGTTTGGATGAATCTCTGTCATTTTCCATGTCATCTCCATACCAATAACCACCAAAATATTATATGAAAACCCAAGTGAATATAACTACAAGAAAAAGGATTTGAAATGTGTTTATAGTATTCAAATATTTCATGATACCCGAACAAACAACAATATCTCTTGGGCAGTAGTTTGTGAACGATGAAGTGGAATTACGAAGAGTATCCAGAATATCGGTTAATCCGTCCATCGCAAACTTATCAGAACTTCATCCTGTGATGATACAAATGATGGAACGAATTCCATATGAGTCCTTTGTGGTGAGATCTTGTATCAAATTTCGGTAAAATCCCAAAAACTATCTGCCGGTATAGTAGTATTACTCCTTGTTTTAAGCATTGGCCTACTTTTTATAAATATCCCCCCAGAACCTTCATCGCAAGAAGATAGACATGAATATAAAGTTGGGCCTCGACTAGTGTCTCCCTTGCTACCCGCGGAGTATCAAGCCAGTAAAGTACCAGTCGTGATCAATTTTGGAAAAATCCTCACCAATAATGCATTACATTCGCTCGAATTAGCGGGGATTGAATTTCGGCGAATTGGATCTAGGTTGATCCATCAGAATGGAATTTATACCGCACAACTCCCGACCTCCTTATTATCCGATCCTGCCTTTCTTGCTCAAATCCAGCGAGTGGAGTATGCGGGACGGAATTTAAAGCCTCATACAGATGGTTCCATCCCGGAAATTGGTGGGACTGAGGTCTGGAAGCTAATTTCCGCCAATGAAACAATGGATGGGACCGGAAGACGCTTTGGGGTGATTGATACGGGGATTGATTGGCGACATCCCGCCTTTTACTTTGCGAATGGCCCCGTTGCAAATATCAAATCGGGTTCCGACGATGGGTGGTTTTTTGCGGATTTAAATGGAGATGGGGGTTTTCAATCCGATGAGGACCTTGAATTTGTCGATGAGACGTTTGATGGGATCGATGGGACCTATAATCGTCGGGTGGATTGGCTCTATCAAGATAAGAATGGCAATAATAAGTTTGAATATGGAAGCGAACCCCGGTTTCTCCTGCGAGACCTCGATGGGGATGATACGATTTCGGATAGTGATGAAGTCGTCGGCTTGGGAGGGAGTAAGATCCGAACACTCTGGGATCAAACTGATGAAGATCGGATCTATGTCCGCGGAGTGAATCTCACCATCCCATCCATTAATCATGAGACGGATCCGGATCAGCATGGAACCCATGTATCGTGCATAGTAGCGGGCGGTCACTTAGGCTTTGACCGTCGCTTTATTGGGGTAGCCCCGGGAGCAGAATTAGTGGTCGTCAAAACGGATTATGAGGAAGCTAATGTCATTGCTGGGATTCAGTGGTTAGTCGAGGAACAAGTGGATGTGATCCTCATGAGTCTTGGTGGAACCACAGGGTACTACTTGGATGGATCCTCCTTATTAGAACAGAGTGTCGATGCGGCCGAAATCCCGGTTGTAATTTCTGGTGGGAATGAAGGGAGCATTGATCGGCATGTGCGAACCTTTGTGGGATCGGGTTTCGGAAAACGAAGAGACCTCCAATTTGAGGTAGTCACCCCCCGGATGGGACACTATCCAAGGTATATGTGACAGTCCTCTGGCGGGATGTGGAGAATCCCCTGCGAATCTACTTGCAATCTCCTTCATCCTCCAAAGTAGAACTCGATGGAAAGGATGGAATAAAACGGGTCGGCCCTAATTCGGTTAGTTATGAGCGGTCAGAATCCGAACGGGGGACCGTGATGATGGATATAGAAATCACTCGATCTGGAAATGTCGAGACTGGGAAATGGACACTTACTATTGAAAATCAACAGGAGTATGCTCAAGTGTTTCATGGCTGGATTGAAACGGAAGATATCTCCCCCTCTCACTTCATGGAGTATGCGACTGATGCCTATACCATCACTAACCCTGCAACGGCAGATGAAGCTATTACCGTCGTTTCATACGATTATACCACTGGGGGATTGAGTTACTTTAGTTCTCAAGGGCCAAGAATCGATGAAATATTGAAACCATGGGTCGTCGCTCCCGGGGAAGCAATTACGTCTCCCGTGGCGGGAACTTGGTCGTACTCGGACTTCACGGGGGTGAGTGCTGCAGCTCCCCATGTCCCAGGAATCGTGTTATTAATGCGGCAAGCCGATCCGACGGCCACCCGGGAGCAGATCAAGGACCGACTGGCTCAAGGAGCCCTTGTTGATCATTATACCGAGGACTTTAAGGCGACACCAAACTCCATTTGGGGATATGGTAAAGTAGATGCGTTTCAAAGTGTTCTCCTTCCTACTCCGGTCATTATAAAGGCGCAACTAGGAAACATACAGTTACAAAACGCATCCCAGACTACCATGTACAACGGAAAGCATTCTCTTACCGTGACGGTGCAGGATGCAACCTTTTTCGTGCAAAATACAACCCTTCAGCTGAAGGTCCAAGAAATCAGAGTTAACCACACCTCGTCTCCGCAGCAATATCATCTAACTCAGAATGAAGTTTTACTAGATCGTTTCCCGTTATCGCGGGCATGTTTTATCCTTAAGTTGATTCAAGAACAGGAATGTCTTCTTCGTTTTTGTTTT
>SDBU01009334.1_pt1 | contig 11005 bp, 15 predicted proteins | sample 2277071 | NCBI WGS metagenome assembly SDBU01 (sample SAMN10397929, study PRJNA504765) | marine sediment metagenome | isolation source: marine sediment core GS08_GC12, 126 cmbsf | place: Arctic Ocean: Gakkel Ridge, Loki's castle | collected 2008
CATTTTTCATTTCGATATCCTCGTCGGTCATCTTCATGCTCACCGGATCGTTCGACAGTTCAATGTCGGATGACGTGATCGTCACTTTTACCGGATCGTTCTCGATCAGTATACCGCTTGAATCGAACACCATTTTCAACGGGGAGGAGACGCCCGGTTCGTCCACCAGTAGTGTAAAGCCACCTGCCTGGGGCTGATCGTTCATTTCCAGGGTGATGCCCTCAGTCTTGAGCATTTTCACTTCAGCAATGGCAGGGTTTAATGGCATTTCGCCATCACCCCAGAAGCAGCCGCTCCAGATGGGGTAGTCCGTATCGCCCCCTTCAAACTCGACCCAGATGTTGGCACCCTTTGGGGGTATGGCAAAAAAACCCACTCCATCGCCGGCATAAGGCACACATGGCATGGCCCAACTCAAGGTGCCCTCACCCAGTACGGCCGGGGCGCTCACCTGCACCCGGCCCAGCATCAGGGGGTCCAGGTTGTTCTCGACCTTGCCCCGGTATTTTCCGAAAAAACGTTCCATCATATCCTAAACGATCGGTGTCAGTGCTCCCAGGCCTTCCCGGCCGATGGTAAAACTCTGCTTGTAGTCGCCGCCCTTTATGTTGTGAGTGACCTTTTTGACGTAGTAAAACCCATCGTAGCTGTAGCCGGCCCCCCGCACTCCCACCAGCGCCCGCGGCTCGAGCAGGCCGCCGTAACTGATGGTGTCCAGCTGACCCGTACCCTCCAGCGTTTCGTCTGTGGAGGAATCGAAAGCCGCCTGGGCTCTGCCGAAGGCCTGCATATAGTTCAGGCCGGAGAAGTCCATTTTCCTGGTGCGCAACTTGGAAAGGTTGAGCAACCAATCCGGTTTGGCGGCCAGGGGGATTCGCAGGCTGGCAAAGGCCTTGACCGACAGCTGCTGGTTGGTCTGGCGATCCTGGACCTGCCCCTCGATCTTTTGCGCAGCCAGGCTCCTGTACTGAAAGTTGATCCGGCCCTCCACATTGGTATCTGCGCCCATGTTCATGGTGATGGCTTTCTGGGGCAGCCCGACGCGGATGGGGGGTCCCCAATAGGCCGTGTTGGTCATGGGGACCGGTCCCGGGGTGATATAAAATACATATCCGTGGCGCTCGGCCAGGTCCTTGAGAAACCGCAGATCGGTGGCCTTCTGCACCGGTGTGCGCTCGATGGGCAGGGGCAGGTCAAGCGACAGCGGCGGAATCACCATGGGGATCAATCCGTACTGGGCATAGCTCAGGATGATCTTGGTGGCGATGATCAGCTCGTTCTGGGCGGGATGTTCCGCCTGCTTTTCCTCCCGGTCCATCTCCAGGCTGATATCCTCGCCGGTGACCGTCATGGTGGAGCCGCCCGGTTCGCTGCTGGGGGCGTGCTCCTGATTGGTGATGATCCCGTCCATGAGCACCTTCGGTATCCCGCCCATGGTCACCACGATGATCACCCGGTTGTTCACCGCCAGCAATGGGAGTTTCATGAGCGGGTAGTCCTGCAGGTCGGTGGGGCCCGAGCGGCCCATCTTCAAGGTGATCTGAAAGCCGGAGCGTTTTTTCTCCTGGTGGGTCACCTCCACCTTATCCAGGGCCTCGGTGACCATCGGGGGCGCCGGCAACGGCACCGTGGGGCCGATCAGCAGGGTCAGGTGAATGCCGGGGACCATAGGGGCTATACCTGGGGCACGGGGATCTTGAGCGTGCGGCCCACTTCCGCGGTGAGCTCCGCAGGGTGCATGCTGTTATTGGCGTCGCAAATGCGCCAGTACTGCTGCGGGTCACCCAGGGTCCGGGCGGTGATGTTGTCCAGGCGGTCCCCCTCGGTGACAGTGAACTCCGACATCACCGGCAGCTGCCCCCCCCGGGGCAGGAAGCGCCGCCGCTTGTATGCCACCAGCCGGCCTTCGGGCATCTGGTGGGTGGCGGTTTCGATGGCGGCGTAGCGGCTGTTAGGGTCGAACACGGTTTCCTCCGTCAAACATTAGAATACCTGCCCCGCATTGCCCAGATTGCCCACGCTACCCACTACCGCCATGGCTTCCTTCACCACCTGGTGGGCCATGAACAGGAAGGAGCCGGGATGGGTAGTGGGCAGATCGGAATAACTGAGCACTTGTAGATTGAGGTTCACCTCGGCCCGAATGGGGTTGAGGTTCGTATCGTATTCCGTTTCCTCGATGCTGAATGAAGTCAGGCGCACCGGCACCACCCGCTTCATACCCCAGATGAACAGGGTCATGGGGGCCTCGGGAGGCGCGATCTCGATAGTACCCAGGTTGGCCAGCACCGCGTTGGCGATCACCACCAGGCTCTTGGGGTATAGCAGCATCTCCAGGGCCGACAGCTGCGGGTAGATGCCCATGCTGGCGGCGGTGGCCTCTCCCCTCTCCAGCTGGTCGGTGGCGTCCACCTCCACCTTCACCAGTTTGATTGTCTCCTTGGGCGCACCGGTCAGGCGCAGCGCTTCGGCCTTGGCACCCTCGCCGCCCCCCATGGTGCGGGCGTTGATGGTGCGGGTCATGCCCTTGGGGTTGTACTGAAACACGATCACGCTGGCCAGCGGGTTGAAGGGATCGATACCCACGATGGCCCCTTTCTGCAAGCGTGGCGAACCGGGGAAGGTGGTCATGGCTGATTCCTTCGCGCCTGCTGGGCTCTGACGATATCCACCCAACCTTGTTGCTGGATCGTCAATTTCGGCGCCTGCTTCATCGCTGATTCCACGTAGGTTAGGGCGGCCGCCGTGTCCCCTTTGGCCGCGTGGCCCCGGGCCAGCGTCACCAGCGTGGATGGTTGCAGGTTTTCAGATTCCTCCAGCTGCTCCAGCCGCTCCTCCAGTTGCGCCCGGGCTTCGGTATCGTCGGGATTTTCCTCCAGGGCGGCGATTGTTTCCCGCATTTCGAGCATGCTATTCCCAAACTGGACTTTCTGTATCGCCGGGAAGCCGATCATCACGATTGGGATTATCAAGGACGGCAGCACGTATTTGAGGGGGCGGTTATGCAGGACGTAGTACACCAGTATAAACAGCTGCACCAGGAACAGCAGGACGCCCATCACCATTAGGATGATTTCGAATATTTTCAGGCCTTCAAATAGGTCCATCGCTTCGTTCTCCGTTAAAGGTTTACTGCTTTAATACTCATGGCATGGCTCATATAGCGTGCTAAGGACAATTGTGCTTTAGTGGCCGTGCGTTAAAATGGATAAAAGATAAACTAGAACCTCTCTTTGATTGAATCGGGATAATAATCCAACTTAAACGCTAACGGTTTCGCCAAACCTTGTGCCTCGAGTCGGCTAGCTTCAACAGTGAAAACCCACTGTGCGAACCAACTACCGGGATTGTTGCTCTCCGGGGGACAAAAATCGATTATATCCTTTAGGCCGAATCTTAAATTGGACTTTACTTCGACTCCCGTCCAACTGCCAAAGATACCAGTAGTTCGCCTGATTAGTACTGAGCCGGTTACTATTCTCTTATCCTTGGGCCCAACACCGCCGGCAATAAGTCCAGGTATGTCATTGAACAGCCAGGTGAATGCAGCCCCCTGTGTGTAATTAAGTTTGTGCTCCAATTCTTTGGTCGATATGATCGATTCCACAGCGAATGATGTCCATGCGGTTCCCCTTAGTTGGCGAGCATACACAGACTGGTGTTCACCAACGTATTCCACTAATTCCTCCTGGCGTGCTTTCGTCTCCCAATCCTGAGCAAAGTTGTCGACAATATGCTTATTACCAGATAGGTCTCGGACCCCTTTGGAAGTACCGTTCAGGTAGTCTCTGAAGAGATCAATAACACTGCTGTGGAATCTCCAGCTATTGGTGGTCATTGCAAGTCCCTCAAGCAATTCCTCTCTAACCTGGAGTCCTTCCTCCCGTGTCGCATATGGTACACAGTAGTTTTCAGGCGCTTCAGCATCATCCTCCGATTTCTCTGAATTATCCCCGGTATTTATTGGCCCAATCGGCCCGTTGCGAGATATGCGGCTTCCAGAGTATGATTTACTTCCCCCCTGCTGCACCACATGCGCCAGCTCATGTGCCAGCAGCCGCCGGCCGCCGTGGGTGTCGGGAGCGTACTGCCCGGCGCCGAAGACCACGTCCTGGCCCACGGTGAAGGCCTGGGCATTGACCGCCCTGGCGGTTTCGGCGGCCTTGGAATCGGTGTGTACCCGCACCCGGCTGAAGTCGTGGTCGAAGCGGGGCTCCATGTAGGCCCGGGTGGCGGGGGATAGGGGCCGGCCGTCACCGCGCAGGGACTGAATACGAGCACCAACCTCAGGCGTGGCCTCAGGCTTGCCGTTCGAGGATGGAAATATGGCTATCCGCCCGAAGTCGAAGTCCGACAGCGGCACAAATTCCCTGTCCAGCCTGGCCGGCACTCTCCCCGATGCGTCCCAGCGGGCGGTTTTCAGTCCCACTGGTGACGGACCGGCCTTCGGCTTGGGTTTTAATTGCGGCGGCGCGTGCATGGTTCAGATTGTCATGACCTCAACGCACTCATAAGGCTATCCCGACCAATAGTCCCGCCACCAACCCGGCATAGAGCTCCCAGCGCTGCCACAGGCTGCGGGAGTACTTCTCTATCAACTCCTTATATTCCTCCTTCAGGTAAGTGGCCAGATCTTCCCACTCCTCGGCGTTAGCCTTGGCTAGCTCAACATTATTTTTTAGCAATGTCCTGGTGCTATCGCTCAGCACCACCATTTCAGCATACTTGACAACCAGGCCCTCGGAAACCTCCTGGTACTTGGTCAAATCAGCAATTAGGGTATTCGCCTTTTGGATGGTAATCTGTTGGGCCTTAACGGCTCCTGCCAGGGAATCCGTGGTGGCCTGCAGGCTGTTGATGCGGTCCTCACATTCTCGCTCCAGCTCCTCGAAGGCCCCTTGCCAGTCCTGGCTCCAAGCTGGGCTGCACATCAGGAAGATTAGACCTACTGTTTTGGCTATCCTCATCCTGCCACATCTCCTTTCATGGTGAATCCGTTGATCACAATAGCGTCCTTGCCCACGCTGGGTGGCGAAGGATCGGCGACGGGTGGTAGAGGTGGGGGCGGCGTACCGGTGCGCGCCGGCAGTCCATACTTGGCCCTGATCTGATCCGCCACACTGGAGATAGGCAGCTTATCGGCTTCCTTTTCCGCCATTTCCAGGGCGACGGCTACTTTGGCCTCGGATGCCAGCAGAACATTTTCATATTCTTCCCGGGAAACGGCGATCTTGGCTTCCAGCTGCTCAAGTTGCGCCTTATCAGCCTCGATTTCAGGTTGCAGGACCGCCATCCGGCTCTCCAGGTCACGAATTATGCCATTGTTTTTCTCGATCGCCTCGTTGCGCTCAGCTGTCGAGTCTTGCACATTCTTGAAGGCCTCATTCACCTTGCGCATCTTTCTCATAAGGTAAGCGCGGCGCCCCTTGGACGAAATAAAGAAGAGAACGATGCCTGCCACAAGAGCAAATAACTTCTTGGGGCCACTGTCGGTAAAAAGCATGACCAGGAGAAGGGCCACCACAATAAATACCAATGTGGTCGGTGATGTACCGGTCAGAAGTCCACCGATACCGCCGAAAATCGTGGTTAGAATATCCATCAGATGTCCTCCTCGCCGTCATCATAGTTGCGATCCATGAGTGTGCTCTGTTCCGGTGCTAGAAGACCGGAGTTGGCCTCGCTGTCCGAATCGATGAGGCCTTGCTCAAGACGCACTTTCTCGATGGCCGTTTGCTCCTTATCCTGAGACATACGACGCAAGTAGTAGGCGCCGGCCAGACTGAAGACCGAAGAGAACAGCCCTAATATGATTAACTGGCTCGTTTTATTAAAATCCTTTAATTGATCGAGTATTCCAGTCCCCAAATTGGGTTTGACGGCCATATCCATGGCCCGCGTATTCATCCACATCCAGAATAGGATGACCAGGAAGGTGGCCAGGATCACGGCCACCAGCATAGTCATGATAAAATCGGGATGCCCCTTGCTGTTTCTTAAAAGAAAGCCCGCCGGTTTCATGTTATCCTTCATTTTAAGCTCCCTCCTGATCGAGATAATTCCAAATGCCTTGCGCCATGGCCCGGGCCACCGCAGAACGAAACTGTGGATCGGTGGCATTACCCAGGTCGATGGGGTTGGTTAAAAACCCAACTTCGACCAGTACCGCCGGGGGACGGGTTTTATGCAGAATTGCCAGTCTGCGCCCTAACTCCTCAGTGGTTCTTACCGGCTTTTTTCGCAATGTGAAGTTGGCCTGTCCAACCGCCGCCACGATTTTTTCAGCCGCCCCGGCACTTTTCTGCGAGGTAGCCACATAATAGATTTCGAAACCGGCGGCGGCCGGGGTGCCTGCGGCGTTATAATGCACCGACAATACCAGCTGGATCGGTTCCTGCGCATGGTGCGCATTAATCAAGGCGTAGCGGGTGCTAAGGGGAATATCATAGTCGGCATCCCGAGTTAGCAGGACTTCCAGATCACGGTCGTCTCCCAGATCCCGAAAATGACGATCGAGTTCCTGCCCGGTGAGATAATTTACCGTCTTTTCCTCGATCCCCCCGTACACAGCTCCCGGTTTTGAGCCGCCGTGTCCGTAATCAAGGACAATTCGATACTTGCTCATAGGTTTCCTTCCCTCGTTCGATTAGATCTACTTCCATACACCTGGTCCGGCAGGCCGGGATGGTGATTCTGGCCGGTAAAAAGTACAAATTTGGGGTAGTTCATCTTGCCTCCAGATTTCAGACACCCTGCGGCGCTCATTTCTCCCCCAGCACCACCGATATGGGCAAGTGGTCGCTGTATCCGTTCTCGTTATACGTGGAAGACGACGACGGCCGGCCGAAGCGCACCGGCGTGTCGTAGTTCCCGGTCACCATGCCGTCGTAGACCTCCAGTTTGACCGCCTGGTCATCCAGGGAGAACAATCCGGTCTTCTTGGCGATGCCCTTGGTGACCAGGAACTGATCGATCATCTGGGGCCTGGCGCTGTATACGTAGCTGGCCCGCCGATTACCCAGCAGCGGCCACATCAGGTTGTAGAGGTAGGGATTGCGGCCGTAGACCACCTTGGTGCGGCTCATGGTGCTCAGGGCGTACTGGGTCATGGAGCGGCTGTAGGGCTCGTCGTTGAAGTCGCCCATGACGAAGATGGCCACGCTGTCATTCTCCTTGATCTCCCGGATACGCTGCAGCCAGTAGCTCAGGGTCTCCCCCACCATCATGCGGTAGGGAGCCGACTTGTACTCCCCACCGCTGCGGGACGGCCAGTGATTGCCGATGACGATGAACTCCGTCCCTTTCGCGGTGGTCAGGTTGGCCTGCAGAATGTCCCGGGTGGCCGAGCGTTTGAGAACTTCGTAATTGAAAATCTGTCCGTTAAAGCCGTATTTATCGGCATCGTAGATGAAGGCCACGTCGATGCCCCGGCCGTCGGACATGTCGTGGTGGATTACCTGGTAGTTGCGGCCCAGGCCGCCCAGGGCACCCACCAGCTGCAGCAGGACCCGTTTATTCTCCACCTCGCAGACCCCCAGCAGGTCCGGCCCGGCGCCGTTGTTCATCTGCTTGATCACCCAGGCCAGCTGGGCGATCTTCTTATCCAGCACCGCCGCCGTCCAGCCCTTCAGCTCGTTAGCCAGCGCACTGGCCAGCCACTCGGGGCGGTCCGGGGGCGCTGTGCCCTCCACGTCGAACAGGTTCTCCAGGTTCCACCAGGCGATGAAGTGGTTATTCATATTGGCTTAGTCCTCATAATGTAATCTGCTATTACCTCGACTTATCGTTAATGCAACGGTCTTGAATAGAATCCACACCCCATGATCATGACGGTTACCGCGAATCTGGATCCCCTTGTGACCACTTCCCCGATTCACAGGTTTAACCACGCACAGGTTCCCCAGTAATGACAATTGTTAAAACAGGAAGAAACGCTTTTCACAATATTCACACTCCATCCCCTCTTCCAACAATGAAACGATTCCACTCATGAGCGATTCATATTCGCGGGCACCAATAACTTGCTTTGAAATAATCAGGTACGCTCCAGTTTCGGTTTGCGAAAAGTTCAATGATGCGCCAGGGGTGGTAACAATTCTTATCGCCGATAAGTAAGCTATAAACAAATGCTGGGGGCCTATATCATCATAACAGGCATTCCAAAAATCGGAGCCCTGGACGAATGTATCATCGCAAAGTTGCCGCTCGTTCTCAGCATTTTTCTCAGCGACGCTAATCTTGTCATCGAGACATGAAAGAAAATCCTTATCAAACGCAGATTTATTGTTTTGGACATATGCGTCGAAAGATTCCGGGTAAACCACTGCATTGAAATACACGGGGTGGACGGATGAAACCGTTCTACAATCCTCAGAACATCCTGTGATGAATAAAGCAGAAAAGAGGAATATCAGCGTTTGATGTTTACAGTCCATAGTGCACCTCCAATTCAAGAATTCTCCTCAAGCCCTTGTGCTGGATCCTCATCATTCGAACGGTTTGAATAACATCACAAGTGGTCCAATGATGAGCCATAGGTACCGGAAGCGAATTTTCAGGCCGCTGTATGGCATCATGGTTTTCCCGAACACTCGCGTAAACAACATATCCCCAAAGAAACCGCCAAAGATGACGTACAATCCAAAGACAACATCCGATGCGACACTGAATCCCAGCAGAAACCCTATTAGAAACGGTACTCCCGAGACTACGCCACAGGTGATGATATAGACAGGGTTCCAGGGACCGATAAAGGAGACCCATTCCGGTTCAGTTGTCCTTTGGTATCTCACTGGTTCCTCATCCCAAAATACAGCGGGCAGTCGGGCGAACCCTCCACAGCGAACAGGTTTTCCAGGTTCCACCAGGCGATGAGGTGTTGGTTCATGGGAGTCTCCCTTATTATCTGCATTCTTATACGAGTCAAAAAGACTGCCTTGCTAGATGCATAGTCCCCTGATACCGGTTGAAAGCTCATAAATAAAACTCATATATGCGTCAGGCATCTCGATCAGGTCATCAGCCGTTTGGGAGCTGTAACCCTTCTCCCAACAATACAATTCAAAAACTCTGTTAATTCCTTCACCCCATTTATGACCCCATTCGTGCAATAAATAGGCAGCCTGATGCTGCAAGGTGAAATCAAACCAGCCCGGGCACAGGTGAATATTCCATAGAGATACCGCTCCGTCAGATGAACAAAGACCGTTATACCACGTGGCTTCAGGCTCACATTCATATTGGGCGTCACTGTCCGCAGTTTTCATCGTTTTTATTGCTTGCTGAACATGAGCCCAATTTTCCTTATCCGCTGTTGTCACAGCTGGTAGCTGGATCTTAAAATATCTTTTAGCCGCTGCAATCACGATCGGGTCAGATGCCTTACCACTTTTTGAGATGGCATCTCCCAACATTTTCATAGCCAGTTTATGAGCCTTTTCAACAGTTTTCGGATTCTGCTTTGGATTTACTTTTGGATCACAATCTTCAACGGTAAATCGCCTTAATCTACTTGCGTTTGTCTGCTGCACCACATGCGCCAGTTCGTGCGCCAGCAACCGCCGGCCACCCTGGCTGTCGGGGACGTACTGCCCGCCGCCAAAGACGATATCCCTGCCAACGGTAAAGGCCTTGGCCTGCACGGCTGTGGCGGTATCGGCGGCCTTGGAATCGTTATGCACTCGTACCCGGCTGAACTCGTGGCCGAAGCGGGGCTCGAAGAAGGCGCGGGTGTCGGGGGAGAGGGGCCGGCCGCCGCCGCGCAGGGAGTGGATGTTTGCTGCTACTTCAGGAGCGACCTGCGGCACACCACCCGGCTGGGCTTTGGGACTGACGGTTTCCTCCTCCTCTTCTTCCTCCTCAGGTTGGCGTTGAAGCAGTTTGGCGCTGGCCTCTTCCTCTTCCTCGGGCTGCCGCCCGGCCGGATCGGGCATGGCCATCACCCGGTCGGCCACCCGGTCCGCCTCCTGCTCGTACCTGTCGCCCGGCTGGCTGATGGTCAGCTTGGCCTGCACCGGCGCCGGGCAGCTGTGGCAGGCCCCCCCGAAAGGACAGGCCCGGGGAGTGTCCAGCGACATAGGGCACGATTGCGAGAATCCTTGGGTAGCGCGCTGCGGGCCGGCCACCGCCACCCGGCTGAATTCGTGGCCGACGGTGGTTAAGTAATCATTTTCGCTGGCCGCTGGGGGCTGGTGCTGATGCCCGGGCGACTCCGGGTGTCGTCTCGCCACTGGTGGCAAGGTGCTCTTTTTCGGCTGGGCGAAAGTGCGCTCGCTCATGTCTCCATCCCCTTATATACGGTCCGCGCTATCTGGACACCGGTACCCTCGGGGGTGGTGTCCGGGTCGCTGCTCAATTCGCCGCCCTCCAGTCGGCCCCTGCGAGCCGTGGCTTCCAGCCCGGCCGGCAGACCCCGCTCCGCCAGCAGCCGGACCAGTTCCCGCTTGAGGGCCGTGCTCACCCGGAGGGCGTCATTGGGGTCCACACCGGACAACACCAGTTCCCCTATGCGCAGCTTCACCAGCCGCCGGGTCACGCCCAGTCCCCCACGTCCCGGTCCGTGAGCAGTTTCTCCAGCTTGGCATATTCGCTCTGGGCCGCCTGCTGGAGGTGCCCCATGCCAACCGGCCGGTCGTCCCGGGCGGCCAGGAAAGCGGCGTTCATGGCGATGTTGCGGATGTTGCCCCCCGCCACGTTCAGCCGGGCCAGCTTCTCCCAGTCCAGGTCTTTCACCGGTGTATCGTCGGGAAAAATACGCCGCCAGATTTCCCCCCGCTGGTCCCGGCCCGGGAAGGGGAACTGGACCACGAACCGGATCCGCCGCATGAAGGCGCTGTCGATAGCGTCGGCGAAGTTGCTGGTCAGGATCGCCAGTCCCTGGTAGGTCTCCACCCGCTGCAGCAGGTAGCTCACCTCGATGTTGGCGTAGCGGTCGTGGCTGTCCTTGACCTCGGTGCGTTTACCGAACAGGGCGTCGGCTTCGTCGAACAGCAGGATGGCCCCGCTA